>Ga0307486_1000923_pt1 | contig 24454 bp, 18 predicted proteins | sample CBIW02metaG_FD_203663 | JGI IMG/M metagenome (GOLD analysis project Ga0307486, IMG submission 203663) | Sea-ice brine microbial communities from Beaufort Sea near Barrow, Alaska, United States - CBIW 0.2 | ecosystem: Environmental > Aquatic > Marine > Coastal | place: USA: Alaska | collected...
TATCTTGAGCATCATAGACGTCCAAAAGATGACACCAACGATAATTTTATCATAGAGTGATGAGGTCCAAGGCGACTTCTAGTCGCTACCCCTTAACCTATGGACTTTAAGTCCATAGTGGTTTAGTTTCGTATGAATTGTGAGTTTGACAGATCATGCCCTGGTAGCCCGCGGTGTTTGCTATTTCCTCAATCCCATAGCCTAAAGAAGAAAAGCTTCTGTTGGTGGTGGGAACAATTATCCCAATACTATTGCTCTTGCCGGTTCGCAAAGCGGCAGCACTAGTATTGGGTTGATATTAAGTTTCTCAGGTCCTTTTTGAACAGCCTTTTTGGTGTCTTTGCGGATCTTTGGATGATGATTTAAAGCTCGTGATACGGTAGATCCTGTGATGTTTAGATAGTCTGAAATATCATGAATGTTGGTTTCCTTTTCAATGTGAGTGCGCCAATAGGCAGTTGATTATTCGTTGGATGGTTTACCTATGGTGGCCAAGATTCCTCCATCAACATAGATGATTTGGCCATTTACAAAATCACTGGCTTTGGAGGATAGGAAAACTGTTGCCCCGATTAAATCGTCTGGATCGCCCCAGCGTCCAGCAGGCGTCCTTCCGACAATGAACTCATTAAATGGGTGTCCGTCCACTCGTATTGGAGCGGTTTGTTCGGTGGCAAAATATCCAGGCCCGATTCCATTCACCTGAATATTGTATTTAGCCCATTCTGTAGCCATATTTTTGGTCAGCATTTTCAGCCCTCCTTTTGCAGCAGCATAAGCAGAAACGGTGTCTCTTCCCAATTCGCTCATCATTGAGCATATATTGATGATTTTTCCTGCTTTTCGCTCGATCATTCTTTTACCTACATGTTTGGATACGATGAAGGGGCCGACCAAGTCTACATCTACTACTTGACGAAATTCTTCTACTTCCATCTCTACCATAGGTACTCGTTTGATGATCCCGGCATTATTTACCAAGATATCAATCTGACCTTTTTCAGCTTCAATCTGGGCAATTGCTTCTTTGACCTCACCTTCTTTGGTGACATCAAAAAGATACCCAGTGGCTTTAAGACCAAGTCTTTGATATTCCTCCAATGCCGAATTCATCTTGGACTCCGTATGTCCATTGATCAATAATTCAGCTCCGGCTTGACCGAGTCCCCGGGCCATCGCCATGCCTAATCCATGTGTTCCTCCAGTGAGGAGAGCTCTCTTGCCTTCTAGGCTAAATAAATTTTTCATTATCGCATTTCAGTTACTTTGACCACATCCATATCACCATAGTCCAGATTTTCTCCAGTCGTTCCCCATATAAATGAATAGTTGCTCGTACCCGCACCGCTGTGGATAGACCATGGTGGAGACAATACTGCCTGATGATTTCTCATCCAAATATGACGAGTCTCCTGAGGTTGACCGATAAAATGTGATACCATCTGATCTTCTGCTAAATCTAGGGATAGCTAGGCTTCCATTCGTCGGTCATGGGTATGACATGGGAGCGTATTCCAAACACTTCCTACTTTCAGCGCTGTCAAGCCCGTCTGAAGTTGGTATGTTTCTACCACACTGTTCACCAGTAACTTTCTGAATACTCTGTGGTTTGACTGCTCCAACGATCCGATTTCTACAATTTCGACTTCCTTCTCAGTCACTCTTTTGCTGGGGTGAGCCGCGTGAGCAGGAGCAGAGTTGAAGTAAAAATGTGGCTTTTGATCTGATGAGGATTTCTTAAAACTGACCGATTTGGTACCGAGTCCTAGATATAGGGTTTCTTTGTTTTTCAGGGTGTAAGTAGTGCCATCGGCAATCACATCTCCTGTTCCTCCGACATTGATGATACCGAGTTCACGCCGCTCAAGAAAATAGTTTGCCTTGAGATGGATATATAGATGACTTCGTTTCTTTTTCATCGTTCTATGTTCGTTGACACGTTTAGTGTCTTTTGGATCAACCACTATTCCTGTTCCCAGGTCAGCATCGTCAATAGTCTCCCAGTAGCTATACCACCCAGATTTTTCGTTGATAGTTGTTTTTCCTTCTCCTTCATGACGTGTAATGGCAGTGGTGACATTTGGGATTTTTTTGTTGGCTTGCAGTTGATCCTCCATGTGATAAAGCTGGCTTCCCAACTCAAGTGAAATACGTTTGGCTTCATTTATTAAGGCATCTCCAGCTTTCCAAGGAGCATAGGAAAATTCGAAAAATGCTTTTAGTGGACCTACGGAAATAATGGTTTGGTTCACGAAATCTTTAAACACATAAAGTAAATCCTCCATCCATACACCTACTCCACCAATCCCTCTGCTATTTCCTATATGATAAGGATCATATCCTTACCCAATATCTTTGTGGTAGCTTCCTCCGTCCACATATTTTTGATACTATTTGTCGATGTGGGGATAGCTCACCCGTTAGCCATGCATCAATTCCACTTGTCAATGTTCCCCCGGGTTCTTTTGTATCAGTACGTCTTTGAGCTTCTGGTCCATATCTTCTAAAGGCTACCCTATCATTTTCCCACGCGATGTCGTGGATTCTCTCTGGGACAAATTTCACATGGGCTTTATTAATAGGAGACGAAGCAAGTTTAGGATCATCTTTAAAGCTGATCTGATAGCTGTTTATAGCATTAGGGGCTATTTCTACCCAAAAAAGCAACTCATCATTTTTTCCATCCTGATTTATGTCCATCCACTGCATTATCACAGGCATATCGGTCTTGGAATTCAATAATTCGTGTTTAAATTTATCAAAATCACTTCCAACTATCTTTTCAATCTCAGATACTGGAATACTCACCACTTCTGATCTCCTCATGGGAAGACTATTTTTGACTTGAATTTCATTTTGGAAAAATACGATAGTAGATGCCCACAACATCAAGTACATAAACATTGGAGAGGTTTTGGGAAGTTAGTTAAGATTCTCTTTTCTATTTATTCAATAGATTATACCTATTTAAAGCTTCGAGGTAGTAATAATCTGCATAGTTAATAGGTGTATCTACCTCCGTTCCTTTAGGGTAATTTCCAGTGCTGTGCTTTAGGATAAAGCCATGGTTGGATTTAGTTTTTGCCAAATATTCCGGGCTGCTCAGGATTTTAAGCATTTTTTCAGCCGCTAAGAAAAATATGTTTCCTTTGGAAGAATATCTGCTCAGTTCGATCAGTGCCGAAGCAGCTATGGCAGCGGCAGAAGCATCTCTAGGTTGATTGGGTGTGTTAAAAACTGAGAAGTCCCAATAAGGAATCATATCCTCAGGCATGTTGGGATGATTGAGGTAGTAATCTGCAATCTTCTCTGCCTGCTCTAAGAATCTTTTTTCACCTGTCTCACGATAAACCATCGTGAATCCATAAAGTCCCCAAGCTTGTCCGCGTGCCCAAGATGATTCATCTGAGGCACCTTGATGAGTTTGTTTGCCTATTACTTTTCCCGTGAGGGTATCATAATCAATGACATGATAACTGCTAAAGTCCGGGCGAAAGTGATTTTTTATCGCCATATCGGAATGCCTTACGGCGATATCATAGAACGTGGAATCCCCACTGTATTTTGTAGCCCAGAATAGCAATTCCAGATTCATCATGTTATCGATGATCACTGGAAATTCCCAAGGTCCAAAGTCCCAAGATCTTATGCTTCCTACTTTAGGATTAAATCTGTTGCTGAGTGTCTGAGCACCTTGCAACAGTACCTGTGCATACTTAGGATTCTCGGTCAATTTCAATCCATTGCCAAAGGAAGAATATAACACAAATCCTAAGTCGTGGGTGTGAGTATTCATTTTAACAGATTCAAGTCCAGCGGTCCAGGCTGCGGCAGAATCGGCCCACATTTTATCTTTGGTATAGGCATACAATTCCCACATACTTCCAGGGTAAAATCCACTTGTCCAGTCTTTTGAGGGAACTGAATTCACCGTGCCGTCAGGATTGACAGAGCGAGGAAAAGTGGATTTGTCTGTGTGTTCTTTGAGGCTGTATTTGAGTTGAGCCTCGGCGGTTTTCATGCTTTTGGAAACACTAAGTTCTTCACTTGATTTACAGCCAAAGGAGAATAAAGATATTCCAATGCAAAATAATATTAAATTTCTCATCGATATAAGTTTGGTTGAAATAGGATCAACGTAAAATGTTACGCTGATTCTCTTATGCAATCTAACAATTAATATCTAGGGTTATTAGGTGTCAAATTTGGATTGATTTTAAGCGCAGATGCTGGCAAAGGCAAAAGATAGTCTCTAGATGGATCCAAATTTACATGTGGAACAAGGCTGTTTGGGCCAGTAAAGACTTTCACTCTAAAGTCTCTTCGCTGGATGTCAAATCAGCGCTTCCATTCGAATGCTAACTCTATTCTTCTATCTTCTAACACCAAATCTATAAATTAAGAGGTGCTCATTTCAGCTGAAACATCAACAAGGAAATCTGACATAATTCCTTTTCAGTTTCTGGCACTTCCACTACCAAAATATCTGACCCATAGGTGGCTTTTAGAGAAAAGTCTGAACAGAAGTGCAGCATTCCATCAATGACCAAGGTACCGAAGTCTTTACTAATCTTGATTTTAAGAAAAGAGCAATTCATGCAATTATCTTCCAGGGGCTAAAGTAAATGCACCGGCAATAACAATAGCTCTTAGATAAAGTAAAATCATTTTCCTCCTTTGGGTTTTGATACTTCCTTTTTTGACAGCAATCAATGCTGTAGGGACTGAGTAGAGTACTAACGGGCAAAATGCATGAATATATCCAAAATAACCCAAAAATGTAGGCCCTACTTGTGCTTTCAGAAAAAGCGCAATAAACGCTGTAATGACCATTAATGTCATATATAAAATACCCAACATCCTGTGAACTATTCCTCCCTTTCTAGCCAATAGAAGAGAAGCTCCCAGAAAAATACGGGGTAGTATGGTGAGCAAATGACAATACGCAAATAATTGTATTCCATTGATCGGGTCGATTTACGAATGGCTTCTACGTTTCAAACGATTACTTTGTGTTAACACAATATTGGGATATTAACTATCCAGCATTGGCCAAGAAACCATGAAGGATTTAAGTCCACTATTCAGCTGATTTGCACAGATTAATACTCCTAAATCTTTAAAGGACTTAGAAACCACCGTCTTATTCCTAAGAGATCTACTGTAATATTAATATTGTGAGTTGGAGCTGAGTAGGAATCAAATTTGATTATTTTAAAACTTTAGCGTCAATTTTGTGTCGTGACTTATTACACAGTAGCTTTAAAAATTGATTAAGCTAAGAGACATATAATCTGCAAGATATGACGCAAGATTATGCTTTCTACCTAAATTTGACACATGAAATATAATGATGTAATGAGAGTTCTCTTTTTTCTGATGGGCTCATTTCTGTTTTTGGCCTGCGAAAGTAAGGTGGGAGTAGAAAAGGATGAACCTTATGAGAAAGTGAGTATCAATGAAATAGAAGACGGTATCAAGGGTTATATAGATGCTCAGTCCAAAGAAAATAACGGCTTTTTTAGTCTAAAAGATGACGAACATGACCTGTCTATGAAGTTGGTAAGGGTTCACACAGAGTACCTCTCTAGGCTTGGGTCCAACCGACATTTTGCCTGTGTGGATTTGGTGGATGAAAAAGGAGATGTATATGATGTGGACTTTTTCATGGAGGGTAAACCTGGAGAAATGGGGGTGACCAACACTAGTTTACATAAATTTAATGGTAAACCATATTATTCATGGAAGCAGAACAAGGAGGACAAAACTTGGTCTAAAGTTCCGATGGCAGAATCTAATAATCGCCTTCTGGGGGTGATAGAGGGGGGAGATGAGTTCACTTTTTACTATACTGCTCAGATTCCGGATTTGGATGGCCCCGCTAAGATGTGGATTCCGATTGGCGAGTCTGACGACTTTCAGCAGGTGGAATTAGTCACAAAAGATGTTCCTGTTGGCGCCATTGAAATTCGTGAGGAAAATTATGGAAACAAAATCCTCTTTATGAATTTAGACAAGGGAAATTCTGGTGAAGAAATCAATCTCGCTTATAAGGTAAAAAGAAAAGAGAAAGGTCCTTATGAAGCGCCAGAGCCTGATAGTGCTCTGTACTTAGGGTCCACCAAGCTGATGCCTACAGGTGGTCAGTTTGAAACAATAGCTAAAGAAACTTTAGGAGATAAAATTAATGAATCCCACCTAATCCAAGCTCGGAGGCTTTATGACTATGTCATCGACAATATGAAATACGCCAAGGTGGGTGACTATGGGAATGGCGATTCATACTATGCATGTGATAGCAAAACAGGTAATTGTACGGAATTCCATTCACTATTTATTTCATTGGCAAGATCAGTAGGTATCCCTTCACGGTTTGCGATTGGAGCATCTATTCCTTCTGATCGTAATGAAGGAGGGATTGATGGCTATCATTGCTGGGCAGAATTCTATGCAGATGGCAAATGGTGGCCAGTAGATATTTCTGAGGCGAATAAATATACTGCCTTAGCAACCTATTATTTTGGGCGTCATCCAGCCAACCGTATTGAGCTGAGTCGAGGTAGAGATCTCAAATTGGATCCGGAACCACAAGCTGGACCAATTAACTTTTTGGCTTACCCTTATCTGGAAATAAATGGAAAGCAGGTAAAAGTAAATTCGAAGTTTACTTTTAGCAGAGATACCCAATTATAACAAAAAAAGAGGCGGTCGTTTGACCGCCTCTTTTTAATTAACATGGTGTGGTAATCTTAATTGTCCGCTGGGTGCTCAGCACCTTCTTCGGCAGGATTTTCCGTGCTGTCCGCATCGGCAGGATGTTCATTACTGTCCGCATCGGCAGGATGCTCAGATACTTCAGTTTGCTCAGTTTCTTCGGCAGCATCTTTTTTTCCTCCGCAAGATGTAAACATTGTGCCTGTGAAAAGTACCATTACTAATGCAAATGAGAAAAGGGATCTTAGATTTTTCATTTTAATATTCAGTTTTATTTAGTGGTTAAAATTACATATAAATATTCAAGGTAAGAAAGCGTAGACAAGATAGAAAAATTAAGCTATTTGTCTGCTATCCATTCTGCTACGAATAAATTGGTATCTCTTGTACCGCCATTATTTCTATTGGATGAGAAAACCAGGTATTTACCATCGTTAGAAAAAACTGGAAATGCATCAAAAGTCCCGTCACTAGTGATTTTGGTCAATCCCGTTCCGTCTAAGTTTATCATAAACAGATTGAATGGATAGCCTCTTTCTGTTTGATGGTTGGAAGCGAAAATTATTTTTTCTCCCGATGGGTGAAAAAACGGGGCCCAGTTGGCTTTCCCCAAGTCAGTCAATTTTCCTGCCTCAGATCCATCAGCATTTGCCACATACAACTCCATGCTTGTCGGCATTACCAACCCCTCTGTCAGCAACTCCTTATATATCTTTACATCTTCATCAGAAGTTGGACGCGATGCTCTCCAGATAATTTTACTGCCATCTGGTGAGAAGAATGCTCCGCCGTCGTAGCCAAGGTCTGTGGTGATCTGCTTCACATCCGAACCGTCTATATTCATGGTATACAATTCAAGATCACCGGATCTCAAAGAAGTGAAAATGATCTTATCTCCTTTTGGAGATACAGTTGCTTCAGCATCGTAACCTGGCTCATTGGTAAGTTGAGAGATTATATTTCCATCTAGATCTGCTGTGAAAATGTCAAAGGAATCATAGATCGGCCAAATATATTTTTGGTCATCCCTTGGCGCTGGAGGAGGTGGGCAATTTTCTCCTTCGAGATGTGTGGAGGCATACACGATGTTGTTGTCGGGTAAAAAATATGAACAGGTAGTCCTGCCTTTCCCGGTACTTAGGAGCTGAGGTTTATTATTTTTTAGATCGTCGGTTTTCCAGTTCATATAGAAAACCTGGTCGCATTCCACTCCCCATTCGCTATAGTCTGATTGAAAGACGAGCATACTATCATCGAATGACCAATATGCTTCTGCATTATTCCCGCCAAAAGTCAGTTGCTTGATGTTCTTTAGATATTTCATCTCCTCAGGCTCAAGGAGTAACGAGTCAGAAGCAGAGTGCGCGTCACTTAATTCAGCGTTGTTTTGTGTCTTTTGATTGCAGGAAACTGCGGCAAGAAGTGCAACAATAATCAGAGATCTCATTAATACTAATTAGAATGGTTATAAATTGTACACCGAAGATAGCATTTAATATCTTTGCGCTAAATGTATTTTGAATATGAAAAAGAATTCTAGGTATTCCCTGTTCTTAATAGCTACTGGATTAATTGTTTTTGGATGTAATCGAGCTCCAAGTGACGAAATTTTGCTTCAAGAACTGAAGACTGACGTGACTTACTTGGCAAATGATGATCTAGCTGGACGAGCTATTGGTTCGGAAGGTGAGCGAAAAGCAGCGCAATATTTAGAAAAAGAGTTTGAGAAAATTGGGCTCAAACCAAAGGGAACAGAAGGATTTCTTCAGCCCTTTACAGTTTCTAAACCTACCAATCCTCACCAGGAAGCAGTTGTTTGGACAGACGGTGAAGGAGTAACGGGTAGAAATGTGGTGGGTTATATCGATAATAATTCTGAAAATACCATCGTGATAGGAGCGCATTTTGACCATTTGGGAATGGGAAATGAAGGGTCACTTTATCGTGGAGAGCCTGCCATACACAATGGAGCTGACGATAATGCGAGTGGAACTGCTGCGTTGGTGGCTTTGGCAAAGCTTATGAAACATGAAAAGCATGCTAGTAACTTCTTATTTATAGCGTTCTCAGGAGAAGAGAATGGCCTGTGGGGTTCTAACTACTTCGTCAAAAATCCCACAATTGATCTCACCAAAGTAAACTATATGATCAATATGGATATGGTAGGTCGATTGAATGCAGAGAAAACTCTTGCGATCAACGGAGTGGGTACCAGTCCAAGTTTTCCTTTAGCGATAGAACTTGCAAACGGCGATAGTTTGAAAATAGTCACCTCAGAATCCGGTGTAGGACCATCTGATCATACCTCTTTTTATCTTCAGGATCTACCAGTACTACATTTTTTCACGGGGCAACATCAAGATTACCATAAGCCTAGCGATGATTCCGATTTGATCAATTATGATGGGTTGCTCTTGGTGGTGAAATACATAGATCGTCTGGTAAATCAGCTGGACACTGAACCAAAACTTGCCTTCAACAAGACTAAAGACTCCAGTGGCGATTCTCCTAGATTTACAGTTTCTCTTGGAGTGATTCCAGATTATCTTTTTGATGGGAAAGGTATGCGTATTGACGGTGTATCTGAAGACAAGCCTGCTCAGGCAGCTGGATTAATCAAAGGTGATGTAGTTGTGCAGATGGGTGATTCTACGGTAGTTGATATGATGAGCTACATGACTGCCTTAAGTGCGCTCAAAAAAGGAGACAAAGCTTTAGTAGGTTATGAGCGCAACGGAGAGAAAAAGGAAGTAGAAGTCCAGTTTTAAATGATAAACCATGGAATAATGAAGCCGGAATTCTTTTTCTAAAAATTCAGAATCCTCCGAAACAGAAATTTCCAGAAGACTTTATTTTAGTTTGTTTCAGTAAGCTAAAATAAGAAATTCCTTATTTTAGCTTACTATTCAGTCTTGAATGTATTCAAATATTCCTCAAAGACGAAGATTCGATTCGGGGAATTACCAGTTTGCTCTTTTAGGATTTTCTTTTCTCGCATTATATGCACTAAGTCATTGGCAGGTTTGAAGCTTAACCCAGTCAATGAAGCGGCTTTCTATGCTCCTAGGAAAGGATCTTGGGATTTTATTATTTAAAATAAGACTATCCACAATTTTGCCAGTAGCCATAGTTTCTTTGATTAACTGGCTGGAAGACCGAAGTGGTGTCATTCGCTGGGTTTACCAAATCTTTTGATGCTTTTAACTCCTTAATGGCAGAGAAGCATATATACAGAATTTAAAAAACTGAATTCTGTACCACCTCTTTAAAGAGCATAAAGGTGAATCCTGGGAAAAGATAATAGTATTGGAAGATAGCTACTGGTCAAATCTCTTTTACCATAAAGACCTTGTTTATCTGATGGGTACGTCCAGCGAATATGGTAATCTGGTCCTTCGAAAAAGCGTGGATAAGGGAGAAACCTGGAGCTTTCCAACAGATGAAAAAGGTGGTCTGCTGCGGGATGATTTCGAATATCATACCGCTCCTAAGCCTATGGCATTTCATGATGGACGAATCTTTCGAGCGATGGAAGTGAGAAGTCCAGCCTATGGCTGGGGTATCAATTTTGAAGCTCTGGTAGTTTCAGCGCCCGTAGATGCTGATCTGTTGGAGGCCACTAATTGGACTGTTTCCAATCGAATCCATTTTAATCAGGATTGGCTGGGTTCTGCCTGGCTCGAAGGAAATATCATAGTGAACCCCAAAGGCAAGCTATTGAATATCATCAGGGTTGAAAACAAGGATTCAGGTGCCAATGTAGCAGTGCTTTCCTATGATGAGAAATCAAACCGACTGGAGTTTAATCCTGAGAAGAACTTCATGAAATTTCCTGGCGGATGCAAGAAATTCACCATCCGATACGATGAGAAAAGCAACTTGTATTGGACCCTTTCTAACCATGTCCGAGATTTTGGTTTCAATGCCGCTTCTACTAGAAATTGTTTGACATTAAGTTCCTCTCCTGATTTGTTCAACTGGACTGTTCATGAAGAGATTTTATATCATCAAGATGTCTCCAAGCATGGGTTTCAATATGCGGATTGGCAATTTGATGGAAGCAATATCGTGTCCTTAGTGCGCACAGCTTTCGACGATGAATTTGGCGGCGCACCAAATAATCACGATGCCAATTATATGACTTTCCATAGGATAAGTAACTTTAGAACAAAGACAGCTAAACGCATTGCGACTTACCAAAACGTCAAGCCGAAAACAAATTAATTCAATAGTACAATCTTGATTGGCTCGAATGGGCAACTTCTTACTATACAAAAAATTTTGAAAGATGAATTACCAGGTGGGCTATGGCCTGTGATGCTGACCCCTTTTACCGATGACAATTCCATAGATTATACAGGGCTGGATTCCTTGACTGATTTTTACGTTTCCACAGGCGCCAACGGTCTTTTTGCAAACTGCTATTCCAGTGAAATGAATTTCCTTTCCCAAGAGGAAAGAGTTCAATTGACAAAAGCTGTGGTGGATATTTCTGCAGGTCGCGTGCCTATGATTTCTACGGGAACGTTTTATACTACTACTGATGAAAATATAGATTTCATCAAGTGAATTTATGACCAAGGTGTGGATGCAGTCATTCTTATCTCAAGCATTCTGGTAAATGAAAATGAATCTGAAGATGTTCTTAAAAAAAAGGTGGATCAGATTTTAAGTTCCACGGGAAGTATTCCTTTAGGTATATATGAATGCCCCATGCCTTACAAACGCTTGCTCAGCGTTGAGATGATGAAATGGTTGGCAGATACTGGAAGGTTTCTATGTCATAAAGACACCTGCTGCAACTCAGCTTCTATAAAGACCAAGATCGATGCGGTCAGAGGTTCCAGACTTAAAATATATGATGCGCATACTCCCAATGCCTATACTTCCATGCAGGATGGAGCAGCTGGTTTGACACCGATTTCTGCTAATTTTTTCCAGAGCTTTATGTGCATTTTCTTGAATTGTTCAAGTTAGGAAATTACCAAAAGCAGAAAGAATTGGGGAATAGCATGTCACTTATGGATAAGGTAATACATAAGCAATCTTATACATTGGCAGCTAAAATGTTTTTGTAAAAAAGAGGAATTGACATATCTATTAACACACGAATGCCTAGCAGCGCCCAATCTAAAATGGATTCTTCCATCTTAGATTCCTTGTATGAAGAAGTTTTTCAGGTTTTTGAAGAGTATGAAATAAGTAAGATGCATGTGCAGTAACCTAGCTTTTGAGAGTGTAAATTTTGATTCTTTTATTTCAAGAGGAGATGGATTAAACTGGACTTTTACTCTATATTCATCAGCTAAAAGGGCCAACGTATTCTGATTACTGAAGACAGTTTGATCATCTAAAAGCTGTGTTAGAAAGAATATTACCCAAACTTCCTTCAACATTTGAGGGCATTCGTGCAGCAAAGAAAACAGAGGAAATTGGGACTGAAACTTTGGTAATTACGGTCTGTTCGATAGAACTGGCGTATGATTGCGAGTCTTCACACGTGACCACTATTTGTCCATATTAGAATAGCCTTCAAGAAAGCAATGAAAATGCAGATGAGTTTTTGAAGAATATTTCAAGTATCTATAGTGCCAATGGAGTTAAGACCAAGATTATTCCCGCCAGTATTCGTACTCTAAATCGCATAAAGCAAGCATTAAAAATGGGAGCAATGGAGTTATTATTTTTCCAAAACTGTTCCATGAACTTTGCGATCAATAGGTAACTACCGCTTCGAAGCAAGGATTTGATAAAGATTGGGAAATAATTTCATGGTTTGAAAGTAAAAAGTGATTCAAGGATAATGTACTGAGTACAGATAGAACTACTCAGACTCTCTGCCAATTATTTATTCAATTGGATTTGCTTTCACTCCCTCAAAGGTCATTTTGATAGGTTTAATCGTACCATCTTCATTGAATTCCATCTTGTCAATAGCGGTGACCCGATGATCTCTACCTTCATTTGGAATTGGACGACGGTGATATACCATGTACCAATCATCCGAGCCAGGCTTTTGCATCACCGAATTGTGACCTGCTCCAGTGGCTACGCTGGTATCAGATTCCAAAATAGTATCAATGCGATTCCATGGGCCTGTAATATTGTTTGACATGGCGTAAGCTACTTTGTAGCTGTCATTTCCCCAGCCACCTTCAGACCACATGAAGTAGTATTTACCATCCCTGATAAACACAAAAGGACCTTCGACATAACCTTCTGGCGTAATCTCGTGAAAGAGCTCTCCATCTTCCCATGGCTCAAAGCCGGTGAAATCTGCATTCAGCTTACCGATATTGCAGTGACTCCAACCTCCATAAATCATGTAAAAAGTGCCGTCTGTATCTTCAAACACAAATTGATCAATAGGCTGAGCATCATTGTAGAATTCAGAAAGCAAAGGCTTGCCAATATGGTCTTTGAATGGGCCGCCAGGTGAGTCAGCTACCGCAACACCTAGTCCTCCAAAGTGATTGATGTCATTGATTGGATCCCATCCATCCCGACTAGGTCTCTGGATATCATTTGCAGAAAAGAATAAGTAATACTTCCCATCTTTTTCTATCGCTGCAGGTGCCCACATAGCTTGACGCGCCTATTTAATTATGGTTGTATCTAGAATATTTGCGTGTTTTTCCCAGCTTACCAGATCTTTGGATGAAAAAGCATCAAAGTGAAGTTGATCCGTGTATCCAGCCGAATAGGTAGGATAAATCCAGTATTCATCACCAAATACTATTCCTTCCGGATCAGCATACCAACCTTCAAAAATAGGATTTCCAGAGAGCTTCGGGGCATCTTCCACTTTTGTTTCCTTAGGTGCGGAGCAAGCGAAAGCCAGGCTTGTCGCCAGTGCGTACAGATATATTCTTGATTTCATCGAAATAGTGAGAGTGTTTGGGAATTTACGGACAGACTTTGACAGTTAAATTTCTACGATAAAATAATCGTGATTTTTAGAGGGTTTTATAGCTTTGAGCGGATTAACGTTTCTATTCGGCTCATAATATTCTAAATTATGAGCCGAATAAGTTGTATATTAGGCTCATGCGATATAATTGGGAATATCCAGATTGGCCAAATTTCACATACAAAGCTAACGCTAGTGATAAACGTTTAGCCGAATTTCTATTGAAATCCGGACTGATCACGGGTATGGTTACTGGCTTGGGAGATTTTGACAAGACTGAGACTACTCTTGAGATGATGGTGGTAGAAGCTATAAAAACTTCTGAAATCGAAGGTGAGTTTCTGAGTCGTCAAGATGTAATGTCATCCATCAAGAAAAATCTTGGGATCCTTGAGAATCAACCGCTGTTCCTCAAAGATCAGCGAGCCAATAGCATCGCCAAACTGATGATTCAAGTCCGTTCTTCCTTTGCCAAACCGCTTAGTGAAGCGTTACTTTTCGAATGGCACGAGATGCTAATGGAAGCAAATCGCTACATACAGGCTGGACAATGGCGTTCTGATTCTGAACCTATGCAGGTTGTCTCTGGGGCATTGGGTAAAGAGAAAGTCCACTTTGAAGCTCCTCCAAGCGAACGAGTTCCGATAGAAATGGAAGCTTTTATCCGATGGTTTAATGAAACTGCACCAAGTGAGGTGAATGAAATCTCGAATCCATTGATCCGTTCAGCGATTACACATTTGTATTTTGAGACCATACATCCGTTTGAGGATGGGAATGGACGAATTGGGCGTGCCTTGGCGGAAAAAGTTTTGCATCAGGGATTGGGACACACGACCTTAATCAGCCTTTCCACGGCTATAGAAGAGGAGAAAAATGCCTATTACAAAGCATTGAAAGCTACCCAGAGTAGTAATGAGGTTAGTAGCTGGCTGGAATATTTCACAGAAACAGTCCTTCAGGCTCAAGTTTATGCCATCGAGTTAATACGATTTACACTTCAGAAAAGTAAGTTTTTCACTAAGCATCAAGGGCTATTGAACGAGCGACAAACAAAAGCCATCAACAGAATGCTAGCCGAAGGGCCTGCGGGTTTCGAAGGAGGGATGACAGCAAAGAAATACATTGCCATCACCAAAGCTTCCAAAGCAACCGCAACTCGTGATCTACAGGCTTTGGCTGAGTTAGGGGTCTTTTTAGCTCAAGGAGGAGGTAGAAGTGTGAGTTATCAATTGAAAATAGCTGATAGACTTTAGTAATAAGACATAAGAGTCGAGAGCCTAGAATCAAGTGGTGGAATTCCAATGGAATCGGAAAAAGGTCACGTTAAAATTTTACCGAAATATACGATCCCGCTGGGATCGAGGTTGAAGCATGCTTGATAGTTTTGGTAATCTATCAGCCCGCTGTGATCAGCTTCAGTTATAGTGGTGTAGGTTTTTAGGGACTATAATTCATTCTTATCACCAGTCGATTTGATCGCTACTCTTTGGAAGTATAATCCGCCAGCGGCGTCACATATTACTAAAATGAAAGAGCTTTAATGAGTCGTCACGACCCCATCGTGGGTCGAACTTTTTCGCTAGCCACCATTTTTTCGAATTGACCCTGCCAAAAAGAGGGATTTCTCCTATCTTTGTGCCTGCTTTTGAGGGAGATTTACCCTTGAAAGCGTGAGGCAAAGCAGCGGCATCCACTGAGGGAAGCAAAGTGGATATAACGAATAGCCCGACACCGGCTTTTTCAGACGGAGGCCAAGCCCAAGAAATTTTAATTATCACCTACTCGCCCTTAAGAAAGGATACAGTGAAGACATATCAGGAATTTAAACAAGTGGACTATCCCGCTATTGGGGAGTCAGTTTTAGCATACTGGAAGAAAAACCAGATTTTTAAAAAGTCAGTGAGCAACCGCAATGGTGCTGAGACTTTTACCTTCTTTGAGGGTCCGCCTTCTGCAAATGGAACTCCGGGCATTCATCATGTGATGGCGCGTACATTAAAGGATATTTTCTGCCGTTACAAAACTCTTAAAGGATTTCAGGTGAAGCGAAAAGGCGGTTGGGATACGCATGGGCTACCTGTGGAGCTTCAGGTAGAAAAAGAATTGGGCATCACCAAAGAGGACATCGGAAAGAAAATCTCTGTGGAAGAATACAACAACAGATGCAAGGAGACGGTGATGCGCTTCAAAAACGAATGGGATGATCTGACAGAAAAGATTGGTTACTGGGTGGATTTGGACGATCCATACATCACTTTTGAGCCAAAATATATTGAGACACTTTGGAGCTTATTACAGAAGCTTTACAATAAAGGATTGCTCTATAAGGGGTATACTATTCAGCCATTTTCGCCTGCTGCGGGTACGGGTTTAAGTTCGCATGAACTCAATCAGCCCGGAACCTATAGGGATGTCAAGGACACTTCGATTACGGCACAGTTCAAACTGAAGGGGGAGGATAATACTTATATCCTAGCTTGGACCACTACTCCATGGACTTTGCCATCCAACTCAGCTCTGGCGATTGGCGAGAATCTGGATTACGTAAAGGTGAAGACTTTCAATCCCTACACTCACGATGCGTGCGATGTGATCCTGGCGAAAGCTAGAGTAAATGCATACATGAATCCAAAGGCTGCTGATCTGAAGTTGGAAGACTATACTCCTGGGGATAAATTAATTCCTTTTGAAGTGATCGAGGAGTTCAAAGGAAGAGACATGCTAGGTTGGGAATTTGAGCAACTGTTCCCAATTGCTGACTTGGCACTTCCAAATCCAGCCTTCACCGTAATATCTGGAGACTATGTGACTACTGAAGATGGGACAGGTATCGTGCATTTGGCAAAAGCATTCGGTGCGGATGACTTTAGAACGTTGATGCAGAATGACATTCCCGGCGTTTTCGTAAAGGATGAGCGAGGAGCTGATATTCCAATCGTGGACAGACAAGGAAAATTCCTGCCTGTGGTAGGAGAATACCTTGCAGGAAAAATGAAAGAACATAGCATCATCGCTCATAAGGAGTATGGGGTGGAAGATTTCTATGTGAAAAACTATCCGAAGGATGATGAAAGTGTGGACGACTACAAGAGCACGGATGTCATCATTTCTATCATTCTGAAGAATGAAAATAAAGCATTTAAAGTAGAGAAATACGAGCACAGCTACCCACACTGCTGGAGAACGGACATGCCTATATTATACTATCCGATGGATAGCTGGTTTGTAAAAACTACAGCTTACAAGGATAGATTGGTAGAGCTAAACAAAACGATCAATTGGAAACCAGAAGCTACGGGAACTGGAAGATTTGGCAACTGGCTGGAAAATCTAGTGGATTGGAATCTTAGCAGATCAAGATTCTGGGGTACTCCACTTCCAATCTGGCGAACAGAAGATGGGAAAGAGGAGAAATGTCTTGGTTCAATCGACGAACTTCAGCAGGAAATAGACAAGTCCTTAGCGCAAGGATTTATGAAGATGTCTCCGTATGAAGGCAGAGAGTTGGATCTGCACCGTCCCTATGTGGATGATGTAATCTTAGTTTCTGATAAAGGAGAAAAGATGTTTCGTGAGCCGGATTTGATCGACGTTTGGTTCGATTCTGGTGCTATGCCTTATGCGCAATGGCATTATCCATTTGAGAATGAAGATATTTTCAAAGCCAACTATCCGGCCGATTTCATAGCCGAAGGAGTTGATCAGACCAGAGGTTGGTTCTTCACTCTTCATGCGATTTCGGTGATGCTATTTGATAGTGTGGCCTTCAAAAATGTGATTGCAAATGGGCTTGTTTTGGATAAAAACGGCAATAAAATGTCTAAGAGATTGGGCAATGCGGTGGATCCTTTCAAGACGCTAAAAGAATATGGCCCGGATGCGGTAAGATGGTATTTGCTCAGTAATGCCAATCCATGGGACAATTTAAAATTCAATTTGGATGGAGTCACAGAAGTGCAGAGACGCTTCTTTGGAACGCTGCAGAATACGTATAACTTTTTTGCACTTTACGCTAACTTGGATGCCTTTATTTATGACAAGTCCAACGCAATTGCAGTAGTTGAAAGACCTGAACTTGATCAGTGGATCATTTCTAAACTTCAATCTCTGATCACAGAGGTGGAAGCGGCGATGGATGACTATGATGCAACCAGGGCTACTCGCGCAATTATGAATTTCACCGTAGATCAATCTTCCAATTGGTATGTAAGATTGGCCCGGAAGAGATTTTGGCGAGGTGATATGAATTCAGATAAGCAGGCAGCTTATGAGACACTTTACGAATGTTTATTTGCGTTAAGCCAGTTGATGTCATCTTTTGCGCCGTTTTATGCGGATTGGTTGTTTCAAAACCTGACTGAATCCGGTGAATCGATTGTAGAATCTGTCCATCTGACTGACTGGGTTTCTTCTGATAAGACTTTGATCAATGCAGATCTTGAGGAAAGTATGGAACTTGCTCAGACGATTTCTTCCTTGGTGCATTCACTTCGTAAGAAGGAGAAAATGAAAGTTCGCCAGCCTCTGCAGCGAATATTGATTCCTGTATTGAGTGAGAAAGTTCAAACTCAGATTCAGCATGTGGAAGAGCTGATCAAGTCTGAAGTGAACATCAAAACTATAGAATATATAGATGATGCATCTGGAATTTTAGTTAAAGATGTTAAGCCTAACCTTCCTGTATTGGGTAAAAAGCTAGGTCCAAAAATGCGTTTTGTGGTAGCCGCTCTCAAATCATGGGGACAGGAGGAAATCGCTGAGATCGAGCGAAATGGTAGGTTTGAGATGGATGTTGAGGGCGAAAAGCTTGAACTGACATTGGACGAGGTATTGATTTCTTCTCAGGATATTCCTGGCTGGTCAGTGGCTTCAAGTGATGGGGTGACCGTAGCGCTTGACGTGACATTATCGGAGGAACTTAAGCAGGAGGGGATCGCTCGGGATCTTGTCAACCGTATCCAAAATCTCAGAAAAGACATGGGGCTACAAGTTCAGGATAAGATTACGATCAAAGTATCTGATGAGAATCAGGAAGTAGTACATGCTGTAAAAGCTTTTGCAAATTATATTCAAACCGAAACTCAGGCGTTAACCCTGGAGTTGAAATCAGGTCTGAAGGATGCAAGTGTATTGGATATGGATGATTTTGAATTGGCCGTATTGGTATCTAAAGCCTAAGGGCAACATAAATAATAATGAATAAATACCTGAAATATTTCGGCATTGCATTGCTGGTGATTCTTATTGATCAAGCCGTAAAAATGCTGGTTCATTTTGAAATGGATTTTGGTTCTCCTGGACAGATTAAGGTCTTTGGAGATTGGTTTAAACTGCATTATACCACTAATCCGGGAATGGCCTTTGGCATGGAGTTAGGTTCTGAATACGGCAAGTTGCTTTTGACCTCATTTAGATTGGTAGCAATGGTGGGTATAGGATATTACTTGTATTATATAATATGTGCTAAGCAGCATCATTTATATATATTATGTATTTCTATGATATTAGGTGGTGCAATTGGAAATCTTATTGATTCTATTTTCTATGGCGTTTGGTTAAATAATGCCCCCTACAATGCTTCTACCCCATGGTTTCATGGCCAAGTAGTAGATATGTTTTATTTTGACATCTGGGAAGGGAGATTGCCTGACTGGATGCCGATCTGGGGAGGTTCCTACACTGCGCTTTGGCCAATCTTTAACGTAGCTGATGCATCCATATTTGTTGGGGTTGCGATGATACTGATCTTTCAGAGTAGATTTTTTCCAGAAAATGCAAGCACTACTCTTTCAGAAAAAAGAGAGGACGAAACCTTGATTTTTTAATAACCAAAATAAGACATTTTAACTCTTTTGATGATACAGGATACAGTCTTAGAAGGGGAATACCTTTATAATAGCAATTTAAATGATTCCAGAGTGATGGAAATGTTGATCTGCTAAAATATCCAGTATTGTCTCAAATTTAGTATGGAACTCACCTCGTACTACTTTTTTAGAGCATGAAACTTTTGCTGAAAAGTTCTAAAAAGATGGATTAGAAAAGATAAAAAGACAGCTTGGATTCTACAATCCGAGCTTTTTTTTGTAATTTTCAACTTGTGTTTTGCAAAAACGCTAAATTCCACTCCAAATGCTTCCTTCTAATTCCCTTAAAAGAAGAAGCCTATAACATTTATTATAACATATGATAGTTGATTCTGATAAGCCTTTTCAGATAGTTTATTCTATTTATAGCCATGAGTTCTTGGGTCTTTTAATTGAATCCTTCGTGGTGCAACTAGATGAACAGGGCCGTCTTTCTTTAGCCCACCAAAACATCAGTTCCGCAAATGCTTCTGAATTTGATGCGGGATTGAATAAAGCTGATTATGATTTAATCAAGATCATGGATTCTATGAATCCAGAGAAAGTCGTAAAGCCTTTTATCAAAAGAGGAAATATAAGACCGAAAGATTACTTGCATAAAATCTTTGATCCCAAAACTGAAGATCTAAAAACGCAAGCGTTGATCGAGGAAGTGATTGAGGCTAAAAGAAGTAAAATCATGCCTTTGCTTATCGGTAAGCGCTTATTTGAAATGGGATCTGATAGTAATCCTGTGTGGAAAGAAATCACCGTCAATGCGGAACGCGCAACTGTTTTATTTCATTTCCATAAAAATGAAGATGACACTCATTACTGGCCAAGCATAAAATTTAAAGGTGATAAACTCGAATGGCAATACAAAAATGGCTATTTCATCAGTATGGAACCTGCGTGGTTGATTGTAAATGATCAGTTATTTCATTTTGAAAAGGGAATAGACGGAAAGAAACTTAAGGCTTTCCTCCAGAGAAAATTCATTGTGGTAGAAAAGCGATTGGAGGCAGCCTATTACAAAGGTTTTATGAGTAATATGATTTCACATTTTGATGTGAAATCTATAGGCTTCGAAATCAATACTGAGAGAGGAACTCCAGAAGTTTACGTGTCCATCAGTGAATTGCCGGGAGGATCTGGTAAGGATCTCTTTGGTGATGATGGAGAGCGACTGGAAGAAGATAAAATGGTATTTGAACTCAGGTTTAAATATGGCGCTATGGATTTTGCCGTGCAGACACCTTCGTCAGAAAAGCAGGGAGACTCAGTAAGGCTGGAAGAGCAAGATGGTACTTACACTTTTTTTAAAACCATCAGAAGCAGTCAGAAAGAAAAGTCATTCATCAAGCTACTAAAAGATAAAGGGGTCGATTTTAAAATTGGAAAAGTTTCAAAACCTAAAACAGAGGCCTTCGAATGGTTGGGAGATAATGAATATTTCCTTTGGAATGAAAAGATCAAAATCGTCCAAAGGCCAAACGCTAAAGGTAAAGTATATAACATCGGAAAAGCTCAGATCTCTATTGAAGTAAACGAAAATATAGATTGGTTTGATGTCAAGGCTTTAATCAAGTTTGGGATTTACTTGGTTCCTTTTGCGAAACTCAGAAAACTTTTGCTTCAGGGGAAATCTGAATTTGAACTTCCAAACGGGGAGATAGCAGTGATTCCATCGTCTTGGTTTGTCAACTATTCCGAGCTATTCAATTTTATGGAAGATCGCGGGGATGACGATGTTATGGTACTTCGTAAGCATCATTTGGCACTTGCCAGACAGATGGAGGAAGGAAACCTTGTCCAAGTGACTCTAAGTAGAAAGCTTGAGACTCTTCGCAATTTTGAAGCGATTGAGACTTACGAATTGCCCACTTCATTTGAAGGGTCACTTAGGCCATATCAGCATGCTGGTTATAACTGGCTACGATTTCTAAATGAATTTAAGTTCGGAGGATGTCTCGCTGATGATATGGGATTGGGAAAAACGGTACAGACCCTAGCGCTGCTTGCCCATGAAAAGGAACATAATCCGGGATTCACATCACTTTTAGTCATGCCCACCTCTCTGGTGTATAACTGGGAGCTTGAGGCAAAGAAATTCACTCCTGAATTGAACATTTTAGTTTACTCGGGTACTCAGCGTATCAAAGACCCATGGAGATTTGGAGAGTATGATCTGGTACTTACTTCTTACGGGATTACGCGATTGGATATTGGCGTGTTGAAAGATTTTTTCTTCAATTATGTGATTCTAGATGAGTCCCAGGCGATCAAAAACCCAAGTAGCAATATTGCTGCCGCGGTAGGTCAGTTAAAGAGTAAGCAAAAGCTAATTCTGACTGGTACTCCGGTAGAAAATGGTACCATGGATCTTTGGTCTCAGATGAACTTTATTAATCCAGGCCTTCTTGGGACCCAAAGTACCTTCAAAAAACAATTTCTCTATCCAATAGAGAAGCAGGGAGATATGGAGAAAGCTGCGAAGCTTCATTCCATGATCAAACCATTTATCCTTCGCCGTTTGAAATCGCAGGTAGCCACAGATCTCCCTGAGAAGATCACAAATGTGAAGTACTCTGCCATGACTGAGGCGCAGGAAGAAGTGTATGAAGAGGTGAAAAATTATTACCGTGAAAAGATCATTTCTGATATTCAAGCGACAGGTAAAAATAATCAGCAGTTTACCTTACTCCGTGGTTTGACTCAACTTAGGCAGATAGCGAATCATCCAAAATTGGTCAGAGATGATTATAAAGGAGAGTCTGGGAAATTGGAAGATATCACTCATATGCTTCATTCGACGATTTCAGAGGGGCACAAAGTATTAGTCTTTAGCCAATTCGTACGTCATTTAACGATTGTTAAAGAATTTTTAGAGTCGGAGGGAATTCCGTATGCTTATCTGGACGGCTCCACTAGAGATCGTCAGGCTCAGGTTGAAAAGTTTCAGGAAAAAGACGAAATCAAAGTGTTTCTGATATCTCTCAAAGCCGGAGGAGTGGGATTGAATCTTACCAAAGCTGAATATGTCTTCTTGCTTGATCCTTGGTGGAATCCCGCCGTGGAAGCTCAGGCGATCGATAGAGCGCATAGGATAGGTCAGGAAAACAAAGTAATCATCTATAAATTCATCACAAGAGGAACGGTGGAGGAGAAAATTATGGCTCTTCAGAATAAGAAGTTGGCACTTGCCGGAGAGTTGGTAGGCACCGAAGAGAGCTTTATGAAAAGTCTCAATCAATCAGATATTGCGGCACTTTTGGACTAACTGTTCTAATCTTAAATTGAAAGGGAAAATTCTAAGAATTTTCCCTTTCTTTATTGTTCTGACAGTCAATCGACTAAGATGGGGAAGCTATAATTGAGAGATTATTTATTGGTACTTGATGGGTTATCCAACGTATATTTTTCTAAATTAAATGCATTAGGTTCACTACTACCACTTGCGCATGCCTAGATCCAAGTTCAAAATTGACCGGAAAATTTTTGTGTTGGATACCTCAGTAATCCTATACGCCCACAACTCCATAATGAACTTTGCCGAGCACGACGTAGTCATCCCGATTACTGTGCTAGAGGAGCTTGATCAGTTTAAAAAAGGCAATGATACCAGAAATTTTGAGGCCAGAGAATTTATCCGATTATTGGATAAGCTCTCTAAGGATCAGATGATTCATAATTGGACGCCACTCAATGGTAAGTCTAAAGGAAGTTTCAGAGTATTGATGAATCCCGAAAATCGGATCAATGCCAATGAGATTTTTGGTGAGGAAAAAAATGATCATAAAATCCTCAACTGTGCCCTATATCTAAAGGAGCATGAGAAAGGCCGAAAAGTCATTTTGGTCAGCAAAGATATCAACCTCAGACTGAAGGCCAAATCTCTGGAGCTATTGGCAGAAGACTACGAAACCGGCAAAATTAAGAATATCAATGAGCTTGAAAATACCGGCAAGTATGTATTGGAAAATGTGAATACAGATCATATTAACACCCTTTATGAAAAAGGATTCATAGAAGCAAAATCTGTCTTAGGCACTAAAAAGCTTATGGCTAATGCGTACTACATTTTGAAAGGTGATAAAAACTCAGTACTTGCTTATTTCAATCCAGAGCAGAATATTCTTGAGCGAGTAGATAAAAATTCAGCATATAACATTAAGCCAAAAAATGCGGAGCAGACTTTTGCGCTGCATGCCATTACGAATCCCAATATTCGCTTAGTTTCAATTCAGGGTGTCGCTGGAACAGGAAAGACCTTGTTAGCCTTGGCTGGAGCTTTGGAACAGCGAAGAGACTACAAGCAGATTTACTTAGCGAGACCCATAGTTCCACTTAGTAATAAAGACATAGGGTTCTTGCCAGGTGATATCAAATCCAAATTGAACCCATACATGGAGCCACTTTGGGATAACCTGAAATTTATTCAAAATCAGTATAAGGATACCGATAAAGAATTTCAGAAAATCACTGATCTGGTCAATCAAGAAAAATTAGTAATTCAGCCTTTAGCTTATATACGCGGAAGGTCGCTTTCAAATATTTTTTTCATTGTAGATGAAGCTCAAAACCTTACTCCCCATGAGATAAAAACCATTGTATCAAGAGCAGGAGAAAACACTAAGATTGTGTTTACAGGCGATGTATTCCAGATTGATACGCCGTATCTGGATTCCCAGTCCAATGGCTTATCCTATCTTATAGACCGAGTGAAAGACCATCCCCTATATGCCCATATAAAGCTTGAGAAAGGTGAACGATCTGAGTTGGCCAATTTAGCCAACGAGTTGCTTTAAGATTTTACCCAATCTATTTGAAAAAAAGGTGCTCTATTTTGGAGCACCTTTTTTGGTGTGTCAGGCATGATCATAACGCTCTAGGGTGAAAGTCCCAAACGAGAGTTGCAGTACTTATCGTTAGCCAATAGCAAGGGTGTCGTGGGCGACTGCGAATCTGAAGGAAGCTGGCG
>Ga0307486_1000924_pt1 | contig 24449 bp, 13 predicted proteins | sample CBIW02metaG_FD_203663 | JGI IMG/M metagenome (GOLD analysis project Ga0307486, IMG submission 203663) | Sea-ice brine microbial communities from Beaufort Sea near Barrow, Alaska, United States - CBIW 0.2 | ecosystem: Environmental > Aquatic > Marine > Coastal | place: USA: Alaska | collected...
AGGTTAAGCGAAAAGTATTTTAATAGAAAGTTTCCATTTAAATAAAACTAGAACCAAATTAACAATCGTTTAGCTTCAATTAAAACCATAGATTTTAAATCTACCCACACAAAATCATATAGAGCCATTATTAATGTTCAATTGTTAATGTTAAACGTTGTTACCTATTGAATTTCTACTGCGTAGAAATTAAGGTATTTCATTGATGAATTTTCTTCCCACTTTTTGTATCATCCAATACTAAAGACTGTCATCCTTTGGAAAACACTAAAAATTTATTTTTTTGTTTTCCAAAGGATTTTTTTTATGCAATAAATAATAATTTATGTATAAATTTTTTAGGAGTAAGGTGTCCGATAAGCATTTTAATTATTAACCATTATTTTTCCTTGAATTATAAGCAAACCTTTCATTAAAAGGGAGTCCAGCGCAAATAACATTAATAATTAAACCTTAAACATTAATAATTAATTCAACACCACAATAGCCAAGTTCAGTGCTGTGGCAAATGAAACCCATAACAAATATGGAAACAATAAAAATGCTGAAAGTCTATCTAGTCGATAGAAGTGTCTAATCAGAATTATAATAAACGCTAGAATAATAAAGATTACAACCAATGCTAATCCTGTCATGTGTAAATTGAAGAATATTGGAGACCAGATCAGATTAAAGATAAGATGAATTAGAAAGATTACGATTCCTCGCTTAGCAAACTTCTTTATAGTTGGATAACGGCTAACTGAAACAATTTGCCAGATGATTGCCAATGATCCTCCCATTAAAATGTATAAAATAGACCAAGCTGGTCCGAACAACCAATTTGGAGGAGTGAAAAATGGTTTATTAAGTTCATCATACCAATCTTGAAATCCGCCCATAGATGATAAACCACTGAATGTTCCTAAACCAAGAATACCCAATGAACAGATTAAGATTTTCCACCAAAGTCCATTTTTAAAAGAAGATGTGTTGTGCGGTCCTGAATGTATTTGCATGTGCCTCAATTATATATTTTATTTCCTCAGAATATCCTCCTCCCATGCTTGCAACAATAGGTAGGTCTAATTCTTTAGCCAATTGTAGAACAATTTCATCTCTTCGTTTACATCCTTTTATGCTTACTCCAAGTCGTCCTAATTTATCAGTCTCTAGTATATCGATTCCTGATTGAAAAAACAAAAAATCTGGAATAAATATATTTAAAATTTGATCCAGAGATTGTTCTAATAGGTAAATATACTCATTATCTTTTATACCATCAGGCAAAGGAACGTCGAGATCAGAAGTTTCCTTTTTTAAAGGATAGTTATTTTCTCCATGCATGCTGAATGTGAATACTTGAGGTGTGTTTTGAAAGATTTCGGCTGTTCCATTTCCTTGGTGAACATCTAAATCTATAATCAAAATCTTACTTGCTTTATTATTGTCTAACAACCATCTTGCAGCAATTGCTTGATCATTCAATAAACAAAATCCTTCGCCTCGGTCTGTGAAAGAGTGGTGGGTTCCTCCAGCAATATTCATTGAAACGCCATATTCCAAAGCATATTCTGCGCATCTTCTGGTTCCTTCCATGATGATTTGTTCCCTGAGAATTAAATCATCATTATGAACAAACCCAGTTTTCCTTTGCGCTCTTCTGTCTAATTTTAATTCCAGTAAGTCATTGAAATAAGTAGCATCATGAATTGCCAAAACAGCTTCTTTTGCTATTTTACCTGGACTAAAGAATGCATTTTTATCAACAGTTCCTTCTAAAAGTAATTGTTGTGGCAATAAATCATATTTCGCCATAGGAAATCGATGTCCTTCTGGCAAAGAATGAATATAATAATCGTTGAAAGCAATTTTTAGCATAGCGTTACATTGGGGCGACCATTCTCATGAGCTCTGCTGCCATGATAGCACCGAAAGTTCCAATAAAGTAACCAACAACTGCCATTAAAACACCAACAGTCGTTAACGCTGGATGAAAAGCATTTGCAATAATAGGAGCAGAGGCTGCGCCACCAACATTGGCCTGACTTCCTACAGCCAAGAAGAAAAATGGAGCACGAATTATTTTCGCTACTACAATCAATAGTATTGCATGGAAAGCCATCCAGATTAATCCTACAAAAATCAATAATGGTTTATCGAAAATCATCATGATATCGACTTTCATTCCAATAGTCGCAACAAGAAGGTACAAGAAAACAGATCCGATTTTAGAAGCACCTGCTCCTTCATAGTTTTTTGCTCTGGTAAAGCTTAAAATCAATCCATAGATTGTTGAGATAACAACCATCCAAAAGAATTGACTTGAGAATGTATTTCCTTTACCATAGTTTTCTAGGAAGAAATCTGATAAAAAGGAACCTCCAAAATGTGCTAATGCAACACCTCCAAAGACAAGCCCTGTAATTACCATAAAGTCTGTTAGTGTAGTTTTTCTTTCTACCTTTTTTTGAAAGTCTTCCACTTTTACAACAAGTTTATCAATTGAGCTACTGTCCGCTTTTAGCCACTTATCAATCTTCGCTTTCTTACCAATTCCGAAAAGAATAACAGCCATCCAGATATTCGCTACAACGATATCAACGAGAATCATTCCTCCAAATAAAGTTTCTTTGTATTTGTACGTTTCAAGCATTGCAGTTTGATTTGCTCCACCACCAATCCAACTTCCTGCAATTGTAGCCAAACCTTTCCATGTTGCTTCGTTTCCTGTTCCACCAACAGTTTCAGGTGAGATAAATGTGAAAATCCAAACAGCGAATACACCTCCAAGGATAATTCCAATTGTTCCAGTAAAGAACATGATTAAACTTTTAGAACCTAAGCCGATTAAACTTTTTATGTCCGCAGATAAGATCAATAAAATCAAAGAGCCTGGAAGTAAATAACGACTGGCCATGTAATAAAGGTTAGTTGCTTCTGGATCAATAATATTAAAAGAAGTCAGTGATGCAGGAATCATATAACACAAGAAAAGCGCTGGTATAATGGTGTAAAAACTTTTCCATCTTTTGTTCTTTAAGCTTGCGGTAAAGAAAATCAAGGCAAGAACAATAGTCAGAATTCCTAAAACAATTCTATCATCTGTGACCAAAGCAGTTTTAGGTGCCTTGTTTAAGAAACTAATTTTCGTTTGTCCTTTATGTCCAGTAAATTCAAGTTCCTTGCCATTTTTGTAAGCTTTCAGCCTTACATTGATCATTTCATCATGTCCAGGATTCTTAAAGAATATATTACTGATTGAATTTACTCTTAGCGAATCTTCATTAAAGAAAACTTCAATATTATCAGCACTTTTCAACACTCTTCTATCGTCATCATCAAAAGAAAAGACACCATATATAGATTCACTAAACACTTTCTTTTCTTTACCAAATTGATAAGATTCCATTTTATCCAAAACCTCCTGTGGGATTTCTTGATTGGAAATAAGTAGGCTGTCTTTTCCGCTAATCAAAACTTGCTCTTGCGCATTTGATAGTGAAATAGTAAATAGTAAACCGATAAGTATAAAAAGAAATTTCTTCATGTAAGTGTGTCTAGTTTATTTGCAGCCCCAAAATAATTAACAAATCTGAAATATGCTTCTAAATCTTTGGGTTTATTTCTATTTGTTGTGGTTAATTCGGTTTTAGCAATAAAGTGGAGTGAAAATACTCTTTTTTAATTCTGAAAAATTCAATCCAAAAAAGAAGAGCTACAAAACCTGCAGCCCTTCTTTATATTATTTAATCCAATTATTTTGTTTTTGTTCTAAAACGACTGTGCAGTTTTCGTAACCTCAGTAGCTCCAAGTTTTGTCAATACGGCTTGTAATCGATCAACAATAAATCGATTGTTTTCAACATCAACAGCATAGAAATTAACTACTAATTGATTCTCATTTGTTTTCATTTGTTTTGTGACAGGTGTATTCAAAATAGCTTCCATTAAATCAGAATTCAAATCTTCATTATTTATAGATACTTCCAAATGAATCAAATTACTTTCAGAATATTCGATAGCATTCTTTCTGTATGGAGTTTTAACATCTACGATTGGATAAGCATAATTGTAAACTGCTTTCGTGTTAAAGTCACTGCTAAATTGAGAAGTAATTGTTTTCCCATCAAATAAGAAACTTTGTATTCGCTTTGTTTTTGAATCGTAATAGAATAATTCACCATACTCGTTGTAGCGATTAAGTTCTTGAATAGGATATTCAGTATAGCTTTTTGAAGAAACAAGCATATTCTTTGTGTTGTTATCACTGATAAATGCATCTTGAAATTCACCTGAATTAGTATTGACTTCAGTAGTCGTTTCATCAATATTTACTCTTTTTTCAGGAGCGTTAGACTGAAGCACTACATCACCTTGAGATTTTAAAATCTCATTTGCTTGGGATGCTGAAATTCGCAATCCTTTATAGTAAGCAACAATGTATGCATCAGAAATACCTTTGGCAACAACCTCTTGCTTTTTCGGTAATGCTTCATCGTAAGAATTAAAAATTCCTGACGAATAGCGTATCAAACCTGTAGGTAATCTTTTTGTAATTAACGGTGAAACATTATTCAATTGTTCTGCTGTTGCAGGCGTATTGTAAACTCCAACTTGAACGGTATAGAACAAGCCTGCTTTATTTTCCACAACATCAGCTTCGGCAGATCCAACAGATTTGTTGTAAGCCATTTCATCTAATTTTTGAGCGCTTCTTGGCGTTTCAACATTGCTTTCCGTATTTGCTATTAAGTCTTCATCCGGATTGATTAAAGAAATACATGCTCCAGAACTAGCAAGTTCAACAGCGCGATAAACAGGGATTCTTTCTCCATCACAGTACGCAACAACAAATGCATCAGAATATCCCATTGTTCTAATTTTATCACGGGCATCAGAAGCGGTTTCTTTATTTCCGAAAAGACCAACTACATACTTAATCCAACCAGATCCAATTTGATCTCCAGTAATAGGGGAGAACTCACTAAAAGTTACATTCGGAACTGGATTTCTAAATGCACCAATTTGAACACGGAATATCAAACCTCCCATTTGATCATCTTGTTTTTCTATAATTGGAATAGGGTTTTCATCAGAATAGACATTTTCTTTTTTCTCGCCAATTGATAACCCTGTTTTCATCAAAGCCATGCTTGAAGTTCTAATTGGCATTGCTTTTAATGGAGCAACATCACGGGCTATCATGTTTTCAGTTTTAAAACGCAATCCTGGATCACTTGGCAATGCACTTGCAACATCGGCTTGCTTACTTTGAACATTCTCTCTTAATCTTTGAACCTCATTTTTGGTTTTGCTAATTGTATTCAATTGAGCGTTGATGTTTTCTTTTTTCTCGTCATTGAAAAGTTTAGATGTTTTGATTTCATCATAAGTCTCTTTCAATTCAGTTTGCTGATTTTTCAACTGTTCCTCCTTAACTCTTAACTCAAACTGCGCTTGTGTTAAACGATTGTTGTTTTTCAGCTGATCAATATATTCCTTTGATTGCGCAATTTCAACTTCTTCCTGATAAGTTAAAGTGTTTTTAATTGCTTCCTTTGAAATACCTTTATTTGCATCTGCTAATTGCTGAGTTTCTTTTTCATCTAAGACTTTTGAATTAGAATAGTACTTGTTTTCAAGTCCCATTTTAATTTGGTTCAATTGATTTATATTGTATTCAATTGATATGACATCCTGTTTTTTAGCATTAGGAATCATTGCGTTTAATTCATTGATTTGCTCATTCAAATTAACCAATTTAAGGTTGATTTGATTTTGCTCCTTCATGATTTCACTGTCAGTAAGAGCAACAGTTTCAGTCTCTATATTTTCAAGGTTTTGCGCTTTAACCAAATCGTTGATATAACTATTAATTTGTTTTTGAGTTTTGTTGTCCTCAATCACTTGAAGCGCTCTTTCTTGCTCATTATAGGCTTCCTGAAAAAGTGAATATATTTCAACTGCATTTTTCTTTTCACTTGATTTTTGGAGTAACTGTTCAATTTTTACAATGCTTTGTTGCGTACTCAAAGAAGTTACTTCCTCAGGCGCATCTTGCATTAATTTATCAGACCTTTTAACCAGTTTTGGATAAGTTGTTACTAATGAATTTTGTAATGCAATGTTTAACTCTGTTGCTATAGTATTGTCAATTCTTTCCAGTTTCTTTCGAACTTTCTTATCTTCAGCTAATTCTGGATTAGCTCTAATTTCTTGTTCTAATTGATCTTTTTCATTGAATAAGTCATTAAGACGTTCTTGTTCGTTGTTGCCAAGTGAGTTTTGTATTTGATTTGGAATGGCTGCTTTAGAAATAGAAGTTATTAATTGAATTGCATCAACACTCGGATTGGTTTTGTTTTCACTTGATACTACCAATTCAACTCTTTCCAATTCATCAATTTCATTTACAATCTGATTTTCTATCTTCGTAATCGTTGCAACTTTTTGCTTTAAAATCGGAGTTGAGTTTTGTTCTTCTTCTTTTATAGTTTCTGTTTTAACATCTCCAACTGAGATAAGAACTTTGTATTTACGTTTAATTAGTTCTTTATTCGTTTGTGTTCCTTCCTTTATTCCTTGTTCTATTTCAGCAATGTCATTAAGATAGTCAGGATCTATTTCCATTAACATTTCAGCTGGGTTAGCAATTGATACGTTTTCCTCAATTGTTGTTTCCTCATTTTGAGTTTCAACATTTAGTTTATTTATAGCAGCAACTTCATTTTCTAAGTTTTCGTTTGTTTCATTTTCAGCTAATCCTGTTTCAGAATTCTCCGAATTGTTTTCTACTGAATTTTCAGCTAATTCATTGTTTACTTCCTCTTGAGAAGCCGCTGGATTAGTTTCTGCTGATTCCTCGTTTTGAGTTCCAGTATTCAGTTCATTTACAACAGCAACTTCATTTTCTAAGTTTTCGTTTGTTTCATTTTCAGCTAATCCCGTTTCAGAATTCTCCGAATTGTTTTCTGCTGAATTTTCAGCTAATTCATTGTTTATTTCCTCTTGAGAAGCCGCTGGATTAGTTTCTGCTGATTCCTCGTTTTGAGTTCCAGTATTCAGTTCATTTACAACAGCAACTTCATTTTCTAAGTTTTCGTTTGTTTCATTTTCAGCTAATCCCGTTTCAGAATTCTCCGAATTGTTTTCTACTGAATTTTCAGCTAATTCATTGTTTACTTCCTCTTGAGAAGCCGCTGGATTAGTTTCTGCTGATTCCTCGTTTTGAGTTTCAGTATTCAGTTCATTTACATCAGCAACTTCATTTTCTAAGTTTTCGTTTGTTTCATTTTCAGCTAATCCCGTTTCAGAATTCTCCGAATTGTTTTCTACTGAATTTTCAGCTAATTCATTGTTTACTTCTTCTTGAGAAGCCGCTGGATTAGTTTCAATTGATTCCTCGTTTTGAGTTCCAGCATTCATTTCATTTACATTAGCAACTTCATTTTCTAAGTTCTCTGTTGTTTCATTATTGGCTAAATCTGTTTCAGAATTCTCCGTATTGTTTTCCTCTGAGTTCTCCGCTAACTCATTGTTTGTTACTTCCTCAAAAGTTGCTGGATTAGTTTCTGCTGATTCCTCGTTTTGAGTTTCAGCATTCATTTCATTTACATCAGCAACTTCATTTTCTAAGTTTTCAGTTGTTTCATTATTGGCTAAATCTGTTTCAGAATTCTCCGTATTGTTTTCCTCTGAGTTCTCCGCTAATTCAGTATTTGATTCTTCTTGAAAAGCCGCTGGATTAGTTTCAGTTTCCTGACTTGAAGCTTGAGCCATCAATTCATTTTTCTCAGCTATCTCATATTCTATAGATTCAATATCGCTATAAATCTGGTTTTCCAAAAGAGCTAAATCATCAAGTTTATCTACTAGAACTTTATCTTCTGGATTCTCCGTTATCAAAACAATCGTTTTCTCTTTGATATCATGCACTTTTAATACAGCTTGATAATTACGTTTGATCAGTTCACTTTTAGTTAAAGAACCCTCATTTATTTCTTGTTCAATTTGTGCAATGTCATTCGTGAAATCTGGATCAATTTCTACAAATAGTTGGGCCGAAGAAGTCAATTCTTGTTCACCCGACGCGTTTTCATTTTCTGCAGTGAATTCTGTTTCTGGCAACTCGTTTTCACTTACTTCTGATTCAGATTCAGCGATATTACTTTCATTGGTTTCTTCATTCGCTTCATTTTCTAAAGCTTCAACCAACATTTCATTTTCAGCAGTAATCTCATTTTCTAACGCCGCAATCTCACTGATTAAAGTATTTTCGATACTATTTAGTTCCTCAATAACTGTGTTCAAAGCAATATTATCTGGTTGACTTTCTCGCTTTTCATTGGCTTCAACCTTCACATCTTTTACTTTAATAATAGCTTGGTTTTTACGTGAAATAAGATCTACTTTATTACGAGTACCAGTCTCTAAATCCAATTCTAATTGTGCAATGTCTGATGAGTAATCAGTATCAATTTCTGCTAAAGTAGGAGTGGAGATGATTACAGCTGGTTCTTCTATTGTATTTTCTTCTTCATTAGAAACGTTGGAAGTATTTTCTTTGTTAACGAATTCTTCTTGTTCTGCAAGATTTTCTGTTTCAGTAGAAGCGATTTCATTTGCTAATTCTTCATTTACTTCTGGAGTTTCTTCTGTCTCTTGGTTTCCTGCAATCAATCCATTCTCTGCGTCAATTTCAGCTGTTAACAGTGTAATCTCATTAAATAAATTACCCTCTAATTTATTAAGGCTTAAAGATGTTTTCTGTAAAGATTGATCGTTAGGGTTTTTAGCTATTTGTTCTGCTACCGTAACTTTTGCGTCTTGAATTTTCGTTACTGTTTTCGTTTTTCTATTAAGAAGATCACTTTTTTCAATTGTTCCCTCTTCAATACCAGATTCTATTTGAGCAATGTCATTTGCATACTCAGGATCTAACATAAATAAAGTTGGAATAATTAGTGTTTCTTTTTCTTCAACAATATTCGATTCTTCAGTGTTTTCTATTTCGGTTGCTTCTTCGTTTGATTCATTAGTTGCAGCAATTTCCTCTGGGTTAATTTCCGTTTGCTGTTCAGCTAATGTTTCCTCTTCAATAGCTTCAACTTCTTCTTGTTGTTCCTCTGGTACTACTTCTGTTTCAACAGTTTCATTGTTTTGGGTAGAATTTTCTGCTAACTCCTCATTTTTAGGAATAGCGTTCGCCTTAGTTTCTATTTCTGCTAATTCTTTTTTAAGATTTTCAAATTCTTCTGCCAGGTCATGCTGAGAAATCATATTTTCTTTAATAGGACTTCTGCTTATTTGCGCTAAAACTTCCTTCTGATCTGCTACCTTACTTTTTTCTGCTATTACTTCATCCGTGTATTTAATTTCATTAACTAATCCTTCTAGCTTAATTTCAGCCTTACTTAATTCAAAGCTAATATCCTCACGCGCTCTGCTTGATGCAGCTTCGTAATCTCGTCTCAGTTTTTCGAGTACAACTTTAGTTGACTGCTCTTCTCTTTTCAATGAATCTTTACGCACGATTAAATTATCTCTTAATCTAAGTTGATCGTTGATAACACCCAAATATTCAAAATAAGCATTGGTTTTTGTTCTCACCAATAACTCTTCACTAACGAAAGTTGGATATTTCGAAAGTACATCTATTAATTCTTTTGTATTGCTGGTATTAATATTCTTAATGCCGTCATTTAAGCTTTTCGATTGCGATAAAAGCGCTTCTTTTTCAACATAATCCTTCTCTAAAAAGGATAAAATAATTTGAGCATTGAGTAATTCTGTTTGAAGCTTCTTAGATTTTTCAAGTTGCTGTTCTGAAATTCTATTCCATTTATCAACTTCAGGATCATTAGGATTTTCTTTACTCAGGCTCACTAATGAGTCGGCAGATTTTAAAGCCCTTTTTATCGATTGATTTCCTGTTTGAACAATGTACTTTGATTTTTGTAATAAAGAATCCGTGCTTGTCTGTCTCGTGTAAAGGTCTTTAAACTTGGTTTTAATTAAGTCTTGAATTTCAACATTTGTATACTCTGCAAGTCCTATTTTATCAAATTTCCTTTGTTCATCTTTAATGCGATCAAGAGAATCTAGATTATATAAATCCTTGTTAATTTCCATCTTGGCTTTAGCTTCAATTGCTTCGGCTAAGATTTCATCATAATTTTCAACTTTTTCATTAAACAGATTATTAAAGACGATTATATGCTGACCTTCTTTGTCAATCTGTGCTATTTTCTGTTTTAATGGTCTAAAGGATTTAGATTTTGGAACTTCAATAATTTCTCTGTATTCCTTTTCATCCCTATCTAATTTTACAATAAATTCATACTTACCACTCTTTGGTAATTTAATATTGTATTCTCCTTTATTATCTGATTTAAAATTCCCAATCAAGTTTCCTGCTAAATCGTTTACTTTTATTGATATGTTTTTCAGCGTTGGATTTATACTCGATAAATAATCACCTTTTAGAAGAATCGTTTGCATTGGCATGCGTTCCAAGCGCACCTTATAAACATGTACGTTCTTCGTTTCACTTTCTCTTTGTGATGCAAAATAAGCGTATTTGTCAAGTGAATCAACAATATATAAGAAGTCGTTGTCTGGCGATGAGACAGAAATATTCATGTTCTCTGGAATTCCAAATGTATTTGTTGAAGGATCATAAACACTTCGGAAAACATCATAACCTCCCATGCTTTTGTGTCCTTCAGAAGAAAAATACAAATATTTTCCATTGGGATGCATGTAAGGATAATCTTCGTTATACTTTGTATTTACATCTCCAAGAACAGGGCTTTCTTTTGACCAATCACCATCTGCTTTCCGGTATCTAAAATAGATGTCTTTATTGTTAGAATCTTGGCCATAGCTAGAGTAGTAGATATAGTCAGAGTTGATAGGGAAGTGAATTAAAGGGGTATGGTTATTTTTTTTATCTTGTTTACTTTGAAATTCTTCTGCAACGATAAGGTTTCCACCAATATCTTTTAAATCATAAATTCTAAAGAAACTCTTTAAATCAATTTGGGTTTTTTCAAGAACAATGGTTTCCGTGAAATCAGAGAATTGTGATTTTCCATTTCTACACATTTCAATTTGACGGCTAACCTGCAAATTTTCTAAAGCTTTAACTCCAGCTTTTTGCTTGTAGATCTCATAGTTTTTAATTGCTTTATCAAATCTGTAGGAAAGATGGTAAGCTTTACCAAGATAATAATATGCCTCTGGCTCAACTTCGCTATCTTTTTGAATGGAATAATTCAAATACTTAAATGCTTCTTTGTTTTTGTCGGCATTATAGAGTAAACAAGTACCGTATTTGTAATTGTAATTTGGGTTTCTAGGTTCTAGGGAAAGAAGTCTAAGGAATAATGGCGTCGCTTCAACAAATTCTCCTTTTTTAAAAAATGATTGAGCTTGTTTATCAATGTCCTCTTTAGACTCTTGTGCATTTATAATGTGTGTTCCGAAGAACAATGCAATTAGTATTGTATAGTATTTTAATCCCATTTGTAGTAACAATTTATATTCAAAAGATAGGTACCAAAAAAAGTATACGACTATTTTTTAAAAAGGTTCATCTTATTCTCATTTCCTGCAATAAGTCTTTTTATATTCTGATGGTGCAATATGATTACCGCAGAGGAAAGTACTACACTGAAAATAGTAAGCGAGGTGTTTTCATTTTTAAATACAAATACAACAAGTAAAGGAAAAGCAGCTGAAGAAATTATGGCTCCTAAAGAAACATAATTGAATGCGATAAATACAATAAGAAATAACACAATACAAATTAATGCTGCTTGTGGATGCACTCCTAGAATAACTCCCAAAGATGTCGCTACACCTTTTCCTCCTTTAAAACCAGCGAAAAGTGGGAATATATGGCCTATGACAACCAATATTCCTGAAACGATTTTTAGGTGAATTAAGTGATCATTGTTCCACACATAATCATTTACCAAAAACGGAATGACAACAGCTAAAACACCTTTCAAGACATCAACAGTTAAAACAAAAATCCCTGCATTCTTGCCGAGCACCCTAAATGTATTAGTTGCTCCTGCATTTTTACTTCCATGTTCCCTTATGTCTAAACTAAAGCGCATCTTTCCAACCCAAACAGCGGTAGGAATAGATCCTAATAAATAGGCAATTAATCCAAATAATATAAAATCCATTTTTAATTTTTAATTAAACACCCTCAAGAATTGACTCTTATAAGCAGAGTTTTGTGTTATGTCATAGATAAACTTTCTTGACTTTTTCTTGTCTGCTTTTAATTCAGATATCTCTGCATTAAAGTCTTTATCGTCTGATAAGATATTCATTACTCCATCTTTTCTATAATCATAATCGATGAAGTATGAAGATCCTCCAGGAACATCAAAGAAAATCCCTAATCGATCTCCCAAATTTGATCTTTGTTCAGCAAAAACCTTTGTTGAAACATATTTCATTACAGGTTGATTAAATATATTCACAATGGCAGATTGCGTGGTTGTGGTAATTAATCCCTTTTGATTATCTCCCGGTTTAGCATAAGAAGTAAACTTAATGCCAGTGACAACAATTGCATCTTCCATCACTTTAGGAACATTTTTAAACTCTTTTTTCAATGTGAAATCTGATTTGATTTTATCCGCAGTTTTTAAATCCACCCATTCAACAAGTGCTTGCTCTAATGTTGAAGTATTGAAATCGGTGTCTTTTAATCCAGGTACTTCAATTATTTTTGAACCAATATCTTTAAAAGCTTTTTGATCAAGAGGTGCTCTTATGGCCATCGTTAAATCAAGATCAGTTTGCTCTGTTTCTTCATTATAAATTACAGATCCTATTGATGTGACTTCAAGCGCACCGAAGTCCATTCCTAAATCAATTTTCCCATCTCCGTTAAGTGAACATGTTTCAGTATGCAATGAGATGTAATTACCTTTCTCATTTCTATTGACAAGTTTTTCTTTATTTGAAATTTGAAATTCTTTAGTTGATTCATTGTACTGTAATAATCCACTTGCTGAAAACACTTCTGGATCCTCTTCTCCCAATACCTGACTTAAGAAAGTTGGGTACAATTTAACTTCCTCTAAATCTATTGAGTTTCTCCAACGTATTCCAACAGTAATTTTATTCCCTTCCAAATCGACCATATTTTCATTTACAGGAATTTGGATTTTCTCAGGATCAATTGCGGTTTCGAAGGCCATCCAACTGCGCTCAAAGTTCTTACATTCATGATTCACTTTTGTTGCACCTTTGAAAGTTAAATAAGGATCAGAAGCTTTTAATCTTACATCACCATAGAAGTTAAATTGGTCACTTAATTCAAGAATATTTTCTTGCTTAACTGCCCCAATTGCAACAGTTTGGAATGAAGTGTCAAGTCTGATTTCTGTAAGGTGTATTAATTGTTTATCAACGCCTTCTCTTCCATATTCGTAATCACCAATGGCTGTATATGCTCTTCTTGCCGTAATTTCAGCCTCAACATTAATCATTGAGTGATACTTCGTGATAAAGTTGGCCACAATTTTAGCATTTGTGAACTTGTCTAATTTTGCATTTTTTCGAACGATAACAACTGCACTGTCAGGGAAAATCCTTGCATCAGCAATTTCTAAGAATTCAGTATCATAAGCATATATAGTCCTTTCTTTCAAACTAAATTTCGCTTTTGGAGATAAAAATTGAAGTGAATCTTGCTTAGGGTTTGTAGAAAAGAAATTAGGACCATCTAAATCCATCCCACTTTCGATAGCTAAATTGCTTTGTTCTTTCTTTTCTAGCGTCATCTCATCTTGATCCATTTCCCAAGTAAATTGGTCAATTTTACAGATGTATTGATTTACTGGGAATTCTACAATAGATACTCCTTTATTAGGTCTGAAAATACCGTTTCTTTCCTTAAAATCTAAAGTTCCATTAACGTTGTCTGTTTTAAATGCCAATGCATCCTCAGTTAAATCGCCTTCTTTTTTATATTTATTATTCAACTGGAAAGAAGCTGTATCAGTATTAGCTGTCCATCTGGTGAAATCAAAATTTCTAGATCTTAGTCTTGCAGAAGATAAATCAAGTGCTCCTCGACCTGTCATTCCACTCGCATTTAAAACTGTCGATCCTTTCAATTTTGCCTCTCCATTAAAGAAAGCAATATCTTCTTTGTTTGATCGTGCTTTCAATTTTTTCTCTCTAGGCAAGAACGTAATAAATGCATCTGGACCATCCGCATCTGGATATTCTATACCAGCTTCCTGCGGACGATTAATAAATGTGGCAACTCCAATTGTTGAATCTGGTAAGAATGTGAACAATGACTTAGATGTAGATGAAGAATTGATGAAATTGATTGTTCCTCCTCCTTGTAGTCCATTGTTTGAAAGTAAAATCTTATTTTCATAAACAGCTTCAGTTCCATAAAACTCATATCCTTCTGAAGGAACATCTTGAGAGAAACCAAGTGAATAATCCGACATTACTTTTAATTCATCGCGCATTTTAGGAAAAATACCCGCCGAAGTTAACTCTCCTGGGAAACGTAAATTCCGCTCATTAAATGTAAGTAAGCTGTCTAACGTAAATGGATCTACTTCAAAATAGAAGCGTTCCTTGTTATACGCCCCACGGTGTAGTTGCTTTTGGTCATAATAAACGCGGGTCTTTTCTTTAGAAACAAGAATTGGATATTCATCAAATCCTTTGTTCAAGCCAGATCTGTTTGAGATATCATCTACTATAATTTCTCCCTGTAGTCCATTTAAAACAGATTGCAATGGAATAGCTCTCTTGCCATCTTCGTCTCTTAAGGGATTAGCATTAAAATACGCGACTTTTGAATCGTAGACGTTGAATTTATTCTTGTCATAAACGTAGTCTCCTTTATCAATTTTAACTTCCCATTTACCACTATTTATCCATCCTGAAAAAACAATATTTCTATTCTTCTTAATGACAACTTTGTTACTATCAGGGTAAATCGTTGTTCTTTTAATTTCAGCAATTTTAATGTAGTCAACTGCTTGAATATTCATGTCCAAGGATGATAAATCCATTTTTCCGTATTCAGAAATTTGAGCTCTTTCCTGATTTCTTTTGAGTACTCTTTCCAAATATGCTGGGTCATCATTCCCTTGTTCGCTTCGAATAGGAGAGAGGTTAGAAGTAAAGGAAATGTTATCATAATCGCTTTTTCTCGATTTTGACTTTACAAAATGCTCTGTTTTAGGATTTACCTTTACAATTGCACGATCTGTATCATAACTTATAAAACCAAGCGCAGAAAGTTCTAATAACTTTGGTTTAGCTTGTTCGATAGTCCTGTTTAAAGCGGTTGCAGCAGTTCCTTCTGTCATTTCAAATTTATCATATTTGAAAGCATAATTGTAAATTGCAACCAAGGGATGAATCGACTCTATCCCTTGAAGCTCCTGGTATAACCTTTCGTCGTAATAGCTAAATGATTCAAATCGAGCATTTCTTTGTTGCTCTGAAGTGTTTCTGTCATATCCTAAAATGAGTTCAGTTGAGTTTTTATTCCAAATTATCTCATCTACATAAATATCCATTTTATGAAAAGAGTTAATGAAAGGCGCTTGAGATATAGCGGCACTTCCTCTCACCATTTTTAAAGACTGCGTTTCTCTATTGAAAGTGATATCAAGTCCTGTATGTGTTATCGAATCGTTTAATCCAATATACATTACCATATTGGCCATGTCTGTTTTTACGCTATTCTTTTTTAACCTTACTTGGTCAGACTGCGTAATGATAAACGGTTTACTGTTTCTATAATAGATTAATTCTGCTTGTCTTTCTTTATTTCCACCACCTACAAATTGTTCTCCATTCAATGAAAAACCACCATTGTAATCAACATCTTCAATAATGTTTTTGATTTCAAAGTTGGCTTCATACGAGCTGAATTGTGGATAAGATAAATCTCTATCTTCTCTGTAATTTCCTTTCACAGCTCGATCAATAATTCTTCCCATTACAGGTCTTCCAATATAAGGTGTTTTTAAGGAAACACTATCTACTGTGAAGTTTGTAGAGCGAAATGATATCGAATAATCAAATAAGGTAGCTACTGTTTCATCTTTTGGTAATAGTGCTTTTTCCCACGTAAATTGACCGCCTTTTCCTTCCCATTTATCACTCGATAAATCAGCTATTCCACTTGTATTCTCGATTTTTACTGAATCGGTATAAGGAATGTCCTTTTTTTGTGAACTGCGATTAATGGTTTTACAAACTATGGTTGTATTCTCAACTTTTAATTGAGGTGTTTTATCATTGATGAATTCAAATTCATTTCCTGACATGAACCAGATATAATTAGGATCCTCTGCGATAATACTTTTGTATAAAAAGTTACTTGATATTCCTAAAAATTCCTCAAGCCTTCTGGTATTTCTATTTTCTAAAAATTCATCCAATATTATATGCCAATTATCAAATTGCTCGCCTGTTTTTCCTCTTTTCACGAGTGAATAAACTGAAATTACATAATTATGAAGGTGAGGGAAAGAAGCTATTTGTTTTTCATTGATTATTTTAACAGTACTTTTTAATTGTTGAAAACGTTCTTCTGGAAAGAAATTCCCTTCCAATAACATTGGACTTAATTCATCATCGATGAAATCTTTTATTTCCTTTGAACGGCCGGCTTCCATAGTTCGTGAATAATCTGATATGAATTTTTCACGTTCTTCATTCGCTTTATTTTTCTGTCCATAAGAATGGCCTATTGAAATAATAAGGATGAAGATCAAAAATAGGGAAGTCGTTTTCATGATTATTTGGTTTTTAGAAGCTTAATTACAGCCCAAGTTTCCTTGGTAAATGTTTCTATTGTTTCAAACTTATATAACGCGGCATGCGCTGATAACTCAGAAATATCAGTTTCAAAAAAGCCACTCAAAAACAACAAACCATCCTCTTTGGTAAGTTTGGCGTATTCTTCCATGTGTCGTTTCAAAACATTCTTGTTAATGTTCGCAATAACTATATCATACTTTTCATTCGGAACTAAATCTATATCTCCTTTAATGATAGTGAAGTTTTGAGTTGAATTCCGTTCGCAATTTTCAATAGCATTCTCAACAGCTCCTTCTTCAATATCTGTTCCGAAGACCTTTTCAGCGCCTAGTTTTGAGGCTATAATTCCTAATACACCAGTTCCTGTACCAACATCAAGAACTTTCTTGTTTTTGAAGTCAACAGCTAACAAGTGCTTACTTAATAAATAAGTGGTTTGATGATGACCAGTTCCAAATGACATTTGTGGTTGAATCTCAATGGATAATTCAAAACTTTTATCCTCAGAATGAAAAGGCGCACGAATTAATAAGCTTTTGTCTACAGTTACAGGATCATAATCAGATTCCCAAACTGCATTCCAGTTCTGAGAAGGAATTAAATCTTGTTTAACCGCAATCTTTATGTCTTTTGATTTATATTCCTCAATTAATGCATTAAAACGCTTTTCGTTAAAGTTTTCCGCTGAAACATAAGCTTGTAATAACTTATCTTCTTCGGTAAAACTATCAAAGTCAATGCCCGCAAGTTCTTGGGTTATAATTTCAGTCCAAGGCTGCTTTGGCGATATGTCTAATGTAATTTGAATGTAATCCATAAATCAATTGTAAGTTGAAATGATTTCTAAAAAATCTGAAGCTTTTAAAGATGCTCCCCCAATTAACCCTCCATCAATATCCGGTTGATTTAATAATTCATCGGCATTTGAAGGTTTACAGCTTCCGCCGTATAAAATGGAAGTTTTCTCCGCTATTTCTTGGGTGTAGGCATGCGCAATTGCTTCACGAATACTTTTATGCATTTGATTCGCTTGTTCTGGACTTGCTGTTTTTCCTGTTCCAATTGCCCAAATCGGTTCATAAGCAATAATGATTTTCGAAAAATCAGTTGAGTTAAGATGAAAAAGTGAGTTCTTTAGTTGAGCAATCACTGTTTCTTTGAATTTACCCGACTCCCTTTGTTCCAAACTTTCTCCACAACAAAAGAATATTTTCAAATCCTCTTCAAGCGCAGAATCAACTTTTTCCTTCAAAAAAGAAGCGGATTCATTAAAGATTTGACGTCGCTCTGAATGGCCAATCAAAACAGCTTGTGTTCCAATTCCTGATAACTGTTGCATGCTTACTTCACCCGTAAATGCTCCGTTTTTTGCAGGATAACCATTTTGGGCTCCAGTTTTAACCACTTGATCATTTCCGATAAGTGAATTTAAATAAATAGAAGGCACGAAATGATAAACATCGCATTTGCTGTTAGTTGTTGTAAGTGCTTCATTTATATATTTATGAAGTGTTTTTGCTTCTTCTAAAGTCAAATTCATTTTCCAGTTTCCTGCTACAATTTTTTTTCTCATCTTTTAATCAAATTTTAAAATGTTTTCCGTCAACCATTCCCATGAAGGTGTCGATCTGAAAGGATATTTCCCCATAACAACACTATTCGACAATACCATCAGTGAAGGATTAGATCTTGTGATTGCCTTAATTTCAATTTCATCATTCTGAACAGTTGGGATATTTAATCCTGTTTTCTCACGGAATGCAATAATCTCCTCTTTTGAAGCAGTTGAAATCATTATTACCGCAATGTTATTCTCTTTCGCCTTCTCAGCGATTTCTTTTAATCTTGAAATTCTACTAAAGTTACCACTGCTTAAGTTTCTACTAAAGATTAAGATGACTTGTTCTTGACTCAAGATATACTCTTTTAAGCTAATATCCGTTAAAGATTCATCCAAACGAATTAAAGTGTCGCCAATAGCGTACATCGCTGTATCAATGTCAGGCAGATGAAAATCTGCAAGCGACATTGGGTAACGATCTCCTGTTTCTTTATCAATTACATCAATGTATTGTGCTTGATTATTCGCTAAAATTGCCGCAATAGGTTCAAATTCCTTTTCCACTGAAGTTAAATTTTCAACAGGAATACTTGGGTCAAACTGCTGAATAGCATGAGGAATCGCAGCTTTAATTGTTTTCGTTTCTCTTTTTTCGAATGACCAAGTATCGGTATCTCCCCAAATACTTTTGGTTGATTCGTCCAAGTTTGTAATCATGGTATCTTTTTGTGTTTTTAGGTTTTTATAAACCATGAAGTTTTCATATTCTCCATCTACACCATCAACCATTCGCTCTCTTAAATTACTTCCTACATGATAAGGTCTGTAATCTCTCATCGGAAGATACATTAATACATAAGTCACAAAAATTGAACAGATCACCGTAAGAATCAAAATCATTCCCCAGTCGTTTCCTAAAATTTTCCCGCCAGTTCTTCTTATCCATAGAGCGAGAAGTAAAGAAATCAATCCAAATAATACAGGGAAAGTCCAAGTGAAAATATAAGAGAAGAAACTGATGAAAACCAATCCGAAAACAATCATAATGATGTTTTCTCGCCCGTTGTTTATTGTTATTTTTCTTCTAGAGAAGAAGATTATCACAACTAGGTATAGCAATACGATATCTTTCCAGAAACTTTCGGCAGGTGTTAACGATCGACCAATTGAACCTTTCATCGCGTCACCAAAACATCCACAATCATCAACACATTGTGGTTTTTTTACTTCCTTAATTGTAACAGTCTCTGCAGTTTGATTAAGAATGGTGATGTTTTCATTGTCTATCGCTTGTGGGATTTTAGCATTTGCAGCACTCGAATTAATTGCATAAGTATCAACATCAGTAAATGTCGTATGCGGATCACATTCTTTCGTGTGCCATGTCAGGAAAGTAAAGAATAACATCATTACCAACATTAACCATGACGAAGATTTCATCTTAGCGCCCAAAAGAACCAATGCTCCGAGTACAATTTCGAAAATACAAATCAGAACACTCAGCAATAACGCATGATCAATTAAATATTCTAAAGTAAAAGTTTCCCAATTAAACCATTCTTTGATTCGGTAAGCCAAGGCTCCATCTTCAAAATACTCTTCAAGTTTGTATGCGAACCCTTTGGGGTCATTGGCTTTTATTAGTCCAGAAACGATGAATAATCCACCGACCAAAACCCTTGCCACATAAGCAAAAAGTAACATTCCTTCCAATAGAAATGCTGCTACCAGCGTTGATGCCATTAAAACATATCCAAGAATTTTGAATAATAGTCCGTTTGCTTCAAAAGCAGGATGATAACCCATCACCAGAAAACTTAATCCAATAAGGTTTATAGTTATGAGAATAATATTCAAGATAAGTGACTTTCCTGAAATTGAGTAGTTCGTATTTTTAAGCATTTTTCTCTTTTTTGAATGTTAAATGAATAAGTGCGAAAACTGAATAATTGAGCATGTCAAAATAGTTTGCATCAATTCCTTCGCTGATTAATGTTTTTCCTTTATTGTTTTCAATTTGTTTAACGCGTAGAATTTTCATTAAAATTAAATCTGTTAATGAGCTTACACGCATGCTCCTCCAAGCTTCACCATAATCATGATTTTTAGCCATCATAAGATCTAGTGAACTTTTGGTGTATTTGTCATATAATTTTTCAGCTTCAATAGGCTCTATTTCTAATGCCATATGTTTTCCTTCGTGAAGTTGAATCAAAGCCATTATACAGTAGTTTATGATTCCAACGAATTCATCTTCAATATTTTCACCAACTTTGTTTTCCCCTGTCTCTTGAATCGTTCTAATTCTTTGAGCTTTAATGAAAATTTGATCGGTTAAAGAACTCGTGCGTAATATTCTCCAAGCTGTTCCATAATCCTTGGTTTTCTTTTGGAATATTTCACGGCACTTGGAAATAACTTTTGTATATTGATCAACTGTTTCTGACATTATTTTTGATAAAAAGTTTTATAGTTGGGAAAGATAATAATTATGACTCAAAAAATATGAATATAAGAGGTGATAAATTATATAACCTAAGTTGTCCCATGATAATGGGCGTTATAAACGTCACACCTGATTCTTTTTACAAAGAAAGTCGATTAGAAAATTCTTCTCAGATAATTGCTGTAGTGGAAGAAATGGTGGGTTTCGGAGCCCAAATAATTGATGTAGGAGGGGTTTCAACTCGACCTGGAGCAGATTTATTGTCGAGTAAAGAAGAATTGAACCGTATAATTCCAACTATAGAAACTATTCGAAGTTTATATCCTGATTTATTAATAAGTGTAGATACTTTTCGTGCTGATGTTGCACGCGCTGCAGTAAATTCTGGTGCCAATATCATAAATGATGTTTATGGTGGAAGGTATGATAATCAAATGTTTGATACTGTAGCAGAGCTTCAAGTGCCTTATATATTGATGCACAGCAGAGGAGATGCAGATAGTATGCAAAATTTATGTCAATATGAAGATGTTGCCGAAGAGGTTTGTCTCGAATTGAGCGAAAGTATTCAACAATTAATTGCTAAAGGTGTTAAAGATATTATTATTGACCCAGGATTTGGGTTTGCCAAGAATATTGAACAGAATTATGAACTATTTCAAAACCTTTCTTTATTGAAAATTCTTGACTGTCCTATTTTAGTTGGGATTTCGAGAAAATCAATGATTTATAACTTGTTGGGGACGAGTTCACAAGAGGCGTTAAATGGAACGAGTATTTTAAACACAATTGGACTTTTGAAAGGCGCCTCAATTATTAGAGTTCACGATGTGAAAGAAGCCAGAGAAGTGGCTCAAATTGTTTCAATGTTGAAGAAGTAACTATGGATTTAAAAAACAACTTATATGAAATTCTTTTTGGAGCTATCCAGGAAGGTCTAATTCTCGTGAATGATAAAGGTGTAATTGTAGAGCTGAATAAAACTGGAAATTTTATGTTTGGATATACAGGCGACGAATTAGTTGGACAGAAGATAGAAGTTTTAGTTCCAACAAGTGCGCGAGGCGGTCATGAACAACACCGGTCAAATTATAATGCTCACCCAACGGCTAGATCAATGGGGTCAGCCCTAAAGCTAGACGGAGTTCGGAAAGATGGCTCTGAATTCCCTGTTCAAGTTAGTTTGAATCCTTTTGAAAATAAAAATGGACAAAAGTATGTTGTTGCATTAGTTTCTGATGTAACGGAAAGACGCGAGAATGAACAAAATTTATTAAAGCTGCGTGAATCACTTGAACAGAAAGTGAAAGAAAGAACGCAAGAATTACGGGAAAGTGAACGACTATATAAATCTATTGCGCGAAACTTCCCAAGTGGGGTAATCAGTATTTTTGATAGTTCTTTCAAATATCTTTTCGCCGAAGGACAAGGGCTCTATGAGTTAGGTATTGAAACATCAGATTTAATTGGATTGGATTATTTGGATAGAATAGATCCTAGGGCTAAAAAACAAGTTAAAGAGGAATTAGATGAAGTCTTTAAAGGAGAATCTAAAAACTTTGAAGTTAAGGTAGGGGAGCGAACATATTCTATTAATGCAGTCCCTCTGTCAGATGAAGGAAACGAGGTTGATAAGATTTTAGTTGTAGAGAAGAATATTACAGCCCAAAAAGAAGTCTCCAAGAAATTGGAAGAAACCTTAAATAAAGAACGTGAATTAACGGAAATGAAATCGAGATTTGTTTCAATGGCTTCTCATGAATTTAGAACACCTTTATCAACAATCAATTCCTCGGCAAGTTTAATTAAGAAATACCATGAAAGAGAAAGCTTCGATAAGATAGTTAAACATGCTGATAGAATTAAGAATTCTGTGCGAAACTTAACAGCTATTCTAAATGACTTCCTTTCTTTTGAAAAGCTTGAGGCCAATAAAGTGAATGTTAATTTTGACGATTGCAGTTTGCCTCAATTGTTATTGGAGTCTTTTGATGAGATGGTTGATATGACAAAACCCGAACAAAATATTATTTACAAAGGACCTAAAGAGTTGATTATTCCAACGGATGGACAACTGTTGAAAAACACCATGTTGAATATGCTTTCCAACGCAGTTAAATATTCGCGAGCTAAAGGAGAGATAATAGTATCATTAGAAGAGACACCTGATAATATTGTTATTTCAATACAAGATTTTGGATTGGGAATTCCATTGGCTGATCAAAAGAATTTGTTCACCAGATTCTTTAGAGCTGGAAATGTAACGAACATTGAAGGAACTGGTTTGGGGTTAAATATTGTGCTTAGGTACCTTGATTTATTAAAAGGAGAGATATCCTTTAAGTCTAAAGAAGGGGAAGGAACAATATTTTTCATTACATTGCCAAAGCAAAATTAAAATCATACTACAAATATCATGATTAAAATAGTTTTAATTGAGGACAATCACGAAATGCGAGAAAACATTGAAGAAATGTTGGAACTTGCGGATTATCAAGTTTTATCTGCCGAAAATGGCAAAATAGGATTAGACCTTGTTAAAAGAGAACTTCCTGACCTAATCATTTGTGATATAATGATGCCAGAATTGGATGGTTATGGTGTCTTGTACTATTTAAGCAAAATGCCCGAAACACGTGCCATACCTTTTATATTTCTTTCCGCCAAAACAGAGCGAACTGATTTACGTAAAGGAATGAATCTTGGAGCAGATGATTATATCACTAAGCCATTTGAAGAAATGGAACTTCTGGAGGCTATTGAATCTAGATTGAAAAAGAGACAGCGCTTTGAAGCTATCATGGATAGTGATGATAAATGGAAAGGCTTTCAAGATGCGGTCTGTGATTTAACAGGTTTAGATGATTTGAAAGACAACGGACAAATTAAATCATTTGGAAAAAGAGAAGAGATTTACTTTGAAGGGGATACCCCAAAATGGTTGTACTATGTTAAGGAAGGGCACGTAAGAAGTTACAAAGTAACTAGAGATGATAAAGAACTTGTTACTGGTTTATATGGTGCAGGTGAATTTTTCGGATATATTGATCTTCTTTCACAAGGAGTTTATAATGAATTCTCTGTAGCTATTGAAGGGGCCAAGTTGGCATTGATAGCCAAGGATGATTTTGAAAAATTGATACTTTCCAACAAAGATGTATCTATAAATTTCATTAAGCTATTGGCGGGCGATATTGGAGAAAAAGAAAATGAATTAGTGAGCTTAGCCTATAATACTGTTCGAAAAAGAGTAGCTAATGCATTAAGTAAGCTCTATCTTAAATATAAAGAAGGTTTGGCAGAGAGAGTAGAGGTGACGGTGACTAGAGATGAGTTAGCAAGTATGGTTGGAACAGCAACTGAATCTGTTATTCGTATTTTAAGTGAATTCAAAAAAGACGAGTACATTAAAACAAAAGGTTCTTTAATTACGATCTTGGATTATCCATCACTCCGCGATTATCGATTCTAATCCCATAAAACTGCTTGTCAGCGTGTGTGACACGCACTGTTTGCAACAGTCCACACTAGTGAAGACTATCTTCCATTGGGCAATCCCCACTTCTCAACTATCACGTTTCTTATCATTATTACTCTAAACCTACTACTGCGAGACTTTATATA
>Ga0307486_1000929_pt1 | contig 24359 bp, 9 predicted proteins | sample CBIW02metaG_FD_203663 | JGI IMG/M metagenome (GOLD analysis project Ga0307486, IMG submission 203663) | Sea-ice brine microbial communities from Beaufort Sea near Barrow, Alaska, United States - CBIW 0.2 | ecosystem: Environmental > Aquatic > Marine > Coastal | place: USA: Alaska | collected...
TGACACCCGTGCGGTTGAAGCCGGTGCTCACGCATACGCAGCACAAACCGGCCGCTATCGTTCGTTGAGCCACTGGGAGGCAGACCGTGATGGCAACCTGACCGGCATGATCGAAATACCCATGCCGGTGGGGTTAATAGGAGGGGCAACCAAATCTCATCCTACCGCACGCATTGCCCTGGATATCATGGCCGTTAAAAGTGCGGAGCAGTTGGCACGCACCATTGCTGCCGTTGGGCTGGCACAGAATTTTTCCGCCTTGAAAGCCCTGGCGACCACCGGAATCCAGAAAGGCCACATGGCTCTGCACGCCAAGAATATAGCGGTGATGGCAGGTGCGCTCGGTGCAGAGATCGAAGCCGTGGCGAAAGATCTGGTCAGATTGGGGAAGGTGAGGGTGGATATTGCTGAAGAACTACTCGAAAAGCTACGCGGCTGATCAAGCGGAACACCTCGATCCCAATTAATCAGGGTGCGAGGTGTTTTTCAATAAAATCGCTCACCAAGCGCAAAACAACATGTTGTTGCTCCCTGTGAGGGACATGCCCGCATTCTTGCAGCAGTTCCATAACACAAGGGCCGACCGGCAGTGAAGTATAGAGCTCGGGATGCGCTGCGGAGCCAAATTCGTCGTCCTCACCATGAATAGCCAGAACGGGGCAGATCACTCTGGACAGCGTTTCGTTCAAGGTCCAATGCTGAAAGCTGTCTGAAAGCCAGGTATCCGTCCAGGCACGCAGAACCCAGGACGCCTTTTCACCGTGATACTTTTTAAGTCGATCGATCTGACCGTCTTGCGCGAAAACCTGCTCTGCATCGCGAATACCTTTAACTGTACGATCTTCAACAAAGGCCTGAGCAGCTTCAGTAATGAGCGCGACACAGTCATCGGGGAAGGCAGTAGCACACACCGCTGCCATGGCACCGCCAACGCTGTGCCCAAAGGCGATGAACTCTCCTATGCCAAATTCATTGCGTATAGCTGTGAAAGGGCCGTTTGCTTCATTAATGATGAAGTCTGCTTCCAGAACATCCGTGCGGGGATACGAACGCCCGAAGCCGGGCCGGTCGTAGGCGATGACCTGGCGGCCGAGGGACAAAGCCAGCTGTTCGGGGAAATCACGCCACAGCTCAACGCTTCCGAGTGAATCATGAAAAAGCACAAGGGGCGCATTATCCGGAGAGATGGAATCCGCAGCAGGTGTCCAGCTTTTTACATAGAGGTTTCCGGCAGAGGTCGAAACGTAGCGTTCATGTGTTGAGATCGAAGGCATGGGTCTTTGATTCCTGTCAGGGGCGTATGCAATTCAGTGAGCAAGATAGTTCAGGACCGGCTGGGATGGAAGGAATGGATGGACTACCATAGATTTTGCTGAACCCGCCCTAATTATTCATGAGTAAACTGTCGTGTCGTTTTTGAACCTTTCTTTATTGTCCGCTTTTATTCCGACCTTCTTTATGGTGTCGATCACACCCGGTATGTGTATGACTCTGGCATTGTCGCTGGGTATTACTATCGGTGTGCGGCGGGCAATGTGGATGATGGCCGGGGAGTTGATAGGCGTGGGGGTGGTTGCAGCCACCTCTGCAATTGGCGTTGCCACTTTTATGCTGCGTTACCCGACAGCATTTGAGCTGTTCAAGTACGCCGGTGGTGCTTACCTGATCTGGCTGGGCATTCAGCTGTGGCGCTCTCGAGGCAAGATGGCTATGCCCGAAGACAGCGCCAAACCGAATACAGCATCACGTTGGCAACTGGCGGCACAGGGATTCGTTACAGCAGTTGCCAACCCCAAAGGCTGGGCGTTTTTTGTCGCGTTATTACCGCCATTTATTGACAGTGCTTTGCCTATTGCGCCGCAACTGGGAGCCCTGGTGATCATTATCCTCACCCTGGAATTTATCTGCCTGCAACTATACGCTCACGGCGGTCGCACACTGCGCCGTGCGCTGAAAAAGGGTGGCAGTGTTCGCTTGGCCAACCGGATTTCCGGCAGCCTGATGATACTGGTGGGCGTATGGCTTGCGCTGGGCTAGTGGCGCAAATTCAGACTCTCTCCTATTATCTTGTTAGTAATCACTTCGCTTTGCGCTGTCTCGCAGTAGGGCACATTTCATATTAATGAAAAGGGCTTTGCTATGGCGACTCGGCACGTGCTTTGTGTGCATGGTATCGGTTCACACACCGACGACTGGATTAACTCTCCGGATGATGGAGATATCGCGTTCAAGGACCTGTTCCTGGATCGCTGGAACAACCTCCAGACAAACCACGACTACCGCCCCAGACATGACATCAAACTCTATTCCATCCATTACAACGACGCTATCGAGAGGCTTTTAGGAAACTGGGTAGAGCAACTCGAGCTCCTCTCAAACCGCATGAGCGAAAATTCCGATTTCCAGAAAGAGAAAGATTTTTTTGATGGGCTCATTGAGAATGCTAAACCCGCTGGAGACAAGCGTAGCTTTTTGCTGACCCATGTCTTGGATTTACTGGTATTTGCAAGCCTGTATTCAGTACAAGACAGCATAATCACAAATGTTGGCAATCAAATCGGCCAGATTTTAAAGAATGAGGTTGATTACAACAGAGGAGACCAGGCGTGCGTAATCGGGCATTCCATGGGCTCCTCCGTTGTTGAAAAAACGCTGAAGGCCCTCTTCAGCGAAAGCGTATCTGTGGATGGACTGAAATTTCGACTGCAGGGAAATGAAAGGTTGGCAGCCGTCATGCTGGTCGCCAATGTTAGTTATGCCTTGGCCCGGAAACGAGATGCGTTTTACAACAGCATTTTCCGGCCGGGAGGCGATGAGATGCGGATCATGAAGCATTTACTCAACGTTAATCACAAGCTCGACCCCGTAGGAAATTTTAAACCTTTTGACCCCTATCGACACAACCCTGATTGGCTGCCGGCGGAAGATCAGGATCACTACCATAACGTAGAGATATCTCGCCTCAGCTCACCCATGGTTCATTCAATAAATCATTACTTCCGTGACCCCAATGTATACCTGCCCTTATTTGAAATATTAGGAGGTAAAAGCATAACTAAAACCGTAAAAATAAAGCTAAGAAGTGACTTTGAAGTGGAAACTCCTGTTGGAAAGTTCAGATCAGCCCGGGAATCACTGAGGGGGCTGGATGTAACAGATGCAAAATCAATGAAGGAGTTTTACGAAAAGGTTAAGGCGTTAAGCGATTACGCTCAAGAGTTCAAGAGAGAAGGAGGAGCAGACCATGGGTTGGCTTAATGGTTTTACTTTAAGGACTTGGTCGCTCCATCCGTTTCTCATTCTTTTACTTTGTTTGCCGTGGTCGTCTTCATATGGGGATGAGGCCGCGTGTCGTTTTGAGCTTGGAGACGATTCAACAAAAAGGAGTTATGAAGAAGCTATCACGAGCTATATCGAATCTGATTGCTACCTGACAGACCCCGATGAGGGGGGAAGCCTGCGTAAGGAAATCGGCAACGTGCACGTATGGCAAGATGGAAAGCTGAATTATGAGGGGGCCAGATCTGTGTACCGCGAGCGTCAGGACTCCTTTCGAAAAATCAGGTCTGACCTTGGCGTTGCTGAGCGCGAGAAGAAAATAACTCAAGAAGGTGCACAAGAACTCCACACCCTGATTGGCCAACTAACCAGCCGCTCAGTGATCACTTATGACCGGCTAGGGCTGATGGCTTCGGGAAGATGCGAGGACCTGACAATCGGTAATATCTGGAAGTTCGATCTTCCCGCCATAAGCAGAAACTCTAGCGGAGGCGCGAGCACGGAATGTCTGGGTATAACAAATGGTTTGCCTGAGTTTGACATCTATTCTGCGCTCGAAAATGCCTGCACAGACAGTAGCTGCAAGGATGAGTACATCCTCGCCAGAAAAATTGCGAATCAATTCAAGATGGGACTGCTTTTTTCTGGGGAAATCGCCTCAGAGGGTAGGGAGGCCGTCTTCAACAGCGTGGCTGAAAAGAATAAGCTCTGGGATCAGTTTTTTTATGAATCAAGGCCCATGCTGCCATTGGATATAGCATTCACAGATTGGATAGAAGGTGTTTATGACCGTCCACTGGACAACGGCTTCAATGTTCCTCCTTCAAAACAATGGTTTCTTTTGCATCCTGGAATAGGCATTGAATGGGTAGATGCAGCTGAAAGCACCACCAAAAATGAAATAGTGATTTACCTGGAAGCAATCGGATTTAATATATGGAACGAAAAAGACCGGTTCGATTTTCCCATACTAAGACATATTTCCGGCGTTTCTCTGGCTGCCGTCGCCTCTGATCGAATAGGTGTAGATAATATAGGCGCGGGCTTGGTATTTACCATCAACAACAGTTACCAGTTTGGCGTCAGCAGTTATGACGGAGATGTGGGTGTCATTCTAAGTGTCAATTTCATGGACATGTTCAGGGAAAATTACATGAATAGCGCGAAGTTATTAAAAAAGTTTTGATATTTAAAATGCAGTCTGCAATAAATTGTCGTGAATTTTTTGCAGACTCTCAACCTTTGCCTATACTCAGTTTTGTCATAGCAAGATGTCATGACGCTGTTTGCTGTTAATGGCCCTTGGCCCGAATCCACGCAACAGGGTTTTGATTGTGCAGTCCGGGCAATAGGGGAAGGGAAGTTGATCCCCCACCGGTCAATTATCCTGAGCACTATTGTCGCGAAGGAATGCTATGGCAACTCCCGCTCTATTGCCATCGATCGACTTCAACCGGTTCGTCTGGTTTAAACGCATCGATGCCAGCCTGCTACTTGAGATTGGCGCCCAGTCTCCCGATCTGCTCTCCATTCCAGCTAAGGATGCCCAACGGGTTCTCAGCGAAACCGTCCGGCTGGTATTGGATCTTCCCCGGAATTCAACGCCATTGGTGGTCTGGACCCAAGGCGACAGTGAGCTTTTGGTTCACAGCGACGAAACCCGCGTCAGCCTGTCCAGTGGCGTGGTAACACTCCGCATCACCGTTGAGTGCGAGGAACACGGCAAACTTGTCATCCCGGTACCCATAGGCGTGGGCACCAAACAGTCGCCTATTGGCCTGGTTATGGCCACCTTTGAAGATCTGGAAGGCCCTGCGGAGTTGGTTGCGGCTTGGAGCGATTCTATCATCGCGTTTGCGTGGGAAGCGTTGCTGGAGATTGCGCGCGTGATCTGTGGGGAGGTAGGCAACGATAAACGCGGGCTGCCATTGGTTCCAGGATCCATTGGAGCCTCTTCGAACCGATTATTGTTGCAACCGGTTTCCCGCTTTTCATTGATGCCGGAGGTCTGACATGGGCGCAGAACAGAATCTGGATGTTTTTGCGACCCTGGCCGAGGCGGTTGGGCTGACGCGCGATGGCGAGCTCCAGGGACAATGGTTCCAGGACCCACTCGGTACACCAAACGGAAGCAAACGCGGCCTGAGCTCCATGATGTACCTGGAGGATCAACGTGAAGCGCTGATTTCGTTTGTTGACGACGTGTTGGGCGCTGCTGAACGGGACACACAAGGTGGTGCAACCTGGGTCCCACTCTTCAAGGATTCTGGCGCCACCATTTTTGTAGTGGTCGAACAGGCCAGCGATGGCGTGCGGGTGGGTTTTGGAATCGAATACGAAAGCGGAAGCGAAACCCCCTCCGTGGCGGTTCGAGCTCACGTTCCCGTGTTCCAGTTTAAACGTGAAGGCGCCGGCCCACTCGATACCTCTGGCTCTGAGCCTGACTGGCTGGTGCTTGGTCGGCCAGGCGCCCACATCGATATTTCCCTGGAAGTTGGCATCTCCAACGAGCTGCCGACCCCGGGCGAGCTGTTCATCGGTAGTGTATACCTCGCGCTTCATCTTCCAACCGATCCTTCCGACGATCTGACGTTCAGTGTTGGTTTCCATCGCCTCCAGTTGCCTGGCAGCAGCGCGCCAAAAGATTTCGATCTAACCGTTGATTCCTTCGACGAACTTGGCGGCGAATTTCTCGAATTCATGACCGGCCTTATCCAGGCTCAAGCTGAAGCACTGGATACAACGAATCCCTCCACAGCTCCTTTCGCTGCCCTGACAGCTTTAGCCGGGCTCAGAGCCGTAAACCACATTCCGGCATTTCCTCTGGAACAACTGATTTCGACGGGAATCCCAGCGGTAACACATTGGCTTGAATCCATCCTGACGAGTGCCGACTCCCGGAATGCCTGGCTCGGGCAATGGGCCGCGCTACTTGGTGGAGCGGTCAATACCACTCGCAGCGCGATCGAATTCAGTGATGGCCAGATGACCGGATCGGTGGGATTGCGAGTCGAGACCTCATCAGGCGGGGGGCTGATTATCACGCCCTGGCTGGAGGGTGCCTTGCGCCCGCAGTCTGGAGCAGAGGTCAAAGCTCACGTTGATCTGCTGATCCTGCAAACGCTGACCTCATCGGTCACGGCATTGCCAAACTTTTCGCTTTCAGCGGTCTTCGGGCAGGCGGCAGGGCTTGGTTCCAGGCTTCTCTCGGGCGATCCGGGGCTGGGCTCCGTTAAGGTGGGCCTGGTTCTGTCAGATGGCAGGCCCGCGTTTGCACTGACGGCGCATGATGTGACGTTAGGAGGCGTAAGCCACGAGGTCCTGGACCTCTCCAGCCCCGAGGCGGCAATGGACGCGGCCGATGGTGTCGTGGATGGCGCTCTGGTTGCCGCATTGAATAGTCTGGGGAGGCCCGGGGAAATCGCCGCCCTGATTTTGGGGCTTGATCCGCCAGTCGGTATCAGCGGGCCATCTGCCACAGACTTGCTTACCGACCCGTTGGGTAAGATTTCAGCTTACTGGAACACTCTGCGGGGATCTTCCGCATCAATGACCATTGTTTTGACGGCAATACAAGAACTTATAACCGGTTCTTCTACCGCTACTGTAGGTTCTGGCACATCAGGAAACCCATGGCGAATCGATCTTGATCCGGTAAATATTCTTGTCTCACTGGACGGTGACTGGGTTCACTTTGATCTTCAGGCGAGTGTAGAGCAGCGCGTATTTGAGGGAAAAACTGCAGATGTGTTTGTTGAAGCACGCCTGCTCAAGATGAATTTCAGTAGCCCGGCCGTTGAGTTTTTCAGCCGGATTAAAGCAGGCACACGGCTGAGGGAACCGAGCGGAGGCGCTCTCAGGCTGGACCTCGGCCCCTTGGACCTCATCGCCCGCTCGGTGGGCGTAGCCGTTGGCTGGAGTGCCTCCGCAGGGCTGAGCGCAGTAGTGGAAGCGCCGGAACTTCACATTGAACTGGAGGCTGCTCAGGACTCCAGCAGCTCGACGGTTTCAGTACCGGTACCGCTCCCGGAATTCCATAACGATGGCAGCGTTACGTTTGCGCCAGACTGGGGCGCCATTGAACAGGCCATCACTGCGCTGCTCCAGCGTATGGAGTCACCGGTAATCAATGTTGGTCTTGACCTTATGGGCTGGTCGGGTACTGGCGCACGTCTTCCTCTTTCCGCATTGCTCTCTGATCCGAAAGCCGCCCTGGAGTCGTGGATGGGGGATCTTGTCCTTAATTGCGAGCATGTCCGCAATGCGATGAGCCCACTTTCCTACCTCTTGAGTGGCTTCAGGCTAAGGGCGCCACTGGGCACCGGTAATGAGCGTACACCCTTCCGCGCAGCCATCGCCGCCGAGCCACAGGCACCGGGCCTTGCAGCATGGCTGGACCCCGGCTGTGCCATCCGTCGTGAACGCTATGAGCCCGCCGCCGGGCATTTCGATTTAAGCGAGCCTCCGGAGCCCGCGACCTTGGCGGCGGCCCTCAAATCTGCAGGGACCGCTCTGCCAGATCTTGATGATGTGATGACGGGCAGGGATAGCCTGGGCGATGCTCTTAAAGCGTTGCTGGATCGCCTGACAGGCACCGATGGGCTGCTTGGCAGGCCGGCTTCACTGCCGGATGGAGTCATCGGAGTCGATCTGGCCGGGCTCAGTTATCGCGAGTTGGTGGCTTACGGTGTTTTGAACCTGTTGCCCCAGGAAGCTGCTGGTATTGCCCCGGATTCGGTGCTCTATGTGGGCTGCGAGGAAATCTGGGCTGACTGTTTTGGGGCGGACAGTTTCGACATCCGCACCACCAGCGAGACACTGGTTATTCCGGCCTCAGCGCAGGGCCGTTGGTCGGTGTGCCTTCACAGCCCGGCGGCCGCCGCTTCAGCACGACCTGATCGTGGTGCGGTCGAGGAGCAAGCTCAACTGCTTGTGACGGTTCTGGAGAATCGTCTCGCCCCCATTACCATTGTCGCATTTGGTGCTGCGGGAGCCGCGGCGCTCAGGGCTTCCGCCACTCTGGCTAACATAGAACACGTGATCACAGTCGGCACCCCCTGGAGCCCGGTGTCATTGAATGGGTTGACCTCAGGGCTCAGTGGCGATGCTCTCAGGTTGATCGAGCTGATTCGTCGCCCCAATGAAGAAGCCCTCGCAGAAGAGGAAATCGCAGGCGAATCAGGGCCGGCGTTGCAGTTCGGGTATGTGATCGACCGTGCCGTTGCGGCAGCAGGATTTGCAGCCGGACAGCTGGGTGAACTGCCGCGGGCTGATGAGCAAATCCCTCGCCCGGGAATGCCCGTCCATGCAGTGTTTGGCACATTGGATGCGGACACGCTCGAGGCCGGAATGGGGGCATTGGTTGCTGCCGCTATTGATTACCGGTACGAACAGTTGAAAACGCCCGATACGCCGCCTCAAAGGCTTCATATTGGTGTCGATCTTCCAGTCTTTGATGCTGACCTCGGCGGCGTGCTGGTTGGCGTTGGCGCGATTTTGGAACTTGCCACGTGTGACAGGGGAGAGAGCGGTACCGGATTTGCGGTACACACAGAGCGTCAGCTGATTGTTGATGTGCACTTCGGCGTTCATGACGGCTGGTTGATCGGGGGCCCGGGAGCGGAACAGACGGGTATTGAGGTACGCTGGATTTCCGCCCGACTGTACTTGCCCCTTCAGGGCAGCGCTCGTGTTTCAGGCGCCCGGGTAACACTCCATGAAGCCAATTGCTTCGGTATTCGCAAAGAGCGGTGGGTGATTGAAAACGGATCGGAGTTGGCGGGTTCCACCCTGCCAACGCCAGAGATCCACCTCATCATGGCCGAAGTGGTCTCGCGTCTGTCGTCAGCATCGCCCCCACTGGCACAAATCTTGGCCGATATCGGGCTGGTTCAGTCCGGGGGCTATAATCCGGAAGGTCTGGATGAGCTTATTGTAGACGCGGGTGCTGCGGTGTCTGCAGCGCTAAGCAGTTCTGCGGAATCGATTGCCAGTACGGCCCGCGCGCTTGGTGGTTTTTCCGGTACAGGTGCTGAAATCTCATGGGCCATCGATGCCGCCAGCATCACTGTCAACCTCGCAAACCGGCACATCCATGTGGGTGTAGAACACACAGCTGCAGATTTATCACCTTTCTCCTTGTCGGTGATGGTCTCTGCCGCTTCCGCATTTGTAACAGCGGGCCTTGGGCAAATACAGGAAGGTGCAGGGGGACTTCGGTTAACGGGAGGTGCACAAACCGGATCTGTACCCTCTAGTCTTGGGGTTGAATGGCGGTTGCCGGGCGCTCCCGCAACCAAAACCATCAATCTTCTAGCGCCCACTCAGCTTGACGACCTGGCTAAGCTTGGTGCCTCGCTGATACCCGCAACACTTCTTGCGGGACTCGCTGATCATCTTCGTGACAACGCATCCGAAGGCGCCCGGCAAGCTGTCGAAACCCTGCTAAGCAGTCTTGGTTTGCTGGCGCCAGTATCTGAACTTGCAACTCGCCGAATCCTGTTGCCATGGGCGCTGTTCCTCGACCCAGTGGCCTGGTTGAAGTTTGGCACCCGACTATGGGCACTCGACCCGTTCGGCCAATCTGTACAAACCCTGAATGCACTGGGGCAGTTACTGGTTCCAGGGTTTGCAGGGAATGGGTTCCAGTTCAGTAATGAAGCCTCTGTCGATTATGGTGTCAACGATGGCCGGCTTGAGGTGGCTGTCAATATTGAAAGCAGTCATTCGCTGGGGCCGACTCCGGTGAACATAGCCGTTGCGGGTGGTTTATCGATTACGACGTCTGGATCGGTTACGCCAGTGATGGCGACTGCCGTTACTTTTGACGGAAAGGGAATGTCAGTCACTGTCTCCCCGGACGTTCGCATTGACCTGATTCGCGCGGCTCCCGCAGCGCCAATGCCTGTCTATCCGTCGGGACCGGGAATAGGCGCTCTTCTTTCCACGGGCGCGGGCATGGCCATTCCTGTAGTACTGAACGCGCTGATCGCCGAACGGAGTGATCCGTCGCCGTCGTTAACTAAAAACGTGGCCGCCGCGATTTATGAGCTGGGTAGCGCGTTGGACCTGCTTGATGCAGATCGGTTCGTCGACGCCAAAATACAGGTGTTCGCCGCTGACCCGGCGAATGTTTTGCTCACCCGATTGCCCAATCTGGTTGTGTCTGCCATTAGTCAACTGGCGAACGCCCTTGACCCATCTGGTACCTTTGTCAGCGCAACATCGGTGGCGCCAGGGATCTCCCGGTTAGCCCTGGGCAGCTCAGATCCGGTGGGAATAACACTCGATGCAAGTAGCTCAGGCCCCGCCATCGAAGTGTCTGCATTCCTGTCGATTACCGGTGTCGGAACCATTGGGTTTGATAAGGTTCGATTAAGCCAAGCCGGCGTCCAGGTTTCTGTTTCCTACACAGCATCGGGCTTTGACGTAGGCAACGGCCTGGTGCTGCGGCCCGTTGCCCGTGTTGATGCGGGCATCTCCGGTTCTGGCTTTCAGAGAATGGCGGGCATTGGCCTGGTGACCGATGGCGTTGGTGACCAATCCGTGCAATTTCGCTGGGCGCTCAACCAAACGCCACCAAGAATTGCCTTGGTCGAGAAAAGCCTGACCGGGGAGACCGAAGACGCAGATCCCGCTTTAGTGGGTCTGGCGCTTCTTTCTCAGGCCATATCCATGGCAGCCGGAATCACGCTCGATGCCATGGGAACACTGGGTACCGATGCCGTTGATGCTCTTCAGGGCGTCCTCTTTACGGGCGGTTCCGCCACCCTGGACCCAGCCCTGTTTGACGACTTCTCAGATTCTGAAGCGCTGCTGCATCGGTTGTTCCAGCTTGGCTTCAACCTGGCCGACAAAAATCTGAAGATCACCATCGACAGCAAGGTCGACATCGGGTTCACCCGCAACGGCAACTTGGTGGGGATTTTCATGTCGCTACCTGAGGGTGAGCGCATAGCACTGACCAGCAGTGACCCCACGGTGGATCTTGAAGTCGTTGCAAACTGGGTGAAATCACCGGGCATTGCGCCGGGATTATCCGTATTTCTGGTTGAAAAGGTTGGCAATAGTTTTGCTCTCAACGCGGGCTTTTCGCTTGCCGGTCTTGGTGTACGGGTAGGAAAGAACGCGGGGCCACTCCTGAATCTGGGCATCATGAGCATTGATGCCATAGGGGTTCACGTTTATGGCGAGGCGGTTCCCGCCGGACTGGGCGGTGGCGTTCAGGTACAGCTTGACGGGCTTGCCATTGTTCCCTCAGCGGCCGCCGGCGATAACGCCGTTGCCAACGGCATCATGAGCGATGCGGGTAATGATGCTTCTCCCGCCGCCCGCCCGGCATTCAGCCCGTCACTGGCCATTCAGAAAGCACCGGGGCAGAGCCTCGGGATTTCTCTTAGCGCTGGAGATCAGCCCGGGCCATGGTGGTTGACCATTCAGAGGCAACTGGGCCCTCTGTATCTTGAGCAGTTCGGGTTTGACGTAGCCGAGGTGAATGGCAAAGTAACGGGCATTTCGCTGCTGTTTGATGCCCGGGTATCCCTGTTCGGTCTGACCGCCTCGGTTGAAGAACTGGGGTTGCACTGGCTGGGCGGGGACCTGTTTGAACTCAATAACTGGGCCGTGGATCTCCAAGGGCTGGGCGTGTCGGGAGACTTCTCCGGCTTGTCGATCTCCGGCGGACTTCTGAAAACGAACCTGGATGGAAAGATCGGTTACGTTGGCATGCTGATGGGCCGGTTCGGTGTGTACGGGCTATCACTGTTCGGCGGCTACAACGAGGACAACGGGCTGCCGTCTTTCTTCGTGTTTGGCGCCATTCAGGGCCCAATTGGCGGGCCCCCGGCATTTTTCCTTACGGGTATCGGCGGAGGGCTTGGGATCAAACGGGGTTTGCGTGTGCCCGACGACCTGTCGCGGTTTGGTGAATACCCCTTTATCAAGGCGTTGGACCCGGCAGCCAGCTTATCAAGCGACCCCCTGGAGGAATTGCGGCAACTGGCGGCCTATTTCCCGCCCGAGCCGGGAAATTTCTGGTTTGCAGCGGGCATCAGCTTCACCAGTTTTGCATTGGTGGACGGTGTTGCGGTTCTTTCGGTTTCCATTGGAAATGGCCTGGAACTGAACTTGTTTGGCCTGGCCAGACTGGCGCTCCCCAGACCGCAGGCCGCTTTGGTCTCGATCGAACTGGGGTTGTTAGCCCGGTTTTCATCGTCGGAAGGGCTTTTCCTGATACAGGCACAGCTTACCGACAACAGCTGGCTGCTGTATCCGGAAGTGCGCCTGACAGGCGGCTTTGGCTTTGCAACCTGGTGGTTGGGGCCAAATGCCGGCCAGTTTGTTCTGACATTGGGCGGTTATCACCCCAGCTTCCATCGCGACGGCTATCCGGTGGTTCCGAGGCTTGGGCTTCAGTGGCGAGTGTCCGATGCGATTGTCATTAAGGGCGGAGCCTACTTTGCGCTGACCTCTGAGGCACTGATGGCCGGTGTCGAAATAGAGGTCAGTGCGGATTTCGGTTGGGCTTGGGCGCGCATAGCGTTTGGTGCCAACGCAATTGTTTATTTCGATCCTTTCTATTTCATGGCAGATGCCTATGCGAGGATATCCGCCGGCATCAAGATCAAAACCTTCTTCGGCACCATCCGCTTCAGTATTAGCCTGGGTGCTCGAATTGAAGTTGAAGGCCCGGATTTCCGGGGCAAGGCTACCCTCGAAATCGGGCCTTGCGACATCACGGTCAAGTTCGGGAGCTCCCGGGAAATTCGTGGGACATTCGTCGATTGGGACGGATTTGTACCCAAGTACCTGGAAGAGACTGGGCCGGGCAGGGCGCGAACGCTATCCGGTGCTGCCGGTAGGGGTAGCCTGCCAGCTTCGACCAATGGCGCCACCTCAGCTCCTTCCAGCGACGGCAGTCTGGCAAAGCCATTCGAAGTCTTTGCCGAATTTGAAGTCTCGATTGTCGCGTCGGCACCGGTCACTGAATTCGATTTTGGTCATCCGGCGGTCAACAAAACCATCACGCCTAAACTGCCCGATGGAACGTCAGTTTCCATGGGGCTCAGCCCGATGAATGCTTCGGGGCTCTCCGGCACCCTCAAATTGCGGCTTGAAAGAAGATCCGGAGGCCGCTGGGTAGATGAAACGGCGGGGCTGCGTCTTCTGGCCAAAGGGATGGTTGACGAAAAAGAGTCCGAGGAAGGTCCTACCTATGGCCTGGAAGCTTTCCCGATTGGCGTTTGGGGCCAACCCGAAGATCCCGATCAACCCTCAAGCCCTCTCCCCAAAGGCGACGTTATATTCGCAGGCAGCAGGCTTAAACTCGTCGCTGCGGCGGACATGAGCAGCCAGACCGGCCCCGAAATCGATTACTACCGGGTCGAGACAGGCCGCCGGCCTCTGCCGTTGTCCGCTACAGGCAGTGGCCGCCGTGAAAACATCAACCGTGCCGATGCTATGGGGCTTTCTCCCATCGCCGCCTCAGTGTCTGTTGCGTTCAATGAAGCCAAGAGATATCTGTTTGCAGCACCAGTGGGTGAAATACCTGCGGGTTTACTCGCCGTCGGGTCACGGAGCGCAAAAGCTCAGGCCATCTATGAAAACTCAAGAACGGCACCGCCTTTGTTTGGCACCCTTATGGATGGGCTTGAACCGGTGAACTCTGAGGGTTCTGCAGTGAGCCAGATGGCGACCGGCGCAACCGTTGCTGTCCGTAAACCTGCCGCGCCGTTTGTAACCGGTTTCATGACCAGCGGCGCTGGCGTGGCTTTAAGAGCCGTAACCACCACGGTCTCAGACGCGCGAATCAAGCGCAGACCCGCACCCTCAATCGAATCGGTGCGTGGGCGTCTGGGACGGAGCTTACCCATCAAGCTCAACCTTACCCACGCTCCCTCACGGATCAGCGACGATACCGTTGTGCTCAGAGGTTCGGTGCCACGCACCAATGTAGCGGGCCTTTCGCAATCCTATCTTGGCGGGCGCGTAGGCTCGGGTGCCGGAACCGGCTATGTCAAAGGCCTCATTTCCGGCCCTGCGCCACAGGCGCCTCAAACCAGTCTTCGTCCGGGTGATTTTGTGACTCTGCGATGCCCGGATGCGGCAATTGATACGGGGGCAGGCAGGCCTCAGCTGCGTATTTCCGGTCTTGCTCGGGTGGTTATGTTGCTTGGTAATGGGGCCGTGCTTCACGACTTGTCTGTTCGAGACGAGACACTTGACGTGCCAGCGCACACCGCCCTGATTGCGGTGCAAGCCAGTGGAGGCGGTGATGGCCGCGCCACCGGACTGCATGTGTATGGTTGGCACGATCAGTCCCGGTTGATCCGGATGTCTGGCCGATCTGCCTTGGGAGCTGGCTGCGTGATCACGCTCAACGGCGCCAACAGTCGCCCCCGGGTAGGTTGGCATGTTGCGCAGGATCTTGCTCGCGGGGCCGCATCCATTTCAACCCGATTCGCCGCTCAGGTCACGTGTATTGGTGTGGTCCTGAAGGGTGCTACCTCTCGCGCGGCAAGCGATGTAGAGATTGAGTTGTATGGTGCAACCCATCGGATTGAACCAGTCGAACCCACGGTGGTTCAGGCCGGCTCACGATCCATTCTCTTGTTCGATGTTATCCCGGATGGGCGAAATTCGGGAGTTTCAGTGCGTGTTATTCAAGGTGGTGCGAAGGAGATCGCCGGCATGATTGCTGCCGTTTCTGACGCAGATTCCCTGGCAGAGCTTGTTGCAGAAAAAGGGTTACCAGCCACGGTCTCGCGCTTGCGGGCGGTTTCGGATGAGAGCTGTGACATTGAGTGGATTTGGGTGAAGGAGTAGGAACGCATGCCTGTTGGTGAAGGAAAATTCAAACTCTACGCGAAATTGACGCCGCCGCTGGAGGCCGGTTTGTGGCGGCTGAGAGCCGATCAGCATTTCGAGGCACAAACGCCGGAAACGGGGCTGGACGCAAATGATTTGCGCGTGGATCAGGAAAATGTGCACCTGCGCATACGATCACCCCGGTATCTGCTGCCTCCGGACCAGATCTTGTCCACCTATCCACCAGCCAACTCTTTCGGGAGCTATGGAAGCCGCTTACCCCAGGTTGTGATCAAACGCCGGACGCTTCCATGGGAAAGGCGTCTTGAGGGCGCGCCGGATAAAACACCCTGGTTTGCTCTGGTTCTGATTGCCGAGGGGGAGGCAAAACTGGAAACCTCAGTCGACGTAAATAACTGCGTAACAGCGGGTGTTGAACTGGAGGGCCTGAAAGAGGTTGCGAAGGGCAATTGCCTGGTTGCGAAAAAATCTCTGATTAACCGCGTTTTCCCCACCAAAAGAGACCTTGACCTTCTGGCCCACGCCCGAGAAGTGGACATCCGGGACACTGAACTGATGATGGGGGATGACGACGGGTTCCTCGCGGTCGTGATCAGTAATCGTTTGCCTCTCCCGGGAAAAGATGAAAACGGCAAAGACGCGCCAGTGAAATACCTCGCGTGCCTGATCAATCTTGAAGGCCAGTACGATGTCTTACTGGACCGTTCACCGGATCCGACATTTGCAACGCAATTTCTGGCCAAACATCTTGTGTACCAGGAACAGCCTGCGTTGGATGACCATCTGGTTATGGGGACAGCACTTGCGCCCGGGCATCCTGGCGCTAACCCACTTGAGCTTGGTGAGCTGACAAATCCGGTACCATTGGCATCAGGCAGCATAGGCTCCCATTCCACCCGGTATCAGTCCGGTGCTGCGGTGGGCGCTGGGGTAAAGCCTTACGCTGGTAGCGGACAATGGTCGACATCTTCATCGGCCACGACGACTTCAGCGAAGGTTGCCCTTCAGATGGCCGAGTCCTTTCGCATTGTCGATAGGGTTCAGGCAACCCCGTATGACCCCGAATACCGCTTCCCGGTACTGTTGCACTGGAGTTTTACCACTACGGGCGACACCACTTTCCGTTCTCTGATGACCAACCTCGATTCCAGATTGCTTGGCGATGTGGGTAATCCTGCCAAGCCTTTAAGCGGGAGGCTTCCCCTTGAAGTAGTTGAGAGCGGACACATCGGGTTGGGGCATCAGACCCGAGAAGGTGACCGGGTTCGGGCCTGGTACCGCGGCCCCCTGGTTCCACATCCCACGAAAAATACCGGTGCTGACAGGCTTAAGCTGGCCCATAGCTCGGACCAACTCCGGGTGGTCATTCCCGATGGCCGGGAAGATCTCTCGCTGGCAACGGCCTTCGAAATAGGGCGACTGTTGACGCTCTCGCAACCTTCCATCATTGCCTCACTGATGCGCTGGCGTCAGGCGGATTACCACGCGGCACGCCTGCGTTCGTTAATGGTCAGCAACCGGAACCTATGGGAAGAGTTGCTGGGTGTCGGCTTTGAAAAGATAGATCTTCATAAGATAGGCCCAATGGCAGGTCGCTTTTTTGCAGAGGCCATCGTCAAGAATCCGGAACGTTTCCTTGGCAATCCGCGCGCCCGCGTCACTCCCGGTCGGCCACTGGAGTTCGAGGGTAAGCCGATTACTTTGCTGGCACGCGGGCTTGGACTGGAGCCGGCTCTTTTTACCGGGAACCTGACCGAGGTATTGAATGGACTGCGTGATGCGAAGATTCCGAGGGATGACCTGCTGGTAAATGACCTTGGGCGAATCGATGTTCGGGAAACCCTCGGAATTGACCTGGACAGGCAACGCATCGACCTGGTGTCTAGCGCGCTTTCAAACAAGCTGCTGAACGACCACCTGACTGGCCCGGCGTTCCCGGTAACAGATCGGCTCAGGGTCGACGTTTTGGATGACAACCTGGACGTGATCCTGCGTGATCCAAGGCCTCTCGATTTCACGGATGAGGATCAATCATGATTAACAAAAGCAGTGATATTCTTGAGCATCTTGGCGCTGAGCTTCAAAAAACGGCGCGGTCTCCCTCCGCCGAGTTCAAACGCGACGAAAACACGGCCATGCCTGCAGAGCTCAGAAACTGGCTCGTTCAGCTGCGGTTATTGGAAGGCGTACCCTTTGCGAATCTGGTCGCAGACAGTGAACTGCTTCCGCAAGAATCCATCCGCTGGTTTTACATGGATCGGCGCTGGACGGATGCTCTGGTGCAAGGTTCCCTCAGTGTCGGAACCGTGAACAGTGACGACCGAATTCAAATCGATGCCCAATACGCTGCCATTCGTGCAGAGCTGGACACTGAGGAACGCAACGTCCGTCGGCATAAAGGCATGGCACGGCTTGCGGGGCAGCCCGCCCCCATCACCGGTTTCCTGTTGCGTTCATCTGCCGTTTCCGGTTGGCCAGGTCTTCATGTCCGTGCGTTCAATGTTGACCTGGAAGATAAGGACGATGACCGATTCCCGGAAAACGACCCCCGTCGAATACGCCTTCTGCGTCTCGAACGTCTGGCCCCGGCTGTTTTGCTCTGCATGTTCGACGGAACCCCCAAGGTCGTTCATATCGAAGAACCGAGGCAGGGCATTCAGTTCGGGTTTATGCACGAGGACAACGGCAATCAACGCTCTGCAAAGTTGCGCCCCCGTAACAAAAGCGACTTTAAGTACCTGGATGAAGACGGCGGTAAAGATGTGGACGTGCCATTCCGCGTTGGCTCATCTGGTGTGGTGGATATTCGCCGTTTGTCTGATGCCCTTGCTGCCCATACTGAAACAGGTGCTGATGATGGCCTGGATAGCGCGGAATACGCACTCCAGCTCATTCGCTTTCCGTGGCGGCAGGTATTTGGCGAAATCGAGGTGCCGCCAATCGCTGCCATGTTCCGGGCCACCATCGAGTATGCGCCGATGGTCAATGCCACCTTCAAGCTGTGAGGCCCGACATGTTTAAACATTTGCTCAAAAAGAAAGTACTCACCAAGGCGGTCTTCGATGAGCGCTGGGCATGGTTGGTGAGGGCAGACAGCGACCTGGGCTCTGTCACAACCTGGGACCCGAACCTGCGTCGAAACAAACGCATACTGGTTCCCGTGGACGTTCAGGCGTATGTGGCTCACGCTTCCAACCCGGAATCCCTGGTGCCCGTTACCGGAGGGCCCGGTGACCCGCTGCCTTTTGCCGAAGGCATCGTTCCCGAATCCGGTGTACACCTGCACTGGGCGCTGCCCGATGCGTTGCTCAAAGGCGCTGAATCGGCATCGGGTGGCGAGCTTGAGATGACAGAATTGCCGGACCACTGGGTGGTGATTCGTTCTCTGTTTCCCGTAGGCTTTAACCGACCCATGATCAGGGGCTGGGTGGTGGATGCAAAGAAAGGATCACTGACGCCACTGGATCAGTATCAGGGTGTGACCAATAGCAATGAAGATAAACCTACCTACGACCGGCTCGACGGAACCGTTGGGGGATCACCACTGTGGACCGCGTCTTACAGTGCAAGTGCCGGGCGATTCGGCTTCCACGATGCCTTTGGAGACTTGCCTGCCCTGAAGAAAGTTGCGAAGAACGGCTTCGAGAAGAATGCCGCCACCTACGTGGTGGCAGGCTGGTATACCGACATGCAAAAGGATCCCTTGGCTGTCAGCAAGGCCGATCTGTTAGATGTCATGGCGGACCTTGGCTGGCAGCTTGACCCAGAGGCCGAGCCGCCCGGAAACGAGCCGGACCTTGCTGTGCTGGAGCGCTTACTCGCCAAAGGCCAGTTAAAACAGCCGGCCGAATCGACACCCATGAAAATCATTGCGCGCGGCAGAGAAGAATCTTTCACCTATGTTGACGTTGCCCCTGAGATGTCCTTACCCGTCTATAAAGCGGCCAAAGTTCTGATTGCTCAAAAGCCGCCCACGTTCATGTCACTATTCCACGGAATGATTACCGGCGTACCCTTTGATACAGCACTGCCAGGCTCTGATGATCGGCCCCGGAGTGAGTCGCTGTCCGTTTCAGCCGGTTTTGACACGGATGACCTGGTGACCGCTCTTGGCGCTGGAACTATAGGTTCCAGCCTATCTCAGAGAAGGGCAGCCGAAATGCTAGCCGCTGCCTTCACCAGCGACCTGATTGATCGGATTGGAACTCAGGATGGCCTCAGGGATATTGCGGAGCGTGAACACAATGACATGTTCAGTTCTTTACCGGGAAAGCCGTTACCTTCAGCCAAACTCGACCACCTTCGGGCTGAAGACTCCGCCTCGGTGAACGCCACCACGGTAGGCCGCAAGGGGCGGGCCAATCTTGCAAGGCAGAGTAAGGGCGATAACCTGAACCCCCGGACAAAATGGCGCGACAAGGTAGTTTTCAGCAAAACAGGCGAGATGCCCAAGGAACCTGAGCGGAATATTCAGGAAAAGGTCGTTAAAAGTGCACTCAACAACCGGCGCACGATCGAACGTCCTGCGCCACGAGTATTTATCCCTCAACCGCCCTCAATTGCCATAAAGGGGGCGCGGCCAAGCCTGCGTCACCACTTCGATGGTTTATACGATGATGAAGGCCGCTTGCGGTGCCGCTACCCGAATGAGGTAGTGAAAGGCATCAAAGGCGTCGTTAAAGCCCGCGACCTGGTACCAACGCTAGGGTCGGGCGCGGTTCCGCCCGAGGTTCTGATGGTTGTGCGCGAGGCAATGGTGCTCAACCCCTACTGCAGCAGTTGGCTGGCTAACGCAGCGGCTGAAAAAGAAGAAAACCGGCCGCAATATAAACGCCGGATCGAAGGCGAAATGCTCAGGCTGTTTTCCAGCGATGGTCGCTACGACGGAAGCGGGGAGTACACGCTGTCTGAGAGTGCGATCAGCCCTCAGGCGCCCGCAAAAGACGGCTGGCACTCAGTGGCTTTTTTCCAGACAGCTATAAAAAAGCAAGCGGCATCAGAATTGGCCCGAGCCTCATACCTCGAAGGCTTCAATCCCAGCCCCGTGGGAGTGACCGCGTGGCGACAACCATGGGTTCCGCTGTGGCTGGAGTGGCGAGTTGAGCTTGAGGGCTCTACCCGGCTGAGCGATTGGACGCTTGATCAACTGGAAATGGTCCGTCGCGGAGATGCCGCTGACATTCAGATGGTCGAGATCACTGGTCGCAGCCCTATCAGCAGGGGGCTTGGCACGGCTCTTCATTCCGGCATCGAACGGTGGATCAAGGCCGAACAGGAACGAGAAGCCACCGGTGACTCACTCAACGCTTCGCAACAGAGCACGCTGGAATCACTCGCCGATTTTCTGGAACCGTTGGACCTGGCGTCAGCGTCTCTGGATGGCATTCGCGAACAGCTCTTGGGGCTCAATTATCGCGGCGGGTTTTTCTCAGCCCCCGAAGCGGATGATCGCCCGGAAGTGATAGCTGACCCGTTACCTCTGTTCGGTGGCACTCTTAAATTCAGCGCGCTTCGATTGGTAGACGCCTTCGGGCGGGTGTTGATTATCCCCACCGATGACATCCACACGATCACATCGTTGGAGATCAACGACGACCCTTCATCCATGAAGATGCCAGTGAGGATACAGAGTGGCGCGCGCTGGTTGTTTCGCCTGGTTGATCCCGCCTATCAAGGCGAGCCTTCTCTGGCACCGGAAGCTTTCGTTAATCAACTAGAGCCCGACCTGGCCGTCAATCCCGTAGCCGGTTTTCTTCTTTCTGACCACATTGATGAATCTTTAGAAGCCTTCGACAATCAGGGCAATCCTCTGGGACAGATCAGCCATCATGAATTGTCGGGGGCCGTGCGTTGGGAGCCCGCTCCTGGGCGTCCATTGCCACCGGGGGCTGGTCCCATGGCAGAGCTGCCAGCCAGTGCCACACCTCTTGGCAAACTGGTAGCCGGGGTAATCCGGTCAGATGTCCGGCAGCGTGAAGGCAATCTTCCCCAAACTGAGAGTTCTTTGACCGCGCTTCTCCGGGCAATCGACACAACCCTCTGGACGGTAGACACATACAACAGTCTTGGGTCTGCAACCATAGCCGGACTGGTAGGTCGCCCGATTGCCGTGGTGAAGGCAACGTTGAAACTGGATATTCCCGATGATCTGGACGACGTTCGGGTTGATTCTGAAGAAACGGCAAAAGCCCGACGGGCGGCCTTTGACGCATTAAAGGATGAGTCTTTTCCCGTTCGCCTTGGGGATATGCAGAGAAGCGACGATTCGCTGTTGGGTTATTTCGTAGATGACGATTACGACCACCTTCACTTGGTCGACAAATCCATCGCCGCTATGGCCCGCGACTCTGGCCGACGCCGTGGCCAACTCGGTTTGCTCGGCCAGGTTCACATCCCGGAAGTTAAGCCGTTAAATCATCCTTATCTGTTCAGCGAAGATATTCTGTACATCAAACCTGGACAGGCCTATCGGGTGACATTGCTGATGCTACCTGCAGGCAGGGTAAACCTGACTTCGGGCGTATTGCCCCGAAAATCTCTGGAGCTGAGTGACGCATGGATTAATCGGGGATTAAAACGTGTAATTCCCTCAGTGAGGGTAGGACCTGTGCTGGTGGACCCTGAGGAAATCAGATTGCCGAAGGTGAACTTGTTAGGAGAGAAACAACAATTCACACGGCGGAACGGACCGCTGACCTGGCGAAATGATCCAATCGTGTCAGCCAGCCAATCCGCCTTGTTACCTAGGATGCCCCACGAATTCCAAGAGGGCTGGATCCGGATAATCGAGGAGGATGAATCATGACTAATGCATCCAAACATCCTCGCATTGCCGAGGAAAAAGCTTGGGAAAGCAGGCGAGACAGGAAATCTAAAAAACAAAAGAATTCAGTGGCTCGCGACGCTTTTCTCGAAAATAGTACAGGTTTTGTCGACCGGCAGGCCCTGTCCGCTTCTTTAAGCGCATTCATGGCGCAGGCGGCGGGCGCAAGTGAATCGGGCCAGCCGGGGCCAGCACCTATGGCAGCACCTGCACCTATGGCTTTTGCTGCTAACAACATCAATCGTTGGGTACCCATCGGACCCTCGGTTGTCAGGCAGGGGCAGGCAGATGGACGGCCGCGAGTGTCCGGGCGAGTCCGCGACCTGGCCGTCAGCCCCGATGGTGTGCGGGCCTATGCGGGCACGGCCAAAGGCGGCGTTTGGTACACCGGCGATGGCGGCGCAACCTGGGAACCGCTTGGCGGCTGGGCCAACGAGCCCAGACGGATAGGCGGGAACGTAAGCGCGTTTGCCTCTGGTTGCCTGCTGGTGTCATTTGGAGCCAATGCGGCAGCTGATTTTGTGATGCTGGGGACGGGAGAAATTGGTGCCCGCCAGCGTGCGACGGGGCACGCGGCAACCCGCGGTATGGGTATCCTCGTGGCAACGGGCCCTGCCAGTGCGGCGCTGGATGGAGATCCCTGGGAAACGGAAACTGGCATCAATGTTCTGGAAGGTGTTTCGGTAGACCGCATGGTGAGAGTCCCAGGCGCTGTGGTTGGTGCTAATGGCGACCAAGTGATCGCGGCGACATCCGGGGGTTTGTTCCGGGGCACCCGATCCATGGTAGGCGCCGATCTGGCCTTCACATGGATCCCGCTGCAGTTTCCACCGGCTCCGGCAGTGCCACCCGCTCGAGGTGTTGCGATCCAGTTCGCCGACCCTACGGATCTCTGCTACGTGGGTAATCGGCTCTTCGTCTGTTTCAGTCACACAGGCGTTGCCTTCTCCAATGACAACGGCAATAGCTTTGCCTGGGCAACAATGAACTTTCTTCCGCCCCCGGCAGTACCTGCGGGCAGTAGCCTGCTAGGGCGAATGAGCATGGCGGTGAACGATGATAACAACCAAATCTACGTGTTGGGCGAAGTGGACACCAACCCTTTAGTCAACAATTCCCCCCTCGTTGCTCACGTCTGGCAGATTGCGAATCCCGGTGCGATCGCGCCCGCGGTGCCGATTGCCAACCCTCTCAACAATGTGCCCACCACGGCCAATCTCTGGCCGGGACAGAGAGATTATGACCAAGCCATAGTGGTAACAACCCGGACGTCAGCCATCGGCCCCCCCCTGATCAGAACGGACCGAGTCTACATCGGCGGATCTCTCACTTGGCTGGCAAACTGGAATGCCTCTATCTGGGCGTTCGATGTCATTGGAAACAATCTGGTTCCTTCGCCCGGCGTTTCCGACCAACCCGTTGGCACCACACACGGTGCAAGCACCCCGGGCCTCATAGGTAATGCGGTTCACCCCGATGTTCATAGCCTCCGTAAGGCCACCAATGCGGATGGATCTAACCAGATCTGGGTAGGGTGCGACGGTGGAGTGTTCGTGTCCCTTCGTAACGGACAGAGCAATACGTTTGCCGCAAAAAACGTAGGGCTTTCCTCCATCGAATCGGTGTTCTCCGCGAATCACCCCACGTCCAGCCACTTTGCCATATTGGGATGCCAGGACAATGGCCGACAGGTGAGGGTGGGCAGCACAGTCTGGGAAGTGAAAACCAGCATGCAGGGTGATGGCGGCGGTGTCGTTTTCCATCCGGTGCAGTCACATTACGTGATGGGGCAGTTTATCAATGCAAACTGGGCGTGCGATCCTTCATCACGCTATGTGGGACCGTGCAATGTGGTGGCGAACGACGGAGAGTCCGCAGCCAGCGGCTTTTATTCGGGCATCGCCGCTATCCGCCGAGCAGCTGGAAACCTTGGACGTATTGCCCTGGGTACCAACCGGGTCTGGATTACGGACAATCTGGGAACCAGCAACCCCAATACCTGGAGCGTGCTGCCCATAACAGCTGCCGGCATCTTTGTGCAGGCAAGAGACCCGCGCCCGGGCGGAAGAGGCCCCAGTACGCCCGCCAACCTCGCCTTTGGAGTGCCCGCAGGTGTGCTTGGGCCTGTTGTTACCGTGAAATGGGCGGATGAACGAACGGTACTCGCATTGTTCAATCAAGGCGTTGTTCAGTACCAGGAGAGTGTTGCCAACCCTGGGCGTTGGACATCAACAACCTTGCTATCGCCTGGTATGGCCGCGCCGGTAGCTCCACTGGTCGTGCCGCAGGCAACGTTTTTCACAGACATTGAACCGGTCTCCGGAACCAGTGACTTTTATCTGACAGGAACCGGCCAGACCAGCCAGTGGACGCCTGCGATCCCTGCTGCTCCCCCAAACCCCGCCGTGGCAGCGGTTCCGCCCGCTGCAGC
>Ga0307486_1000930_pt1 | contig 24352 bp, 18 predicted proteins | sample CBIW02metaG_FD_203663 | JGI IMG/M metagenome (GOLD analysis project Ga0307486, IMG submission 203663) | Sea-ice brine microbial communities from Beaufort Sea near Barrow, Alaska, United States - CBIW 0.2 | ecosystem: Environmental > Aquatic > Marine > Coastal | place: USA: Alaska | collected...
GTGCTCAAGGGAATTAAAGGTCAATATTTGTTGTTTCAGGACGGCACCGTATTCAATGTTCGGAATCACGAAGGTTTTGTGGTTGAGATAAATGTTAGATAAGGAATCCGAAAAAGCCTAACAGGTTTGAAACCTGTTAGGCTTTTCAATTGATCATCCTTATCCTAATTTAATCAAAAACCCCAAAAATCGGGATAAAACCAAAAAAATTAAAACTCCAGTCAATTAATTTAGTATCTTAAATTTAATATTTTAAAATTAAAATGAAAACGGAAAAAAATGAGTTGAGATGGGTACAGCGATTTTCAAATTATGAGAAAGCACTTTCTCAGTTGACCATGGCAGTCCAATTGTCCAAACAGAGAACACTATCAGATTTGGAACAACAAGGCCTTATTCAGGCGTTTGAATTTACCCACGAACTAGCATGGAAAACTTTAAAAGATTTTTTAAACGATAAAGGAAATATAGAAATATACGGTTCCCGTGATGCTTCCAGGCAAGCATTTAAATATGGCCTTTTTGATGAGGGTGAAGTTTGGATGAATATGATTTTAAGCCGAAATCAAACTTCACACACGTATAATGAGGAAATTACCAAAGAGATCGTAACAGCAATTTTGAACGAATATTATCAAGCTTTTCAAAATTTGAAGAATAAGCTAAAACAATTACAGCTCCAAAATCAATAATATGCGATACGGACTTGAGGAAATAACAATTAAAAAAATCAATGAGGTTTTTTCCCGTTTTCCTGAAATCAAGGAAGTGGTTCTATATGGTTCAAGAGCAATGGGCAACCATAAGACAGGTTCTGACATAGATTTGACTATTTTATCTGATAAAATAGAAATGTCAACTCTTTATAAAATTGAAAGGGAGTTGGATGATTTGTTTTTGCCATATACCATCGATCTATCTGTTCACCGGTATATTCAAAATCCCGATTTGTTAGACCATATTAAAAATGTTGGTAATACATTTTATTCTAACCAAAAAACCTCAAAGGATTCAAAAAGCAAACCTAACAGGTTTCTCAATTGATCATCATTTCATTAATTTTTTTTGATGGTGTCCTGGGCTTTCTTTTTGCCGCGCAATAATCCTCCCAAAATATCACGTGCCACATCTTCAACCTTCTTTTCCTGTTGTGTTCTCACCGAATCTTTTTGAGCCTGAGGAATTACGGCCACGCTATCTGCGGGTTTTGGAGGAAGTTTTCCCCCTTTTAAAATATTTGAGATTGCATCAAGTCCTTTTTGGGTATAAGCCTCTTTTTGTTGCTCGATTATTTTTTGAGTGAGGGTGTTGATGGCTTGCTGGGTATTTAAATTGATTTTCGGATTCTGGAAACTCCCCGATAAACCTATAGGCAAAGCAACCATCATGTCTTCAATATTCGTTGCGCTCAATTTGGCAAGTGCTCCCCCAATTTCACTTCCCAGCATTTTTGCGGGAACATCCAGGGTGAGGTTGTAATTCATCCTGTTGTCAAAACTATGGCTTCCCGCCACATTGATGTTAATGCCTTCTATTTTAAAATTAAAAGGGGTTATTTCCGCCATTCCGTTTTTAAAGGTGACCTTTCCCTTTAGGTGATCAAGATTGATATCCTTAAAATCCAAAAAATTCAGTTGTTCATCAAGTTTTGAAAACAAAGTGAGTTTCTCCGGTTGTACCCTGGCAGTTAAAATTTCGGCAAGGGCATTCCCCATAAGGCTTGTGAGTTGAGGCGTTAGATCTTCATTTAAATTCCCCGACAAATTCATTTGTGTCTGGAGTTTTCCCTGCAAAGCAACAGCAATAGGCGCCAAAGCCTGTAAAAGATTCAATCCTTCAAAAGATTTTGCAATATCAAGAGCATTTAAATTCAGGTCCATTTTAAAAGTGGGAACCGGATTTTTAGTGGAAACATTTCCGTTTAAGGCGATAGTGCCGTCAAAAATGTTGGAAGTCACATTTTGAAAAGTCGCGGTTTCATCGGCTATAAGCAGCTTTCCTTTTACATTATTTAGAATCAGATTGTCATAATGCACCCAGTTTACCGCGAAAGTCATTTCGGTATCCAGGAATGAAGGGATCTTAACTGCTTCTTTCCCCGTTGGCACATCGATCTTTTTTTCTGTGGTCTTTTCCGTTATTTCCGAAGTTTCTGCGACCCTAAAATCATTTATGGAAAAAGTGTTGGAGTTCACCAAAAAGGTCCCTTTCAATTTTTGATCAGTGAACAAAAAGCCCATAAAATTCTGGATATTTCCTGAAGCCCTGATATCCGTTTTTCCGGTAGTTAAATTGAGTTCCGGTACACGAACGTTTCCCTGGTTAAAATTGAAACTTGCGCTTGAGATCTTAACTTCATTGGGGATTTCCGGCGATTTATAACTGAGATTCCGGATGCTCGCATTTCCGCTGCTGTTCACATTCTGATATTGCTCTTTTTCAATTGAATTCATATCAAAAGAGGTTTTAATATCTGCGGTTAAAATTCCATTGAGGTCTTGTTTCAGGTCCAGCGGATAGGCCTGTTTGATATTTGCAAGATTCACAGTGCCCTTGAGGGCCATATCCACCAGTTGGTTCCCTGTTAGGTTTTTGATATTTCCTCTTCCGGAAAATACATCCTGATCTATCCTGAAACTCATTTTATCAATATTGAGATAAGTGTCATCCACCAGGCCTGTCTCGTTTACAATTGCGGCATTTATATTGATGTCCTGCACACTTTTCGGCAAATCGGGATATTTAAATGAAGCATTGCCGGAGCTGATTTTAATGTTCATTTTAGGAATATAGGTTTCGTCAACAATTCCTTTAATTGTTCCGTCTACTAAAAAATCGCCGCTGGTTTCCACATTTTCTATGTTTTTGGCATAAGTTTCAGGGATCACGGCCAGAAAGTTTTTGAAAGAGGAAGATGGGGTTTTAAAACTTAGATCGATTTCGTTGTTATTTTCGTTCACCTTTACAAATCCGTCAAAAGTGAGCGGCAACTGGTTGATAGTAGCTTCATTTTCCAGAAAAGTATATTTTAAATTGTCCAGATCCATCTGGATGACAGCATCCAGCGCGACTATATTTCGGTTTAAATAATTTACGCCGTCATAGTCCAGGGAAACAAGGGAATTTGTCTCTGTCTTGAGTTCGGAAAGCTGAAGGGAAAAATCCCCGGTGCCCCAATGGTTTAATTCTTCCAACTTCAAACTGAGTTTCTGGCCTTCATCAAAATAGTTCAGCCTGGAATTATTGATCTCGTAATGTTGAAGGTCCAGTTTGAACGGATTTGATATGGTATCGCCAGATGCAGAAACGGCATCTTTAATGCTAATATCATAATTATTGTTCCCAAGTGAATCGACTTTGATGTTCACAAAAGCATTGTTAAGCTTTAATTCATCTATTATTTTGGGTTCACTGCTGCCCTTAAAAAGTTCTTTAATGGACATTTTTAGTAAAATTTCTTCGCTTATAGCCAGGGTGTCTCCGGCAAATGGCGCTTTGTTAATTACGCTCACGTCTTTTAAAACCAGTGTTGCCTGGGGGAAACTTCTAAATAAAGTAAGGTCCAGATCACTGAACTCCACCTCGGCATTTAGATTGTTGTTGACCCCTTTTTTTACCAGATCCTTCAACTGTGCCTCAAACACAAAAGGTGCGGCGATCAGGAATATAACAATTAACAAAAGGACTGCCCCAACTATTTTAAACCATTTTTTCATTTCAGTATAATTTTTTCAATTAAGGGTGTTGTCCATAATTATGCCATTTTATTTCAAAAATTCCGGTAATTGTCAGATTTTCAGGTTATTCCTTTTCTGAATAAAGATCAAATAAATTTCTTGCCTCAAAACGAGATTTTTTGAATATTTCCCCGTTAATTTTTTTTGAACACTTGCTAACAAAGTTAAGTTTATGTTAGTTTGTTTTCCTTAATTTGCTGTGAAATTAATTAATTCCCTTCTATTTTCTTAAACCTATTTTGAATCCACTTAAAAACTATTATATCGCCCTTGGGAGCAATCAGGGAAACCGGTTGGAATTGTTGCAATTTGCAATAGATAAAATTCATGCGAATGTTGGTGAAATTCAACAAATCTCAAAAGTCTATGAAACTCCTGCCTGGGGTTTTGAGGGGAACGCGTTTTTAAATGCCTGTGCAATTGTAAGGTCACGGTTTGCGCCAAAAAAACTGCTGAAAAAATTACTCGATATCGAAAACGAATTGGGGCGTTCAAGAAGTATTTCAAAAGGATATCAAAACAGAACCATAGATCTGGATATTTTGATGCTGGAGGATGAAATTATCGATTCCGAAAGCCTGAAATTACCGCATCCGGAAATGCAAAACCGGAAATTTGTGTTGGTGCCACTTGCCGATATTGCCGCGGAAGTGATCCACCCTATACTAAAACGAAGTGTTTCCCAACTTTTAAAAGAGACGAAGGATACCGATGAAATTACACGCATTTCGGACAGCCTGAAAAATCCTTCTAAAAATTACAACTTTACGGCCCTTAATTATATAGCTGTTGAAGGAAATATAGGTGCCGGGAAAACCAGCCTGGCAACTATGATCTCTGAAGATTTTAATGCCAAATTGATCCTGGAACGATTTAAGGACAATCCGTTCCTTCCTAAATTTTACGAAGACCAGCATCGTTATGCATTTCCACTGGAAATGTCGTTTCTGGCCGATCGCTATCAGCAACTTTCAGACGATTTATCGCAATACGATCTTTTTACGGATTTTGTGGTTTCAGATTACGATGTTTTTAAATCGCTTATTTTTGCCAAAATCACCCTGCAAGAGGATGAATATGCCTTGTACAACAAGCTTTTCAGTATTATTTATAAGGAACTGGTAAAACCCGATCTGTATATTTATCTCTATCAAAACACAGATCGGTTGCTGGAAAACATCAAAAATCGTGGCCGGGATTACGAACAAAAGATCCAACCCGATTATTTGGCAAAAATAAATCAGAGTTACCTGTCTTACATAAAATCACAAACCAATATAAAAGTGCAGATCATAGATATTTCCGACAAGGATTTCATAAATCACCGCCCGGATTATTTATCGATTTTGGAGGAAATTTCCGAAAATAGATAGGAGAAAATAGAATATAGAGAAGAGACAAAAAACTGGAATCAAGAATCAAGAATCAAGACAAAGTTGGACTAAATATATATCGAAACAAGAACCAAGACATAAAAAAGTTAAAAATTAGAAGGGATATATTCTTTCACTCTCCACTTTTCTCTCAAATCTCATATCTAACATCTAATTTCTCACTTCTCAAATCTGCTTTTCGAAAACAAATCCCACAAAACGATTCCGGCACTCACCGCGATATTTAGGGAATGTTTGCTTCCCAGTTGCGGAATTTCCAAAACGCCATTACTGGCCGTCACCACTTCCTGTTGCACGCCTTTCACTTCGTTTCCAAAGATCACCGCGTAGGTTTTGCCTTTTTCCGGAAAGAATTCATTCAACATGGTCGCATTTTCGGCCTGTTCTACAGAGTACACTTCAGTATTTTCAGCTTGTAGTTTTTTTACCACGTCCAAAGTGTTTTCCGCGTATTCCCAGGCTACGGTCTCGGTGGCACCCAATGCGGTTTTGTGAATGTCTTTATGCGGCGGCTGTGCGGTAAATCCACACAGATATATTTTTTGGATCAAAAAAGCATCACAACTTCGAAACACCGAGCCTATATTGTTTAAACTCCTGATATTGTCCAAAATCACTATAATGGGCGTTTTCGCAGCATCTTTAAATTCTTCTACGCTTTTGCGATCCAGTTCGCTGTTCTCTAATTTCCGATTTATTGCCATAGGCGCAAAAGTAGGAAATTATTAATTTGTTGAGAATCCAATCAAATGGATGTTTTTATATTATTTACCAGGTAGGATATTGCATCAATAAAAATCGGAAATTAAAACTAAAGAGATAGGCAACAGGAGTGCAGCGGCTTGACGCAATTGTGACAGGGCTTTTGAGATATGAATTTCTACCGTTTTAACCGATATTCCCATTACCTCGCCAATTTCTTTATATTTAAGCTGATTATATCTGCTCAATAGGAAGGCTTCCCTGCATTTAGGTGATAATTGTTCAATGGCCACATTAATGATCTCAACCTTTTGGTTGTCCACTGTTCCCTCCTCAAGCTGAAGCTTGCTTAATGTTTCCCATTTTAAGGTTTCAAGAAGGGTGGTTTCCTTTGTTGATTCCCTCATTCTTTCTATAAACTTATTGTGGCAAGATTTGAAGAGATAGCTTTTAACCGAAGTTTTTATTCTTATTTCCGTTCTGGATTCCCACAATTTTATAAAAACTTCCTGAACCACATCTTCTGCAAGATCCGGATTCCCCGATAATTTAAGCACATACCCACAAAGCTTCTTGTGATTCTTAATAAATAGCCTTTCAAAACCAGCTAAGTCCTTTATTAATAGGGAATCGTTTCTTAAAGTTGGTATGTTTTCTTTTGAGGTAATACTGTTTTTTTTGTAATAATTAAAATAATGTGAATATATATAGGGGTATTTCAGAAAAGTTACGTCATAACTATGAATAGCACACCTAAAAACAGGGAAATGTTAGCACTAATTCAAAAATATCTCAATGCAAATTCTTCCGAAATGGAAGAAACAGAACTTTTAAATTGGGTTGAGAAAGACGAAACTAACAAAAAGATCTTTATAGAACAAGTTAAATTATGGAATTATACTTATGAAGATGCCAATCAGTTCAACACAAATAAAGCTTTTATAACATTAAAAAAGAAAATTAACCAACTCCCCAAAAAGGAACAAAATCCTTTTCAACTCAATAAATATTTTAAATACGCAGCTGTTTTTATTTTGGGAGTGTTGTCTTTTTTATGGGTTTCAAACTCTAGGCAAATATCAGAAATCAAGGGTGAAGGTATTGTTGAAAAAACATCAGGGTCAGAATTCAGCGATAAAATAATCCTTGTTAAAGAGGACGGCTCTGAAAATATAGTTCCCGATAAGGAAGAAGAATTGAGTTATCTCAAAGAAGACAAACCCGGCGAAAAATTAGTCTACAATTCCATAATTGTTCCCCGGGGCAAAATCTTTAAAATTATCCTCTCTGATGGCACAAGGGTTTGGCTCAATGCAGATACCAAAATTAGCTTTCCTCAAAAATTTCTGGCCACGGAAGATACCCGGACGGTCGTCCTGGATGGGGAAGCCTTCTTTGAAGTCGCGCATAATAAAGATCAACCCTTTATTGTGAAATCCAATGATCTGGAGATCGAGGTTTTGGGCACACGGTTTAACGTATCCTCTTATGCCAGTAGTGATCAAATAAGCACAACCCTGGTGGAAGGTTCGGTAAAGATCAATAATTCAAAGGATTCCATTGCGGGACTGATCCTAAAACCCAGTTACCAGGCAGCGTTCAATAAAAACACTGAAAAAATGGAAGCTTTCAAGGTGAATACAACCGATTTTACCGCCTGGATGGATAATAAAGTCCTGTTTAGAAATGAAGCCTTTAAAGACCTGGTCCTAAAATTTGAACGCGCTTACAATGTGAATATTATAAACCAAATACCCGAGCTGGAGAATGAACGATTCACCGGAGAATTTGATAAAGAAAGTATCGAAGCTATTATTAAAACCTTTTCATCCCGACTGGATTTCAGATATAAGATTGAAAACAAAACCATAACAATTTATTAAAAATAGACAAGCTGGACCAACATTTTCAATTTTGACAATTTTCAAGTTTAATTAATCAAAATCAATATATTATGAGAAAAAAGAACTTAATTAATTCATCCACAAAAACATTCTATTCCTGTGTGTCAGGGGGTTTAAAACTGAAAATTTCCCTAATTCTTCTTTTGTTCAGTGTATTTCAACTCACCGCAAAAACAGAGAGTTCACAGGAACAGTTGGAATTTAATTTTACCGAGGTTTCGCTTAATAAAGTGTTGAAAGAAATAAAATATCAGTCAGATTACAACTTTTTTTACAAAAACAAAGATGTAAATACGACTCAAAAAGTCTCGGTAATCGCTGACAAAGAGTCGGCTGAGATTGTTTTAAACAGGCTTTTCCAAAACACCAAAGTTTCCTTTGAAATTGTAGGGAAACAGATAATCCTTTCTGAAAAGGAAACAGTATCCGAATCCAAACCGATACAAGAGCGCGAAATTATAGGCCTTGTGAAAGATAGCAATGGCACGCCATTGCCGGGAGCAAATGTAATAGTGAAGGGCACGAGTATTGGGACCCAAACCGATTTTGACGGTAAATTCACCCTTAGCGTACCGGAAGGAAAAAACATTCTGGAACTATCTTTTATTGGTTATATAAAGATGGAAGTGGATATTACGGGTAAAAACACCATCGACATCACTATGAAAGAAGCTGCCGCGAAATTGGATGATGTAGTAGTTGTAGGTAGCCGCGGGAAGCCAAGAACAGCTTTTGATTCCCCAGTGCCGGTAGACAACATTCAGGCCAGCGAACTAAAACAAACAGGAAAAGGAACTTTAGATCAACAATTGATGTTTAAAGTGCCTTCATATAATTCTACCCAACAACCTATCTCTGATGCCGCAGCTCACTTTAGCCCTGCAGATTTAAGAGGTCTTTTCCCAAGTAGAACCCTGGTTTTGGTAAACGGAAAACGAAAAAATGCCAGTGCACTTGTATATAGTTACGTTACCCCGGGGCGTGGTGAGGTAGGAGTTGATATGAAATCGGTACCATCTGCCGCTCTGGAACGCGTTGAGATTTTAAGGGATGGTGCAGCCGCACAATATGGCTCTGATGCAGTTGCGGGAGTAGTTAATCTTGTACTTAAAAAACAATCAGATCCATTTATAAATACCAACTATAGTGTTACTACAGAAGGTGATGGAGAGCAGTATCAAATAGAAACGGGTTTCGGCGTTAAAATAGCAGATAAAGGTTATGCCAATTTCACCTTTAACTATTTTGAACAAAAAAGATCACAAAGGGCAGGAACTGTTACCAGCGTTGCTGATGAAGCCAATTATTGGGGAGTTTCAGACGACTACGATCTTGAAGGGTTCTTACAGAGAAATCCAAGTGCCGGATTTGAAGTCGGAGCTCCGGATATGACCATCACTAATTTTGTGTACAATACAGGTTATGTGCTGGATGAAGATACCAATACCGAGATATATTCTTTCGGGACGCTCGCGAACAGAAGTGGTGCTTCACCTCAGTTTGCCAGGGTACCTTATTGGGTAAGCGGTTTTGAACAAATCTATCCCGGAACTGACTATTTTCAGGCCGAAATGGCACCCCAAATTAATGATTACACGGTTGCTCTTGGATTAAAAACAACCTTTAACAAATGGGATTTTGATTTGAGTTCAACAATGGGTAGAAATAGGATCGATTATTATATCAAGAACTCGTTTAACCAATCTTTTGGTGCCAACAGTCCGTCAAATTTCTACAATGGAGCGCATCAATTTAGCCATGTAGTTAATAACCTTGACATTGTAAGAAGCTTTGAAGACACGGGAATGGACGCATTAACCGTCGCTTTTGGAGCGGAACACAGGACGGAGAACTTTAAAACAGAAGAAGGGGAATTTGCCTCTTATGGAGATGGAACTCCAGATGATCCTTCAGACTATGCCGGATCTCAATCTTTTGGAGGATTCAGTCCAGAAAGTGCCTCAAACGATTATAGGAGTAACCTGGGAATTTACACTGATATTACCGCAGATTTCACAGAAGCCTTTTTAGTAGGTGGTGCATTGAGATTTGAAAATTACAGTGATTTTGGATCTAATATTAGCTGGAAACTGAATTCCAGGGTGAAAGCATTGGATGATAAGCTCTCAATAAGAGGTTCTGTAAGCAGTGGTTTTAGAGCGCCATCGCTACATCAAATATTTTATACTTCGATCACTACCACATTAACCGAAAACGGAATATCGCAAAATGGAATTCTCAATAATGCCGACCCGGCCTTAAGAGGGTTGGGGATCCCTAAATTAAAAGCGGAAACTGCTTTTAACTTAGGGACAGGTATCACCTATCGTTTCTCTCCTCAAATTGGTATTACCATGGACCTTTACCAAATAGATGTAGATGACAGGATCGTACTTTCCGGCCAGGTAACTCCAACGGGAGATGAAAACAACCCGATAGATCGAACACTTGCTGCCGTAAATGTAGAAGCTGCCGGTTTCTTCCTGAATGCAATAGACACCCGTACCAAGGGTATAGACATCGTTTTTAGCTACAATATGATCAGACTTGGGGATGGATTTTTAAGCGGGAGTATAGCAGCCAATTTTAATAAAACCACAGTGAGAGATACACACTTTCCGGATTTAATTGTGGAGAACAATCTTGAAGATAAATTATTCTCAAGAGAAGATGTATCCAGAGTTGAAACATGGAGACCAAGGTCTAAAATTATCGCTTCGGTAAACTATAAACTCGATAAATTCTCTACCAATTTATCTTTTATGAATTATGGAAAGGTAACCTATCGCCATGCCAGCAATCCTGAGGATGATGCCACTTATGGAAGCAAATTACTTACCGATCTAAGCTTTTCTTATGCAATTACAGAGAAGATTGATTTAACCCTAGGGGCCAATAATCTTTTTAATGTCTACCCGGATACTTTTGCCGATGCTTATAGCGATAATGGCGGAGTTCCAAACGACAGGAACCTGGATTTTGTTGGAAGGTTTAAATACCCTTGGCAAACCACTCAATTTGGAATTGACGGGACAAGAATTTTCACCAACCTTGCCTTCAAATTTTAGACAAATTGTTTGTTTTGTTTAATATTATTGAACCGCTTTTAGCCGTAAAGGTTAAAAGCGGTTCTTTTTTTGGAATTGATCATGATTATTTCCCGATTTGATTTGTGTCCATGGAAATTTATTTCTAAAAAACACACTTTATCATCCAATGAAGCCTTTATAAAATTATTCGTGCATTCGTGGCTAAAAAAAACGTGATCTAAGGTTTTGCCGCGAACCTGCCTACCGGCAGGCACACTAATAATTCATTATTTTCTGCACTCTTTTATTTTTATATTTCAAGTTGTTGATCATTATGATTTCCCCGGTTTAAATCAACCTATGCTTAAGTTACATAATTTGATCTTTTTGAACATTAATAAATAAAAACCCGAAACCTGGGCCAAAATTCCAACAGGTTTATTTTCCTTTGTCGTTACAAGCACTGCCAACAGCAAGAACCTAAAAAAATCAGTTTGATCAAAAATTTAATTCAGAAAACGGGCTATGACTATTGATGATCTAAAATTTGTAAAGCTGAATTCCGGCGATGTTAAAGAACTGGAACAAATCAGCAAACAAACCTACTTTGATGCATTTTCATGGGGAAATTCCCCTGAGAATATGCGGGCTTATCTCGATGGTTCTTTATCTGAAGAAAAATTATTGGAGGAACTCAAGGAATCAAATTTAGGGTTTTATTTTGCTGAGATGAACCATAAAACCATCGGATATCTTAAGATCAATTTCGGTGACGCGCAAACAGATCTACACGATCACAATGCTATGGAACTGGAAAGGATTTATGTGGTAAAGGAATTTCAGGGAAAACAAATTGGTCAAAAACTGTTGAATAAAGTCCTGGGAATTGCCAAAAAAAATCAGATGGATTATTTGTGGTTGGGAGTTTGGGAGAAAAATGAAAGAGCGATCAGGTTTTACGAAAGGAATGGTTTTTCTGTAACAGGATCTCACCCTTTTAGAATGGGGGATGAAATTCAAACCGATTTAATAATGAAACTTCCCTTGAAATAACAACCACAGGTTGATTTATAATAAAACCTAAGAACATTTTATATCAAGCTGGTAATACCGTTGAATATTGAATAGGAAGAAGAAACAGATAAAATGAATTATGGGATATAATATAGTGCTTATAGAACCGGAAATTCCAATGAACACCGGAAATATTGGAAGGTTGAGCCTGGCATCGGGATCGAATTTGCATTTGGTGAAACCCTTTGGTTTTGAGTTGGACGATAAAAGGGTAAAACGAGCCGGACTTGATTACTGGAAGCATATTTCCCTGAAAATTTACGAAAGTGCAGATGAATTTTTCGAAATAAATAAAAATCAGAAAATGGCGTTTTTCTCAAGCCACGGGGAGAAAGAGTATTGGGATATTGACTATACCGATGAGATGTTCCTCATTTTTGGAAAAGAATCCATCGGATTGTCTTCTGAAATCATAGAAGCGAATAAGGATAAACTATACAAGATCCCTATTTTCAGTCCTCATATAAGAAGTTTAAACCTTGCAAACGCGGTGAGTGTTGTGGTATATGAGGGATTAAGAAAACTAAACCCGATGCCTCGGGGCTAAATTCCACCCCGATGTCTCGGGGCCAAAATCAATTAATAACAAGCTATTATTGATTTTCGACTACTTCTCAATTCTAATATCTCAAATCTCAAATCTTTTTCCAGTTTATTTTTTTGTCAAGGCTTCTTCGGGGAAAGGAAAGACAATGGTCGAATTTTTCTCTGCGGCGATATCCGACAAGGTTTGGTAGAGTCTTAATTTAATGGCTGAAGGCGATTGGTCTATGAGTTTCCCCGCTTCCAGAAGTTTTCCCGCCGCCTGTTCTTCTGCCAATGCGAGAATAATTTGTGATCTCCTTGAACGTTCAGCTTCTGCCTGCCCGGCCATCATGCGTTTCATATTTTCGGGCAATTGAATATCCTTGATTTTCATGCCAACTATTTCAATTCCCCATACCCGGGTTTCTTCTTCTACATTGTCTTTAATATTATCCCCCATTTCTTCCCGTTTGGATAAAATAGTGTCCAGTTCCACTTTTCCGCAAACATCCCTTAAAGCGGCCTGAGACAGTTGTGCAATGGCGTAATTATACTCTTCCACTTCCAGAACGGCCTTTTCCGGATCGTTGATCCTGAAAAAAACCACGCCGTCAATACTACAGGGAACATTATCCTTGGTCATTACTTCCTGGGAAAGTATGTTGATGGTAATTACGCGAATATCGACAGTTTGAACGGTTTCAATTATGGGGATAATCCATCTGAATCCGGGTTTCAGTATCTTTATGTATTTCCCGAACCTGAATTTTAAGGCTCTTTTGTATTCAAAAACTATACGAATGCCGCTAAGTAAAAATAAGCCAAATATAATAACGAAAAGTGCTGATGGAACCATACTGCCAGGATTAGGTTAATAATTAAAATTTCGATCCATTTAAACAGGACTTGAATGAATAGCTTAAAATATTTTTACTTAAAAGCTACAATTTGTTGATATTAAGTTATTTAAAATCAACCTGAAAAACCCAAAAAATCTTAAATGGATGTAATTAACCTATTAAATTTAGGGAAAAATAAGTAAAAAACAAAATACGAACTGCTTATTTCAATAATCCCGGGTTTTAAAATTTAACAGGGTTTAATCAAAATTGATTTTAAAAAAATCAGGCTTTATAAGGGGATCAATATTCAAAAAGCTGATTTCCTTTCGGTTATTTTGCAGGAAAAAAATGGAGGAACAATATTTAAAAAATCAGTAAATTTAGGGACAGACCCGTATGTCTGTCCCATAGAAAAAAAATATTTAATAATTAGGGGCGGATTCCTTTGGTCGCCCTTGCCTTTATAATGAAATGTGCGGTGTTTAATGGGAAAATGGGCGGGCACATGGGTCCGCTCTTTCCTTCATAATGAAATGTGCGGTGTTTAATGGAAAAATGCGCGGACACATAGGTCCGCCCGTAGGATTGGAAATAAAATAAAAATTATGGTTTATAATCCCAGCATTCATCATCGCAAATCTATTCGATTAAAAGGATATGATTATTCGCAGGAAGGATTGTATTTTATTACAATTTGCGTTCAAAACAAGAAATTATTGTTCGGGAAAATCGCGCGTCCAATCCCCATGCATTTGGGGGCAGACCGAAGTGTCTGCCCAATCTACCCGGATAGCGATCGCCCAATTCCGCAGGACATATCATTTCCAAATAATCCGCCAATCCCGTCCAATAGCGACCCCCAATTGACATTAAACGATGCCGGAAAAATGATCGAAAAATGGTTTCTGAAATTGGAAGATAAATTCCCCGATATTAAATGTGATATTTTCGTTGTGATGCCAAATCATGTTCATTGCATTATTGTTAATAACGGGGCAGGGAATCCAATTTTGGCCCGTACAAACCGAAATAATAACGCCCCCAATTTGGATATGCCGTCAATTATCGGGGAAACATCAATTTTGGACGGATCGTCAATAATGGGCGGACACATGGGTCCGCCCCAAGGTTCGCCCCTGGGATCGGTGATGCAATGGTTTAAAACCATGTCCACAAATGAATATATACGGGGGGTTAAAACATTGGATTGGAACCGTTTTGATGGTAAATTGTGGCAGCGCAATTATTGGGAACATATCATTCGTGATGAAAGATCTTACAATGCCATCAGGAAATACATCATTAATAACCCCCGAAATTGGGATGTGGACAAACTCGGATAATCCCACAAAGGGAATCGAAAAATGATCAAATTAAACAACCTTCACATAGATTTACAAGAAATTAATGGATTTAACCATTCCCGAATTTTTAGAGCGGATATTTGCAATACTGAATTTAATAGATGAAAGTGTAATTTGAACTTTTTAGGAAAAAAGCAATTAACTTGCGCCAGACCTTGAAAAATACCGACAATGCCGGAAATAGTAAACGATAAAACCGTGTTCACTTTGCTCGAGGTTACAAAGAGCATTCAAAAAACGCTTGCCGAGAGGTATAAAAGCGCATATTGGGTGAAAGCGGAAATGAATAAATTGAATTATTACAGCCATTCGGGGCATTGCTATCCGGAATTGGTCGAGAAGGCTAATGGAAAAGTGATCGCCCAAATTAAATCGATTTTATGGAAGGATGACTACATAAATGTAAACAACAACTTCCTTAATGTCCTGAAGGAACCTTTAAAAGACGGCATAAAAATATTGTTCCTCGCTAAAATTTCATTCGATCCGGCTTATGGACTTTCCCTGAGAATAATCGATATAGACCCGAGTTACACTCTGGGGGATCTTGAAAAGGAAAAGCAGGAAACAATTAAAAGATTGAAATCTGAGGGGATCTTCAACAGGAATAAGTTGCTGCAAATCCCGATGTTGCCAAAACGCATCGCGATTATTTCGGTTGAAACCAGTAAGGGTTATGCCGATTTTTTGAAAGTCCTGGAAACAAATTCCTGGAACTATAAATTCTTTCACTTTCTTTTTCCTTCTTTGCTTCAGGGCGATCGGGCAACGGTTTCCATCAAAAATCAATTGAAGCGGATAAAAAAAGTCAGGGGACATTTTGACGTGGTTGCAATTATTCGTGGCGGGGGAGGAGATATCGGTTTGTCCTGTTACAACAATTATGAACTGGCCAGGGAAATAGCGTTATTTCCAATTCCGGTTATTACCGGGATAGGGCACGTAACAAATGAGACGGTTGTTGAAATGATCTCATTTTCCAATGCGATCACACCAACCAAAATAGCCGAATATCTGCTTCAGAAATTTCATAATTTTTCGGTCCCGGTCCAAAAAGCAGAAGAAAAGATCAGGGATAAGTCAAGACGATTGATAAGTGATGAAAAAACGAAATTCGGTTCTGAGATAAAGCTATTCCGCTCGGTGACAGAAAATATATTGATAGGTAACCGAAATCAGATCAAAGAAAATATCAATTCTTTGGTCCAGCAAACCACATTTCGGTTTAAAAATGAAAAGGAATATTTGCGGACCGGCAGGGAAGAAATTAAAAGGGGGACCCTTAAACTTTGCGCTGCAGAAAAACTGGAGATCAACGGATTTGCTTTAACTATGAAGAAAGATGTGATCTCCCAGATAATTCAGTCTAAAACAGCATTGAACAATATGGAAAAAAATATTGAAAACATGAGTCCGCAGAGCGTCCTAAAACGTGGTTATAGCATCACTATGAGCAACGGGAAAGCCATAAAAAGCACCGAAAATTTAAAAGAAGGCGACGCATTGGAAACAATAGTTTATGAAGGGCGTATTTTTAGCCTGGTAAAATCAACAAAAAACACACAAGAATAATGAGCGATATCCCTAAATATACAGAAGCCTTTGACGAATTGCAAAGCATCGTTTCCGAAATTGAGCAGGGTGAAATTTCAGTGGATGAATTGTCTGAAAAGGTAAAAAGAGCTGCATTTCTTATCAAGATATGCAAACAAAAACTCACTTCAACAGAGGAAGACGTGGACAGGATCCTTAGGGAATTGGACACTACCACAAATGAAAATGATGCGCAACAAAACGGAAGTTAACTATGTTTTTGGGTTCCAGTTGAAGTTAAATATTTTACCTTAAGAGTCCCAACTTAAATTGGGACAGGTGTGAAAGCAAATTTATAATTTGAGGAGCATTCCGATAGAGAAAAAGCTACCTAACTTTTTATAGTTTTGCAAAGCTGTTTTAAGAATCAATATTAAAAAAAATCTATGAAATCATTTACAATCCAAGAGATCAATGAGATCTTAAATGGGGAATTGGTGGGAAATACCAATCACGGGATAAACGGGCCCGAAGAATTGGAGAGGGCCGGGAATAATCAAATTACAATTATTGGAAGCCAGAAATATGTGCGGCAATGGGCAAATTCCAAGGCCTGTGCTGCAATTGTTAATGAAAAACTGGATTTTGAGCCCGGTGAGAACCGTGCTTTGATCAAAGTGAAAAATGCCGATTTGGCAATGGCTAAATTATTGGCGGTTTTTGCTCCTGCACCACCTCAATTTGACCTGGATATTCATCCCACTGCGGTTTTACATGATACGGCAAGTATAGGTAAAGGCTGCAAGATTGGTGCTGGCTGCTATGTTGGAAGGAATGTTGTTTTGGGAGAGGAAGTAATTTTATATCCGAATGTTACCATTATGGACGAAACCAAAATTGGTCAGGGCACGATTATTTGGCCGGGAACCGTAATTAGGGAACGCTGTGAAATAGGTAGCTTTTGCATTTTTCATATCAATGTGAGTATTGGAGCCGATGGTTTTGGATACCGTCCAAGTGAAGACGGCAGGGGGTTGGTCAAGGTGCCTCAAATTGGGAATGTAGTTATTGGAAACGCTGTGGAGATAGGCGCAAATTCCTGCGTTGACCGCGGAAAGTTTAGCTCAACAATAATTGGCGATGGTTGTAAAATTGACAATCTGGTCCAGATCGCGCATAATTGTGTTATGGGGAGATCCTGTATTATGGCTGGGCACAGTGGCCTTGCGGGGTCTGTTACCCTGGGGGACGGTGTTGTTGTTGGCGGAAGCGCTTCCATAAGCGATCACGTAACTGTTCATTCAGGAGCGGTGGTAGCAGGAGGTTCAGGCGTAATGAATGATGTCGCGGCAGGAAAAACCGTTTTGGGATATCCTGCCACAGATTCTAAAAACATGCTTAAACAATGGATAGAATTGCGAAAGCTCGTTAAAAAATAAATTAAAAATAAGCTCTTGCCAAAACCCGGAAAATCCATAAATCCCAACAAAATAAACTTTAAGGAAAGCTTTGCTTCCCTGAGGTTTGTGCCACGGTTTTTTAAAGAAATCAAGGCCGTCAATCCCTTTTTGTTCTACATCAATCTGCTTTGCAGGGTAATAAGCGCTGTTTTGCCGGTAGTGATCCTTTGGATAGGTAAAATGATCATTGATGAGGTTGTGCTGCAAATGGCTACCGATGTTAAAGACATGGACAGGCTGTGGCTACTGGTGGGGGTAGAGTTTGGCGTGGCGATAATTTCCGATTTATTGAGCAGGGCGATCAGTTTGACCGATTCATTGCTCGGTGACCAATATTCCATTGATACATCAGTAAGGATAATTAAAAAAACCTCAGAACTGGATCTGGATCAATTGGAAGATTCGGAATTTTACGATAAACTGGAAAGAGCACGGCAACAAACCACTGGCAGGGTTGGGCTTATGTCCAATATCCTCACCCAGGGCGAGGATGTGATCGTTATTTTATCTTTATTGGCAGGGGTTGTGGTATTTGAACCCTGGCTTATTATCTTGCTGGTAGTATCCATTATTCCTACCATTTTAAATGAAATAAAATTCAGCGGCACCAGTTATTCCCTGGCAAGAAGCTGGACCCAGGAACGCCGGGAACTGGATTATTTGCGTTATGCCGGTGCAAGTGATGTAACCGCCAAAGAAGTAAAGCTCTTTGGACTTTCAAATTACATTGCGGAAAGGTTCAAAGTGCTTTCCGATAAATATTACCTTCAAAGTAAAAAACTGGCAAAACAGCGTGCCGCCTGGGGTTCTTTCTTTAATGTGATAGGAACGGGTGCCTATTATGGCGCATATGTTCTTATTGTTTTCAGGACGGTTGCCGGAATTTTTTCCCTGGGAGACCTCACATTTTTATCCGGTTCCTTTTACAGGCTGCGTTCCAAACTTCAGGGCTTTTTTACCAGATTTACGGCAATTACCGAAAGCGCCCTTTACCTGCAGGATTATTTTGAGTTTTTGGATTTAAAATACGAAGAGAATCCTTCAGAAGGAAAGCTATTTCCTCCAGATAAGATCACAAAAGGCTTCGAGTTTAAAAATGTAGGTTTTAAGTATCCAAAATCCGAAAGATGGGTTGTCCGGAATATTAATTTTGAATTGAAAGCCGGCGAAAAACTTGCTTTCGTGGGAGAAAATGGTGCCGGAAAAACCACTTTGATCAAGCTCCTACTCAGATTTTATGAACCGACAGAAGGGGAAATACTCCTGGATGGGATCCCTGTGAAACAATATAATAAAACCAAATATCAGCAATACTTCGGAGTGATATTTCAGGATTTTGTTAAGTTTGAACTTACGCTCCGGGAGAACATTGCAATGGGCGAAATTGGTGAGATCGGGAATCAGTCAAGAATAGCAAATGCCGCTGAAAAAAGTCTTGCAGATCAGGTGGTTTCAGAATTGCCAAAGGGATACGATCAGCAACTCGGGAAACGGTTTAAACAGGGAAAAGATCTTTCCGGAGGGCAGTGGCAAAAAATCGCTATCGCCAGGGCATATATGAAAGATGCCGAAGTGTTGATCCTGGATGAGCCAACTTCATCCCTTGATGCCAGGGCAGAAACCGAAGCTTTTAAAAGGTTTATTCAATTAACCGAAGGAAAAACCGCGGTGATCATATCGCATAGGTTCAGCACCGTTCGAATTGCAGACAGAATTATGGTCCTAAAGGACGGTGCTGTGCTTGAAATTGGGACCCACGAAGAATTGATGCAAAACAATAAATTGTATGCCGAATTATTTAATCTTCAGGCAGCCGGGTATCAGTAAAAAAGTCGGATTCTGCAACGAGCATAACCCAAAGATAAAGACAGTACTCAAACCAGTTTCCTGGATTATTCAAAGAGCCTGAAGGGCTGAAACAAAGAGGGTGCAATTTCTTTTAAATCAACACCTAATTTCGCTAATAAATCCTTTGTGAATAAATTAAGATAAAAGTCTTCCTTCAAATTTTAATTAAAAAGAAGGAATAAGTATTTTAGCTTTAATTAAAACAACAAGACTTTGGGATATAAGAAAGTGCTTTGTTTATCCGGAACATCTTCATCTTGGTAAGGGTAAAGAAAAGAGGGTCTTTTTGGTTGAAAAATTGAAAACATAACAAGAAAAATAAGGGAAATGAAAAAATATTGGGTGCTCGGATTATTGGTCAATATGATGATCTTAAATGTATTTAGTCAGAACGAAAAACTCTCGTTATGGCCAAATGCCATTCCCAACAGTCAGAAATCAGATGAAAAAGAAGCTCATGATTCCAATGGGATTCTTTGGATAACAAAAGTTCAGGACCCTGACATTACGGTTTATTTGCCTTCTAAACAGCAGGCAACCGGACAGGCAGTGGTAATTTGTCCCGGAGGAGGATATGAAGGACTGGCGTATGACTGGGAAGGAACTGATATAGCCAAATGGTTAAATTCTAAAGGCATTGCGGGGATAGTTGTTAAATACAGATTGCCTAATTCAAAGTCGGTGAAAGTGAGTTATAAAGCTCCATTACAGGATGCACAAAGGGCGATGAAGTTGGTGCGTTTTCACGCTAAAGAATGGAACATAGATCCAGGCAAGGTTGGGATAATGGGTTTTTCTGCAGGGGGACATCTGGCGGCCAATTTAACCACTCATTTTGACTTTGAAGGTTCTTTGGAAAAAGATCCTATAGATTCATTAAGTGCCAGACCAGATTTTACCGTTCTTATTTATCCGGTGATCACTATGAAAAAAGGAATTACACACCAAGGATCCAAAAATTCCCTTTTAGGAGAGAATCCATCAGAAGCTTTGGTGAAAGAATTTTCCAATGAATTGCATGTGCAGCCAAATACACCACCAACTTTTATGGTTCATGCAACAGATGATGATGTAGTTCCTGTAGAGAACTCTCTATTGTTTTACAAAGCATTAAAAGAGAAAAACATTTCTGCGGAACTGCATATTTATCCTGAAGGCGGTCACGGTTTTTCTCTGGCTTTAGGAAAAGGCTATTTGCAATCCTGGACAGATAGACTCTATGATTGGTTAAAATATTTGAACAATACCAAAAAAACGGAGAAGTAAAACAAAATCGATTTCCGTATTTATTTTTAAATAAAATAGCGGTTTCGATTATTATACACTCTATGAAAAAATCTCCTTCTGGGAGAGGCAAATGTTCAAAATTTATAATAGATTTCTTTTAAATCAACACCTAATTTCATTTATAAATCTCTTGTGAATAAATTAAGATAAAAGCTTTCCTTTAAATTTTAATTAAAAAGAAGGAATAAGTATTTTAGCTTTAATTAAAATCACAAGACTTTGGCAGCCAAAAAAACAAAAGAAACCACCCCTTTAATGAAGCAGTACAACGCTATCAAGGATAGATATCCTGATGCTTTGTTGTTGTTCAGGGTAGGCGATTTTTATGAAACTTTTGGCGAAGATGCCGTAAGGACCGCACGTATTTTAAATATCGTGCTCACCAAGCGCGGCAATGGCAGCGAGATCGCGACTGCCCTGGCAGGATTTCCGCATCATGCGCTGAACACCTATTTGCCCAAACTGGTCAAAGCCGGTCTTAGGGTCGCGATTTGCGACCAGTTGGAAGATCCAAAACTCACCAAAACCATCGTAAAACGCGGGGTAACCGAATTGATCACTCCCGGGGTGTCAATGAATGATGAGGTTTTGAGCAGTAAAACCAATAATTTTTTGTGCGCGATCCACTTCGGAAAAACCAATATGGGGGTTTCCTTTCTGGATGTTTCTACCGGGGAGTTCCTCACTGCGCAGGGCAATTCGGAGTATATAGATAAGTTGTTGCAAAATTTTAGCCCCAGTGAGGTTTTAATTCAGAAAAACTTCAAAAAAGAATTTTCAAAGACTTTTGGCGATTCCTTTCATTGTTTCTACCTGGAAGACTGGGTCTTCAAACTGGATTATTCCTATGAATCTTTAAACTCTCATTTTCAAACCAAATCCTTAAAGGGTTTTGGGGTAGATCATTTAAATGAAGGGGTCATAGCTTCGGGCGCTATCCTCTATTATTTGAGCGAGACACAGCATCATAAACTTAAGCACATTGCATCCATAACCCGGATCGCCGAGGAAGAATATGTCTGGATGGACCGGTTTACCATCAGGAACCTGGAATTGTACAATTCCAACTCGCAAAACGCGGTGACCTTGCTGGATGTGATAGACAAGACCATTTCCCCAATGGGCGGGCGAATGCTGAAACGCTGGCTGGCACTTCCGCTCAAAAATGCCGAAAAGATCAAAAGCAGGCATAAGGTGGTGGGTTATCTTATTGAAAACAGAACTGAATTGGATAAAATCCAACATCATATCAAGCAAATAAGCGATCTGGAAAGGTTGATCTCCAAGGTGGCAACCGGAAAAATTTGTCCCCGTGAGGTGATCCATCTTAAAAATTCCCTGGAAGCCATTGTGCCGGTTAAAACTTTGGCGATGAATGCCCGGGAAGAAGCCTTAAAGGTAATTGGCGATAAGTTGCAGCATTGCGAGGTGCTGCGCTCAAAAATAAAAGAAACGCTGAATGAGGATGCGCCGGTAAATATTATTAAAGGCAATACAGTCGCGAAGGGTTTTCACGAAGAACTGGACGAATTGAGGAATTTGGCCTTTTCGGGAAAAGAATATCTCGACGGAATGCTACAACGTGAAACCAGTGCTACTGGAATTTCTTCCCTTAAAATTGGCAGCAACAACGTGTACGGATATTATATCGAGGTACGGAATTCGCATAAGGACAAAGTTCCCGAAACCTGGATCCGCAAGCAAACCCTTGTAAATGCCGAACGCTATATCACAGAAGAATTAAAGGAATACGAAGGAAAAATTCTGGGGGCCGAGGAGAAAATTTATCAGCTGGAACAGGATATTTTTGCCAAATTGGTGAATTGGCTGGCAGATTACATTCGGCCGGTGCAACGAAATGCACGGCAAATCGGTCAGTTGGATTGTTTGTGTTCTTTTGCACAGCAGGCCATTTCCGAAAATTATACAGAACCGCTTATCGAGGATTCCATGGAATTGGACATAAAAGACGGTCGTCACCCTGTAATTGAAAAGCAATTGCCGCAGGGCGAACATTATGTGGCCAACGATGTGTTTTTAGACCGGGAGTCCCAACAGATCATTATGATCACCGGACCCAACATGAGTGGGAAATCGGCTATTTTACGTCAAACGGCACTTATTGTGCTATTGGCACAAATGGGGAGTTTTGTGCCCGCAAAACAAGCGAGAATAGGCTTGGTGGACAAGATTTTTACCAGGGTGGGGGCCAGTGACAATATTTCCATGGGCGAATCTACCTTTATGGTGGAAATGAACGAAACTGCCAGTATTTTGAACAATATTTCCGACCGGAGCCTGGTCTTGCTGGATGAAATTGGCCGTGGTACCAGTACCTATGACGGGATCTCCATTGCTTGGGCCATTACCGAATATCTGCATGAACATCCGGCTTCCCCAAAAACCCTGTTTGCGACCCATTATCACGAATTGAACGAAATGGGGGAAACCTTCAAAAGGATCAAGAATTACAATGTTTCGGTCAAGGAATTAAAAGATACGGTGTTGTTCCTTCGGAAGCTTGTTCCTGGTGGAAGTGCGCACAGTTTCGGGATCCACGTGGCAAAGATGGCCGGAATGCCGCAATTGGTGATCAATCGCGCCAATAAGATCTTAAAGAAGCTGGAAAAATCCCATCAGATGGAAGACTCGGGGAAGATCTTAAAAGATTCATCGGAAAAAGAACTGCAATTGAGTTTCTTTAATCTGGACGATCCGTTGATGGAAGAATTGAAAGAAGAATTGTTGAATATTGATATTGATACACTTACGCCGGTGGAGGCATTGATGAAGTTGAACGAAATCAAACGCATGCTTTCCAGCAAACAAAAGGCCAAGGTGTAACCGGTTCAAAATTCAATGTTCAGGATCATAGGTTCAAAGCATATTTAATAGATCTTGTTTCAGATATAAAGTTACCGGTTGAAGCAGGTCCCAAATTGGAACTTTGGGTCTTTTAAAATTGAGAAGCTTCAGGAACTAAAAAAAATATGGGGAATTAATTTTTTCAAAGCTGGAAAACAAGGGGTTAAGGGGTTGTTATTTTTGTCCCTGAGAAACAGTGAAGAAAAGCCGTCAATTTTTGCAGAAAATCCTTTGGTATTCTAAGATTTGTATTAAATTTGCAACCGCAATAAGTAATTGCACGCCGGTAAAAAGGCAACCAAGTTCTTAACATACGCGAAAATAGCTCAGCTGGTAGAGCGCCACCTTGCCAAGGTGGAGGTCGCGGGTTCGAATCCCGTTTTTCGCTCATTATAAATGTCTATGCTCGGATGGTGGAATTGGTAGACACGTTGGACTTAAAATCCAATGATCCGCAACGGTCGTGCGGGTTCAAGTCCCGCTCCGAGTACTTTAGAAACCTGTAATTGCCCTCCCCTCGGTGCTTTTGCAGGTTTTCTCTTTTAATCTTCCGAACAATTTCATTTTCACCTCTTTTTTTATGTGTTTGAGTAACAATAGTATTTTCTTTTAGGTAGTTAAGTTGATTAAGTTTTCTTTTAGGTGTCTAATTTGTCTAATTCCGGATCAAGTCCAAAAGTTGTGGGATTTTAGTATTATGCAAAAATTGTTGTTAGTCTAAATAGAAAAAAATCTACGTTTCTTACTCCCCTGAACTGTGCCCTAAACGCTTTTATTTTTGCGTTGAA
>Ga0307486_1000931_pt1 | contig 24340 bp, 19 predicted proteins | sample CBIW02metaG_FD_203663 | JGI IMG/M metagenome (GOLD analysis project Ga0307486, IMG submission 203663) | Sea-ice brine microbial communities from Beaufort Sea near Barrow, Alaska, United States - CBIW 0.2 | ecosystem: Environmental > Aquatic > Marine > Coastal | place: USA: Alaska | collected...
ATCTCGTGGCAAGCCTGATTGCATACTCCTTTCAAGAGAAAAAACCAGCAATTAAGTTTGAAGAAGATAATTATTCAAATGGGCAACTCGCACTATTTTGCTAATTCTTAGGTCGAACTCAGGTTATCAGGAACCGGGGCATTATCTTAGTCTATAAAAAGGGGCAGACTTTAAAAAGTCCAACCCCTGTTATTCTAACATTACACACTTTGCGGATTAGTGTCTAGTTAATTAATAAAAGCCATTAGAATTCCCTTAAATAGCCATTTACATTATTACATTATATAGGATTGGCCTCTACTTCTTTTTCTTTCTTCGATTTTCTCTGCCAAAAGAATAGTATTACAAAAAGGACAATTAAAATGGCAGGAAATGCTATCATATTCTGGAGAGTATCCTGGCCGGCAGCGAGCTCTAATGCCTCACCTGATAAACCCTGACTCCTATTTTCTTCCCTGGAACTATCAATCCAACCTCCAATAATGGGTTGAAAAATTGCTGTCGAAAACATTCCTACACCACCTATAACAGACATGCCCAGAGCACTGCTTAAAGGAACTTTTTGCGCCACAGCCCCAACCATTACTGGCCAGAAATAACATACGCCTATAGCAAATATAACGGCAGCCACATAAGCCATAGGCCCGGTAACAGTACTAAACATATAAATCCCAATAGTTGCAAGTACTGCCGAAATTAAAAGCACCCCGGTTTGACCAAGTTTGCCTACTATTGGCCCTCCAAAATATCTACCTACTGCCATTAGACCAGTAGTTAGTGCTAATATAATCATTGGCTCAGCACCGCTTTGACTTAAAATTATGGTTACCCATTGATTCGGCCCAAATTCTGTAATTGCCGTAAGAGCCATGCAAATAAACAAGAAAATATAGAGTGGACTTAACATTGCTTTAAAGTTTTCAGACAGAGAAGTAGCTCCTTCCACTTTGGGTTTCGGAAAAGTCTTTCCAAAAAACAAAAATGCATAAATCAGGGTTGGAATCATTATAATCCATATCTGTACTTGCCAGGATAGATTTAAATCAGTCATGAATTTAGATATTAATGCCCCTAGGAAAATTCCACCAGGGAACCACATATGAAATCTGTTCAACATTTTATTCATTTTGACCCCTGAAAACATATCTGCAATCATAGGATTACAGGCCGCTTCGGTACATCCATTACCAAATCCTATAAATAGTGTAGAAATAAGCAACCCAACATATCCTCCGGCATAAATAGTCAAAACAATTCCCAATGTATGGGCTACAAATGCAACTGTCATTATATTCTTAGGGCCAAAGGTATGATACACCAGCCCCCCAATTATCATAGCAATAGGCATTCCCAGAAACCACATCGAATTAATAAATCCAAGCTGTTCAGCAGAAAGGCCAAATTCTTCACCTAATTGAGGTAGAATCCCTGCTCTTATTGAAAAAGAAAAAGCTGTTGTAATTAGTGCAAAACAACTTCCATAAAAAAGTGCGTTTTTGTTAAGATTTTCGGTCATTAGTTAAGATTGAAGTTAATTTTTAATAGTAAATGGGCAATATATAAAAATTATTTTATTGACAAGTTATTTGATAAAAATAATCTAAGGCCTAGTAATACGCGCCAATACGAACAATCTTCAGCCATTGCTGACTGCAAATAAGAATTAAGTGTAAAAAAACAAATATAATTGGTTGAGTATTAACTATTCTCAAAATTCCTCTGGGAAATAGGGAACTTTTTTTTCTAACAACTAAGACGCAATACAAAAAAATTTCGCCCTGAACTCCAATTCCCCAAATTTTCCAGAATTAGGTCAAATTCTTAAAAAATTCTCGCCAAAGGTCTTATTTAGAATACCTGGTCTTTTACCAGAACTTATTCTTTATAACAAATTCATAAAATTATAAAGTGTGCTGCTTTTCAACCAAGTTTAAATTATGAAATATGTTTTCCCCTAAAAAAATTCCTATTGAACAACTGAACTTCTTCCCAATCGAAAAAAGAAATAGTCAATGGTTAAAAGTCCAATCGACCAATTTACGAGAGTTTATAATCTTATGTGGTATAAATTATATGCCAATTGTAGTCCTTCCTGGATAGGTTAAGTGATGCTGGTAAAATTTTATCTTGAAAATCTTTCTCATTATTGTAACAGTTAGTGAAATAATATAAATTGGCAGAGTCTCCGTGTTTATAAATTAAATGATAAAGGGATGATTTGCCACCTATGCGTATTACTTATCATTCTGTTTTCAAGGTGATTTTATTCTTATTTCCGGTTTATTTAGTGATTATCCCAAAAAACCATTATTTTGCGCAAGTTAAATCAATTATTGATCTATTATAAACACAACTATGAGATATTTTTTCAATTTTAAAAACACACTTCCATTCTTCCTTCTATTAATCACTCCTCTTCTAAGCCAGACTCAGGAACAAGAGTATTTTGAATTAAGAACTTATGAATTCGAAAACAAGGATCAAATCCAAAAAACCGAAAGTTATCTTCAAGAGGCTTTGTTGCCCGGTTTAAAGGAGTTAGGGGTAAAAAACATTGGTGTTTTTAAACCAAAAGCTGACAGCCTTAATAATCTCTATGTATTTATCCCTCATAAGTCTTTAGAGAAATTTGCATCTACAAATGAAGCCTTCCAGAATTCACAAATTCTAAAGGAAAACGGTGGGGAATATATATCGGGAACAAATAATAATCAGCCCTACAAAGGCATGAGTACCATTTTATTAAAAGCATTTAAAGATATGCCAATCATGAAGCCATCATCGGTTAAAGGGCCTAGAAAAGACCGGATATATGAATTAAGAAGTTATAAATCTTCAACCGAAACATTGCTAAAGAATAAGATAAAAATGTTTAATAAAGGAGAAATAAAACTTTTCGATGATCTAAATTTTAATGCGGTTTTTTATGGAGAAGTTTTAGCAGGGCCCGATATGCCAAATTTAATGTACCTCACTACCTTCCCTAATCAGGAATCAAGGGATGAACACTGGGAAAGTTTTAGCAATTCTCCTGTATGGAAGAAAATGGCTGGGCTACCCGAATACCAGGGCAACGTTTCCGAAATTGAAATTCATTTTTTATATCCTACCGATTATTCTGACTATTAAAGTAAAAATCCAGCGGTTTTGGACTAGCCCCCAATAGTTACCTCTTTAAATACTTTTTATATGAACTCAGGGTGATAACGGACTCATTCTATTTAGATTGAATACGTTTCTTTAATAGTTACAGTAATTACTAAAAAAGCAAACCATTGAATTCAATGATACTCCGTTTAGTAGCCCGCTTGCTCTCTTACTCTTCCACTTAGAGTAAGTCCCTCCTGCAATAAAGCACCCATACTAACTGAGAGGAATTTAAGAAGGAATAAGATCTTATAATTTTTAATTCCATAAATAATTTTGATTTAAATGAGTAATTAGCTCCTCTGGAGATGCTAAATCGAATAACCGATCCTATTGTTGGTGGACCAAATGAAGGGGGCGACGGCGTAGATATTCCAGACACAGGAGATGATGAAGAACCATTGACTTATAATGCTTCTGCAATATTTAAGAATTCAGCAAATTTCCCAATTGGAAATATTGTTTTAAACCTAATTTTTATTGTATTTTTCAGCATTACTTTTAAAGCATTTTTATAATGAAAAATTTAATAAAAATTTGTCTTTTATTTTTTGTCATGACAGTTTCCCACTCTTCAATTGCGCAGGAAGATCAACCAAAATTTGATAAAAATTTCTCGCATGTAGTTTATTTCTGGCTGAATAACCCGGATAATGATCAGGACCGCTTAGCCTTTGAAACCTCTCTTAAGAAATTCCTCAATAACAGTATGTATGCCAAAACCAAATTTATAGGCGTACCTGCTAATACTCCAAGAGAGGTTGTTGATAATTCCTATACCTATTCGCTAATACTTACTTTTCCTTCAAAAAAGATTCAGAACAAATATCAAAATGAAGCTGCCCATATGACTTTTATTGAAGAAGCATCGCATCTCTGGGGAAAAGTTCAGGTATATGATTCAATCGGTCTACACTAAATTTTATTCTTTTTATAATTAAGTTTGGTTATCCTGTGTAACAACCGTCACTATTAATAACCGTCAATTCAATTAGATTTTTTCTAAAGCCGATAGGCTTAAAAAAGCGTATCGAAAACTTTTGGAAGTTAGTAAGAAAAATAAGGTCTCGATTTTTTCCTTCCTTTTGCATTTACCATAATATTATTTATCCAAAATTTATGACCATCGTGGCCTTTTCGAGTAAACTTTTCTGTTTCTGGCAGGCTATGGGAAGCTCCTAATTATTTTGATTAACTTTAGCTAATATTTTATCTAAATCACTTAAAATGAACTCAAAAATTTATAAATCGCTTTTATTGGGCTTATTTCTCAGTTTTAATATGGCCTCGGCGCAGGAACTGGGAATATTTGATAATAACCTGGATATAGGTGACGTAAAAAATGAGGGTTCTGCAGAGTATGATGAAGAAGAACAGGTTTACACCCTTATAGGTTCCGGAACAAATATGTGGTTTGGAATGGATGAGTTTCAGTATTTATGGAAAGCTATCCAGGGAGATTTTATTTTACGAGCAAGGGTAGAATTTGTTGGGGAGGGAACAGATCCCCACAGGAAAATAGGTTGGATTGTGCGGAATAATCTCGCTGCGGATTCTCCTCATGTAAACGCAGCTGTACACGGGAATGGTTTGACTTCTCTGCAATACAGAAGAGAAAAAGGCGCAGATACAGAAGAAGTTACATCAACAGATGAAGCGCCAAATGTGATCCAGTTGGAAAGGAGAGGAAATTTTTATATTATGTCCACCGCTAAATTTGGTGAACCTTTTACCAGTGTTGAGGTGGAGATGGACTTGCGAAATGAAATCTTCGCAGGAATTTATATAAGCTCACACAATCCTGATGTGGTTGAAAAAGCCGTTTTTAAAAATGTAAGAATCACACAACCGGCTCCCGAAGACCTTGTTCCCTACACGGATTATCTTGGGAGTCGGTTGGAAATCATGAATGTGGAAACCGGGGAGAGAAAGGTTTTAATGACTTCCGGGCATAGCATTCAGGCTCCAAACTGGACCAAAAAAGGTAAGCTCATCTATAATTCTAACGGATGGCTGTACAACTACGACCTAGAAACCGGAAAAATTTCTATGCTGAATACCGGTTTTGCAAACCGCAATAACAACGATCATGTACTAAGTTTTGATGAGCGCAAAATTGCAATAAGCCACCATAACCCTGAGGACGACGGAAATTCCTCAATATATTATCTGCCGGTGGAAGGCAGCGATAAACCGGTAAAAGTTACAAAAGACGGCGTTGGGGTTTCATACGCCCATGGCTGGTCTCCCGATGGAAAGTCCATTTTGTTCACCGCAAAAAGGAACAGTCAGCTCGATATTTACAAGGTAGATGTAGAGACGGGAACCGAAACTCAGCTTACCAATACTAAAACCGTTGATGACGGCTCAGAATTTTCCAAGGACGGGCAACATATTTACTTCAATTCCAACCGTACCGGCACCATGCAAATATGGAGAATGAATGCCGATGGAAGTGGGCAAACACAACTTACTTCAGACAAATATAACGACTGGTTTCCGCATATTTCACCGAACCAGGAAAAAATAGTTATCATTTCCTTCCCGGAAGATATAGATTCCGGGGATCATCCTTTCTACAAAAGATGCCTATTAAGAACAATGCCTGTTAATGGTGGCGAACCTAAAGTGATAGGCTACATTTATGGCGGACAAGGAACTATAAATGTTCCAAGCTGGTCGCCTGACGGAAAATATATTGCGTTTGTAACTAACTCTATATAATAATCTGAATCTTTTATTTTTATCAATCCTGTCCTAAACGTTTTTAAGATGTAATAAATTTACGATTTTCACTGGGCTCTCGGCTACTTTTTGTCATTTTCAAAGCCCCCTGCACAATCTTTTATTTGGTAAGGAATGATCCTGAAAAGGATGGTCGAGCCATTTTTGCAATTCTACTTTGCCAAATAAATTCAATCTTATAAAAGGCTACCCGGTTGGACAAATACCATTGATGCAGGCTGAAGGTGCTTTTTGTACGCCCAAGTGATTAAGGTTCCCTGTAGCAGAACGCTATCCATTGCTGATGTCGCGTACAGACTGACTTTTTTTTGCAAATTGGCAGAATAGCATCTAAATTAAATGGATCCAACTATTAAAGCCCTTTTGATGCTTATCGGTCCCTTTCTGCTTTATAATTTTATTGAAAACTGTGCGATCAAGCTTAGAGATAATTTGTAAAAACAAAGTTATGTTTGTCATAAAAGATAGGTTTTGGTTTTTTGTGCACCTCAAAGATAGCTTTGAGTTATAAAACAACCTTTCTCTTTTCCCAAAGTTTAGGACGCTTTTGTTTTAAATCTCTAATACTATTTAGATATGTTTAATTCCTTCCTATAGGGCTCGAATTTTTCAAATTTAAAATCTCCCTTATTAATATATAGTTTATTGGATTGTTGGTTAAAGATAAAATAGATATCCTGAAGTCCGTCGTTATTAACATCTTCTATGGAAACACCACCACCGTTATAAGCGTAGTAAGATTTTGATACATTAAATTCAGCAGTTTCCACTACTGAATTTTTAAAATGAATATTGGTTTGATTGTTAGAAAGTAATGTAAAAAGATGATCACCAGCAGCTGGCTTTTTTGTAATTTCAATTTTATCTTTACAAGAAATCAACAATACTAGACATAAAAAAACAGGAAGAATCTATGGTTATGCTTCATTTTAAAATTTAGGATAGTATTAAATATAAAGAAAAAACTCATTTAGATTTGCACCCCATTTAAATAATCCAAATAAGCAAAAACTCTAATTATATCTCTTTCCGTTTATTATGTTGGTTACACGTTTACCTATTTTATCAAAAATAACTGATTGCTTTTGAAAAAAAAAACAGTATTTAAGCTCATTGCTATTGGTCTCCCATTGTTTTTAATTCTGGTGGTAGAGATAATGCTCAGACTTTTTGGATACGGCGAAAATTATGAACTTTTTAATAAAGTTATCGCTGAAAATGCCACGGAATATTATGTAATGAATTCCGACATTTCCAAAAAATATTTTAAGAATACAGGATTTCGTTCCGATAATCAATCAGACTTGTTCTTAAAGAATAAAACTGATAGTACATTTAGAATTGTTGTTCAGGGAGCGTCCACAATAGTAGGTTTTCCTTTTTATAGAAATGGTTCCTTTCCCAGGATACTAAAGCACAGACTATCCCGAACTTTTCCTGAAAAAAATATAGAGGTAATAAACACTGGAATTACGGCAGTTAATTCCTATACATTATGGGATTTGACGGATAAAATAATTGAACAAAAGCCAGATCTTGTAATAATATATGCGGGACACAATGAATATTATGGAGCATTAGGTGCAGGATCAGCTGTATTTACAGGAAATCATCCATTTCTCGTAAGGAGCTATTTAAGGTTAAAAAACTTACGTTTTTTTCAATTATTAGAAAATGCTTACTCCCAGATTTTTGAATCGGAAAATGATACAGGTTATAAAGTTGGAGAAACCACACTGATGGAGGTAATGGCCAGGAAACAGCAAATCCCTTATAATTCAGAAGTGTATCATGCTGGTATAAGTCAATTTAAAAGCAATTTCAAAAAAATAATATCGAAATATCAAGACAAAAATATTCCTGTTATTTTATCAACGCTCGTATCAAACGAGAAAGATATTCCTCCATTTATAAGTGATGATTTGGCAGAAGATGAATTTGAAGAGGCATTGGAGAAAAATAAAACGATAACTTCTAAAATTGCTGAGCATAATGCCAAAGCCGCATACAAATTGGGGCAATTTTATATTAATAAACAAAAGGATTCTGCAAAAAAGTACTTACATATTGCCAAAGAATTAGATTTACTTAGGTTCCGAGCACCGGAAAAAATAAATGAAGCCATTATAGAATTATCAAAGAATAAAAATGTACATCTGGTTGATACAAAGAAATTGTTTAGAGCCAAATCCCAAAGCGGATTTATCGATAATGAACTTATGACAGAGCATGTGCATCCTAATGTAAAAGGTAATTTCATCATAGCTGATGCTTTTTATAACAAGATAAAGCAACTACAATTTATAGGCAGATGGGAAAATTTTATTCCTTATGATGAGGCATTCCAGGACATCCCTATAACTCGCATAGATTCTATTAAGGGAAAGTTTATTGTAGATGATCTAAAACAATCCTGGCCCTATGTTTTAGAAATGTCTGGAAGGAATCCGGTAAGACTGTATCATTCCATTAAAAATCCCACCTACGAAGAGAGAAAAGCAATTAACCTTTACTCCGGTAGAGAAAAATGGGAGGATGTAATGAGGCAGGCCTATCATACTTATAAGAATGAAGGTGATTTTGAAAATGCTCTTCGAGTGGCACAATCCTTAATTTCTGAATTTCCTGAACAGTCAAAGGTATACGAAATGGCCGGAAATATGTGTATGGAGATGAATAAGGTAGATTATGCCAAATTTTATTTTGAAAAAGGGGATAAACTAAAATGAGAGTAGTTACCAGGGTTTATTAATATCCTCACTGGTAAATAAGTGATTCCTTCTATGATAATATGAATCACCCTCCTGTTTTTTTAAAATTTGATTTCCCCCAAATAATCTTTGCAGAAAAGATAACGGAACTAAAAACAGATAAAAGCAAATGAACATTATAATATGGTTCATCACCAAACCCAAATAATTAGAAAAACCAAACCAAATTTGGGCTATAATCAAAGCCACTTTAACTGAAATTATTGGAATTACCAGCAATGCTACTGATAAGTAAATGAGCCATATCTTTTGATAAACCAAAAAACAAATTAGCGCAGCTAACGCTAAAACAATTATGGTTTCAAATGCTTTCTCTTTCTTCATTAAAAGAAGCTATAAATAAATGGAGCTAAAGCAGACCCATTTGTAAGAAATAACAAACCTCCTAAAATCCCAAAAATTAAAATCAATGGCACCAGCCACCACTTTTTGCGTTCTTTTAAAAAAAAGAAAAATTCCTTAATAAACTCCATCTACTTTACAATTAAATAATTCTCTAGCACCAATATATCCATCCCTGAGTTCATAAAACAAAGATAAGCATTTTCTGGAGTATTAACTATGGGTTCATCTTTAACGTTGAAACTTGTATTAATTATCACCCCATTTCCAGAAACTTTTTTATAAGCTTGTATTAAATTCCAAAACCTTGCATTCATACTTTTTTTCACAACTTGCACCCTAGCAGAAAAATCTACATGGGTAATTGCAGGGAGTGTTGATTTAATAAAATTTTGTTTTTCTTCAAGACTAAGCTCATCAAAATTATTTGGTAATTCATTTACCAGTGATTGTTTAAGCTCATTAGTAAACAACATATAATGAGATTGTTTTCCTTGCTTAAAATAAGTGTCATAATCTTCTTCACACACTGCCGGAGCAAAGGGTCTGAAGCTTTCTCTAAATTTAATTTTTAAATTGAGTTTAGACTGCATACCTCCATCAGTTGCATCTGCCAAAATACTTCTATTACCTAATGCTCTTGGACCAAATTCCGTTCTTCCATTAAACCACCCAACTACTTTTTTTTCAGCGAGGTAATTGGCAGTTTTATTCATTAAATCTTCTGATGATTCAAAGTATTGAAAATTGCAATTATTTTTCCTTAACATCTTTTCAATTTCGAAGTTGGAAAAATTAGGACCCAAATAATTATTAAAAGGCTTGTTCAAACCATTAAATGTCAAATCTGACTTAAGGTAATTAGTTATCAATGCAGCTCCTAATGCAGCTCCGGCATCTCCTGGGGCTGGTTGGATATAAATATCCTTAAAGATTTTCTGGTGATATAAAACAGAATTAGCAACGCAATTAAGAGCTACACCTCCTGCCATACATAAATAATCGGCATTTGTTTGCTGCTTAACGTGTTTTATCATCCTAATTAACACTTGCTCTAAAACTTTTTGTGCCGCAAATGCTAAATCGGCATGTATTTGTATTAGTTTTTCATTTGGTTCCCTCTTTTTAAAACCAAATAATCTTTCCCATTTTTTTGGATTCACCATCCTTAATCCAACGGGAAATTCAAAATAATCTCTGCTTAACTTAATTGAGCCATCTTTTTTGATATCAATTAATTTTTCTTTTATGATGTCAATAAATTGTGCTACTCGATCAGATTGCATATTACTGTAAGGAGCAAGTCCCATCATTTTATATTCGCCTCTATTCACTTCAAATCCCAGGAAATAAGTAAATGAAGAATAAAATAAACCTATTGAATCTGGAAATTGTAATTCTCCTAATATTTCTATTCCCTGTTCACCACAAGCAATTCCATAAGAGGTGGTAGCCCATTCACCAACGCCATCAACTGTTATAAAAGCACTTTTTTTAAAAGGGGAAGTATAGAATGCACTGGCTATATGAGATAAATGATGCTCCGGAAAAACTATGTCAATTTTTGAAACTTTACAATCTTTATTTATTTGCTTTAATCTTTTCCTAATAATCTGTTTAATAAAAAGTTTTTCTTTTAGCCAAACAGGCATAGCTTTAACAAATGATTTAAAACCTCTTGGCGCAAAAGCATAATAGGTTTCTAAAAGTCTTTCAAATTTCAAAAAAGGCTTATCGTAAAATGCAATAGCATCGATATCGGATAGATCAAATCCAGATTCATTGAGGCAAAATTTAATGGCTTCTTCAGGAAAAGAAGCGTCATTTTTTATTCTGGTAAAGCGTTCTTCCTGAGCAGCGTATAAAACTTTTCCATCAAAAATAATGGCAGCAGCCGAATCATGATAATATGCAGAGATGCCAAGTACTTTCATTTAAATTGAGCAGGCTAATTGTTAAAGTAAGTTAGGTGTATTCAAAGTTACTTATCTGGCGTTATTTAAGCCGAATATATAAAATAAAAAGGCTGTCTAATATTTCAAGACAACCTTTTTATATAACCGAATTACTTTGACTAATTCAAAAAGTAAAATTCGTATTTAAAAATTTATATTACATCAAACACTATATTAATATCCAGGATTTTGATATGCATCCTTTTCAGCTTCAGTCATATCCAAGTCGTCTAACTGGTTTTGAGGAATTGGCCTTAAGTAATGAAAATCTTCAATAGTTCTGGTAAATTGTTCTGGATCATGGTCTGTAGCGGCATTTCCTGCAATAGTATAAGTGCCTGCAAGTTCAGCCCATGTTTGGGTACGCACCAGGTCATACCATCTTTTTTGCTCACCAAAATATTCTCGTGAACGTTCTGCTAAAATATAGTATATATCAATATCAGTTGGGGTTGCAGCTACCAATTCATCGCTAAAGTCCTCGTTTCTTTCTTCCTGTTCACCATTATCAAAACGCCAATTCCCAGCACGAGCCCGGATAACATTGATTAAATCGTAAGCAGAATAACTTCCAGAGGCACCTTTTACTGCGGCTTCGGCAGCTATAAAGTAAAATTCAGAATACTTAGCTATGGGGAAAGGACGGGTCAATGCCCCGTTTGGTTGTCCCAAACCACCTTGACTATCGGTACGATAAGTTCCCAGCTTCCATAAACCTGGATAAAACCTTCTGTTGATTTCATTTGGGTTTATAACATAATCAGATCTGCCAGAAAGCTCTCCACCTCCAATACCAGCACCGTCTACGTAATTTACGTTCGGGTTATATTCATCTAAGAATGAAATAACAGCATCACCGGGTGCTATTTCCATACCATTAGCAGCTGTTAAAGTTGTTGCTTCAACGCCACCTTTATCCCAGTTCCCTCTATAACTACTTACAAATGTACCATCATAACGAGAATCCATATCTTTATTATCAAAAGTCTCTGTAAGCACTTCGACTGGGGGAGCCATACGAGTCCAGGGTCTACCATAGCTTTGAGATGCTTCACGTTGCACCGCTGCAACACCATCAACACTAATTGTGGTATAGTTAGATGTAACCATCCAAACTGCTGTATTGGCACTACCATCAGTCCCACTCCATCCTAAATCTGCTCCATTATAAAGTTGGCTTTCTTCTGTACGATCTGCATATAACATCCATTCGCTATTACGATCATTAGATCCCAGGTGTACATCATAATAATATTCCTGTAAAGCATAAGGCCCTGGCTCTTCAATTCCTTGAACCGCTAGATCATAAGCTTGCTGGAAATACCATTGCGCATCATGGCCATCAGGATCTGTTCTGGGCGTTTCTGGATACGTAGGAATATTATTTGGATTCTCTAACCACCATCCATAAGTTAAATAGGCTTTCGCTAATTTCAACCTGGCTACATTTTGTGTAACGGTTCCAGTTAATCTAGGATTCACAGGTAAATTATTAATAGCTGTAATCAAATCTGGAAATATGGCTTTAGTGTATACTTCAGGCACAGTATTACGTACTGAAGTTCTAACTGCAGAGTTGTTAAATTCTAATTCTCCTGAACCTAAATCCAATGGCACACCACCATATTGTTGAACTAATATGAAATAGTTGAAAGCACGGAAAAATCTGGCTTCCGCAACAAGAGATTCATTAACTCCAACAGCCTCAGCATTTTCGATAATTCCATTAGATGTATTGATAGCAGGAAAGGCAGTATTCCAGGCAATACCGGTTACATATGTATCTGATTGGATAGGCGTACCCTGCCCGGATAAATCCGGAGTAATAAAATTACCATCAGCACTTTGAGCAAAGGTATACTCATCAGTCCCGGTTTCCAAAGAGCTATAATAATAGGCATGACCGTATAAGTACCTCATATTTTCGTATAAAAAGGTTATCCCCCCCTGAACACCTAGTTCAGTAGTGAAGAATTCTGGAGTAAAAACACTCCTTGGTTCCTCTTGTAGTATATCTTCTGAACAAGATACCAATCCTATTAGCAATACCATTGACAGCATCGCAAATAGTCTAATTTTAGATTTAATTTTTCTCATTTTTTTCTTTTTTTAAAATGTAATGTTTAATCCTAACAGATAATTTCGTGTTGAGGGCACATTTGCTCCTATCGTAGGAATACCCGCGGAGACATTTCCGAGATCTCCTATAGCAGAATTCCGATCTCCTTGCGAAGAGTTGGTAATCTCTGGATCTAAACCAGATTCATCATGAAAAGGTGAAAAGAATACAAATGGATTCTGCGCAGAAGCATAAATACGTAAATTTTTTATTCCAATATCCCCAATAAAGTCTTGGTTAAAATTATATCCTAAGGTTATGGACCTAATTTTCACATAGGAGGCGTCAAATAAACCTAAAGTACTTCCATATTTTTGATTATCGCCACTTTGTATTCCTCCAGGTGCAGGAAACCTGGCATCTGTATTTGTAGGTGTCCAATAATCCACATCAACATTATTTTGTCTTCCGGTTAGTAAATTTAAGTAACCTGCAGATCCATATAGTGTGCTATAAACAAGACCTCCATTTTGGAAGGTTCCAACCATATTTAAATCAAAATTTTTATAAGCTAAACGTGTATTAAAACCACCTTGAAAATTAGGAGTGGGATCTTGTATAATTCTGTCATCAGCATTGATCGCTCTAACTGGTGAGCCGTCCTCATTATATTCTCCGGTGTATCTCACCTTTACCATTCCAGCGTTACCGCCTGGTTCGTAGGTGTCCAGGTATTGAAAGTCTGGGTCAGATTCATTCCAAAGCCCAACATATTGCTGATCATAGATTACGTTAATGGGTGAACCAACAAACCAAAGCTGTCCTTCATTTCTAGTCTCTCCAGAAGCTAAAGAAATAATTTCATTTCTATTAGAATAAAGATTTAAACCTGCATCCCATGTAAAACCGTCTGGATTATCTATAATAGTACCATTAAGGGTGATTTCATAACCTTTATTTTGAGTTTCTCCAATATTACTGGTTATGTTGTTTACACCAGATGTTGCGGGAAGTCCAAGACCATATAATACATCATTAGTATTAGTAATATAATATTCTACAGAACCGGATAAGCGATGATTAAACAACCTGAAATCCACACCATAATTGTAGGTTTCTGAAAACTCCCAGCCTAAATTTGCATTAGGTAACTGGGATACAAAATAACCCGTGGCAAAATTACTCCCAAAGTTATAATTTCTTTGAGCTAACCTTCCTTGTGTTGAAAAAGGGGCTATTGCCTGGTTAGAGGTTTGCCCATAACCCGCACGAAGTTTCAACGAATTAACAGCATCAACATTTTCCATAAAGGCTTCATTGCCAATATTCCACCCAGCGGAGACTGCAGGGTAAGTAACCCATTTATTACCAGGTGCTAAACGAGATGAACCATCAGAACGTACTGTAGCAGTAAAAAGATAACGGTCATCATATTGATACATAACCCTACCCATGTAAGATAATAATCCGGTTGCTGAATAGTTAGTTCCAAAACCTAGGATATCTTCAGTAAGAGCTGAATCTAAATTGTACCATAAGGATTGTTCGTCCGGGATATTTCGAACAGTTAAGCCTACGTCATCAAATTCAGTATGTTGAGCTGAGAATAATCCTACGAAATTCACCTGATGTTTATCAGCGAAAGTTCTGTCAAAAAGTAATTGGTTTTCAACAACGTAATCTCTTGTAATAGAGCTGTTGTAACTTGCAGACGAAGGATTATTGGGATTAAAGCTGAATACACCTTGACCTGTAAAATTTCCATCTCTACTGGTACGGAAATTTAAACCGCCATTAATTCGAAATTTCAATCCCTCAACCCAGGGTATTCTAACCTGAGCATAAATATTATTATAAGAACCATAATCTAATTGCTGGTTTTTTCGCCCATCCCCGATTCGTTCTATCTCATACCTGGTAGGAATCCAAAGATCGTCAGATTGAGTTTGAAGTCGAACGGGTGTTACAAAATTTCCATCTTCACCATATGGGCTTAATAAGGGAGATGCAGCCAATGTACCAAATACACCAACAATACTACTGGTTTTATTGAAGTTCATTACCGAATTTAAGCCAAAACTGAATAAGTCACCCACTTCCTGATCAACTTGAGCCCTCAATGAAAGCCTCTCAAAAGAATCAGCGGGTACAACCGATGTTTCTTTAAAGTATCCTATTCCTATGTTATAGGAACCTTTTTCCGAACCTCCCTGTACACTAAAATCGTGGGTAGTTTGAAGGCCTGGAGCATACAATAGGCTTTGCCAATCAGTATTATTTGCAAGGTCTTCATCACCTGCTAAATCATAAATTGGAACTCCATCATTATTAGCTCCAACGTCAGCGCGCAATTGTGTTAGCTGAGGTCCACTCATCATAGGATACTTAGCAAAAACCTCCTTTATTGCATAGTACGTGTTATAAGAAAATGTTGCTTCTTGTCCTTCTTTTCCTGATTTCGTAGTTATAAGAATAACACCATTTGCACCTCTGGAACCATAAATTGCTGTTGCAGAAGCATCTTTAAGTATATCAAGACTTTCAATGTCGTTCGAATTAATATCACTTAAGCCACCAGCAAAAGGAATACCATTAAGCACAACTAAAGGATCATTATTTCCTGAGAGCGAACGGACACCACGAATACGAACTTGCGGAGAAGCTCCAGGCCTGGTACTAGTTGTTTGGATATTAACACCAGCTGCACGACCAATTAAGGCTTCCTGGAAGTTTGCTGTCTTCACTTCATTCAATTCCTCTCCTTTTACCGAAACCACTGAACCTGTTACCGATTCCCTGCTTTGTGTACCATATCCAACTACTACAACTTCCTCCAATGCTTCAGAGTCTTCAGCCATGGTTACGTTAATTTCTGTACGACCTTCTACAGAAATTTCCTGAGTTTCGAAACCCACAAAACTGAACTGTAACGTGGCGTCTTCAGGAACATTTGAAAGCGTATAGTTTCCATCAAAATCTGTAGTCGTACCGGTGTTTGTTCCTAATACAAATACATTTACCCCCGGTAACGGCATCGTATCATCAGAAACCGTTCCTGAGACCGTTACTTCCTGAGCACTAATTGAACCTGTTATTAGCAGAAATACAGGAACCAAAAAACAGTGTCTCATCCTTAAACAATAACTTAGTAGCGTTTCTTTCATCTTTTCGAATATTTAATCATTTGAGTGTTAGTTTTTACTTAATTTTTAAAAAACAGGTTGTGAATTTTCTACAATGATAAATATACAAGAAATCATGTTTTGCGCAATCGTTTGCGTTAAAAAATACTTGAATTTATTCAGAAAACTTCAATTTAAGATCACAAATCGCTGTATTCCAATACTTTAAAAATTAATATTTAGCAAATACGATTAAATTTTAAGTTTCAGAATGCTAAATTTTGGGAGAAATTTATTTGATTCCCCCTTATTCTTCACCCCCTGAAAAACTTAAAAAAATAAAAAATGAGCCCTCTTGAGTGCATTTTTAGCTTTAAAAATCAACATCTTATCATGAAGAAGTTTTATTTACCTCTAATTTTATTTTACCGTTTTCAAGATCTTTAGAATAAACATAAAGTGAAATTTCGCCTTTCTCCATATCGTTTTTATTTACCTTGATTATCATAAGAGCTTTACCGTTCAGGGCTTTTCTTTTTTTACTTACAAACGATTTTAGATCTGTGGGGGCTCCATTGTCGGTTGCTACGATCTCCCCGGGGCCAGATAATTAAAATTCCAGCATGTTATCGGCGGCAGGAACCAGCCTTCTATCCTTATCAACTATATTCACAGTCACGAAGGCCAGATCTCTTCCAGTTGCTTTTATTTTTCTCTATTGGAAATCAATTCTATTTTCTCTGCCTTTCCAGTAGTTGCCACTGAATCCCTAACCCACTCATTTCCATTTTTATAGGTAATCACCTCCAGCTTTCCTGGTTGGTATGTTATGCTATCCCACCTAAATCTATATTCAAATTTATTTTTCTCTTTACGACCTAATGATTTGCCGTTTAGGAAAAGTTCTGCTTCATCAGCTGAAGAAAAAACGTGAACAGGTACATTTTTTTCCTATTCTATTCTCCCAATTCCATTGCGGAATAATATGAGCCTTTTTTAATTCTGGCCTCCACCTGGCCTGATATTGATAAAACCTGCTTTTCTTAAATCCGGCAAGATCAATTATTCCAAAATAGAAACTACGCGCCAAATAATAAGGACTGGGTTCGCTCAGGTAATCCCAACCGCTCCAAACAAACCCTCCCCCAACAAACGGATTTTGATCTTTAGCTTTAAATACCTTATCTGGGGACGAACCAAATTCTACCGCATAAATACCATAATCACTTACGTATTTCTTTTCAGAATCACCTCCCAGACTATCAGTTACAGGATAACTTATATCCTCCTGAACCGGCAAAAGAAATTCACCCCGGGTACTTAAAGTCGCAGCATTTTCGCTACTAAGAATTAATTTTCCAGGTAATCCTTTATGAAATGCCCCATAAAGCGGTTCAGTTCTAATTCCATCTAAATGAGCGTGTGCCGGGGTGTTTCTTATACCTTCGCCCTGGTAATTCAAATTAATAACATCTGGAACTTTTGAAAATGGCATATCCGGTTTAGCAAAATTCATAGACACCGTTGTAGGTCGGGTAGTATCTTCTTCTTTTAGGATCTTATTTAATCGTGCTGATAATTTCGCTCCTTCTTCTCCTGTATATTGTTCACCAACCTCATTCCCATAACTCCATAAAATTATGGAGGGATGGTTTCTATCTCTTCGTACAAAGGCCCTTAAATCCTGCTCATACCAATCGGGGAAAATAAGATGAAAATCAAGGGGAGTTTTCTTTCTCTCCCAAACATCAAAGATCTCATTAACTACTAAAAAACCCATCTCATCAGTTAATTCAAGAAATTCCGAAGCTGGAGGGTTATGTGCCATTCTTATGGCATTTACTCCCATTTCCTTTAATATTTTTAATTGCCGTCTTGCCGCTTCTTTATTAAAGGCCGCACCCAGTGCTCCCAGATCGTGATGTAGATTAACCCCTTTTATATAGATCTCCTCCCCGTTTAAGATCACTCCTTTAACAGGATCAAATTCTAAAGAACGAAGCCCAAACTTGGTTTCATTCATCTCCCAGGTTTCCTTCTTCAATTATCCTGGTTACTACAACATATTGATTAGGCTCCTGGCTGGGAGGAGGACCCCATAATTTCGGATTCTGTATACTTATTTCCTCAGTGAAATTTTCAGTTGAATTCGCCTTGAGATTTAAACTAGTCTCATCAAATTCGGCAGTAATAACATCCGATCTTTCTCCATTTTCATTCAATTCATATACTATATTTTCAATCAAAACTTCAGTATCAATATCCGAAGCATTATCAATAGAAATGTTTAAATTAATAACAGCTGATTTTTTAGAAATATTCTCACCGGTAACAAAGCCACCCCATTGACCAACGTGTATAGGATTCTTTTTAGTCAACCAAACATTGCGATATATTCCTCCACCGGGATACCAGCGTGAAGAAGCCGGTGGATTATCTACCCGAATAGCCAGTTGGTTTTCCCCGCTTTTTAAATATGGTGTTAAATCTACCTGCCAGGAAGCATAACCATAAGGCCAACCTCCTACTACTTTCCCATTTAGCCAAACCATAGCGTAAGACATAGCAACATCTATCTCCAGGAAAACCTGCTTTTCAAAATCAGCATCCGAAAATTCGATGCTTTTTCTATACCAGTCCACACCAGGGCTCGGCAATCTTCCCATTCCGCCGCCTACTTCCGCATCCCAACCTTCATAAAAGGGTCCTTCTATAGCCCAATCGTGGGGTAAATTCACAGATTCCCAGTCCTTATCTTCAAAATCAGGCTGGATAAAAGGGAACTCAGGAAAAGGTTCATCAACTGGTCTGCTGTATTCATCTTTACCATCCTTTAAAAATTTATTACCTGTAGGTAGTATCCAGGGTTTTAAAACTTTTGCTTCACCGGTAATTTCTTCAGCTTCCGTAGGTTTAGCATCAGCATCCTTACCATCTTCATCATCTTCAAGTTGAGGACGCACATCATATATTAAGCTGTCAGATTCTGCTGCAGAGTCATACTTAAAAAATTTCCAATCCTCATTTAATAGTGTTCTTTCTCTTGCTTCCGTATTGGTATTTTGCGCCTTAACAAAATTATTACCACCACTTAATAATAACAATATGAGAATTTCGAATTTGATTTTTTGGGAAAATACCATTATAGAAAGTTTAATTGAATGATAAATAAAGGTAAGGCTTTAATCAATCTACGCAACCGTTTGTGTTAAATCAGCTATTTTAATAGATATATTTTTGTTTAAAAATATATTTTACAGGGGATATTATCAAAATTAACTTACGAATACGATTGATTTTTTTTATATTTTTACCCAAAACTTTAAAACCAACTTTAAAATGAAATTAAAACAAAGCCTTCCACTTTTATTACCGGCTCTTATCGCCTTTGGTTGTAAGGATAATAACAAACAGGATGAAAAAGATGAAGTAGCTGAAGATTCTATAGCCCAGCAAGACACTATTAGATATCACTCAGAGCCACTAATCACCGATCATTACACCGCAGACCCTTCTGCTCATGTGTTTGAAGATAAAATATATATTTACCCATCACATGATTGGGATTCCGGAGAACCAGAGGATGATACAGGAAATCATTTCAACATGAAAGATTACCACGTTTATTCTATGGAAGATCCTAACGGCGAAGTGACCGATCACGGGGAAGCTTTAAGCGTTGAGGACGTAGCCTGGGCAGAACGCCAAATGTGGGCACCTGATGCTGCCGAAAAAGACGGAAAATACTACTTATTCTTCCCTGCCAAAGATAAAGACGATATTTTTAGAATTGGAGTAGCCACAGCAGAAAGCCCTGAAGGTCCTTTTACACCTGAAGAAAAACCAATTGAAGGCAGTTATAGTATAGATCCCGCGGTTTACCAAGATACTGACGGTGAATATTATATGTATTTTGGCGGAATCTGGGGAGGCCAGTTACAACGTTGGCAAACCGGGGAATTTGCTGAAGAAGATAATTACCCGGCTGATGATGAACCAGCACTAAGACCGAAAATCGCTAAAATGAGCGATGATTTATTGAGTTTTGCTGAAGAACCAAAAGATGTTGAAATATTAGACGAAAACGGAGAGCCCATTACCACAGGGGATAACGACCGTAGATTCTTTGAAGCCGCCTGGGTACATAAATACAATGACAAATATTACTTCTCTTATTCAACCGGCGACACTCATAACATTGCTTATGCCATCGGCGACAGCCCTTATGGTCCCTTTACTTATCAGGGAGTGATTTTAGAACCAGTTGTAGGTTGGACAAACCACCACTCTATCGTAGAATATGAAGGTAAATGGTACTTATTCTACCATGACAGCTCTCTGTCTGACGGAAAAACATATTTAAGAAGCATGAAAATGATGGAGCTTGAATATGATGAAGACGGAAAAATTAAAACCTTACAGTCTTATACTGAATTAGAATAAGGTTAAAAATAGAAATTAAGAAGCAAGAGGGGGGCAATAATTAATTTTATTGCCCTCTCTCTTTTGTCTTTAAAAAACCGGTTTAAGGCTGCATTTATTATTTCTATTTAAAGTTTACAGAGTATCACATCAGAACAAGTTTTAAACTTTACAACATTTATCAACCAGAGCCTAACGGTATTAACCTTTCAAAAGTAAAGTTTCTCCAGGACAAGCCCCCGAAGCATTTTATCAGAACACGTTTTTAAACTTTACATAATATACTGATGAGGCGAGCCTCGGGGTATTTACCCTTCATAGAATAAAAAAAACCGATGCATTTAATGCATCGGTTTTCTCAATAAATAAATATAGATTCAATTCACTTAATTTCTATAAACTTCATCATTCCCAGTATACCTGAACCAATTAAATAAAGCTTCATTATCACTCGATTTTCCGTTAGAAGTTGTATAAAGGCCTAAGTTCACCCCTACAAATCCACCGGCTACCTGAGTACTTAGAAACTTACCATCTTGCGGTTTTCCCAGTTGCTCCCAGTCACCCTTGGCTTTGTAGAAGAAGGTATATTCATCTTCTTCAAACATCAATTTAAACTCTACTTCAGAAACTGCTTTGTCTAAAGAAATGGTTTCTATTAATTCATCAGACTTATATAATTGCACTACAGGTTTTTCATTTTCTTTTGAAAGAGCTGCGAAGTAATAATGAGATTCATTTTGAAAGGCGAGTAAGCCGGTCTTTTCATTTTCAGCTTTTGCATCAAATCTAACTGATAGGGAGCTTTCACCGATAATATGTTGTTGGCGACGACCAATAAAACTAGGATTCGCTTCCCCTTCTACGGTTTCAGGACGGGTTTTCAGACTAATTCCTTCTGCTCCGTTTTTTAAATCATACCAGGAAGTTTTGGGATTCCTAAGCATCATCCAGTTTAAGGGCAACTCAGCTGTATCAAATTTCTCTTCAAAAGAAAAATTACCGTTTAACGGAACTAAATCCTTATTTATTTCCACTCCATTAGGCAATGGATAGGAATATTTAATTTCTTCCCCATCCAGATCAAAAATTGGCCAGTCATTTTCCCATTTCACAGGGGTTAAAAAAGTTTCCCTCCCGGTATTATAAAGATCACCTTCATAAGGCCGTACAGCAAGAAAAACTCCATACCAATCCCCATTGGGGTGCTGCACAATATCAGCGTGCCCGGCTGAAGTAATAGGATTCTCGCGATCTGGATCAAGATGACGCTGGGTTAATATTGGGTTATCCTCATAAGGAACGAATTCATCATCAATGTTTTTGTTCCGGTATACCATTTCTGAATGGTTTACCGCGGTCCCACCTTCAGCTGTCATTAAATAATAATAACCGTTCAGCTTATAAATTCTCGGCCCTTCAGCCCAAACCGGCTTAGTAGAAATATCAACACCTCCGTCAACAAGAATGCGATTATCTCCAATGGTTTTCAGAGTTTTTTTATCAAATTCTATCATTCTTATAGTTCGATGTCCCTGATACTTAGATTCGTTATTCGGTGGTTCACTATTATAAACCATATAAGATTTTCCATTGTCATCGAAAAATAGACCAGGGTCAATTCCACTAACTTCAGGAAGCCACACCGGATCGGACCAAGGACCGGCAGGATCTTCCGCGGTCATCACGAAATTGCCTTTCCCGTCTACAATGGTACAGGTTAAATAATAAGTGCCATCATCATAACTAATATCTGGAGCAAATACAGCACGGGAAGTTCCAAAACCATGCAGGTCTACCTGGTCTGGCCTGTGAATTACATTTCCTACCTGTTCCCAATTAACCAAATCGGTGCTATGGAAAACCGGTATTCCGGGATAAAAAGCAAAGGTAGAATGTACCATGTAAAAATTCCCATCTCCATCATCGGTTATGGCCGGGTCGGGGTACCATCCAGCCAAAATGGGGTTTAAAAAATTTTCCTGTGCCAACGAAGTATTTAAACTAATTAAGGCCAATAAACTAAAAAGTATTTTTCTCATAATAAACGCAATCGGTTGTTATCTCAAATATATACTATTTCTATTAAAAAGAAAGCGACCTGAATGTAAATTAAATAGTAGCTTACTCAAAAGTTAAATTTTTTGCGCAACATTAGTGAAATGTTCCGTAAATTTATTGCGTTAGATTATCCCCAAATTGATGAAAAAGAAAAAAGAAGTTACTATTTACGATTTAGCCAAAGAGCTTAATTATTCCCCCTCTACTATTTCAAGAGCCTTAAATAATCATAAAAGTATTGGAAAGAAGACCATTAAAAAGATTCAAAAAACAGCAGAGGAATTTGGTTACCGCCCGAATGCACTAGCCGCTAGTTTAAGGAATAATTCTTCCAAAACCATCGGTATAATGATGTCGCGCATTAACCGTCCTTTCCAGGCTTCATTAATAACAGGAATTGAAAAAGCAGCTAGAAAATCTAATTACAACGTAATCATTACTCAATCTGATGATAAGTATGAAAATGAGGTGAATAATGCCAAAGCATTATATGATGCCAGAATTGGTGGGCTTATTGTTTCTTTAGGAATGGAAACCCAGGATACAAGACATTTTGATCAATATGTAAAACAAAACATTCCTATAGTATTCGTAGACCGGGTTCCTGAAAATTTTAATTCATACCGCGTTATTATAGATAATTATTCGGCAGGCTACCGCGCTACAAAACATTTAATAGAACAGGGCTGCAAAAGAATCGCCCATTTTGCTGGTTCCCAACACGTTAATGTATACAATCTTAGAAAGAAGGGATATTTAGATGCCCTAAAACAACACGGGCTTCAAGTTGATGAGGCTTTGATTCTGGATTTGAAAACCCTTAGTTTTGAAGAAGGTAAAAAAGCCACTAAAAAATTATTGAAACTTGAAAATCCACCCGATGGAATTTTCTCTTCCAACGATACTGCAGCAGTAAGTGCAATCTTGTATGCTAAGGAAAAAGGGATTAAAATTCCGGAGGAACTTGCTATAGTTGGATTTAACGACGATCCTATTTCCCGAATTGTTGAACCAACGCTTTCTACTGTATCACACCCAGCCATAAAAATGGGGGAAATATCAACTAAAAGGATTCTGGAGCACGCTACGCGCAAATTAGATACTGCGGTATCTGAAATAACCATGTTAGACACAGAAGTTATTGTAAGGAATTCCAGTAATAGAAATTTAAAGTAAGTAATTAGAATCCAAATAACTCAGGTAACCACAAGCTGAGAAAAAGAAAAAGTAAACTAACACCAAATGGATTAGCATTTTGAAATTGCCAAAGATTTCCGAAGTAAATTAAGATCCGCAGAAATTTAATGCCTTTGCTTTTCGCCACCTTAAGCACGTGTAAAATAACTTTTTCAGCATTCGCGGAAATCGCAGGGTGCTCCCTGACCATTGAAACCAGTTACAATCCTTAAAAATTTCATCCCAATTGAACCATTCAGGTCAATTACGGAAAATGCTGAATTTTCCCAGTCATAGATTACTTTTCCACGATTGATCGCTCGGACTTCTAAAAAATTTAGACCTAAGCAATTTCTGTAAAATTTTATATGGTTTAAACCAACTATATTGTTTCTTAAATTGTTTAAAGCTGATTTTGTATATCCGTTTAATGTCCACTTGCTGTAATGCTTGCTATGACTAACCTGTCAAATATTTTGTCCCCAAAATATCGTCTATTTAACTTGTAAACGAACTCATTGAGGTATAATTGCAGGTATT
>Ga0307486_1000934_pt1 | contig 24296 bp, 17 predicted proteins | sample CBIW02metaG_FD_203663 | JGI IMG/M metagenome (GOLD analysis project Ga0307486, IMG submission 203663) | Sea-ice brine microbial communities from Beaufort Sea near Barrow, Alaska, United States - CBIW 0.2 | ecosystem: Environmental > Aquatic > Marine > Coastal | place: USA: Alaska | collected...
TTTGGGTTTACTTTCAGCAATTGTTGGCGCCGAAGGTTATAAAATTCAAGAACTTTCTTCATATTATTTTCCCATCCAACCGGGGAAGCAACTTCCATAACATCATGCCCTTCCCATAATCCACCGGCATCCCTAAAGGTATTTATTCCGCTTTCGGCGCTTATTCCCGCGCCGGTAAGTACAACAATATGTTTCATTTTTTTTAGAAGAATTTATTTGTATTTGAACCTCGTTGTAAATTAAGATTTTAATGATTACTATCAAAATTGGCTGGGAAATTGGATGAAATTAAATAAAAACAGGTTTTGATTTAGGACATAAGAAAAAGACAAGAGAATATAGAAAAAAGAGCCAAGAATCAAGAGCCAAGAATCAAGAAACCCCAAACAATTTTCCCCTGCTTATGCCTAATAGGGGAAAAGGAAATTTTGCCCCGAAGCCTCGTGGTTAAACCTTGAAATTTTAATCCCGTTAGGGATGGTGATGTAGGTAGAAAAAATCAATAAGACAGCAACATGAATCCCGGTAGGGATGAAATATTATCGCAAATTATAATCACAAATCTGAATATATAATTGTTTTCCCATATTATTTCGTCCCTAATGGGACTTCTTTCTAATAATTTTTAATTGTGCTACCAATATTCCATCCCTAACGGGATTTCTATTCCGAGACACAACTTCAACTTTTCAGCCTATCTTTGCCGCAATAGAAATAATATGAGTTTTAAACTTTACGCTTCCCCATTACAAGGCTTTACCGATTTTCGGTTTAGAAATGCCTTTCATCAATACTTTGGAGGTATTGACACCTTTTATTCGCCTTACATTCGGTTAGACCGAAAGTTGATTATAAAGGCATCTTACGAACGCGATATTTTGCCCGAAAACAATACAACCCCAGAGTTAATTCCGCAGGTTATAACAAATGATGCTGATGAATTTTTGTTTGTCGCAAAATATGTTCAGCAATTTGGATATAAAGAACTCAACTGGAACCTGGGTTGCCCTTATCCAATGGTGACCAAACGCGGGATGGGTTCAGGCCTTATAAGTGATCCCGATAAAATTGACCATATCCTCAACCGCGCCCATTCAGAAACAAATATCGTGGTTTCCATGAAAATGCGGATGGGTTATGAAAACAGCGATGAAATTCTCAGCGCCTTGCCTGTTTTAGATAAATATCCTCTTAAAAATATTGCAATTCACGCGCGCATTGGAAAGCAACTTTATAAAGGAGGGGTAGATCTGGACGCTTTCCAGCGCTGCATAGACAACACCAAACACAGGTTGTATTACAATGGTGATATCACTTCTGTAGCTGAATTTAAAAGCAGGCAAGGGCGTTTTCCCGGGATAGATAATTGGATGATTGGCAGAGGCCTTATTGCCGATCCATTTCTGCCAAGTATGATAAAAAATAATACTTTCGACTATCCTGTAAACAGGTGGGAGATCTTCAGTCAATTTCACAATACCATCTACGAGCAGTATGACGCAGCATTATCCGGTCCAGTTCCTATAAAAATGAAAATGCAGGGTTTTTGGGGATACTTTTCCCAGTCGTTTTCAAATCCGCAAAAGACTTTTAAGAAGATCAAAAAAGCAAATAATGCGATTCAATATAAACAAGCGGTTAGAGAAATTCTAAAAAGCGAACAATAGTTATTAAACAGAAGAAAGAATATAGATAATAGATAAAAGACACTTGGATTGACATCTAAATTGTTACAAAATTTTATGATTCAATATATTATCATCACTCTAAAACCATAATTTGTATTTAATTAAACCCGTAATTTTGAAAGAGCTGCAACCCACGCTCTTTTGTATTTCTGTGCCTTATCCGGGGAATTTATACCGAAAAGAGTGTGATCAGGCGGACTTTTGCTTAAAAAGCACATTTAAAATCAGGCCGGTTATAATTAAAAAAATCCCCAAAATACTCCAAAGCGTATAAATTTCTCCAAACCAGAATATTCCTAATAATACCGTAAAAATTACCTCAACATATTTTATGGGCGCTACCTGATTTGTGGAAGCTATTTGAAAGGCTTTGGTCATAAACAACTGACCAAAAAAGCCAAAAATCCCAAGGCCTGACAGCAATAACCATTCAACTCCGGTTGGGGTAACCCAATTATTGATAGATAATACACCTCCCACAACTGTTGCAATGGCCATAAAATAATTGACAATTACAACAGGATGATCCCGTTTCCCTATTTTGTTGATTAAAATAAAAACCAATCCGCTAAAAACTGAAGCACCTAATACAAGGGACATTCCAATAAAACTTACCTGGGAATCAAAGCCTTTAAGGATGAGTACTCCCAAAAATGCAATGGCAAAAAACAACCACTGGATCATTTTTATTTTTTCTTTCAGAATAAATACCGCGAAAATTGCCGCAAAAATGGGGGCAATATATCTCAAGGATACCGCAGAGCCCATCGGCAAATATTTTAATGACATGAAAAATAAGGTCATAGAGGTAACACCGACCAAACCCCTTAATACCAATAGTTTTCTTTTATTCCCTAAGATGGGGATTTTGTAATATAACAGAAAAGTCATTGTCAAAATCAACGACCCAAGTGACCTGAAAAACACTAATTCATTTGCGTTAAAATGGACTAAATATTTCACAAAGGCATTCATTAGCGAAAATGCCAATGTGCTTAAGATCATAAATTTTATAGCCTTTTGTAGGTCCTTCACGTAAAAGTTTAAATGCAAAATTATCATCAACTCTCATTAACCTGAAGAAAGTAATTTGAGTGCCAAATAAAACGGCTTTTTGGGAGCGCTAATTTACTCAATTTTGTAAGACTTTTTGCTTGCTTCGGTGAAAATTGTGTTGGAAAAAGATTGGAATAAAATTGCAGGTAAAAAAGATTTGACCCAGCTGCGACTCAGTTTCCCGATGTAGGTAATTATAAAACTCCCGGAGCTTAGCTTTCACCTGAAGCGTAAAAACCCACCTATTACATTGTTCATTCCTGGGCTTCAATTGCCAAAAATCTTGGAATATTCGTCGAGATAATTAGCTAAGGAATTTGCCATCACTTTTGATAATCAGGTTCTAAATAACGCCAAGGACATGATTGTGTTTTGATTTAATTTGAAACTTCTGAATAACTAAGAATGGGATTTGCTAAAGTTAGGTCCCCTTAATCCAATATTTTCTAGATAATCGACCAGACATTTTTTAGCCGGAAGTGGGAGGAAACTATGGTGTAATAGTTTCTCAATTCTGCGTAGACGAGGAATAATTTTAATAAAACTTCGCGAAATTGAGCAAAAAATCTAGTTTGAAATACGATTATTCAAAAGCTATATACGCAATAATAAAAAATACGTCTATTCTATTCATTATATATAAGGAAAACTTCAAAACCTATCAAATATAAATTTTATAATTCCTTCTGGGAAAAACCCCATGAATTTAAAATCATAGGATCTGAAAAACTTTTCTCAAAGCTAATTTAGATTTGTTATATTTAACCAGTTGTACTGAAACGGATTATTTCCAAAAAGTATAATAATGAATATGGCTAAGGGGTTTCTTAAGATTCCTGCCTTCAACAAAAAATTTCAATCTATGTCGTGGTACGTTTTATATTGCAGGTCCAGAAACGAAAAAAAAATAGCCAATACCCTTGAAAAAATGGGCGTAGAAGTGTATTGCCCAATGGTTTCGGAGGTTAAACAGTGGAGTGACAGAAAAAAGAAAATAAGCGCTCCCTTATTTACCTCTTATGTATTTGTGAAGTTGAAAGAAAAGGACCGCGAGTTGGTTTTTCAGGTTACAGGAGTGGTGCGTTATTTATTCTGGTTAGGAAAACCGGCAATTGTAAAGGAAGAGGAGATACAAATTATCCGGAATTGGGTAGAGGATGACAATGTGTTGGAAATGGTAGTTGCAGATTTTTCACCCGGGGATAGAATAATAATTCCTAAAGGTGTACTTAAAGATCAGGAAGTAATTATAAAAGATGTAAGCAAAAATAAAATGCGCCTTGTGTTATTAGGCCTTGGTTGTACAGTTACCGTAAAGATCAGGGATGTGGTTTAAAAGCCAGATCTCAAAGGTGTTAATTGAAAAATAATTTCGGAAATTGACCGGTTTTATTTTAACATTTGTAGGTAATTTCTTCCAAAAATTAGGTTAATAAAATTCCTTTAGGAAATAAAAACCTTTCTGTTTCAGGCAGTTTTTTAATTCTTAATGGATTTAAAGCACTATTTCTAATTAACTAATTTTTTAGTATTACATCGAAAATATTTTTAATATCCTTTCTTTTGCCTTAATTTCAATGATAGCTTACTGTTAGTTTTTTCTGACTCTTATTAATTTTTTGAGAGACAAAAAATGAAATTTGATTAACAATTTTAAATAACAAACATCATGAAGAAGGGTAAATTTTATTTTAATGAAATTGTGGCAGTTTTAATCCTTAATTTATTTCTCTTAGGGTGTAGCTCTAACGACGATTCCAGCGAACCTGTTCCAGAAAGAACCCAAATAATAATGGAGACTCCTATTAATAGTGAGATTATTGATTGGAATAAAGCTGAATTGGTATGGAATGAAGAATTTAATGAGTCAACAATATTAGAGGATATTTGGGCTTTTGAAGGTAAAAATACGACCAATCCGGAAGTTGTAGACCAATTGCAAGATTACCGAGAAGAAAACGTGAGCTTGAGCGGGGGAACATTAAAGATTTTTGCGAAAAAGGAAGCTGGGATTTATACTTCTGCCCGATTAACTAGTAAGTTTTCCTTTCAATATGGCCGAATTGAAATTAGCGTAAAACTTCCCGAACAGGAAAAACCGGGTATTTGGGCCAAACTGGCCCTAATTGGTGATAATATTAATGTTGTAGGATGGCCGCGATGCGGGGAAGTTGATATGTTGGAGTATTTTAGTCATAATCCGAATCAAACCAACATTTACGTGCATAGCAGCGTTAACAATACTAATAATGGCACACTAATAAGTGCAAACAGCTATCTTGAATCCGCCGAAGAAGAATTTCATGCTTATGGCGTATTATGGACAGATAAGTATATTAAGTTTTATATTGATGATCCCGATAATATCATTTATACCTTTAACCAACCCGCTTCGCCTACTGAAGGAAACTGGCCATTCGATCAGCCATTTTTTCTTTTAATCGATATGGTAATCGGCGGCAAGCATGCAGGATCCGAGGGAGTCGATGATTCCTTATTTCCCGCTGTCATGGAAATAAAATACATACGTGTTTACCACGCAGTAGAATAAGGTTAAAACGTTGGCACAAGACAGTGATGTTCATCAGATCTTAAAATTTGAGGTTTTACATATTTTATGGTTTTATTACTTTTAGTGGCAGAGCAGATGGTTAAGAGTAGGTCAAAATGGAATTTAAAGAAATTTAACTTTCTACCATTTCAATTTTAAATATAGACTGTAGGATTACAAGAAAATATGGATTCAGATTTAGGACGGAGTCCGTATCATACCAGCACCTAAGGTTGGTTTAGATCTCTTTAAATATGCATTTTCATAATTACTTAGTTGACTGCTACTTTACCGGGATGATTATGGTTCCTTTCTGCACTTTAACGCCATATAATTTATTCTTGGGATAACCAATAAATTCTGGCTGAGGTAAGATTAATGTAGCTGTACTACAAGTGTTTACAAACTCTTGAAAATCTAAAGTCTTGTAAAATATCAAATCATTTACAGTTCTTAAAATGAAAGTCCTGGCCAGATTGAATCCTTAATCAAGGATTTTCCGGATGGAAAAGCTATGGTATCCTCCGTTATGAAACCAGCTACTTTAATATTGAAAATTACTCGTAGCAAGAGTATTTATACTTACTGGCAATTAACGGATAAACAATATTTTTTAGACAAGAATGCACTTTATCTAATATTTTTGAATTTCATCGAAAACATTTTTTGTTATTTTCCATTTAAGGTATCTTAACCTCACGATTAATTATTCCCCCACTACTTTAATCGTGCCCCCCCACATTTTTAAATATCCCCACGTAATTTAAAAAGAGTTTCACTCCTTGTTTTGGAGAAAATTAGAATTATTGTCAACCATTTAATAATAAGGTTAAAAACCACTGTCTAGATTATTTAATTGCTTTAAACAATCAAATAATTTTTATAAAATGGTCAATATAATTTAGGCTCATTTACCAGACTAAAGTTTAATTCAGTGGAGTAGGAAGATTTCCTTATTTTTTTAAATAGATTTTACTCGGATCTGAATTTGAGCATAAAGAAAACCTTCAGCAGGCGAAAAATAAAGCAAAGTGAAAACATTTAAAAATGGGACTCACGGGGCGGAGCCATGAGCAGAGGAAATTTTTATAACAACTATCTAAGTTAAAAAAATCGCACAGCCTGATTATAATTCCACATTATTGGGAATTTATGGAAATATCCATCTGCTAAAGAAACATTATAAAAGTGATCTTGAAGATCTAGAAATGGTGATGGCTGATCTTAAACATATGCTAAGAGGTAAATTTTTAAAGGAGAGGGCTTCGAAACAATTATTTATTTTGAATAAAAGGAGAAATATTTTAACAGATATTGATTGCTATGAAAATGAAAAATGACTCTAAAATTTATATTGCAGGCCATGAGGGTATGGTCGGCTCTGCAATTTATTCTAATCTAAATAAAAAAGGTTACTCCCGGATCATTACAAGAACGCATAAAGAGCTGGATTTAACAAATTGCATGGCTGTGGAAGAATTCTTTAAAACCGAAAAGCCTGAGTATGTCTTTCTTGCAGCAGCAAAAGAGGGAGGAATTGTTGCCAATAATACCTACAGGGCAGAGTTCATCTTTGAGAACCTGATGATCCAGACCAATGTAATCCATTATTCGTACCTCCACAATGTAAAGAAACTGATGTTCCTTGGGAGTACCTGTATATATCCAAAAGAGAGTCCACTGCCAATAAAGGAAGAATATCTTTTATCCGGTCCTTTGGAATATACCAATGAACCTTATGCAATAGCTAAAATTGCCGGTATTAAAATGTGTGAGAGTTACAACTTGCAGTATGAAACAAATTTTATAGCTGTGATGCCAACTAATTTGTATGGTCCCAAGGATAATTTTCATCTTGAAACATCTCATGTGTTACCGGCGCTTATCCGGAAAATGCATCTTGGGAAAGCCCTTGAAGAAAATGATTGGGAAGCGATTCGTGATGATTTAAACAGGCGTCCAATTGAAGGTTTAGATGGTAGCCAGGATAAAAAAGAAATTCTTGAAACGCTTCACAAATATGGAATTATATATAAGGATAATCCTGGTGAAAACATAAAGGGACAAGCACAGGTTTCCATTGAAATTTGGGGAAGCGGTCAACCTCTCAGGGAGTTTTTGTGGAGTGAGGAAATGGCAGACGCCTGTATTTTTTTAATGGAAAAATGGGATTTTAAAGATATTTTTTCTTTGCGGGAAATCTCCGGTAGTGGTGCACAGAAGATAAGAAATACTTATATTAATATAGGTAGTGGAAGAGAGATCTCTATTGCCCATCTTGCTGAAATAACTAAGATAATCGTGGGATTTCGCGGCAGTCTTTATTTCAATAGGAATAAACCAGATGGAGCTCTTCGCAAATTGACAGATGTTTCGAAATTAAGCGCTTTAGGCTGGAAATATGAGGTAGAACTGGATGAGGGAATATACCGTTTATATAAATGGTATAAGTCCAGTATTTATAATACAGTTAGTTGCAAATATTTTTTTAAATAGCTTTTAGAATAGTTTTCATGGTGAAGAAAAAGTTTATTAATTATATATACAACTATTAATTATTTTTATAAGCATTGAACCTAATTACACTTAACATGAAAAAATCAAATGTACATCTAATACTTTTTTTTTTAAGAAGTATTAAAAGTTTCTATTCAATTATCCTGGTATTAATTTTTATGATTTCTTTCACTTCTTGTGTGAACGTTAGAAAGGCAACCAACTTTTACGATATTCCTGATTCTGAATTTAGGTTGAGCTATGAAAACCTGGAGCCTATAGTTAGGGAAAATGATTTACTGAGTATTTCGGTTACAAGTCTAAACCCCGAGGCAACTGAAGTTTTTAACACAGCTAATCTTTCTGTGACACAAACTTCTACAGCTACGGGAGCTACCGCTCAAGCATCAGGTTATCTTGTAGATCAGGAAGGTTTTATTCGTTTCCCTTTTTTGGGTAAGATAAAAGCCGCAGGAAAAACCAAGCAGGAATTAAGGGAAGAAATTACAAGAGAGCTGGTAGGACGTAAGCTTTTATTAGAGCCAATAGTAGATATTAGGTACCTCAATTACCGAGTTTCTGTACTTGGAGAAGTAAAAAATCCAAGTGTAGTTACTATTCCCAGCGAAAAAGTGACTTTACTGGAAGCCCTGGGATTAGCCGGGGATCTTACCGTATATGCGAAACGTGATAATATACTCTTAATTAGAGAAGAAGAGAATGTTAGAAAACTGGTAAGGCTTGATCTAACTTCAAACGAAATTTTTACCTCCCCATATTATAACCTTAAATCGAATGACATAATTTATGTAGAGGCCAATAAATCTAAAATCGCAAGTACAAGCAGGACTATGCAGTGGTTGCCAATCATACTAAGTACTCTTTCTCTTGGCATTATTGCCCTGGACAGATTATAATAAAAAAACATAACCATGAATTACAATTCTAAAAACGAAACGGAGGATAATCTTTTCAGATCTATTATTCAGACATTCTTTCCATTCTGGCCATTATTTCTAATGCTCATTTTTGGTTGTCTTTTATTAGGCTGGGGATATTTACAATATGCAACTCCAGTTTACGAAGCATCAGCATCAATTATAATTAAGGATGAACAGAAAGGAGTGGATGACTCAAGGATAGTGGAAAGTATGAATCCGTTCAATTCAAAAAAAATTGTTGAGAATGAAATTGAGGTTTTGCAATCAAGAGACCTAATGAATGCTGTGGTAGAAACCCTAAATTTATATACTCCGGTCTATGAGGATATTGGGGTGAAGTCTAAATCTGCTTATACTTCCAGCCCTATCAGGATTATTGTTGAAGAACCTAAAAAGATTCAAATATCCAATGAACCAAAGAAATTTTCTTTTAATTATGATTGGGAAAAAGATGAAGTTCTATTATTAGGAGAAAGATATGTGCTGAATGAATGGATTAAAATTTCAACTGGACATACAATTATGTTTGTCAAAAATGAAAGGAGGTACAGAGAGACGAGAAAACCGTTTTTCTTTAATATAGTAAACCCTAAAATAATTTCGGATGGTTTAGTTGAAGAATTAGATATTAGAGTTACCAATAAATTATCCTCTGTTGTTAATTTAAGCATTAAGGATCCGATACCAGAGAGGGCTGAAGATATTTTAGATCAATTAATACAGGAATATACCCAAAAGATTATTGATGACAGAAAGAAACTGGCCTCTAGTACTCTTGTTTTCATTGAGGATCGAATAAAAAATGTAGAGAAAGATTTAGATGAACTTGAATATGAAATTGAAAAATACAGATCTACCAGAGGGGTTATTAATTTAAGTGAGCAGGGAAGACTATATCTTCAAGATGTGGGCGAGAATGATAAACAAATAGCGGAACTTGAACTTCAGCAAGCTGTTTTAAATAATATTGAAAATTATGTAATATCTAAAGGAAGTACCGGGGGTATCGTACCTTCAACCCTGGGAATTAATGATCCTATTCTTTCCCAGCTTATTGAGAAGCTGTATAATTTAGAGGTGGAATATGAGAGGTTAAAAAGAACAACCGCTGAAAATAATCCTATTTTAACCTCCATTTCTAACCAGATTGGCAAAATAAGACCGGGAATCTTAGAAAATGTTAGCAGCCAAAGACAAAATTTACAGTCAAGATTAAATAATTTAAATTCTAACAATAGAAGATATAATTCAACTTTGAGCAGTATTCCAGGAAAGGAGCGATCTCTTTTGGAAATAAACAGGAGAAAAACAATTAAAGATAACCTCTTCTCATATCTGCTTCAAAAAAGGGAAGAAACTGCATTGGCAAATATACCAACCAATGAAAATAGCTCCTATGTAAATAAGGCAGAGGCTTCGTTAGGACCCGTAGCGCCTAAACCACTTTTCACATATTTGATTGCCTTTTCTTTTGCTTTGGTTACAGGAATAGGTTATGTAACTGGGAAAGAGGTCCTGAGTGGTAAAATTCTATTCAGGTCAGAAATTGAAAAATACACCCAAATTCCTATCATTGCTGAAATATTTCACGTAAAAATACCCAATACTAAAAAATTCGAAAAGCCTCAGGAATTTATTCTAATTGAACAGCTCAGGCAGCTGGGGGCTAGGCTTGGGCTGTACAAAAGGGATTTTAAGCAGCGAAGAATATTAATTACCTCAGGTATTTCAGGTGAGGGAAAAAGTTTTGTGAGTTCTAATCTTGCTTATAGTTTTGCACAATCTGGGAAAAAGGTTGTTCTTGTTGATATGGATTTCAGAAAACCTTATGTTTCAGAATTATTTAGTTTATCCCATTCAAAAGGAATTATTGGATTTTTAAAAGATCAAGTAGTTTATGATGAAATCATTCATCCTTCCGGCGTACACCCCAATTTATTCATTGTGTCTACCGGAGCGCAAGGTGATGATTATTCTGAAATCCTGTTAAATGGAAGAATGGAGTCCCTTATGGACTCACTCTCGGAAGATTTTGAATATGTGATTATAGATTCTGCTCCTATAAATGTGTTGGCTGAGGTTAACCTCCTGGCAGAATTTAGTGACAAAACTTTGTATGTTATAAAACATGGACATACATCAAAGGAAGCCGTTAAAAAACTTGATGATTCTGTAAGCTTGCTATCCCTTAAAAATGTTTCAATTGTTTTTAATGGTCTTAAAAAACGCGGTATGGTAAAAACGGAATACGGTTATGGAAATGATCTAAAACATATGATGTCTTACGCCAAATAAAAGGCTTTTTATTAATTGCTTATAATTTTAAGGGGAGATTTTTAATTTGAATTCACCTCTTAAGGGGAAGTGTTTTAGATTACCTAAGACAATAATTACCACCATCCTTTTGTTAACCGAAATTTCCTGATAGGAATGCAAAACCTTCCTTATTTTGAAGGATACAACTGTATCTTATCTACGTACGAAGGACTTTAATATGGTAGTTGCCATAGAATTTTATAGTATGTCAAAACTCTATATCGGTATTTGAAGAAGAGTAATCCATAATTACATGAATTATAAAAAAATATACATATGAAAGTAGCATTGATTACAGGAGTAACTGGCCAGGATGGAGCTTACCTAAGTGAATTTTTATTAAAGAAAGGTTATGAAGTTCACGGTATTAAAAGGAGAACATCACTTTTTAATACAGAAAGAGTAGATCACCTGTATCAGGATCCCCATGAAATAAACCGGAAATTTATTCTCCATTATGGAGATATGACTGACAGTACTAATCTTATTCGTTTAATTCAGGAAATTAAACCTGATGAAATTTACAATTTAGCAGCCATGAGCCATGTGCATGTTTCCTTTGAAACGCCAGAATATACTGGTAATGCTGATGGTATAGGAGCCCTACGGATACTGGATGCTGTAAGAATACTTGGCCTGGAACAAAAAACAAAAATTTATCAAGCGTCAACTTCAGAATTATATGGTAAGGTTCAGGAAGTTCCACAAACAGAAACAACGCCCTTTTATCCGCGAAGTCCATATGCTGTCGCGAAATTATATGCATACTGGATTACCGTAAACTATAGGGAAGCTTACGGGATGTATGCTTGTAACGGTATCTTGTTTAATCATGAATCCCCTACTAGGGGTGAGACATTTGTGACCAGAAAAATCACCCGTGCAGCGGCAAGAATTGTTTTGGGCCTGCAGGATAAACTTTATTTGGGAAATTTAGATGCCAGGCGAGATTGGGGGCATGCTAAGGATTATGTTCGCATGATGTGGATGATCCTGCAGGCAGATAAACCAGAAGATTGGGTTATAGCAACAGGAGTGACCACATCTGTTAGAGATTTTGTAAGGTTGGCTTTTCAAGAAGTCGGAATTAAACTCGAATTTAAAGGAGAAGGTGTTTACGAAAAAGGCTATGTAGCCTTCTGTTCAAATCCCGAATTTCAATTAGAGATAGGCTTAGAAGTAGTGGTGGTAGATTCCAAATATTTCCGACCTACGGAAGTAGACCTTTTAATAGGTGATGCCACAAAGGCCAATACAAAATTGGGCTGGATTCCAGAATATAATTTGCAGGATCTGGTTAAGGAAATGATGGAATGTGATGTGAAACTTATGCAAAAGGATTGTCTTTTGCAGAAGGGTGGATATCAAACTTTCAATAACTTTGAATAGCAAAATCTCATCTTTAGAAAGAAAAATAAATTTCTATTAACACAAAAGTTTTATGCAAAAGGATTCTAAAATATATATAGCAGGTCATCGTGGACTAGTAGGGAGCGCGATCTTAAAAAATTTAAAAGATAATGGTTATACCAACTTAATAACCCGAAATCATACAAAGCTCGATCTCATAGATGGGGTTGCAGTAGCTTCTTTCTTTGAGAAAGAAAAGCCGGAATATGTTTTTTTAGCAGCAGCTAAAGTGGGAGGTATTGGGGCGAATAATAACTATAGAGCAAATTTTATTTATGAAAATTTGATGATCCAAAATCACGTGATACATCAAAGTTATGTACACAAAATAAAAAAACTTTTATTTCTTGGAAGTACCTGTGTTTATCCCAAGCATTGTCCGCAGCCAATAAAAGAGGAGTACTTGTTAAGCGGTAGTTTGGAATACACAAATGAACCTTATGCTATCGCCAAGATTGCAGGGATTAAAATGTGTGAAAGCTATAACCTTCAATATGGAACAAATTTTATTTCAGTAATGCCTACAAATTTGTATGGACCTAACGATAATTTTAACCTCGAAACCTCCCATGTACTTCCGGCTTTATTAAGAAAGATATATTTAGGTAAATCTTTAGAAACGAATAACTGGAATGCAATCAAAAATGATCTTAATGTGCGTCCTATTGATGGTGTAGGGGGAGAAGCCGAAAATGAAGAAATACTAGAAGTTTTAAAAAATTATGGCATTAGTAGAGATAAACATAAGGTTGTAGTGGAAATCTGGGGCAGTGGAAAGCCGATGCGTGAATTTTTATGGAGTGAAGATATGGCCGATGCTTGTATATTTTTGATGGAGAACATTAGTTTTATCAATATTGTAAACCAAATCCTGGATAAGAAGGATTGCGTAGAAGTTCGAAATAGTCATATTAATATAGGAACTGGAATAGACATTTCAATTAAAGATTTGGCTTATTTAATTAAAAAAATCACGGAGTTTAAAGGAGATTTTTACTTTAATTCAGAAAAAGCTGATGGTACTATGAGAAAGGTTACAGACAACTCAAAATTACAGAATCTGGGGTGGACCTACACTGTTTCTTTAGAAGAGGGTATAGAAAGATTGTACAGCAACCTTAGCAAAGCAGAAGTAACAATTGCATAAAGACAAAAGCTATTTACCGGTCCTAATAAAGAAAATTAACCTAGAAATAGTCTTCACCTATTCATATCCTTAAAATCCTAAAATATATTTTGCTAAATAAGGCTTGACGAGGTGGTAGGATCTGGATAAGTTTCATTCTTATGTAATAGACCAGAGAAGGCAGATGGCATATTATTTTTTGAACATCTTTCACCTAATAATTAATGATGAACAGATATTTTATACCATTATTTTCTTTTTATCAGAATTTCCTAAATAAGGGTCATGAACGTAGCATAAAAGCAAAGAAGAATATTATTACGTCTGTTTTTATAAAGGGGGGGAGTATTGGAATAAGCCTTTTGCTCGTACCTCTTACGATCAATTATGTAAACCCTGAACGTTATGGTATATGGTTAACTATAAGTTCAATTGTCGCTATGTTCAGTTTCTTTGATATAGGACTTACCCAGGGATTAAGAAATAAGTTTGCCGGGGCTTTAGCAAAAGGCGATGATGAAAGTGCACAGGTTTATGTAAGCACGACCTATGCAGTATTAGGGATTATTTTTACTACTGTCTGGTTGATTTTTCTTCTGATTAATCCATTTTTGAATTGGAGCAATTTGTTGAATGTTTCGGCAGAATTTTCTAATGAGATTCCTTTATTGGTTGTAATTGTATTTACCTACTTCTGCTTACAGTTTGTGCTAAGGGTTATAACCACAATTATTACCGCAGATCAAGAACCGGCAAAAGCATCTTTAATAGATCTTATCGGGCAGGTGGTAGCCCTTTTAATTATTGTAATACTGGTTTCAACCACACAGGGTTCTTTAATTTATTTGGGAATGGCGCTTTGCCTTGCACCAATTATTGCTTTGGCCGGAGCAAATATATTTTTCTTTTCTGGCAGATATAAGTCTTATAGACCATCATTTGCCAAAGTAAAATTCTCCCATGCTAAAAGTCTGTTTAATCTGGGAGGAATATTTTTTATCATTCAAATTGCCGGTATTGTGCAATTTGAATCTGCAAATATTATTATTTCAAGGAACTTTGGTCCTGTCCATGTTACTGATTATAACATTGTATATAAGTATTTTGGTGTGTTAAATATGGCGTTTATGATATTTATAAGTCCATTTTGGTCTGCTTCTACTGAAGCTTTTTTAAATGGAGATATTAAATGGATTAGAAACAGTATAAAGAAATATAATCTTTTGAATATCCTTTTCATATTAGCAGGGATAATAATGCTACTATTTTCGAAAACCATCTATTCTTTATGGCTTGGGGAGGGAACGGTAAATATTAGTTTTGAGTTGTCCTTATGGGGGTTTCTTTACTTCTGCACACTGATGTTTGGATCTAAATATGTGAGTTTTTTAAATGGAATAAGTGCTCTGCGTTTACAATTTTATTCCAGTGTTATTAGTCCTTTTTTATTTATAGGTTTGGTTCTTCTTTTCCTTAATTATTTTAAAATGGGGGTTTATTCGTTATTTATGGCCTCTGTTTTGGCAAATATTAATGGGTTTATTTTAGCTCCGATGCAATATTATATGATTATCGTTAAAAATAAAAAAGGCCTCTGGCTTAAATAATAATTATGGATGATTTAAAGATACTCCATCTACAATATAAGACTACAGAAGCGAGTCCTGGCAATAGACTTCATAAAGCTTTTTTAAAAGTAGGAATGGATTCCAGCCTTTTGTGTTTGTATAATGAATTAGACGAGCAAAAACCCATAGTTTGTTTAGGAAGAAAAGCCAAATGGATATCAAAAGGGAATAATTGGGCCGAATCTTATTTGAAAAGAACAATGACTTCTCAATTTGGAATTTTTTCTTATCCCGTTATTGGGTCCAATATTTCAGAAATGGATGTGGTCAAGAACGCGGATGTTATATATGTTCATTGGATTCTTAACGGGTTTCTAAGCCTTGATAATGTTGAACAATTACTTAAACTCAACAAGAGGATTATATTTTTCATGCACGATATGTGGACTATTACAGGAGGGTGCCATCACAGTTTTGACTGTGATAAATACATGAAACTGTGCCATAATTGCAAATTTTTTATAGGTGATAAAGAAAAAGATTTGTCATATAAGGAATTTAAAAAAAAGAAAAGATTATTTTCAACATATGATAATGTATTTTTTATCGCTCCAAGTAAATGGCTGTTTGATTGTGCAAAGAAGTCAGCGCTGACAAAGGAAAAGCCTGTATTTTATATCCCTAATTATTTAGATGATAAAATATTCAAACCTATTGAGAAAAATGTTGCCAAGTATTTGCTCAATTTTGATAAGGATGAAGTTGTTATTGCTTTTGGTGCCATCTCTATCGATAGTCCTTACAAAGGTTGGGAGTATCTCCAAAAAGCGTTGGAATTATTGTCCGAAGATGGCAATTTTAAAAATGTTAGCATATTAATCTTTGGTAGTGGTTATAAAAAAGAGATAGCCGAAGCTATACCATTTAAAACAAAATTTGTGGGGTTTCTTTCTAATGAGTATGCTACCAATCTAATGTACAATGCGGCGGATCTTTTCATAGCCCCTTCTTTAGCTGAGGTATTTGGATATGTCATTTTAGAATCTTTAAGGTGTGGTACACCGGTAGTTGCTTTTAATACAGGAGGAATTCCTGACCTAATTAAACATAAAGAAAATGGATATTTAGCTAAATATAAAGATGCTAAGGATCTGGCTGTGGGAATACAATTTTGTCTTGATAACCGCATCAAGGGTTACGCCTTACCACAATTTGATGGAACCGCCATTATGAACCAACACAAGGAGTTAATTAATAGTGTGCTTAATTAGGACTTTATGGAGAAAATTTTGAATACATTTCTGCAAACTACCTACCGGGAACGCGAACTGTTAAAACTGTTGTGGATTGGTTTTTTGCTATATACTTTGAGTTATACCCTATCGACAACCACTTATGTAAATTTTATTATTTGTCAGGGATTACAGATCGTAGGACTCCTTTTGTTCATCCCCTCATTTATCGCGTTGATAAAATTCAGGCTGAGAAATACCTATTTGCAGGTATTATTTACCTTATACATGATCTGGGTTACAATTATTGTTATAAGGGGTTTTCCTGGCAATTATGGTGAGATTAAATTCATGATTTTAGATGCCTGGTTCGGAGGAATTTTATATTTGAGTCCGCTGTTCCTTCTATTGCCACTTAAGTTCTTCTATTTAAAAAAGCTTTTTCAGGCTATATTCTTTCTCGCAATTACCTTTTTGTTTTATGATGCTTTTTTCATAAAAGATCTTTTAAGTCGGGGGGAAAGCCTTTCCAGTTTGAATATTGTAGAGTACTTTTCAAAAACACTGGCTGTGCCGGCCTTCTTTCTTTTGATGGTCTACCATTATCATTCTAATCGAAGGAAACTTTTTCTTATCCTAATATTGCTTGTTACAGTTTTTTTCGCTCTTGTGAGGGCTCGCCGTGGCTTACTTTTTATGTGTGCCCTCACCGCTATTTTTTCTTATTTACTTTTTCTTTCTCAAACCAGGAATAAAATTTTTTTAGTGCTGCTCACATTTTTTGGTGGAGGAATTTTACTGATTTTTGGATTGGAATTTTTCGCTTCTCAAAAAAATAGCATCTTTGATCTTATTATAGATCGTGGAATTGAAGACACTCGATCCACAGTAGAAATTTGCTTTTATCAGGATTTAAGTTTTAAAGACCTGATAATAGGAAAGGGAATGATGGGAGAATATTTTTGTCCAGGTATAGATGCTGATAATGTCACAGGCTATCGGAGCACCATTGAAACAGATTATCTTCAATTAATCTTGAAAGGAGGACTTATTTCCCTATCTCTTTTTTTATTGATAACTATCCCCGCGGTTTTTAAAGGACTTTTTTACTCAAAGAATTTGCTAAGCAAAGCTGCGGCTCTTTGGATCGTATGGATATTATTTAATATGTACCCATCAACAATTCATACCTTCACCCTTCAATATGTTTTATTGTGGATAGCAGTTGGGATTTGCTATTCCAAAAATATTAGATATATCCCAGATCAGATTCTTGTTCAATATTTTAGAGGAGATGTAAATCCTGTCTCAAATTATCCAAAATCCAACAAGTTAAAAGTTTAGCTATGTTCTCACCGAAAGTATTAATAATTAACCAACCCTTTAATAAAAATACGGGTGGCGGAATAACCCTTTCAAATCTTTTTTGTAATTGGGAAAGGAAAAATTTGGCAGTAGCCTGTTTGGGGTATTTACTTACTGAAAATATGGATCCCAAAATTTGTAATAACTATTATCAATTGGGTTCTGAAGAACGCAAATGGATTTTCCCATTTAATCTTTTTAGCCGAAAATATTATTCAGGCCCTATAAATTTTGAAGATAGAGCAAATAATAAACATAAGGTGGTTGTTGAAAGATCAAATTTTCGTGTAAAAATGATTCTTGACTATATAGTTCCAATTTTTGATTATGTGGGTATTTCCCATTTTCAGGCAAAAACAAGTTTGTCTACCAATTTTTGCAAGTGGTTGGATAAAATTGACCCTGATGTGTATTACATGCAGGCCGAAACAAGAGAAAGTATTATTTTTTGCAATGAAATAATTAAATATAAAAAAAGACCTGTTATTTTTCATATGATGGATGATTGGCCTTCCTTAATAGGAGTAAGAGGCCCTATGAAAAAATATTGGGAACGAAAAATAGATAGAGAATTCAGACATCTGTTAAATAAAGCAGACTTGCTGATGGGAATTAGTGAGTATATGTGCGAAGAATACAAAAAACGTTATGGAAAAAACTTTGTCACTTTTCATAATCCTATAAACTTAGAATTTTGGAAAAAAGCGCAAAGAAACAATTATCAACTTTCCGATAGCCCAACATTGTTATATGCCGGAAGGATAGGTCTTGGGATTGATAAATCTTTGAAGAACATTGCAGAAGCAATAAAAAGGGTTAATAAAGAACTGCATACAGATATAAAATTTATCATCCAGTCCGAGAATGCCCCAAATTGGATCAAGAATTTTAAGAATGTCATCCATCAGACTTTTGTAGCTTATGAAGATCTTCCCAAAGTTTTTGCCCAGGCGGACATTTTAATTCTGCCTTATGACTTTAGTTCGGAATCCCAAAGTTATATTAAATATTCAATGCCCACAAAAGCTCCGGAATATATGGCAAGTGGTACACCTATACTCATTTTTGCTCCAGAAGACACTGCCTTGGTAAAATATGCTCAAAAATATAATTGGGCGGCTGTAGTTACAGAAAACAATGTAGCAGTTCTTAGCGAAAAGTTAAAAACTTTAATTCTTGACAGGACCCTACGGAAACAAATAGCAAATGCAGCTAAAAATATTGCTGAGACTCGTCATGATTCAGATCTGGTCGCGAGGGAGTTTGAACATTTTATTTTAACTACGGCAGGAAAAAAAGTGATTATTTAAAAGAAATTTTTCTATGAATCATTTAGTTATTGGCATTCCAACTTATAAAAGACCACTGATGTTGGAGAAATTGGTCAATAGTATATATACCTGTAATATTGAGAGAAAATTTATTTCGGCGATAGATATTTTGATTGTAGATAATGATATAGAACAAACTGCTGAGGTAACAAGCTTGCAGCTTAAAAATAGGTGCCCTCTCACCTTCAATCTTCATTATCATAATTACCCAATAAAAGGGCTTTCCAATGTAAGAAATGAAATAATTGAAAAGGCACTATTATTAGAACCAGATTTTGTGGTTTTTGTAGACGATGACGAATATGTAACCAGGGATTGGCTGAACGAATTAATTTATACTGCAGTAATAAATGATGGAGATATGGCGATGGGCCCGGTAATCCCTAAATTTGAAATAGAGGCCTCAAAGGCCATTTCGAATTGGTTTTTTCCTACGCGGCACGAAAATCATAAGAAGTTAGATTTCATAATGACCGGAAATCTCATTATGCGTGCCAAATTTTTAAAAGACCATCAATTACAATTTGACACAAGGTTCAACACCACTGGTTCCGAAGATTTCTATTTCGGGATTTGCGTTTTAAAAAAAAATGGTGCTATTTATTACGCGTCAAAGGCAATTGCCTATGAGTGTATTTCTAAAAAGAGAGCAACTCTTAAATGGTTAATACAACGTAAATATAGGGGTGCAAATTCATTTATGTATATTTTGATTCTGGAAAAAAAGATACTTGGAGTTTTTAAAAAACTGGTAATAAGTTTTATCTATTTTAATTTAGGTGTTGTTTGTTTAATCATACTTCCTTTTAAATTCAAATATAGATATTTTGGTATTATTAAAATTGCAGAAGGTCTGGGAGGGTTTACAGGGTTAATGAACTTGAGATACAATGAATATTTAAAAGATAATAGATAAGGAGAATTGCTTTTTGCTCATTAAAAATGTAGAGAGAAAATTATAATTAAAATTACTAGCTCTAATTATATTGAAGTGAAATTTTTTTTTCAAAGATTAAAGTAGTGTTCAGTATTATTTTCTAAAAATTCATATTTTAAATCAGTTGTGCTATGTTCTTAATAGTTAAAAAATGGATAGTCCTTACTTTAAAGAAGTTTACCCCCTTAATTGCAAGGCTTTTAAAAGTTCAAATTCTGAATAAGGATCAAACTCTATCATTTCTAAAATACGCTGAAATAAATAATTATCGCCGGATTTCTGTCGAATTAGAACCTGTTGAAGTTTTTGGAGACACTAATAATTCCTTTTGGAAAAAGGATATTGTGAGGTGTTCTCACAGTGCGGTTTACTGCATTTCTAGTGAAGAATTGAAGGTGTTACCATACGGTGGAATTCAAAAGGGTTCAAAGGTGCTGGATCTGGATTTCGGTTCTTTGCAGTTTATGCTTTCTGGCTTTAAAATGATTAAAAGAAAGAAAAAAAACGTAAAAAATTGTATTGTCTTATGGTCACACAATTGGGGTGGATATTATGACTACCTTTTTTTTATCTATGCTAAACTGTTGAGAATAAAGGAGGTAATGGGGGAAGAAGAATTTAAACAATCCATTGTGCTTTATCCATTGTTTGGAAAATCCTTTGAAAGAGAATTGTTGAAAATTGCGGGATTAGAAGAAAACCAGGTTTATGATGTTAAGAATTACACTGTAGAAGCAGTTAACTATTATTTTGCAAATAATGATAGCTGGTTTTATCCCAGCATTAAGGATATTAAGAATTTACAAAAAATATCTCTATCTCTTACCACAAATAAATCATCTGAACATAAACGAATATATATTTCCAGAAAACATAGAAGAATATTAAGTAATGAAGCCGAAATAATTAAAGTTTTACAGGATTTTGATTTTCAGATTATTAAAGATGAAGCAAGAACTATTAAGGAGCAAATGGAAATTTACAGTAGTGCAGAAATTGTTTTGGGGCCGCACGGAGCTTCTTTTTCCAACATTTTATGGTGTAGGCCGAACACAGTTTTAATCGAATTGTTTTCAAATCAATATTATCCTCCTTATTTTAAATATTTAGCCAATGTTTTAGGCTTAAAATATTATGCTATTATAGAAAATAACGTGGGCGTTAGTGACGACGCTTATTCTTATAAAAATATTTTTATATCTCCTGAAGTAATCCGTAGCTCTCTTAGGAAGATCTTATTAAATCAGAAAGTTTCACCTCTTAAAGCTCTTTAAAAGAACCTGTTAATAAATTTTAATTAATGAAAAAGGTATTACTTTCGGCATTTGCGTGTGATCCCCAATTAGGTTCAGAAGCAGGATATGGTTGGAACTGGTCTGCTGGTTTAGCTAAAAAAGGTTTTGAAGTTCACTGTCTTACCAGGAATCTGGGTAAGGAAAATATCGAGAATGTTTCTAAGCCTGCTAATCTATATTTTCATTATATAATTCTTCCTTTGGGATTTGAGAACCTGTACTCTAATTCTAAATTTGGAATGTATCTTTATTATTTGCTTTGGCAATTATTAGCTTATTATAAAGCACGGTCCTTAAATAAAAAGCATCATTTTAATATTGTTCATCATGTAACCTGGGGCAGTGTTCAGTTAGGTTCATTTCTTTATAAATTGGATATTCCTTTTATATTTGGACCGGCTGGTGGTGGACAAATTTCTCCGTCAGCCTTTAAAAATTACTTTGGAAAAAGCTGGAACGTAGAAGAAAAAAGAAACAAAGTTTCCGCATTTTTAGTAAAATATAACCCAGCCTGCAGAAACATGTTAAAAAAGGCAACAACAGTTTGGGTTTCTAATCAGGAGACTGCGGATTTGGTAAAAAAAATTCGATTTTCGGAGGTAAATCAAACCCTAGATACTGCACTTCCATTAGATTTTTATCCGAAAAATTTTCAACCTAAGAAACCGGAGAAAGGAACTTTAAAACTATTATGGGTGGGAAGACTAATGCCTCGTAAAGGGGTGATGCTATTACTGGATGTAATGGAGAAATTAAAAGAATACCCGGGAATTGTACTTACAATGGTTGGAGACGGAGAACAAAGAGAAAGGATTTTAGAAGCGATAAAATTTAAAGAATTAGGTTCTATCGTTATTTTCAAAGGAAAAGTTCCATATGAAGAAGTAAAAAAATTTTATAACAGTCATGACGCATTTTTCTTTACTTCCTTAAGAGATTCTGGTGCTGTGCAACTGGTGGAGGCAATGGCTTTTGGAATGCCTGTGGTGACAATTAATCTGCACGGACAATCAATTATTGTCAATGATGAAACTGGTTTTAGGTGCCCTTGTAAAGATCCTGCCGAAGCTATTGAAGCTCTAACTAATTCCATTTTGAAACTTTATTGTGATTCTGATTTACTTGGCAGAATGAGTTTAGCCGCTCACAAATATGCTCTCCAACAAACCTGGGATCAAAAGATTGACACAGTGGTAAACCAAAGTTATGCTTTTTGCAAAACTTCTAAAGCATAATTATTTAAGAGGTAAAGAATGATTACAATTTAATTTAATAATTATAATAATCTTAAAATGGCATTTAAAACACCTCTTTTATTTATAATCTTCAATAGGCCGGAGGAAACAAGAATGGTTTTTGATGAAATTAAAAAGCTTAGGCCAGAAAAATTATTTATTGCTGCAGATGGGCCAAGAGCTGATTACCCCGATGATATTTTGAAATGTAAAAAAACAAGAGAAATTATAAATGAAATCGATTGGCCTTGTGAAACAAAAACGAATTTTCGGGATGAAAATTTAGGTTGTGGTAAAGGACCTGCAAACGCTATTACATGGCTTTTTCAGCACGAAGAGCAAGGTATTATACTGGAAGATGATTGTGTGCCGGATAAGAGTTTCTTTTTCTTTTGTCAAGAATTATTAGAAAAATACCAGGATGATTCACGCGTTATGCATATTGCCGGTACCAATCATAATCCCGAATTTGTTCGCGATAATAGTTATTCCTATTTCTTTTCTCAGGTTGGCCATATGTGGGGATGGGCTACCTGGAAAAGAGCTTGGTCCTTGTATGATATAAAAATGGGTGTATTTGATGAAATAATTACAAAGGATTATTTTAAAGATATTTATCCCAACCCTTTTATTCGAAAATATATGATAAAGAAATTCACAGAAACTTATACAGGAAAGATAAAAGGGGTTTGGGATTATCAATGGGAGTTCACAAGAATTATCAATTCAGGCCTAACAATTATGCCTCGAAATAATTTAATCCATAATATAGGATTTGGAGATGCTGCCACCCATACCTTCAGTAGTAACAATTATTTTAAAAATGCTTCTGTTAAATCTCTGAAATTTCCGTTAAAACATCCCCCATTTGTAATCAAAGATGTTCAATCTGAAAATAAACATTTCCATAAAATGTTCCGCTGGATCTTAAAGAGAAAATTGTTTTCTACTATTGGATTAAATGGGTATAATTCCCGCGGTTAATTATTGTAAACTTTGATATCTTATTGAGTATTCAATATTTTTCTTTTTCTCTCACATTAAAATTAAATTAGCCATTTAATCTCATGAAAACCTACGCAAACGGAACTTACTTAAGTGATTTTTCTTTGTATTCAGAATCACTCGACCAATTACCCCAAAGTGAAAAATTGGTTATTAATACTATTAATCAATATTCGTATTGTATCGCCTGTAAGGATGGTGAATTTAAAAAAGCCCTACTTGAATCTGAAGTTTTATTACCAGATGGAATAGCCATGGTTGCTGCTGAAATTTTATTAAATGGTAAAAGAATAAAAAAAGTTTCAGGCAGTGATATTCATCAGTATCTTTTGACTAAACTTAATAATGAAGGAGGAACTTGTTTTTATTTAGGATCATCAGAACAAACTTTAGGAAAAATTCACCTGAAATTAAAACGTGAATTTCCAAATATAAAGGCAGGATTTTATGCCCCACCATTCAAAAAAATATTTTCTGAATCTGACAGCAAAAAAATGGTTGACGCTGTAAAAAAAAATAAACCAGATGTACTTTTTATTGGAATGACTGCCCCTAAACAAGAAAAATGGGTGTCTGAATATAAAAATGAATTAGATGCCAAAGTTATATGTTCAATAGGTGCCGTATTTGATTTCTATTCCGGATCGGTAAAACGACCTAATAAAATATTGCGAAAGTTAGGTTTGGAATGGTTGGGACGATTACTACGAGAACCAAAAAGAATGTGGAAACGTTATCTATATT
>Ga0307486_1000935_pt1 | contig 24285 bp, 19 predicted proteins | sample CBIW02metaG_FD_203663 | JGI IMG/M metagenome (GOLD analysis project Ga0307486, IMG submission 203663) | Sea-ice brine microbial communities from Beaufort Sea near Barrow, Alaska, United States - CBIW 0.2 | ecosystem: Environmental > Aquatic > Marine > Coastal | place: USA: Alaska | collected...
GGCGGACGTCCGCTCAAGGGTGACATCACAGTGCGCGGCGCAAAGAACTTTGTCTCTAAGGCGATGGTTGCGGCTCTGCTGGGATCCACTCCCTCCATTCTTCGCAACGTGCCGAGCATCCGCGACGTCGGTGTCGTGGCGGGCCTGCTGGGATTGCATGGGGTTGATGAGGAGTACGACGCCGAGGCCGGCATCGTGACGATGGACACCACCAACCTCAACTCGGCTGCGGCGATCGACATCGCGGCGCACGCGGGATCATCACGTATCCCGATCCTGCTGTGTGGCCCGTTGCTGCACCGTTTGGGCGAGGCTGTCATCCCTGACTTGGGTGGGTGCCGCATCGGCGACCGTCCCATCGACTTCCACCTTGAGATCCTGAAGCAGTTTGGTGCCACCGTCGAGGAGTCACCTGACGGGTTGCACCTGACCGCACCCAATGGACTCAAAGGCATCCGCTACGCGCTCAAGTACCCCTCCGTGGGTGCCACCGAGCAGCTGCTGCTGACCGCAGTGATGGCCAAGGGCACCACGCTGCTTGAGAACGCCGCCGTTGAGCCAGAGATTAAGGACCTCATCGATGTGCTGCAGAAGATGGGCGCCATCATCTCGGTCGACACCGACCGCACCATCCTGATCGAGGGCGTCGAAACGATGCGGGGCTACGACCACACGTCGCTGTGCGATCGCATCGAGGTGGCGTCCTGGGCTAGCGCGGCGCTTGCCACCAAGGGAGACGTGTTCATCCACGGCGCCCAGCAGCGCACCTTGGGTACGTTCCTCAACGTGTTCCGCAAGGTGGGCGGCGAGTTCGACGTGGTCGACGACGGAATCCGCTTTTATCACCCGGGCGGCGACCTGCATTCCATCGCGCTGCAGACGGACGTGCACCCCGGATTCATGACGGACTGGCAGCAACCGCTGGTAGTCGCGCTCACTCAGGCCAAGGGCCTCAGCATCGTCCACGAGACCGTGTATGAGCAGCGGTTCGGATTTACCTCCGCGCTCAATGCGATGGGCGCCCAAGTTCAATTGTTCCGTGAATGCTTGGGCGACCGGACGTGCCGTTTTGGTCAGCGAAACTTCTTGCACTCAGCCGTGATCTCTGGGCCCACGCCGCTGGTTGCCGCAGACATCGAGGTGCCGGACTTGCGTGGGGGCTTCTCTCACCTGATTGCCGCGCTGGCCGCCACCGGCACGTCCAACGTGTCCGGCATCGGCATCATCGACCGCGGGTATGAAAACTTCCGCGACAAGCTTGTGGCGCTCGGCGCCAGCATCGAGTAAGGGCGCATGCCAACCAAGATCTCACGTGGCTACCGGGTCGTCGCGTTTATTCTGCGTCCCATCACCACGATGATGACACGCAAGGACTGGCATGGTGCGCAGAACCTGCCCAGCGAGCGCGGCTTCATCGCCGTGGCCAATCACGTCTCGTACGCAGACCCAGTGACGTTCGCTCACTTCCTGTACAACAACGGTCACCCGCCACGCTTTCTCGCGAAATCGAGCCTGTTCGAACTGCCGATCGCGGGCAGCATTCTGCGAAACCTCGACCAGATCCCGGTCTACCGAAACTCCAAACGCGCACGCGACGCTATCGACCGCGGAGAAGCGGTACTGACCCGCGGCGACATGATCGCTGTCTTCCCGGAGGGCACCCTCACCAAGGATCCCGAGATGTGGCCGATGGTCGCCCGTACGGGTGCCGCACGCATGGCGCTCGAGGCGAACGTGCCCGTGATCCCCGTGGCCCAGTGGGGCGCCCACCGTCTGCTGAGCCCGTATTCAAAGCTTCTCAAGCCGTTCCCGCGCAAGAAGATCACCGTGATTGCGGGGCCTCCCGTCGACCTCGACGAGTTCCGGGATCGACCACTGGACACCGAGACATTGCGCGCCGCGACCAACAAGATCATGGCTACGTTGACATCTATGCTGGAAGAAATCCGCGGTGAGCAGGCTCCCGCAAAACCATTTGACCTGAGGGACAAGGGGCGCGAAGCATGACGAAGGCCGCAGTATTGGGAGCAGGAGCCTGGGGGACGACCTTCGCGGCCGTGCTGGCCGATGCGGGCAGCGACGTATCGCTGTGGGGTCGTGACGCCGACATCATTGACGGCATCAACACGGACCGTCGCCACGAGCGTGCTCTCCAGGGCCTCGAGCTTCCCTCCGGAATCTCGGCCACGACGAACATGGACGAGGCGATTGCCGATGCCGACATCGTCGCTGTCGCTCTTCCGTCTCAGCATGTCCGCGCGATTCTTGCCGGGCACGCGGAGGCGCTGCCGGCATCGGCGATTGTGACGTCCCTCATGAAGGGAATCGAGCTCGGCACTCACGAGCGCATGAGCGAGGTGCTGGCCGATGTGTGGTCATTGCCCAAGGAGCGCCTGACCGTAGTATCGGGCCCCAACCTAGCCCGTGAGATCGCGGCTAAGCAGCCCACCGCGACTGTCATCGCCGGCTACGACGAGGATGCGGCAAGCATGCTCGCCGAGGCGACCGCTTCGAAGTATTTCCGCCCGTATACCAATAGCGATGTGGTGGGTGTGGAACTCTGCGGCGCCTACAAGAACGTCATTGCCGTGGCCGTGGGCATCACCGCCGGCCTGGGCTTTGGTCACAACACGACGGCAACCGTCATCACGCGCGGCCTCGCGGAAATCACTCGGCTCGGCATGGCGCTGGGCGCCGTATCGGAGACATTCTCCGGCCTGGCCGGCATGGGCGACCTCATCGCCACGTGCGCGTCTCCGCTGTCGCGCAACCACACGCTGGGCGCCCACATCGGGCGTGGCGCGACGCTCGAAAACGCCATCGCCATCACGGGAGGTACCGCCGAGGGAGTGAAGACCTCGCTGTCGGTGCGTGAGCTTGCCGCGACGGTGGGCGTCGACATTCCTATCTGTGACGCGGTCGTCGCGATGCTGCACGAAGGCCGACCCAAGGAGGCAGTGCTTCAGGCTCTGCTTGCCCGCCCGCGCAAGGCTGAGGGAGTCTAGGCCGTGGCAAGGCCCGTCGTCGCTGTCGTCTTTGGCGGACGTTCTTCGGAACACGGGGTGTCCTGTGTGACCGCCGGTGGTGTGCTTGGCGCGATCGACCCGGAGCAATGGGACGTCATCGCGATCGGCATTACCACCACCGGTCGCTGGACTGTCGCAAGTGCCGACCCAGCCGATTGGCGCATCACGGGCGACGTCCTTCCCCACGTGTCGCCGGACGGCGAGACAGTGCTCTTGCCCGTCCAAGCGGGAGACAAAGAGTGGCGTATCGAGGGCCACGACGGTTTGATTCGTCACCTTGCCACCGTCGATGTGGTCTTCCCGTTGCTCCACGGACCCTTCGGCGAGGATGGCACCCTCCAGGGCGCGTTCGAGCTGCTCGACGTGCGCTATGTGGGATCCGGCGTGCTGGCCTCCGCAGTAGGGATGGACAAGCAGTTTATGAAGACGGCGTTCAAGGACGCGGGCCTGCCCGTCACCCCGGACGTCACCTTGCAGCCTGGTGACGCGGTCGCCGACCACCTCGAGCGCATCGCGCTTCTGGGTCTGCCGCTGTTCGTGAAGCCCGCGCGCGCTGGTTCGTCGATGGGAATCTCGAGGGTCGACGACCTGGCACACCTCGAGGCGGCCGTCGCAGATGCAGTGCTCCACGACCCCAAGGTGCTGATTGAACGCGGGATCGAGGGCCGTGAGATTGAAAGCGCGGTGCTGGCGACCGCGGGAGAAGTCCGGGTGTCTCCGGCGGGTGAGATTGTGACCGGCGGGGACCACGACTTTTACGACTTCGAGGCCAAGTACCTCGACGGTGGGGCAGTGCAGTTGCTGTGCCCCACGTCTCTGCCGGACGATATCGCAGAGATGGTGTCGGACTATGCGCGGAGGTCATTCCGCGCCGTGGGGGCCGAGGGACTGGCCCGTGTGGACGTCTTTGTGGGCGACGATGGCGCGGTCACGGTTAACGAGATCAACACGATGCCCGGGTTCACCACCACGAGCATGTACCCGCGGATGTGGGCATCGGCAGGGGTCGGGTACGAGGAACTCGTGCAGACGCTACTCGAGACTGCGCTCCACAGGCCTCTGGGTCTGCGCTAGCGCGGACTGCCTCCGAAGTTCGGACAAAGCCTCTGGCGGCTCCGGCTCCGGTTCCGGTTCCGGTTCAGTGTGAGCGGCTGCCTAGCGGCATTCAAGCCCGTTGAGCGGCGCCAAAGCCGCGGCACCCGAGGCCTCCGCGAACACATCGGCAATCGCCGTATCGGCGCGAATTTTGGGGACGCGCATCTCGACCGCGGGGGAGTGGCCAAACGTAGTGGCGACCCAGTCGTCGCCATCCTCCTCAATAAGCCAGCCGATGGTGACCGACGGCGTGTCGATCTGGGTGCACTGCTCGGTGGTGGGCCCGGGAGGCTCTACGCCGCAGCGGGCGATGATGGGAAACTCGTCGCCCCACGCTGTGGTGGCCTGAGAGGAAGTGGCGCGAACGTCCAGGCCGCCCAAGGTGTCCGGCATCGCCAGCATGACGGGTGCGCAGTCTGGATCCCCGGCGTACGGGGCGGGGTCAAGGACGAGAGCCTGGGTGCATCCTGCGAGTACGAGGGCAGTCAGCGCGCCAGTGGTGGCCAGTCGAACACGAAGCATGCCCTAAGCCTACGGCGGCTACGGAGGCGAACGGCACGGCTGTGACCCGGTAGCGTCTACACGTGAGCACTGCCCGAGACCTCTTTGCCGGCCTTCCGCATCGGCGCGCGTTCTCGCTGGCGTGGCCTGCGATCCTGTCCAATATTTCGGTTCCGCTCGTGGGGCTCGTGGACACTGCGATGCTCGGCCACTTCTCTGACGAGTTGAACTTGGGCGCGGTCGCGTTGGGCGCCACAGTACTGGGAGCGGTCTACTGGTTGCTGTCGTTTCTGCGCACGGGCACCACCTCGTTGGTGGGACGCGCGCTAGGCGGCGGGCACAACGATGCCGCGATCACCCACGCGCAGCGCGCCGCATTGTTGGCGATCTTGCTGGGAGTGGTCGTCGTGGTGGTCCAGGCGCCAGTCGTCCCGTGGGTCATGGACTTCCTGACGCCCGCGGGCGAGGTGGGGGCCGTGGCCTCGGACTACACGTCGATCCGGCTCCTCTCCGCGCCGGCCGTGCTGCTGACTCTCGTGGTGACGGGTTGGTTTATCGGCGCAGGGGACACCAAGCGTCCGCTGGCGACTGTGGCCGTGGTGGCCACCATCAACATCGTGCTCGACGCGATCTTTGTCGCCGGGTTCGGTTGGGGAGCACGCGGGGCCGCGACCGCGACCGTGATCGCCGAGTGGTCTGGCCTGCTGGTGGCGCTGTGGCTGTGGTGGCGAATGGCGAACGCCTCGTCACGCGCGTCTGTCACGCGGCTGCGGGGCAGGGGCCTGCGCAACGGGTGGATGAAGCTCATGGGGATGAACCGCGACATCTTCTTGCGCACGCTGATCCTGTACGGGGTCATCACGTTCGTGACCGCGTATGGCTCGCATATTTCGCCCACCGTGCTCGCCGCCAACGCGATCCTGATGCAACTGATGTACCTGGCCTCCTACGGCCAGGACGGCTATGCCGCGGCCGCGGAATCGATGGCCGCTCGCGAGATCGGCGACCGCAATGTTCCGGCCTTCCACCGGGCTGTGGCCGCGGCGACACTGCCGGCTCTGGGCATCGGCGCAGTCTTCACCGTGGCGTACTTACTTGCGGGGCCCGCCTTCATCGCCGTGCTGACGTCGCTGCCCGATGTGACCGATGCGGCCCTGGCGGCGTTGCCATGGGTCGCGGTGCTTCCGCTTGCCTCCGCGGGAGCCTACTTGTTTGACGGAATATTCCTCGGCAGCGGGAAGATGAAGTGGATGGTGGCCGGGATGGCCGTGTCAGCGCTGTTCTTTGCGCTCGCGTGGTGGCTTGGCGCGACGACTGACGACCCCAACGGCAATCTGTGGCGCGCGTTCGTCATCTTCAACTTTGCGCGGGGCGCGACCCTTGCGATTGCCTACTGGATCCAGACCAAGCGCCGGACCTGGCTGGAAGGCACCCACGTCCACGTCTAGCTGTACTTTTGCTGGCGCGCTCGACCGCACTTGGCCGCGGTGCGCATCGGGTGCACGATTTTGCCCCGTAGGCTCGTGGCTATGACTGATATCGGCCCTGACACGACCATCGGCGACATCAACGAGGACGCGCTCATCGCGCTCTTCGTGCCCCGGTTGCCCCGCTCCGACGCCGAGATTCTAGGCCCCGGCGACGACGCCGCGGTGATCTCGGTCGACGGTGATCTGGTGGTCTCCGCAGACGTGCTGATCGAGAACCGGCACTTTCGCACCGAATGGTCCACCGGCGCGGACGTGGGCTGGCGTGCGGCGATGCAAAACCTTGCCGACATCGACGCGATGGGGGCGGTGCCCACCTCGCTGCAGGTGACCCTTGCCGCGCCGCCATCCACCCCAGTGCAGTGGGTGCTCGACTTTGCCGACGGGCTCCGTGAGGCGTGCGAGCCTCACGGAGTGGGGGTCATCGGCGGCGACCTCAGCGGCGCCAGCGAGATCGCGATCTCCGTGACGGTGCTGGGAGAGACTCACGGCACGGCCCCCATTACGCGCGCCGATGCCATCGACGGGCAGATCGTGGCAGTCGCGGGGCCTTTGGGGGGAGCCCGGGCGGGGTTCGAGCAGCTGATCCGTGCGGAACGCAGCGACGAAGAAACTATTGGGCTGTTTATCCGCCCCAACCCGCGCATCGGCGCCGGGCTGGAGGCCGCGCTCTATGGCGCGACGGCCATGATGGACCTGTCAGATGGCCTGGTACGCGACGCGAGCCGAATGTCTAAAGCGTCCGAGGTCGGAATCGACATCGACTCGGCTGAGCTCCCCGTTCACCCGGGTGCGCGGCTGGTGGCGGCGGCATTTGAGCTGGACCCGCTCCTGTGGGCGCTGGCCGGGGGCGAGGACCATCACATGCTCGCGGTCTTCCCTCGCGAGAGCGCGGTGCCGGAGGGCTGGACGATCGTTGGCCGCACCTCAGATGCCTTCTCGGGAGTGCTGGTGGACGGCGAGGAGCCTTCGGTGCGCGGCTGGGACCACTTCGGCGGCTAGCGGCGGTCTGGGCGGCTCGCGGATGCGCGCTCGCCGCTGCGACTTGGGCGGCTCGTGGCGACCTGACCTGTCTGGCTACAGCCAAGAAGACCTCGACTACGTCGCGGATCAGATGAACCGACGACCTAGGAAACGACTGGACTTCGCCACCCCATACGAGACAATAGAACCCCTATTATTGCAATGACCCATTGAGACCGCCACGCAAAAGCGAAGACTTCTGTCCCCAATAGCGTCCGGCAGCGTGCGGCAGTGACTTCCAACCTGCGGCAGCGACTTCCAGCGACAGGTGGCGACTTCCAGCGACAGGTGGCGACAGGCAGAGACTAGTGGCCGCCGGGCATAAAAAAGCGGGCGCCCCGTAAGGGAACGCCCGCTTTTCGCAGTCAATCAGAAATTAGATGTTGCGGGTAACCTTGCCGGCCTTGAGGCACGAGGTGCACACGTTAAGGCGCTTAGGGGTTCCGGCAACCACAGCACGGACGCGCTGGATGTTCGGGTTCCAGCGACGTGAGGTACGGCGGTGAGAGTGCGAAATAGAGTTACCGAATGACGGACCCTTGCCGCAGACCTCGCAGTTGGCAGCCACGATAGTTCTCCTAGGATTATGCGCGAACTAGCAAAATACCGTCGCGCCACGTTGTCATGCCCGATGCTCGGGCAACCGCACAATCGTATCCGACGAAGCCCTCCCACGCCAAATTGGGGCCCCTTCACGCTTGTGCGATGCTGGTCTTGTCGGCGTGTCGTGGCACCATTGTGCAGGAGAAAACTGGTGGCGGCGAACTCGACGCGCACCATAGAGACGACGAAAGGTGGACGCGTGAGCGAAACCGCGAACCTGCGCCGTTGGTTGGAATCCGGAGCCAAGGCGGTCAAGGGCGCCCGCACCAAGCTCGACGCGATCAACGTTTTCCCCGTCCCGGACTCCGACACCGGCACCAACATGTACCTCACCTTGCAAGAGGGAAACAGGGCAGTCTCCAAGCTTCCCCACAATGCAACTCACCGTGAGGTGGTCGCCGCCTTTGTGCGAGGCGCACTCATGGGGGCTCGCGGTAACTCGGGCGTCATCGTGAGCCAGTATCTCAACGGCTTCCTTACCGAACTAGACAAGCGCGGCGGCATGGACAAGGTGAAGCCCGCAGGGATCGCTCAGGCGCTCGACGTCGCCGCGGAGGCCGCCTATGGCGCCGTGGCTGATCCGGTGGAGGGCACCATCCTTACCGTGGCCCGCGAGGCGGCCAGGGGCGCTACCGAGGCGGCGGGTGCCAAGGCCGACCGCTCGTCCGTGATCGTGGCCGCGGTACTCGCCGCCCGGACGGCGCTCGCCAAGACCCACGAGGAACTCCCCAGCGCCAAGGCCGCAGGAGTGGTCGACGCCGGTGCCGCCGGCCTAGTGCTGCAGCTCGAGATGCTCGCCGAGATCATCGCCGGGCCTGACGCTTTGAGCTCGCTCGATGAAGTCGCATGGGAGATCCGTGACGGGCGCTCGCGCGTAGGAATCGAGGGGCTTTCCCAGGCCGGAGCGCACCTGAGCGGTGCGTACGAGGTCATGTTCGTTGTGTCGCATGAGCCCGACGGTGACGAGGCGCTGCGCACCGAACTCAGCACGGTGGGCGATTCGGTCGCGGTGACGGGTTCCCACGGTCTGTGGCAAGCGCATGTGCACACCGATTTTCCAGCCGCCGCCGTCGCCGTGGGCGCCGCGCACGCCGCGCGTCAGATGCTGGTGCGCAATATGAGCATGAGCAACGTAGGCGACCGGGCCGCTACGGGCGTCGTAGCCCTCACCACATGTCCCGGACTCGCGGAACCGCTGGCAGACGCGGGTGCCGTGGTTTTGGTCGTCCCTGACCCGCGTGCGCTCAAGGCGCGTGCGCTCAGGCGTGCGGTCAAGGATGCCTCCGGCCGAGCCGCCGTGGTGGTGGCAGGCCACCCCGCGCTACGCGCCGCAGCCCTCAAGCTGGCCGATAAACGCCGCAAGCCTGCGTTGACCGTGATCGACTGTGTCCATGAGGCCCAGGTGGTGGCCGCGGTCGCCGCGAGCGCCCTGGTGACGCCGGGGCAGAACATCGCCGAGCAAATGGCCGATGCCGTCGCCGACACGGCGGTGGCCTCCAGCACCGGCGACGCGCTCGACGACGACGTGGACCGCTTGTTGTCGGAGTCGACGGAAATTGTCACGTTGGTTCTTGGTGCGAGAGTGAGCCCGGGCATCGCGGATGCAGTGAGGCTCTCCGCCCGCAGCAGCTCGCCGCTCGCGGACGTAAATGTGTACCTGGGTGGTCAGCTCGAGCCGGCCGTGCTCATCGGCGTCGAGGGCCCGCAGCAGTCGTGAGGCCTACTCACTCATGATTCAGGAAGAGCCGAATGCGGCGGAGTCCCGCTTGCGTCAGCGCGAGCCGTTGGCGAAGGTGCTTGGTACCCGTACCGCGAAGTCGCTCGCCAAGCTCGATCTCCAGACTGTCGACGACCTGCTGCGCCACTACCCGCGCCGCTACGGCGAACCGGGGCAGCTCACCGACATCTCGCAACTCGGCGTGGGTGAGCACGTGACGGTCATGGCGCAGGTGCGATCCGCCACAATCCGCACCATGCGCACGCGCGGTGGAGCGATGCTCGAAGCCATCGTGACCGATGGCACTCACTCGCTTCAACTCACGTTCTTTGCCAAGCGCGCGGGCGTGCTGCGCATGCACGAAGACAAGCTCCGCGCGGGACGCACGGGGCTCTTCACGGGCACCGTGGGGGAGTACCGCGGCAAGCGCCAGCTCACGCACCCTGACTACCTGATCGTGGGAGTCGACGCGGCTGATGCCGACGAGGCTGTGCTTGAAGCGTCCAGGCCCATCCCGTTCTACCCGGCGGCCGCCAGCGTCCCTACGTGGCGCATCGGTCGAGCCATGAGAACTGTCCTGGACCCGCTCCCCGACAACTACTTTGCCGACCCCATCCCGGAGTCATTGCGCGCACGGCATGGCTACAGCGCCCTCGTGCCGAGCCTGCGAGATATCCACCTCCCGGACGACACCGCTGCCCATACGCGCGGCACGGCACGGTTCGTCTACGAGGAGGCGCTGATTCTGCAGGCCGCGCTGGCTCGCAGGCGGGCGGCGTACGAGTCGCTTACGTCGATCGCGCGCCCCCGCACGTCAGACGGCATGGCCGCTGCGCTCGACTCGCGCCTGCCGTTCGCTCTCACGGAGGGCCAGCTCCACGTGGGCCAGCAGATCGCGGCTGACCTCGAGCGTGACACGCCGATGATGCGGTTGCTTCAGGGCGACGTGGGTTCAGGTAAGACGGTCGTGGCACTGCGAGCGATGCTGCAGGTCGTTGATGCGGGCGGACAGGCGGCGCTGTTGGCCCCCACCGAGGTCCTCGCCGCGCAGCATCTCACCACCCTGCGTGCCCTCATGGGCCCCATCGCGGAGGGCGGCATGCTCACTGGCTCTGCGAAAGCGACGCGTGTCACCTTGCTGACGGGCTCGCAAGGGTCTAAGGCGCGCAGAGTGGCGCTCGGCGAGGCGGCATCGGGCGCGGCAGGGATTGTCGTCGGTACCCACGCGCTGTTGAGCGAGACGGTGCAATTTGCGGACTTAGGGCTCGTGGTGGTCGACGAGCAACACCGGTTCGGCGTGGAGCAGCGCGACGCGCTCCGCGCACGCGGAGATCGGCCTCCTCACACCCTGGTGATGACGGCGACCCCCATCCCACGCACTGTCGCGATGACGGTGTTTGGCGACCTGGAGACCTCGACTCTTGCTGAGAAGCCCGCTGGTCGCGCACAGATCGCGACCCACGTGGTCCCCGCGACGAACGATGCGTGGCTCGCCCGCGCCTGGAGCCGAATCCGCGAAGAGGTGGACGCGGGGCGCCGCGCCTACGTCGTGTGCGCGCGCATCGACGGCGACGCTGAGGTGACTGACGAAAGCCTGGAGGACGGCGATACTGCGCGCTCCGGCGGGGCGACAGCAGTGGGCGGCGAGCCCGGAGGCGGCGCGAGCCTCGCCCCCGATGGCGGGCTGGACCTCTCCGAGCCCGCTATACCCAAGGTGCCGCTGGCCTCTGTCAAGGAGATGGCCGCGATGCTCGGCTCCCTCCCAGACCTCGCCGGCGTGGGCATCGGCGTGATGCATGGCCGCCTGTCGGCGGACGCGAAGGCGGAGGCCATGGCCAAGTTCGCTTCCGGGCAAACCCCAGTGCTCGTCTCGACCACCGTGATCGAGGTCGGTGTGGACGTGCCTGACGCCACTGTGATGGTGGTGCTCGACGCGGACAACTTTGGCATCTCGCAGTTGCACCAGCTGCGCGGTCGCGTGGGTCGCGCCGGCCACGATTCGCTTTGTCTGTTGGTGTCACGCGCGGAGCCGGGTTCCGTCGCTCACGAGCGTCTCGACGCACTCGCGGCCACGACCGACGGGTTTGAGCTCGCAGAAAAGGACCTCGAACTCAGGCGCGAGGGGGACGTGCTCGGCGCCGCACAATCGGGCGGGCGCAACTCGCTGCGCCTCCTGCGGGTGGTGCGTGACGCGGCCGTCATCGACGCAGCCCGTGTTGACGCGCGCGAACTGATCACGGCAGACCCGCAACTTGCCGCGCATCCAGTGCTCGCCCAGGCGATCGAAGCTTGGCTCGAGCCCGAGCGCGAGGACTACCTGGAGCGCTCGTAGCCAACTACGCTGTGCTTATGACGCGCATCATTGCAGGCACGTTCGGCGGTCGCCGCATCACAGTGCCGCCCAAGGGCACCCGCCCCACCACCGATCGAGTGCGTGAGGCTCTCTTCAGCAGGTTGGACCATGCGAACATACTTCGCGGTTCACACGTGCTCGACCTCTTCGCGGGGTCAGGTGGCTTGGGGCTTGAGGCGCTGAGCAGGGGAGCAGCGGAGGTGACATTCGTTGAGGCAAACAGCGCCGCCGCACGTGTCATCCAGAGCAACATCACGGAATTGGGAGTAGGTTCGCGGGCCACTCTCGTGCGCGAGCGCGTTCAGCAGTATCTTCAGCGCGGCGGCCCCACCACGCCAGCCGACCTCGTCTTTGCAGACCCGCCCTACGACATCTCGCCGGGAGAGATGGCCCAGATGCTTGCGGCACTCGAGCCCTCACTGGCCCCCGGTGCCGAGGTAGTCGTCGAGTGGTCCACGCGGTCCCCGCTGCCGGACTGGCCGCACTTCTTGCTCCCGGTCGCGCGCAAGGATTATGGCGAGACAGTGCTGCATTACGCAGAGTTTGAACCCAGCGCCGGGCACTAACGAAGCGCCGGACGCTCAACCGTGGCGCGCCATCAGCCAGCAGTGTCCGTGAACCAGGCTCGTCATTGAGGTAGCGTCGTCCCATGACTATCGCGGTGTTTCCAGGCACATTTGACCCGATCACGCTCGGGCACATCGACATCGCTGTGCGCGCGCGTGGCCTCTTCAAGGAGGTCATCATCGGTGTCGCGCACAACTCGTCAAAGTCGCCCTTACTAGACGCCCAGACGCGCATCGACGTGGCCTCTGCCGCTGTCGCTCACCTCGATGGCGTGCGCGTGGAACTCGTGGAGGGCCTGCTCGCCACGTTCTGCGAGGATCGCGGCGCGGGAGTGATCGTAAAGGGCCTGCGGGGCGGAGCGGACTACGATGCCGAGCTGCCTATGGCCCTGATGAACAGGTCCCTCACTGGCATCGAAACGGTCTTCATTGTGGGCGATGGCGCGCTCAGCCACGTCGCCTCGTCACTGGTGCGCGACGTGGCTCGCCACGGCGGCGACATCTCCGCGTACGTGCCCGCAGGGGTCGCTCCGGTAGTTGTTGACGCGTTGGGTTGAGGTATCGGCACTTCATCGCGTAAAGTAGGGCGCTGGCCCTGCCATAGCGGCGGGCCAAGGTCCACGAGGACTAAGGAATGTGGGAGGTGCGCGTGAAACATTCGCATCACCCTGCCCCCTCGCCGTTGACATTCTCCATGCGAGACCTGTCACGGCGCCCGGGAGCGCAGCACACTGTGTCGCTGAAATTCCCGGCCCCCGTGGTGCTTGGCACAGACGTTATTGGAGTGCCGGTAGGCGGCGACGTGGAACTCGAGTTGAGTTTTGAGTCGGTGTCTGACGGCATTTGGGTCTCCGGAACCGTGACGGCGCAAGCCGTGGGGGAGTGCGGACGATGCTTGGATGAGGTGCGACTCGACGTCGATGCCCCGGTCCAGGGACTGTTCATGTACCCCGACTCGCAGCGCGAGGCGGACGAGGATGAGTCAGAGGATGTGTTCGAGTTTGATGGTGAAACCATCGAGCTTCAGGAACTCGTGCGGGATGCGGTGGCGACAAGCATGCCGTACACCCCGTTGTGTTCTGAGGATTGCCCCGGTTTGTGCGACCAATGTGGCGCGCGACTCGCGGACAATCCTGACCATAAGCACGAGGTGGTCGACCCGCGGTGGTCGGCCCTGCAAGATTTAAGAGACAATAAGGGCTGAACCAATACTGGTTTTGACCGAAACACTGGGATTTTTCCCAAAAGAGAGTGAGCTAATCGTGGCAGTTCCGAAGCGCAAGATGTCGCGCAGCAATACCCGTTCGCGCCGTTCACAGTGGAAGACCACTCCCTCGAACACCGCAACGTGCCCCCAGTGCAAGGCCCTCAAGCTCACGCACGTCGCATGCCCCGCGTGTGGCGCCTACAACGGCCGCCAGTACGCAGAGGCACTGCGCACCGAGCACGAAGCGTAAAGGTCGCGCCGTGTGGCGCGAGGTGAGTCAATGAGTATCCCAGGGCAGGCTGCGGCCGATGCGCTGGTGAAACGTTTGGGTGTCTCAATCGACCCCGATCTTCTTGTGTTGGCTTTGACGCACCGTTCTTTCGCTTACGAGGCGGGCGGCTTGCCCACGAATGAGCGCCTGGAGTTTTTGGGCGACTCAGTGCTGGGCATAGTCGTGACCGACAAGCTTTACCGTTCGCACCCAGATCTTCCAGAGGGCGACCTCGCGAAGATGCGTGCCGCCAGCGTCTCTCAGAAGGCGTTGTCGGTGATCGCTCGCGAGGTCGGCCTGGGTCCCTGCATTCTGCTTGGCAAGGGCGAGAAGGCTACGGGGGGCGCGGACAAAGACTCGATCCTGTGTGATGGGCTCGAGGCGATTTTTGGCGCCATTTACCTGTCGCACGGCATCGATGTTGCTACCGACGCGATTTTGCGGATGGTGGGGCCGACCCTCACCGCGGCAGCGTCGTCTGGCGTCGCGCTCGACTGGAAGACCTCCCTTCAGGAGGCCTGCGCCGAGCGAAACCTTGGCAGCCCTGTGTACGAGGTCGAGGGCAGTGGCCCAGATCACTTGCGTTCCTTTGTTGCCACGGTGGTCATCGCCGGCCAGCCTCGCGGCACCGGTACTGGTAGCGCAAAGAAGCACGCGGAACAGGACGCAGCAGAAGCTGCGTACGCATCGCTGATCGCTCATGATGCACTGACCGGCAGCGACGGTGTAGCCAAGCGCGTACCTGGCATCACGGAAGATGCCGGAACTTCCTGAGGTAGAAACGGTCAGAGCGGGCCTTGAGTCCCTGGTCTCTGGCACCGTCGTCGAATCAGTCGAGATCCGTCGTGATTCTTGCGTGCGCCTGCTCGCGGGGGGAGTTCCGGAATTCTGCGCGCTGGTGACAGGTGAGCGTATCCGGGCGGTAGCCCGTCGCGGCAAGTTCATGTGGTTTGAGCTCGTAGCCCCCGACGCAACTGGTGCGGAGCCGCCCCGCGAGGCGCTGTCAGCCCACCTCGGCATGTCAGGTCAGTTTCGGGTGCACGACACCCGTTGGGACCAGGCCCCTGACCCTCACCCGCATTGTCGCGCGCGGATATTTCTGCGTGCAACCAATGCGCCGTCCGGTAGCGGCCACTTGGTGCTGGACTTCATTGACCAGCGTACGTTCGGCTACCTCCATACCGAGGGTCTTGTCTCTACCGCAGACGGTGCCCCAGCCGGCGCTGGGACCCATCACTCGTTGCTACCCGCTTCCGTCGCGCACATTGGTCGCGACGCGCTAGACCCGAATCTCGATGTGGAGCAATCCCTCGCGCGGTGGCGACGCGGGTCACGCGGCATCAAGCAGGTGATCCTCGACCAGAGCATCGTCAGCGGCATCGGCAATATCTACGCCGACGAGGCATTGTGGACGGCACGTATTCACCCCGAACGTCCCGCTCACGCCATGAGCAAGCGGCAGGCATCCACGTTGCTTGTCGCCGCACAGTCCGTCATGGCTAGCGCGCTTTCGCAGGGAGGAACCAGTTTTGATTCGCTGTACGTCAACGTCAACGGTGAATCGGGCTACTTTTCGCGCTCCCTTGAGGCCTACGGGCGTGGGGGCGAGGCCTGCTCGCGATGCGGATCGGCCATCCGCTTGGCCACTGTGGGCGGCCGTTCCACTCACTGGTGCGCGCGCTGTCAGCGACGATGGGCGCCGCGCAGCGGGCCGCTCGACAGTGGTGCCTAGCTACTCATCCAGGGTATGTCGGTAGTATCGAGTCGTGGATCCTCAAACGAACGCTCCCGACATTACCGTGATGGTTCTAGACGATCACGAGGTGGTCCGTCGCGGCATATGCGACATTCTTGACCGCGCGGACGGCATCAGCGTGGTGGCGGAGGCAGGGTCCGTCGCGCAAGGCATCCGCCGGGCCGATGCGGTCAAGCCGCAAGTGATCGTCTCTGACCTACGCCTGCCCGATGGCACCGGCCTCGAGGTGGTTGCTCACGTGCGCAAGTCCCTCCCCGAGACCCGCATCGTGGTGCTCACAAGCTACGACGATGACGAGGCGAAGGCCGCGGCGCGGTCTGCGGGAGCGGACGTCTTCCTTGCGAAGACGGCGTCATCTGCACAGATGCTCCAGGCAGTGCGTGACGCTGCCTCGGGCCGCGAGCACGGCCAACACATTGCGGTTCACGAGGACGACACCGTCGCCATGCTCACCCCCACCGAGCGCCGGGTCACCGAGCTCGTCGGGGCGGGTCACTCGAACCGTGAGATCGCTGAGAACCTTGGCATTGCAGAGAAGACCGTCAAGAACCACGTGACGAGCGTGCTCGCAAAGATGGGTCTTCAGCGCCGCACCCAGGTCGTGGCGTGGGCCACGTCGAAGCGTTCGCGGTCCTTCCGGACGGACTAGCACCATTGCTCAGCTGGCCTGAGTGCGTTACCCGCAGTCGATTCGGACGGTCCACTCAGCGACGGTTCCGGGCATGTCGGCGCCAAGGTCTTTAGCCTGAAGTGAAAAGTTTCCGTCGCGCCGTAGGGCACGGTTTGCTAAGTTCGACGTGCCCGAATGGCGCCGGTTGGCGCCAGAAGGGCCGATGCCGTTGTCAGTCAAGCGGATGGTGAGCAGGCCGTCGCGGACGTTCACGTCCACGCTCACCGCAGTGGCCTGTGCGTGACGGGCGACGTTGGAAAGCAGCTCTCGCACCACGGCGACGGCATCGTCCGCGAGGGACCTGTCGTCAACGATCGCGTCACCCACGGCGTTCCAGTCGGCATGAGTCACGGGCGCGAACCCCAGCGTCTCGGCGGCGAGGATTACCTCGCGGCGAAGGCGCTCGGAGATGGGTTCGGAATCGCGGTGACCGGCGAGCGAACTCATGACGCCACGCACCTCAAACTGGGCGCGCTTCACATGTTCGAGCGTGCCTCGCAGCCTGACGGCGATGGTGGGGATAGCGTCATTTGCTATGGATTCTAGTTGGATAGCGGTGGCGAAGAGCTCTTGCGAGACGAAGTCATGGAGGTCATCTGCGAGCCGCTCCCGTTCCTCGTGGAGCGCTGACACATTCTTGACGTGAGACACCTCTGCGAGCGAAAGCGCGAGCGCGGCGTGGTTGGCAAAACGCTGGGTGACAGTGAGTTCCGACTCGGTAAACTCGGGGGCGTCGCGTTCTCGCCACAACATCAGTAGGCCCACTGTGGTGTCGTGCGCGCGCAGTGGTGCGTAGAGGAGCGGCCCAAAGTCTTTGACGACATCGAGCACGTAGGAGCCGCGGGGAATTGCCGCGATAGCGCCCTTGCCGGTGGTGATCGAGGTCATTCCGAAGCCCTCGGCTGGCAGGGTGAGTCCCAGCAGGTCGTCGGCGACAGGGCCCGCGGTGACCTCCATCACCCATTCCCCATCGACCCCCGGCAGCGCGAGCACCGCATGGTCAGCGGTGGCGAGGGATTGTGCGGACTCGAGTATCTGCGTCACGATCTCGTCATCCTCAGGGTCGCGCAGGATCGCAGTGGTGATCGCCTGCGACGCTTCAAGCCATGCCTGACGGTTGCTTGACTCGCGGTACAGCACCGCGTTGTCAATTGCGACGGCGGCTGCCGCTGCGAGCGCCTCGACAATTCCGTTGTCATCGTCCACGAATCCGCCAGGCTTACCCGCAAGGTAGAGGTAGCCAAAGACTTCTTCGCGGACGCGTAGCGCAGCGCCCATGAAAGAGCCCAGCGGCGGGTGCTCGGGCGGAAGCCCACCAAACGACGGGTGCGCATTCAGGTCGTTGACGATCAGGGTGCCGTGTGCCGGGATATCGCGCAGCACGCCCACGTTATTCGGGGCCCTGCCGATCATCTCCCAGACATGGGAGTCCATGCCGATGTAGTGGAAGTCCACACTGCGGCCCTTGGCGTTGAGCACGTTGATCGCGACGTACTTAGCGTCAGTGAGCTCCGCGCACGCGACCAGCATGGCGTGCAGCACGTCCTCGAGTGCGTGGTGCGCGTTCATTGACACAATCGCGTGGGTCAACGCGTCGAGTTGCGGCTGGTGTGGGGGCACGTGCTCAGTGTCAGTCATCAAGGCTCACCGTCTGGTCCACGAGGTCAAGAAGAGAAAGATCATGGGTCACGATCACCACGGTACGGCCTTGGGCGCGGAGCGTCGCTATTACCGCACGGAGCGCGATCACGCCCACGGAGTCGAGGTGCTCGCCGGGTTCATCGATCAGGTGGATCGGGGCGGGGGAGACCAGTGCCCGCGCGAGCAGAAGTCGCCGCCGCTCCCCGCCAGAGATGGAGTTGCCGCCAGAGCCCAGCTCGGTATCGAGCCCCTCGGGTAGTGAGCGCAACCAATTACTGAGGCCAACCGCATCGAGTGCTGCGTGGGCATCGTCCGGCGTCAACTCTCCACGTGCGACCCGGAGGTTTTCTAGCACCGTGGTGCCGAACACGTGGGCATCCTCGGGGGTCATCGCGATGGTGGGACCCGTGTCGGCCATCGTGACGGCGCTGCCGTCGAGCGTGACGCTGCCCGCGTTTGGGGCCAGAGCGCCCGCGATGGTGAGCAGCAAGGTGGTCTTGCCAATGCCTGATCGGCCTACCACCGCGAGGCTATGGCCAGGAGCGACCGCCGCAGTCAGCGGCGCAGTGGGAAGCGAGCCCTCGCGAGTCGGTGTCGTGGGCCACGCCGCGCTCAGGCCGGACAGCTTCAAGGTGGGCACCGGACCCAAGCGTGCGCCAGCAGAAGATGCCGGGGAAGCGGGTGCGGCGGGAGCGGATTCCGGTGAAGACGTAGCTGTGCCGCGTGCCACTTCGCCCGGACGTGTCCCGATCATGGCCTCGATGCGTTCCGCGGCCACGCGCGAGCGAAAGTACTGCGTCACGGCGGTGGGTAGCGCGCCCACGGCTTCGAATGCGGCCAGGGGTAGCAGCGCGATGACCGCGCCCCCGGGGCCGGCAAGGTCACCGTCACGGACCGCGAGTACGCCTATCGCCACTCCTGCTACCAGCGAGGCGCCCGCGAAGAACGATTGCAGGCCCGCCGATAGCGCTGCGGGAACAGCGGCCTTGTCCGCAGCCGCCTCCGCCTTCCGATTCGCCTGCTCTAGCTCGGCACGCACCGCGTGGCCGGTGCCCCACACCTGGTGTTCAGAGGCGGACTCGAGGGCGGACTGGACCACGGTGGTCACCTGAACCTGAGCCTGCACCCCCGCGTCTGAGGCGATACGTGTGGAGCGAGCGGTCAGCACACTTGGCAAGACGGCCGATGCGACGAGGCCCACTGCGAGCGAGGCCGCCGCGAGGGGAGAGAAGTACGCGACGATCGCGACCGACAGCGTCGACACAGTGAGGGCCACCCACGAGGGGATGATGGCGCGCACCACCGCGTCGCCCACGGCATCCAGGTCGGCCCCTAGCCGGGCGACGATGTCACCTCGGCGTAGCCCCAGCACGGTACTCGCGCCCGATGCCGCCAGGCGGTCGTAGGTGCGTGTGCGGAGGGTGACGACGCCCCTCAGCGCGGTGTCGTGGCTGGCAAGTCGCTCGACGTAGCGGAACACGCCGCGACTAATGCCAAAGAACCGCACGATGACTGCGGCGAGCGCGATATCTGCGGGCGAGGGCATCTCTGCCGCCTTCGCGATGAGCCAGGCCGCGACAGCCGCCAGCCCCACGGCTGATCCGAGCGCCATCGTTCCTGCGAGAACCGCTTTGGCGACGGCCCATCGACTTGTTTCGGTCTGACGCAGGGACTCGCGTAGCGCGCTCATGAGGGCTCCCCAGGGGCAGGGGACGTGGTGCTTGCCGCCGCGACGTGGCTTGATGCCGCGGTGGCGGTCACCACCACATCGGCCATATCGATGACCTCTTGCTCGTGGGTGGCGACGATGACCGTCGCTCCGGTGGAGGCGAGATCGCGTATCTGGGTGACGACCTCGGCGCGAGACTCGCCGTCGAGGTGCGCGGTGGGCTCGTCGAGCAGCACTATTGACCGACTCGACTCAAATGCGCGCGTGAGAGCCTTGCGCTGGCGTTGCCCGAGGCTCAGCGTGCGTCCCTCCGGACCGAGGTCAGGCCGCTGGGGAACCCAGGCACATTGAGCAGACCACGAGGCCCGGTCCACGGTGCTCTTGGCGTCGCACAACACCACCGCAGATCCGTTCGTCGGCTGCGCGGAAACTGTCCCGGCATCGGGCGCGAGAAGTCCCGCCAGCACCAGCAGGGCGGTCGACTTCCCCTCCCCGTTGGGCCCCCGCAACGCCGTCACGGTACCCGGGCGGGCGGTGAAGCTGAGCGCGGACGGCGCGAGCCTCGTCCCATCTGGGGTCGCCACAGACAGGTCCGTCACCACCAAGGCGTGGCCCGCGAAGCCGGGCGCCTCACCACGGGTTTCCTGGTCCGCACCGTCGGGGGCGGTATCGAGAACCTTCCAGGCAGCGTCGGCTGCCGCGAGCCCGTCAGCGGAGGCGTGAAAGTGCATCCCGACGTTGCGCAGCGGAAGGTAGATCTCGGGCGCCAGCACGAGCACCGCGATGGCGGTCTCGATGCCGATGTCTCCTGCGACCAGCCTGAATCCCATCGTCACCGCGACAAGCGCGACGGCGAGGGTGGTCAGTAGTTCGAGCACCATTCCTGACAAGAACGCGACCCGTAGCGATCCCATCGTGGCGCGGCGGTGGGCGTCGCCCAATTCACGCAGTCGCGCGCTGGGCCCACGCTCACGGCCCAGGGCTCGCAGTGTTGGCAGCCCGGCCACAAGGTCCAGGGTTCGCGTTGCCAGCCGCTCCATGCTGGCGAGGTGCCGTGCGGAGCGGTCGCGCGTGACCAGTCCCACCAAAATCATGAAGATCGGTACCAGCGGAAGGGTGACCCCCACAATGACCGCGGAGACCCAGTCCAGGCCGAGCACCACGATGAGCATGATGGGCGTGACCGTGGCCGCGAGCATCAGTTGCGGCAGGTAGCGCACAAAGTACGGCAGCAGGTTGTCCAGGCCGCGAGTGACGACAGTGGTCACTGATGCGCCCTCGCCACGGGCGATCCATCGTGGGCCGAGCGTGGCGGCGTGGTTAACGACCTGCGTGCGAATGTCGCTGATGACCCGCACGCCGGAGCGGTGCGCCAGCCGTTCCTGAAGCCACGTGACGGCGGCGCGAGTGAGCACCACGATCGCAAGCCACGTCAGTCCCGTGGCGAGCGTTCGCGTCCCCTCGGGTACAAGTCGGCCCCACCAGCCCAGGCCATCATCGGTGAGTGGAGCGGGGGCCAACACGGGCGCGAGCAGACGCGCCAAAAGCAACGCTTGCACGAGGATGAGTAGCGCCGTAGTGGCGCCCAGCACTGCCGTGACGATCACGTACCGCCGTGCTGGTCCGATCCTGCCTACGAGGCGCGGATCGAAGGGACGCATACGGTGCTAGTCCTTGGAAAAGGTGAGCTCATTGTGCTCGGGGATGTCGGCCACGGAAATGCGCTGACGGAACACCCAGTACGTCCAGCCCTGGTAGAGCAGGACAACCGGCACAAGGAAGGCAGCGACCCACGTCATCACGGTGAGGGTGTAATCAGTAGACGAGGCATTGGTGACGGTGAGCGAGTTGGCCACGTCGTTGCTGGCGGGCATCACGTCGGGGAACATGGAGCCAAAGATGAGCACCACTGCAGCGGCGATGGCGACGGCATTCGCGAGGAATGCCTTGCCGAAGGTCCCCTTGAGCGAGAACCACCATGCGAGCGCAAGTCCCACGGCGGCGACCGCGAGCGGGGCCCACGTCCAGGCCACGTCGGAGTACGCGAGCTGAGCCCAAATGGCCCACACCGCAGCAACACCAAGCGAGATAGGCGCGAAGCGCTTGGCGAGTGCCTCGGCGCGTTCACGAACAATGCCGTCGGTCTTGAGCGACAGGAAGATGGATCCGTGCGTCAGGAATAGGAGCAGGGTGACGGCGCCACCGAGCAGCGCAAACGGGCTGAGCAGCGTGAAGAAGTTGCCGATGAACTCGTGATCCGCGTCGAGCGGCACGCCGCGAACCAGGTTCGCGAAGGCGACGCCCCACAGGATCGAGGGGACCCACGCGGTAATGATGATCGCGCGGTCCCAGTTAGCTCGCCACTTGGGATCGTTGATCTTGGCGCGGTACTCGATGGCAACGGCACGGATGATCAGGGCGACAAGGATGAGTAGTAGCGGCAGGTAGAAGCCGCTGAACATGGTGGCATACCACTCGGGGAACGCCGCGAACGTCGCCCCGCCCGCGGTGAGCAGCCACACTTCGTTGCCATCCCATACCGGGCCGATGGTGTTGAGCGCTACGCGGCGCTCTGTGTTTTTCTTCCCGACGATCGGCATGAGCATGCCCACGCCAAAGTCGAATCCTTCAAGTACCAGGTAGCCAGTCCACAGGACGGCGATGACGATGAACCAGAGGTTGACGAGTTCCATAGTGATGTCTCCTTATGCCCTCAGGCGGCTCAGTACGCGAACGACATCGGCTTGGCGGCCTCGTCGTCGCTGGCGTCGGGTGGGGGAGCGATGACGGGGGCGCCTTCGCTTGCGTAGCGCTTCTGCAAGCGGAACCAGAACACGCCGAGCACCGTGTAGACCACGGTGAAGGTGGCCATCGAGGTGATGACCTCGCCGGCGCTGACGGAGGTCGAGTATCCGAACAACGTCATCAGCATGACCTCATCGGAACCGGTGGGGTTGGGAGCCACGACGAACGGCTGGCGCCCCATCTCGGTAAAGATCCACCCGAACGCGGACGCCAGGAACGGCATTGGCAACGACACGAGAGCCAGTCTCTTGAACCACAGATTGTCGGACACGCGCTTCTTGCGCGTGAACCACAAGATCGCGAGCGACAAGGCCGCTGAGAATACTGCGAGCCCAATCATCAGACGGAACGACCAGTACGTCACCAGCAGGTTGGGCCGGTACTCGATGACCTCGCCGTCGGGCGTCGTGGCGCCGTACCTTTCCGCGTAGATCGTCTGGAGGTCGTTAAGTCCGAGGACTTCCGCGTCCCAATTACCAGTAGCGAGGTAGGACGTGAGGCCAGGAATTTCGAGGATGTGCGTGACGGATGCCGGGTCGTCCCCGGCGAGGTTGCCGATGGTGAGCAGAGAGAACGGGGCGGGAGACTCGGTCATTACCAACCCCTCCGCGGCAGCCATCTTGATGGGCTGCTGCTTAAACATGAGCTTGGCCTGAAGGTCACCTGTGATGAGTAGACCGACGCCGGAGATCAGCATCACGACGGCGCCAAGGCGGGCCGCGGTGCGGTACATCTGGGCGTTCTTTTCCTGCTTGGCACGAGTGGACTTGACCATCCACCACACGCCGATGCCAGCAACGAAGGTGCCAGCGACCAGGAAGGCAGTTGCGATCACGTGCGGGAACGCCACGAGCGTGGTGTTGTTAGTGAGCACCGCGAAGATGTCATTCATCTCTGCGCGGCCAGTTTCGGGGTTGTACTCCGCCCCGACTGGGTGCTGCATGAACGAGTTGGCGGCGAGGATGAAGTAGGCCGAGAGGATGGAACCGATGGAGAAGGCCCATACCGTCGCGAGGTGAACCTTCTTGGGGAGGCGATCCCAGCCGAAGATCCACAGGCCCAGGAACGTGGACTCAAGGAAGAAGGCAACGAGTGCCTCCATCGCCAGTGGGGCGCCAAAGACGTCGCCCACAAAGCGCGAGTACTCGGACCAGTTCATTCCGAACTGGAATTCCTGCACGATTCCGGTGGCGACGCCGAGCGCAAAGTTGATCAGCAGGAGCTTGCCAAAGAACTTAGTGAGCCGCAGCCACTTCTCGTTCTTGGTGACAACCCAACTGGTCTGCATGATCGCGACGAGGGTTGAGAGGCCGATCGTGAGCGGCACCAGCATGAAGTGGTAGACGGTAGTAATTCCGAACTGCCAACGGGCTAGGTCTAGGGCTTCCACAAGTGTTTCCTTCCGGGGAACTCACGCCGACGCTATTGCCGTCCCCTGTGCCAAAATTGGGACCAAAGTCCTAGGTGCCTTGACGGTCGCTATGCGTTCCGGCCGGGGCTTTGTAACGATCCCAACCTACACTCGTTTACCGAGCCCCAACCCCTCCCTCACGGACCGCGTGGTCCCTCTTCTTTGTGACAACTGTCACTGCAATCCCTTCTTTTTGTACGGTGTGTGTCACAATGGTCCTCAGGTCAGCACCTAGCCACACCGGGTGCGAACCGCGCGACTGACAGAGTGACTCAGGAGCAGCCAGTCCCGTCATGGTCCCGCCGGCTACAGCCATTAGCGGAGACACCGGGGGTAGGCGCTTAAGTTATAGCTGTGTTTGGTCGCCGCGACCTGAAGACTTCCGTGGGCACGGAGCGTGACCCATGACCGACAACGATGTCGAGGCGATGTGTGGGTCGTCTCGATCTGAGGTACCCGCTTTGAGCGAGGACAACACCACACC
>Ga0307486_1000936_pt1 | contig 24278 bp, 22 predicted proteins | sample CBIW02metaG_FD_203663 | JGI IMG/M metagenome (GOLD analysis project Ga0307486, IMG submission 203663) | Sea-ice brine microbial communities from Beaufort Sea near Barrow, Alaska, United States - CBIW 0.2 | ecosystem: Environmental > Aquatic > Marine > Coastal | place: USA: Alaska | collected...
CGCTTGACGATCTTGTCCACGCCGTTGTCGAGCGTGGCGGAGAACAGCATGCGCTGGCCGGTGCCTGGCGTCTTGTCGAGGATGCGGGTGACGACCGGCAGGAAGCCGAGGTCGGCCATGTGGTCGGCCTCGTCGAGCACGGTGATCTCAACGCTGTCGAGGTTCACGAAGCCCTGCTTCATGAGGTCTTCGAGTCGGCCGGGGCAGGCTACGACGATGTCGACGCCGGCCTTGAGTGCGGAAACCTGACGGCCCTGCGAGACACCGCCGAAGATGGTGGTCGTGTTGAGGCCGTAGGCCTCGGCGAATGGGGTGATGGCATTGGTGATCTGCGTGGCGAGCTCGCGGGTCGGTGCGAGGATCAGGCCGAGCGGGCGCCCAGGGCGACGCTTGCCGCCGGCGAGGTCGCCACCGAGGCGCGACACCATCGGCAGGGAGAAGGCCAGGGTCTTGCCCGAGCCGGTTTTTCCGCGGCCGAGCACGTCGCGGCCATTCATGGTGTCAGGAAGGGTGTCGACCTGAATGGGGAAGGCGGTGTCAATTCCCTGTGCAGAGAGAACCTTGACCAGGGGAGCTGGCACGCCGAGCGTGCTGAAAGTTGTAGACAAAGTGGTGCCTTTCGGGGCATCAGTCTCCTCGCCCGTTCGGGTTGCCGTCGAGCGGCAATCAAACCAGGAGGATTCACATGGCGAAGGTGCCGAAGGGCACATCCGTTCGCCGTAAGAATGTTCATTCGCAAAATCAAGACGACCCGGGGGCGGCCTCGATAAGAAGAGGGCGTTCTACGACGCAGCAAGCGCAACTACGCACTCGCAAGTACTCCTACTCTAGCGGATGCTGTCAAATCGACAGTTGGACGCTAAGAGTCGTCACCGTGGTACAGCTCGCCGACGGGCACGTCGACAGCGATGATGTTGCCGCTCTGCGGCAGCGGGCAGGCCCACATCGGGTCGTACGCGCACGAGGGATTGTAGGCGAAGTTGAAGTCGAGAATAACGCTGTCGTCGCCCAGGCCCGAACCAAGGTCGGCTCCCTTGATGGTGTCGAGCAGGTAGCGTCCACCGCCGTAGGTGCCATCTCTTTTACCGGCCAGGGCGTCTTTCAACGGCAGAAACAGCCCGCCGCCATAGCTGGCGAGTCGCCACACGTCCAGCGAACCGAGGTAGGGCAGACGCACGGTACCGACCAGATCAAACGGTACGGCGCCATCGGTTCCCGTCTCCACTTTCATGCGATACGGCTGTTCGGCACGGTGTACTTCGACCTCGAACCGCCAGTCGGGGTCGTAGGAGGCAACGGGCAGTCCGGTGAATGCCGAGCGGTCATCGGGCAACAACGGCGACGACGGATGCCCCGCGAACAGTTCATCCCGCCCGGAGCGCCAGAGGTCGTGGCCGCTCTTCGGGCTGCTCGCGCTCAACTGACGCACTCCCGCATACAGTCCGGTCACACGACGACGCCAATCGACGATCTGCAAGGCTCCAAGGGAAGAACTCATGGTGGCTACGCTACCGCCGCCGGGCATGAAGCGCACGGCCGTATGGCCGGAACGCGCACGGGGGCCGCGCTGGAAACCGTGCGGTCACCTGATGGGTACCGCGGGCGCCGGAACGGCTAGTGGGCGATGGGTGTTCTGAGCGTTCCGGCCGTGAGGAATTGATCGAGATTCGCGAGGGTCAACTCGGCCATCGCCGCCCGTGTCTCGATCGTTCCGCTCGCCAGGTGGGGAAGCAGTACGACGTTCTCGAGCGCCAGCAGTGCCGTCGGAACGTTTGGTTCGTCTTCGAAGACGTCGAGTCCGGCGCCGCCGAGTTCGCCGCTCAGCAACGCCGCGGTCAGCGCGGCCTCATCGACGACGGTTCCGCGCGCAATGTTGATGAGGAAGCCGTGGGGCCCGAGGGCCGCGATGACCTCACTGTTGATGAGCTTGACCGAGCCTGCCCCGCCGGCCGCCGCCACGATCAGGGCGTCGGAGGTCTTCGCGAGTTCCACGAGGGTGTCGACATAGCGGTATCCCACCCCGGGGACCGGTCTGCGGTTGTGGTACGAGATCACGCAGTTGAAACCCTCGAGCCGGTGGGCGATGGCGGTGCCGATGCGGCCCAGACCGACGATACCGATGCTCTTCCCTGAGAGCTTGCTCGCCAGCGGAAAGTTGCCCCGGAGCCAGTCCCCACGACGCACGAAGCGGTCCGCTGCCGTGGTGCGTCGAAAAACGTCCAGCAGCAGGGCAAGCGCTGTGTCGGCCACGCAGTCGTTGAGCACATCAGGAGTGTTGCTAATCAGGATGCCGCGGGACCTGGCCTGGGCGACATCCGTTGTGTCGTAGCCGACGCCGAAGTTGACGACCGCGCGCAGATTGGGCAGGGCGGCCATGAGCTCGGATCCGACGCCGATCTTGCCCGAGGTGACGGCCACGGTGAATTCAAAGCCATGGTCCGCGAGAAACGCCTGGCGGTCCGTCCCATCGGGCAGTCGTACTGCGTCGTGCTCGTCCGCAATCGCAGTCTGCACGATCGGCATCAGCGGCCCGACCTGCAGCACCCGCCCAGGCCCATCCTGGGGGGTGGTTGAACGGGCCTGGCTCTCTGCGCTGGTGATCACATTGTGCAGGTTAGACCGCGGCACCGATTCACGTCCAACACGTAATTCGTATGGATCGATACCCGCGGTGCATGAAACGCGCGGGGCGTGCCCACTTCCGCGTGATTACGGGACAATTTAGGCGCGGTCGGCGGGGGACGGACCGCTCGGGTGACCCTCCGTGCGGCCAGGGGACCGTGCGGTAACGAATTCGTGTCTTGACCTCACCCCCGCCGCAACACAAGCTAGGCGTGTCTACAAGCACAGACTCCAGCTTCATCTGTAGACGAGCGCCCAGCACAAGCGCTTAGACCGGTACCGCAACACATCGTTGCGGCAGGTCCTGTGCCACATCAACCGGAGGAACCAATGTCGTTTTCTTTATCCCGTAGCGCATCCCGCCGCGCATCACGTGGTGTCGTCGTCGGCACCGCGGTCGCCGCGAGCGCGGTGCTGCTGCTCAGCTCCTGCTCCGTCGCCAATTCCGAACCCACCGCCGGAGCCGGGTCGTCTGACACGATACGTATCGTTCTGAGTCAGGAACCGCCGACCCTGGAGGCCTGTGAATCCAATCTCACCTCAACCGGCGTCGTCATGCGTTCCAACGTCACGGAGCCGCTCGTGGAGCGCAATCCCACCACCGGTGATCTCGACCCGCTGCTGGCCACCTCGTGGGAGCAAACGAGCGATACGGAGTGGACCTTCACTCTGCGCGATGACGTGACCTTCTCCGACGGCACCCCCTTCAACGCCGAGGCGGCCGCTTTCACCATCGACCGGGCCGTCAACTCCGATCTCGCCTGCAACGTGGAGGGCTACGTCTTCGGTGACGACGACCTCGTCGTGAACGCCGTCGATGACACCACGCTCACCGTGACGACCGTCTCACCCGACCCCATCCTTCCGCTGCGTCTATCCTTCATCGAAATCGTTCCCACTTCAACGGATGCCACGGCCAAGGTTCGCGAGCCCATCGGCACCGGCCCTTACGTCATCGCTCAGTGGGATACCGGTACCAAGCTCACCCTGGAGCGCAATGACGACTACTGGGGCGCCGCCCCCGCCTACGCCACAGCTGAGTACCAGTGGCGCTCCGAAGGCACCGTGCGTGCGGCCATGATCACGAGTGGCGAAGCGGACATCGCGATGGGCCTCGGTCCGGACGACGGCGTTGGCGACCTCGGCCTCGACTATCCCAACAACGAAACGGTTGCCCTGCGCATGACCGCGGAGATTGCGCCGCTCAACGACATCCGCGTGCGTGAGGCTGTCAACTACGCCATCGACAAATCGGGCATCATCGACTCCCTTTACCAGGGCGCGCACATCGCCGCAGCCCAGCTCGTGCCGGAGGGTATCGTTGGCCACAACGCCGACCTGCAGCCGTGGGAGTTCGACATCGACAAGGCCAAGGCGCTCGTCGCCGAGGCCAAGGCCGATGGTGTGCCAGTGGACGAAACGATCACCATCGTGGCTCGCAACGCCCAGTTCCCCAAGGTGTCGGAAATGTCTCAGGTGCTGCAGGAACAGCTCACGCAGGCCGGGCTCACCGTGGAGCTCAAGATGGTCGATACGACGCAGCACTTGCAGTACCAGTTGCGCCCCTTCGTCGACAATGAAGGTGCCATCGCTCTGCTGATTCAGCACGGCAACCAGGCCGGAGACGCCCAGTTCAGTGCTGACCAGTACATGACGACAACCGGAGCGCAGAGCGTCTACGGCACAGCCGAATTCGACGCCATGCTGGAAGCCGCGTCGACCAAGACCGGTGCCGAGCGGCAGGCCGCCTACGAGGACATCTTCGAGTACCAGAACGATGAAATCGTGCAGTTCGCGTTCATCTCGCACCAGACCGGCACCATCGGCAAGGCCGCGAACGTGAATTACACGCCCAACTCCTCATCGGGCGACGAACTCCGCATCGCGGAGATCACCCCCGCGAGCTGACGCATCCGCTGACGGCTAATTGAAGGTAGAAGACACTCATGCTGACATTCCTCAGACGAAGGATCGTCTCCAGCGCGCTGCCGCTGCTGGTAGTGGTTCTGGGCGTGTTCGCGCTGGCGCGGCTGACCGGCAACCCGGCGAGCTTGTACCTGCCCCTGAACGCCACCGAGCAGATGCGGGCAGATTTCACGGAGAAGAACGGGCTGGACAACCCAATCTGGGTGCAGATGGCCGACTACTTCGCCGGTGTGCTGCGCCTGGATTTCGGTCAGTCTCTCCGCACGGGAGAGTCCGCAGCCGCTATGGCGCTGCGGGCCTTTCCGGCCACCCTGCAACTGGCCGGAACGACGATGCTTCTCGCCGTTGTGCTCGCGGTCATCGTCGGCAGCTGGGCCGCCCTCAAGCCAAACGGCATCGCCGACCGCATTTCCAGTTTCGTCTCGATGGCCGCCGCGAGCGTTCCGGACTTCTGGCTCGCCATCATGGGTATCTGGGTGTTCGCCATCACCCTCGGCTGGCTGCCCACCTCGGGCGTTGGCGGGCTCAGTTCCTGGGTGCTGCCGATTCTCACGCTGCTGTTGCGCCCGTTCGGGGTGCTCGTCCAGATCGTTCGCGGCGCCATGGTGTCGTCCCTCTCCGAGCCCTACATTAAACTGGCTCGCAGCAAGGGCGCGAGTGAGTTCCGGGTTGTCACCCGACACGCCCTCCGCAACGCGGCGGCCCCAGCCCTGACCGTGGCCGGCGATCTGGCCGTTGGCCTCATCAACGGCGCCGTCGTGGTGGAGTCAATCTTCGGCTGGCCCGGGATCGGAAAGCTCATGATCGATTCCATCCTGCAGCGAGACTTCGCGGTGCTGCAGGCGGCCGTGTTGCTGACCGCCATTTCGATCTTCATCCTGAACATCCTGATCGACCTCGGCTACGCCGGGCTCGACGCTCGAGTACGTCCTGCCGGCAAACGTTCGAAGGCTTCCAAAGCCGCCACGGCTGTGCTCACCGAGCCGAAGGAAGGGAAACGTTATGTCCAAACCGCCCCGTAACGTCATCCAGTTGCCCACGGGTGGCCGCGCCGTCGCGCCGCCCGGCACCGAGGCGATCGCGCTGCCCCGGCCCGACGTCGCCGACAAGAAGATCAGCCTCTTTCACCTGCTGTTCAAGGACCGCTTCGCCACCGCAGCGGCGATCGTGCTCGTTTTCGTAGGGCTGACCGCCCTGTTCGGCCCGATGCTGATGGGCGACCTCGCCACCCGCCAGGATCTCAGTGCCACCAACCGCCCGCCATTCAGCCACGGTGACGGCTGGGCGTTCATCCTCGGCAGCGATTCGCTCGGCCGCAGCATGGTTGCCCGCCTCGTCGTGGCCACCCAAACCACGCTGTCCGTGGCCCTGCCCGCCGTTGCGGTCTCGCTCGTTATCGGTTCGCTTTGGGGCGTCTGGGCCGGCTATCACCGCGGCATCCGGGAGACCATCTCCATGCGCATCGCCGACGTCATCATGAGCTTCCCGTCGCTGCTGCTCGCCGTCGTCATCCTGTACGTCTTCTCGCCGAGCGCCGCCAACATCGTGCTGATCCTCGCGGTCACCCGCATTCCGATCTACCTGCGCACCGCTCGGGCCGAGTCGGCCGAGCTGCAGAGCCGTACGTTCGTCGACGCTGCCCGCACCTTCGGCACCAAGCCGAACGCGATCATCCGTCGCCACGTCATTCCCGTGGTGCTGCCCACCCTGCTCACCCTCGCGACGCTCGAGTTCTGCTACGTCATGCTCGCCGAGAGCTCGCTGAGCTTTCTCGGAATCGGCATCCAGCCGCCGGACGTGAGCTGGGGCCTCATGGTTGCCCAGGGGCGTCAATACCTGCAAACCGCCTGGTGGTTGTCGCTCTTCCCCGGCCTCGCGATCGTGCTGACCACGGTGGCCGCCAACGTGCTCGCCTCCTGGCTGCGTATCGCGACGGACCCGGCCCAGCGCTGGCGGCTCACGCTCCCACGCAAACGGATGATCATGCGCATCTCCCCGAAGGAAGTTCAGTAGTGACTACCCAGACTCAAGCCCAGACTCAAGCCCAGACTCAAGCCCAGACCGCGACCGGGACTGCGCCGCCCGCCCAGCTGACCGAGGACGAGGTTGTTCTCACCGTCACCGGGCTCGATGTGGATATCCGCACCCCCAAGGGTGTGTTGAGGGCCGTCAACAATGTCGGTTTTGAGGCCCGAGCCGGGCGCACCCTCGCCCTGCTCGGCGAATCCGGCTGCGGCAAATCCATGACGGCCAAGGCTGTCGCCGGATTGCTCGACCCGGTCGCCGACGTCACCGGCGGCACGGTCCTGTTGAACGGCACCGACCTCGCCGCCCTCACCCCGAAACAGCGCCTGAAATTTGCGGGACCGGAACTGGGCATCGTCTTTCAGGACGCCCTCACCGCACTCAACCCGGTCTACACCGTGGGAACCCAGCTCGGGGAGGCCTTCCGCATTCACCAGGGACTCTCGGCCAAGGCCGCCAAGGTCAAAGCCATCGAGCTGATGCGTCACGTCGGCATTCCGCAGCCGGAATCTCGCGTGGATTCGTTTCCACACCAATTCTCGGGCGGAATGCGCCAGCGCATCCTGATCGCCATGGCCGTGGCGCTCAACCCCCGGCTGCTGATCGCCGATGAACCCACGACCGCACTCGACGTAACCGTGCAGGCCCAAATCATGAAGCTCCTGCGCGACCTGCGCACCGAGAGTCAGCTTGCCGTGGTGCTGATCACCCACGATCTCGCCCTCGTGGCTGAGGAGGCCGACACCGTGGCCGTCATGTATGCCGGCAATGTCGTGGAGACCGGCCCGGTGCGGGACGTCTTCGGTTCGCCGAAGCACCCGTACACCCGTGGCTTGCTCGACTCCGTGCCGGCCGACGTGGGGCGCGGCGCCGACCTGAAGTCCATCGCCGGGTCTCCACCCGAACTGCACCGCATCCCCGCCGGATGCGTCTATCAATCCCGCTGCCCCATCGTGCAGGACGTCTGCCGCGCCATCCGCCCGCCGCTCGAGCCGGAGGGCGACGGCCGCACCGTGGCCTGCCACTTCTCCAAGGAGCTGGACAATGTCTGACACCGTACCTTCGGAATCTCCCGCCCCGGCAGTTCCGCTGCTCGACGTACGCGGACTGACTAAGAACTTCCACGTGCCGGGACGCGGCAACAACGTGCTCTGTGCGCTCGACAAAATCGACCTGCACGTGGGTCGCGGCGAGACCCTCGGGCTCGTCGGCGAGTCCGGATGTGGCAAGTCCACCCTCGCCCGCACGCTTCTGATGCTCGAACAACCGGACGAGGGCACCATCCGGTTCGAGGGATCAGACCCATTCGGGCTCAAGGGCAAACAGCTGCTGGCCTGGCGTCGCCGGGTGCAGATGGTCTTCCAGGACCCGTTCGCCTCCCTCAACGCCCGCATGACCGCCGGGGAGATCATCAGCGAGCCCTGGGCCACTCACACCGACCTGTACCCCGGCAAGAAGCCCAGAGCGGACCGCCTGCAGGAGCTGATGGAGATCGTGGGGCTACGCCCCAGCGACGCCGGTAAGTCGCCCCAGGAATTCTCCGGTGGACAGCGCCAGCGCATCGGCATCGCCCGTGCGCTCGCGCTCAACCCCGACGTGATCGTGCTCGACGAGCCGGTCTCCGCACTCGACCTCTCCGTGCAGGCCCAGGTGCTCAACCTGCTCAACGACCTGCAAAAACGCCTCGGCGTGGCCTATATCTTCATCTCGCATGACCTCTCGGTCGTGCGGCACGTCGCCGACCGGGTCGCCGTCATGTACCTCGGCCGTATCGTGGAAACCGGCACCACCGAGCAGGTTTTCGACCGACCGCGGCATCCCTATACGGCCGCCTTGATGTCGGCCTCGCCGCACCTCGATGTGACCGGCCTCACGCCCCGCAACCGTATCGTTCTCGAGGGTGAAATGCCTTCGCCGCTCGACCCGCCGAGCGGATGCCGATTTCGCACCCGATGCTGGAAAGCCGAGGATATCTGCGCATCGACGGCACCCGCGGCGTTAAGCTCGTCGAACGAGCCCCTGCACGTGGCCGAATGCCATTTTCCGATGACAGTTGAAGACGTGAATACGGCGGGGAGCCCGGTCAAGCCCACGAACGCGGTAAACCTGCTCGCACCGAGCACGTGAAGCGAGCGACGGTGGGCCGTGCGTCGGTGAACGCCCCCTCGTGACCGGCCTCGAGATCGGAATAATCGCCGTGGTGATCGTCGCGGCCTCGGCCCTGCAGGCGTCGATCGGGTTCGGTATGGGGATGCTCGCCGCCCCGGTCATTGGGCTCATCGACCCGACCTTGCTCCCAGGGACGATCATCATTCTCGCGGTGCTCCTCACGGGTACTGTCGCCCTCAGGGAACGCGCCCACCTCGATCTCAAGGGCGCCGGGTGGGCCCTGGTCGGCCGCATTCCGGGCAGTCTCGCTGGAGCCTGGCTGGTCGTCGTCCTTCCCGCGAGCGGGCTCGCCTGGGCCGTTGCGATCGTGGTGCTCGGCGGCATTGTTATGGCGGTCTCGGGGTGGGCCCCCGTGCCCGGCCGGGTGTCGCTGATCACCGCAGGGGCGGCATCCGGTGTGATGGGCACGGCGACCTCGATCGGCGGCGCTCCCATGGCACTGATCTGGCAGCGCTCGCGCGGGCCGCAGCTGCGCGGCACGATGAGCGCCTTCTTTTTGGTCGGATCATCGATCTCGCTGATAGCCCTCGCCTCGCTGGGCTCGGTCAGCCCGCGTACTCTGCAGCTGGCAGCGTGGATGGTGCCGGCGGTGTTGGTGGGCTACGTACTCTCGCGGTTCGTGAATCGGTTTCTGAATCACCGGCGGTTGCGGCTGACGGCGCTCACGGCGTCGGCGCTGGGCGCGGTGCTGCTGATCGCGGCCCAGCTGGTCTGAAGATGCGCTGCGGATACCCGGCACGTTCTGCGTGCTCGAGACCGGGTGTGTTGGGGCACCTGGGCTAGTGCACCACGCGGGCCAACGGGCGGCCATGGGCGAGGCGGTCAACGTTCGCGGCGATGTCAGCGGCGCGCAGCTGGAAGGTGCGCTGGGCGTGGCCGGAGTAGTGAGGGGTCAGCACCACCGTGTCGAATGCGGCGAAGCGTGCGACGGCCGCCGGCGCGGTACCGTCGGCGCTCGGCGTGCCCCACCAGACGTCGAGCCCGGCGCCCGCGATGCGGTTATTGGTGAGGGCCTCCAGGAGCGCATCCTCGTCAATGAGCGGGCCGCGTGCCACGTTGATGAGGAGTGCGGTCGGTCGCATCTGGCCCAGTGCCGTCGCGTCGATAACGCCGCGGGTGGCATCGTTCAGGGGCAGCGTGACCACGACCACGTCGCTGCTGGCGAGCAGCTCGGGCAACTCGTCGAGTCCACCGACCCAGTCGAGCTCGATGTTCTCGGGAACGGCTCCGCCGGGATTGTGCCGGACGGCGCGCACCCGCATGCCGATCCCCGAGGCCAAACGGGCAACCTCCTGCCCGATTCCGCCGAAGCCGAGCAATCCCAGCGTATGACCACGCAGGATGCCGTGGAATGGCACGGACATGTCGTTGGCCACCGTGCGCCAGATGCCGGCCCGCAGTTCACGGTCGACCGGGATGACGCGTCGGGAGAGCATCAGGGCAGTCATGATCACGTGCTCAGCGATCGGCTCACCGTGGTGGAACGTATTGGCCACCCGGGTTTGCGGCCTGAGTTCGGCAAGCGGGATCTTGTCAAAACCGGCCCCGGTGACGTGCACGAGCTTGAGACGGGTGCCCGCGGCCACCATCGCGGGCGACATCGCGGAGCAGACCAGTACATCCGTCGCTGGCAGTGCCGCGAGCACCTGCTGCTCGGTCCAGGTATTCGCTATGGTCCACTCGTTGACGTTATCGTCGCGGGTCAGCTCGTCAGCGAAACGGCTCATAATATTGTCGGTCACGAGCACGCGCAACGGCGTGAACGCTTCGGTCGGGGAGGTGCTCACCAGCGCGGGCTGAGCAGCTCGTAGTCCGGGTGGATGCTCTGCATATAGCCGGTATCGTCACGGTTGAGGAGGCCGCACTTCAGATACTGCTCGTGCAGACGCGCGAGGGCGTCTCGGTCGAGTTCCACGCCGAGTCCGGGCGTCGTCGGGACAGCGACCGCGCCCTTGTGGAACGTCAGCACGCCCGGAACGATGACGTCCTGGTCGGTGTCCTTCCACGGCCAGTGCGTGTCGCAGGCGTAGTCGAGATTGGGCGTGGCCGCGGCGAGGTGCACCATCGCTGCCAGGCTGATGCCGAGGTGCGAATTGGAGTGCATGGACAGTCCGAGTCCGAAGGTTTCCGTGATGCCGGCGAGGGCCTGCGAGCGGCGCAGACCGCCCCAGAAATGGTGGTCAGAGAGGATGACGTCGATGGCGCCTTCGCGCACGGCCGCGGCTACGTCGTCGAAGCTCACGACGCACATGTTGGTGGCCAGGGGCATCGGCACGTCACGACGCACCGAGGCCATGCCCGTTATCCCGGGGGTGGGATCTTCCAGGTATTCCAGCACCCCGTCGAGGGCCTGCCCGACCCGAATGGAGGTATCAACCGTCCAGGCACCGTTCGGGTCCAGGCGCAGGGGATGGTTCGGGAAGGCCTGGCGCAGCCCGAGCACCGCGTCGATCTCTTCCTCCGGCGTGAACACTCCACCCTTGAGCTTGAGGGCGGTGAACCCGAAGTCCGTCACCATGCGCTGCGCCTGCGCGACGATCCCCGCGGTGTCGAGTGCTGCGCCCCAGGAATCTTCATCCTGACCGGGGTGGCCGGCCCACTTGTAGAACAGGTATCCGCTGAAGGCGATCTCAGTGCGCACGGCACCGCCGAGCAGATCGCTGACCGGACGCCCGATGACCTTGCCCTGGATGTCGAGTGCCGCAACGTCGAAGGGGGACAGTACCCGGTCTGGCGTGCTCGAACCGGTGACCATGCCACTCATGCCGTGCCCGCCCACGGTGGTGTCCGAGCGCAGGGCCACAATGATTCGGCGGCGGATCTCACTGATGTTGAAGATGTCCACGCCCGTCAGCTGGCGGGCTACGAGGTGCAGCCTGGCCAGGTGCGGGGCATCCCCGTAGGTTTCCCCGAGCCCGATGTAGCCCGAATCGGTTTCGATTTCGACGATCGCGCGCAGGGCGAAGGTCTCGTGCACGCCGACCGTGTTGAGCAGAGGCAGGTCGCGAAACGCGATCGGGGTAATCGTGATCCCGGTCACGAGATGACGTTCGGATACTACGAGGGGGCTGGTCACTGCGGGGACTCCTTGGGTGCGTGGCTCTAGTGGACAGGACTTAAATCCAGGCGGCGTTCTTGATCGGACGCACAATGTTGCAGATCTTCTGACCGGCCAGGCGCAGGGCGGCGATTACTTCCGCCTCGAGGTCGGGGGTGAGGCCGGTCAGCGGCATCGAAACGCTGATCGCGTCGGAGGCCGGGTCGGCGTAGGTCAGCGCTACGGCGAAGCAGCGAAGCCCCGGGGTGTTCTCCTCATTGTCGACGGCGTAACCGCGGGACCGGGTCAGTTCCAGATCGTGATCGAGGTCAGCGCGCACGGTGAGGGTCTGCGGGGTGAGGGGGAGGGGATCCGCTGAAATGTGACGGTTACGGTCGGCGCCGTCGCGCTCGGCCAGCACGGACTTCCCGAGTGAAGTCGCGTAGGCCGGCAGGCGCCTACCGACCCGGCTGAGGTGCCGGGAGTAGCGGCTCGACTCCCGGGTGGCCAGGTAAACCATGTCGAATCCGTCCAGACGCCCAAAGTGGAACGTCTCATCGAACTGCACGTGCAACTCGTCGAGGTAGGTCTGCACAATCGGCAAATAGGGGTCGGCGTCGAGGTAGCTGGTACCGGCCAACAGCGCCCGAATGCCGATCATGTACATCGACCCCGAGGTGTCACCGCGCACCCAGCCGTGCTTGGCGAGGGTGCGCAGCAGGGCGTGCAGGCTGCTGCGCGGCACGTTCATGGCTTCGCTGAGCTCACGGATGCTGGTGGGCCGGTTCTGGCGTCCGGCCAGAAGCTCCAGCAGCTCCACAGTGCGCGCCGCCGATTTCACGTCGCGCATTCCCGTTTCCGCCGGAGCTGGATCCGTAGTGGCAGGTGCCGCGGTCGACTCGAGGGGCACGGTCACGTTAGGAACGGCTGAAAGTGACATCGTCAACTCCTTCGTGAAGCGCCCGTCTTTGGACGCCAATGTGCTGGTGAGCCTAGTCGAGCGTCCGGGTTACGTCTACGTACATGGACGTTGGCTTCATCCGTGGAAGGCTAGCTGACCACTACCGCTCGATCGGCGAGAACGCGGCGGCCCGCCGCGAGAATGGTGATCAGCTCGGCCTCGTGCGCGGCCGAGATGTCGCGCAGCGGCGGGCGCACACGGCCGGCCGCGATACCGCCGAGTCGGGCACCCGCCTTGACCAGGGCGACGGCATAACCGGGGACCTGGTCGCGCAGGGCGACCAGCGGGTGAAAGAAATCCCGGCTCAGGGCATTGGTGAGCTCGGTGTCCCCCGAGCTCAGCGAGTCGTAGAAGGCCACCGAGATATCGGGGGCAAAGGCGAAGGTCGCTGAGGAGTACAGCTCCACCCCGATCGCGCGATAGGCGGCCTGGGACGATTCGGCCGTGGGCAGTCCATTGAAGAACTGGAATTCCTTGCCGGCCGCGGTGGTGGAATCCTGGACGGCTCGTACGATTCGTGACATCAGGTCGAGGTCACCGACGCCGTCCTTGAAGCCGATCACGGTTGGGATGGTCGAGACCTCGACGGCGCTCGCCACCGTGAACTGTGCATTTCCGCGGTGGTACACGATGATTGGCAGGTCACTGGAGTCGGCGATGGCCCGTACGTAGTCGAGCAGTCCTTCGACCGGGCTGCCGACGAGGTAGGGGGGAAGCAGGAGCAAGCCGTCGGCGCCGGCCTCGGCGGCCTTCTGCGCCATCAGCCTGGCCGAGGCGATCGGACCGCCGACGCCGGCAAAGACGGGCGTGTGGCCAGCGGACACCGTGACGGCGGTGGCAACGATGGCGGCGAACTCGTCCACGGCGAGGGTGTGGAATTCCCCGGTACCGCAGGCGATGAAAATTGCGCCGGGGGCGTATCCGATGCCGTTCTCCAGGTGAGCGGTGAGCGCCGCGTGGTTGACGGTGTCATCCTCGTTGAATGGCGTTATCGGGAAGAACAGAATTCCGTCGAGCACGAGATGACTCCTTTGGTCGGCTGCACGATGCCGCGGTTCGGTCGTGCAGCGGGTATGTCCAGAACGATAAAAGAGAAATCGATTCAAGTCCAAGCTAAAATATGCACAGACTGATACAAGGAGTAGATCGATGTTTTCGTTGGTGCAGTTGGAATGCTTTGTCGCCGTGGCCGAAGAGTTGCATTTCGGAGCCGCGGCCGAACGCCTGCGCATCACGCAGCCGCCGCTGAGCCGACAGATCCAGCTCCTCGAGCGCGAGCTCGGGGCGCTCCTGTTCAACCGCACCAGCCGTCGAGTCGAGATGACGGCCGCCGGGCAGTCCCTGTTGCCAAGCGCGCGGCGGGTTCTCGACCTGGCCGCCAAGATGGCCATCGACGTGCGTCGGGTCGCCTCCGGGGCGGCCGGCACCCTGACCGTGGCCTACACGGCCATGGCGGCCCAGAGCGCCCTGCCGCTGTTCATTCGCCGCGCTGCGGAAGACATGCCCGACGTGAGCCTCGTGCTGCGCGAGCTCGTGACCACCGACCAGATGGATCAGCTCGTCAAAGGGACCGTTGACCTCGGGTTATTGCGCCCACTGGTCGCCCGGCCCGGCATTCTCACCCAACAGATCATGTCCGAACGGATGGTCGCGGCGATTCCCGCCCGCAGCCACCTCGCCGTGCCGACCGGCCCGATCTCCCTGCTCGATTTCGACCGGGAACGCCTGTTGATGTACTCGCCCACCGAGGCTCGGTACTTTCACGACCTGTTGCTGAGGCTTTTCGCCGCGAGCGGAAGCCAGCCCGTGGTCATCCAGTACGCCAGCCAGGTGCCGGCGCTGCTGGCACTGGTACAGGCGGGGCTCGGGCTGACGCTTGTGCCGGCATCCGCTCAACGCTTCGCACCGGAAGGGGTGGTTTTCCGGGACCTCGACTCGCACTCGCCGGCCGACAGCCTCAACAGTGTGTACCTCGACGTGGCCTGGAGCGAGGAGAGTGCGAACCCGGCGGTGGCGAAGGCGGTCGAGATGCTCACCAGGGCGGAAACCGGTTCGGAACCGCCCGCGGGTCACTCGAAGACCGGGAACCTCCTGATGTGATCGAGGCCGCTCACGACGACGCCCCATCGATACATTCCGGGTATCAGTGCATGCAGATTTCATGTTGAAGCAGCATTGATTCGTTCCTAGGCTGGGTGGCAGACAGCGTGACCCGCCGCCCCAAGGAGTGCTTTCATGACCGTGCAGACCGCAACCATTCAGCGTCCCACCGACCTGACCGGATCGTCACTGATCGGCGGGGTGGCCGTGCGCGGAACCCACGGCGAGGTCGCCGGTGTCAATCCGGCCACCGGCGAGACCCTGGAGCCCGGCTACGGCCTGGTCGGCATCGACGAGGTCGACCGCGCGGCCGAGCTCGCCTGGACGGCGTTTGCAACGTACCGCAAGACCTCGCCTGAAGCCCGCGCGGCGTTTCTGGAGTCCATCGCCGACAACATTGCCGCCCTCGGACAGACCCTGACCGACCGGGTGATCGCCGAGACCGGCTTGCCGGTGCCGCGCGTGCTCGGTGAAACCGGCCGCACGGTCGGCCAGCTACGGCTGTTCGCCGCCGTGCTCCGCGAGGGCAACTATCACGGCGCCCGCATCGATCCGGCCCAGCCCGACCGCGTCCCTGTGCCACGCCCCGACATTCGCCTGGCCACCATCGCCATCGGTCCGGTCGCCGTCTTCGGGGCGAGCAATTTTCCGCTGGCCTTCTCCGTTGCCGGCGGCGATACGGCCTCCGCGCTCGCCGCCGGATGCCCCGTGATCGTCAAGGCGCACAGCGCCCACCCGGGCACCTCCGAGCTCATCGGGCGCGCTATCAGTGCCGCCGTGACCCAGCACGAACTGCCTGCCGGAGTGTTCTCCCTGCTTTTCGGCGGCGGAGCCTCCGTCGGCGCCGCACTCGTCACCCACCCGCACATCAAGGCGGTTGGCTTCACCGGATCGCGCAGTGGCGGGCTCGCCCTCGTCGCCGTCGCCGCCGCTCGGCCCGAGCCCATCCCGGTCTATGCGGAGATGAGCAGCATCAACCCCGTCTTCCTGCTTCCCCGAGCGCTCGCGCGAGACGCGGCGGCCCTCGGCGAGCAATGGGTCGCCTCCGTCGCCACCGGAACCGGCCAGCTCTGCACGAGCCCCGGCCTGGTGTTCGTCCCGGAAGGGGCGGACGGCCGCACATTCACCGCTGCCGCAGCTGCTGCTGCCGGCAAACTTGACGCTGCTCCGATGCTCACCGACGGTATCCGGGGAGCGTTCGACCGCGGCGTTGCCGTGTTCAGCGACCACGCCGGCGTGGAGAATCTGGCCGTGGGAAAGGTGAACGCCGACGTGGTCATCGGTGCGGCCCCGCAGCTCTACGCGACCGATGCCGCCACCTTCCTCGCCGACCCGGCACTGCAGAACGAGGTTTTCGGCCCGGCAAGCGTCGTTGTGACCGTTCGGGACACCGCCGAGATGGTGCACATACTGACCGGACTGGAGGGGCAGCTGACCGTCACACTGCACACGGATGCCGACGAGCCCGGCGCGGCTGAATTATTGGACGCCGCGGAGCTGCGCGCCGGACGGGTGCTCTTCAACGGCTGGCCGACCGGAGTGGAAGTGGTGTCCTCGATGGTGCACGGCGGCCCCTTCCCCGCCACCTCGAACGCGCAGGGCACGTCGGTCGGTACCCTGGCGATCGATCGCTTCCTGCGCCCGGTGAGCTACCAGAACGCGCCCCCTGCGCTGCTGCCCGCTGCGCTGCGCGACGACAACCCGCTCGGGATCTTCCGCCAGCACAACGGTCAGCTCGTCCGCGACTAGACCAGAACAGAGACCGTGAGATGATTACCGACTCGATGATCGAGAGTTCTACCCGCATGAGCCCGACCATCGACTCGATGCGGGTGGTGCCAGTCGCCGGTCACGACAGCATGTTGCTCAACCTCAGTGGAGCCCACGGCCCGTTCTTCACCCGCAACATCGTGCTCCTGACCGACTCGAATGGCAATACCGGAGTCGGGGAAGTCCCGGGCGGCGAGCCGATTCGACGCACCCTCGAGGATGCCACGGCGCTCGTGGTCGGGGCTGGCCTCGGCGACTACCTGAACACCCTGCGCCGCGTGCGCCTGCAGTTCAAGGACCGCGACTCCGGCGGCCGCGGCGCGCAGACCTTCGACTTGCGTACGACCATCCACGTCGTGACCGCCCTGGAGGCCGCCCACCTCGATCTTCTCGGCCAGCACCTCGGCGTGCCCGTCGCGGCGCTGCTCGGCGAGGGCCAGCAGCGCGCGGCAGTCGACACTCTCGGGTACCTCTTCTTTGTCGGAGACAAACGCCGCACCGACCTGCCCTACGTCGAGACCGATGCCGGCACGGATTCCTGGTCGCAGGTTCGCCACGAAGCCGCACTGGACCCGGAAGGCGTCGTGCGTCTGGCGGAGGCTGCCTTCGAGCGCTACGGCTTTCGTGACTTCAAGCTCAAGGGCGGGGTGTTGCCGGCCTGGGAGGAGGCCGAGGCGATCAAGGCCCTCGCCACCCGCTTCCCCGAGGCCCGCGTGACCCTCGACCCGAACGGCGGCTGGCTGCTCGACCAGGCCGTGGCCGTTGGCCGAGCACTGCAGGGCGTGCTCGCCTACGCCGAAGACCCGGTCGGTGCCGAGGGGGTCTACTCCGGCCGCGAGATTATGGCCGAGTTCAAGCGGGCCACCGGCCTGCCCACCGCCACGAACATGATCGCGACGGACTGGCGCGAACTGGGCCACACCATCCGTTCTCATGCCGTCGACATTCCGCTCGCCGATCCGCATTTCTGGACGATGGCCGGTTCGGTGCGCGTCGCCCAGCTCTGCGATGACTGGGGCCTCACATGGGGTTCGCACTCGAACAACCACTTCGACGTGTCCCTGGCGATGTTCACCCACGTCGCTGCTGCCGCGCCCGGCACGCCGACCGCGATCGACACGCACTGGATCTGGCAGGATGGCCAGAACCTCACCTCGAACCCGCTGCAGATTCGCGACGGGCAGATTATCGTGCCGACCGCGCCCGGCCTCGGCGTGACGATTGATGAGGAACGGCTGCAGGCAGCGCACGACCTCTACCTGACACGGGGTCTCGGTGCGCGCGACGACTCGGTGGCCATGCAGTACCTCATCGAGGGATGGGCGTTTGATCCGAAGAAGCCAGCCCTCGACCGGTGATGCCCATGCGGCGCGTCGGCTAGTCGCCGGCCGGCTCGGCCCGGCGTTGCGACAGCGGAACGAAGGAGGGGTCGTCGATGCCCACGTCGTACTGCCAGGTGGGGGCGAGGCGTTTGAGCCGCAGCATCCGCCACTGCCAGAATGCCCAGAAGGTCGGCCAGAGGGCGAGCGTGGCCGGCCGGCCCCGAAAAATGAGCTGGTCCCGGTACAGCGTTTTGCCCGTGCCGGCCGGGTCGGGCGCGATGGCCATGCGGTGATCCCACAGCGTGACCGCACTGAGGGCGCCCGACACACCGCGACCGGTGTCGCGGAGGATGCGCACCCCGTCTGGTCGGTGCGTCTCGTTGCTCAGCCGAATAATCTGGGTTCCCATCGGCACCAGACCGAGCGCGGCGAATACGGCGGGGTGTTCGCCGGGCTCCCAACGGGTGGGAAACCCGTCGGCCGCCAGCGATTCGACCGCCAGGAACGGTGAGCCCACCTCCCGAAACACGGCGGGGCTGTGAATGGCATGCCAGGCGGCATCCGGTGTGCAGTCGAGGATCTCCTTGAGCAGTACGCGCATCTGAATAGTTTGCTCTGCCGGCGGCATGCAGTACAACTGGATGGTGGCAATTCGGTTCTGGCTCGGCGTTGTGCACCGCGAGCACGTGCTCCGCGGTGTCGATTTGGGGATTGCCCGCGCCAACCGCGGCGCCGGCGATTTGATCGCGCAGATGGGTGAAGCCGACGGCATCGTCTACTACTCGCCCAAGACCGCGATCGAGGGCGAATCGCTCAGGGAATTCACCGCGATCGGCCGAATAGCGGATGCCTACGCCTACCAGGTCGGGGATCCCGGCAATGAGTTCAGACCGTGGAGGCGCCGCGCCGACTACGACCTCGATGCCTGGTCCACGAGCATCCGCCCGCTTTTGACCGTGCTGCAACTCACCCGCGGCAACCCGAACTGGGGATTCCAGCTGCGGCGTGGGGTGCTGGAAATCTCCCGGCACGATTTCGAGATGATCCGGCAGCAGATGCGTCGACCATCCGCCGACGATCGGTAGCGCGTTGGAGCCGATAACCCCTCAACCTTAATTAGACTCAGCCCTATGAATGGCGATTTCTGGTGGGTCCCCTCGGTCATCGTTATCGGTCTCGTTGCGGCCGGAGTCTGGGCGCTGGTTGGCGTTTCGCGTCGGCGCACCACGGCCGCGCTCGGGCGCGTGAATGCCGCGGCGGCCGAACTGGCCCGCAGCGCGGCCATCAGCCTGGTGCGTGCCGACGACCTGGTGCAGGATGCCACGGATGAGCTCGGCTTCGCGATCGCGCAGTTCGGCGAATCTGCGACACGGGAGTTTGCGAGTGCGCTGGCAACCTCCCGGCGGCAGCTCAGTGATGCGTTCGCGCTGCAGCAGAAGCTCGACGACGCCCTGCCGGACAGCGCCGCGGAACGCACCCGCTGGAACCAGCAGATCATCCAGCTCGCCGACGAGGCGACCGGCCGGCTGACCAACCAGGCCCGTGGATTCACGGCCAGGCGCGGCGTGGAGCGCAACGCTCCGCAGCAGCTCGATGAGCTGCGCCGCCGCCTCGACCGGGTCGCCGACCGGGTCGCGGGTGGAGCGAACACCCTCAACCGGCTCAGCCTGAGCTACTCCGTGTCGGCGCTCGAACCGATCAGCGGCAATGTCGATCGAGCCCGCACCGCCCTTGACGCGGCTGTGGTCAGCGCCGATGCCGCAGCGAAGCGCCTTGCCGAGGCATCCACTGAGCCGGTGGGAGAGCAACTGCAGGCCGCAGAGCATGCCCTCTTTCAAGCGACCACGCTGCTCGACGCGATCGAAACCGGCGAAGACCAACTGCACCGCGGCTTTGCCAACCTGCAGAAAGCACTGGATGCCGCCGGCTCAGAGCTCGCCGAAGCTCGCGCCCTGCGCGATGATCATGAAGAATCCGAGACGAGCGCGTCGCTCAATCAGGTCATCACCCAGGCCGCATCTGTGCACGCCGCGCTGCGGGAGCCGGGGCGAAAAAGCGATCCCGCTGCCGACCTCGTGGTGCTGGAGGCAGCCATGAACGGGCTGGACAGCATCCGGTCTGAGGCCCGCAACCGCCAACTGCGTCTCGATAATGCGCGTACCGCCCTGGCCGGCGCTCTGCTCACCGCACGCGGCCAGATCACCATCACCCGCCACTTTGTGGACGCGAATCGGGGGCGGGTGCAGGCCGCCGCTCGCACCAGACTGGCCGAGGCCGAACGGCAGGTGGCGCTCGCCGTGGCCGAGAGCGACCCGGTGATCGCGCTCGATACCGCCCGCCGAGCCATGATGCACGCGACGGATGCCGACGCCCTCGCCCGTTACGACACGCGCTGACCGGCGGGCTCGGCGCGACTACGGCGCGACTACGGCGCGACTGCGCGGCGACTACGGGGCGGCGGAGGCTGCCGCCCGGCGTCTGATCGCCGGCGTGATCTCACGCCGTAACCAGGTGATCGCGTGCGCCTGATCAAACCGACGGGCACACAGCCCGCAGGCCAACGGGCGGGTGGGTTGCCGATACCGAAAATGCGTGTGGCCGGCGGGGCAGGTGCCCACCCAGGGTGCGAGCTCATTGGCGATCTCGCCGTCATGCGTGCGCTTGCCGTCATACCCGAGGTCGTGCGCCATCGCCTTCCAGCGTGGTCCGTGCCCGGCTCTGGGACCGACCAGGGCATGAGCTAGCTCGTGCAACAAAATTTGGTAGACCTCGTCGTCCGCATACCGAGAGGCGAGGTAGCGCGACACTGTGATGTGCTTTTTACTGAAGTTACACAGGCCGGCCCGCTTCTTGGCGTTGTCGAAGCCGAAGGTCCAGCTGGGGTCAAGGTGCACAACGATGAGCGCGTCAGCCCACCGTCGTACCCGAACGAGGTCCGCCATCAGGGGCCAACCTCAACCTGGTACAGCCGGTCGTCGCCGGCCGCGGGGGAGCCCCGGCCATCAGTGTTATTACTCACAAACCACAGTGTGCCAGCAGGCCCTGACACCACGTCGCGCAACCGACCGAAACTGTGCACAAACCACGCGGTGGGGGCCTCGGTGGAGGAACCTCCGGCAGGGAAAGCGCTTGTGATCGGAATGCTCCACAGCCGTTGACCGCGCAGGCTCGCCATGAAGAGGGTGTCGTTCACGATGGCGAGGCCGCTCGGGCTGGCCTGGTCGGTCGGCCACTGCCGTTCAGGGTCGATGTACGCCGGGTTTCCGGCCTGGCCCTCGACAAGCGGCCAGCCGTAATTGCCGCCGGGAACGATGCGGTTGAGCTCGTCCCAGGTGTTTTGGCCGAATTCGCTCGCCCAGAGCTGTCCGTGCGAATCCCAGGCCAGCCCCTGCGGATTCCGATGCCCAAACGAGTACACGAGCGTGGCGAACGGGTTGTCCTCCGGCACGCCTCCCGTCGGGGTCAGTCGAAGAATCTTGCCGCCGAGCGTGTCGAGATTCTGGGCGTTGTCCGAGTTTCCGGCGTCACCGACAGTCGCGTACAGCGCTCCATCGGGACCGAAGGCGATGCGTCCGCCGTTGTGATTGCCGGCCCGAGGGATGGAATTCAGAACGAGGGTGGATGTACCGAGGGTATGGCTGCCGGGGGAGCCCGCCAGCGGCATCCGTTCGATGCGGTTGTCGGTCACGGTGGAGAAATAGGCGTAAACCCAGCCGTCGCCGCCGGGGGCCGCGGTATCGGCCAGAAAGGCCAGGCCGAGCAGCCCGCCCTCGCCGTTCGGCTGCGCCGCCGCCACGGTGCCGGCCTCCCGCAGGCTGCCGTCGGGCAGTAGCTCCAGCACCCGGGTCGTGTCTCGTTCGCTGATGAGCGTGGCGCCGTCGGGCAGTCGCAGAATCGACCACGGTGCCTCAAGCCCGGAAGCGATCACGACCGGTTCCCCGAGCGGATGCACCGGGGTGAGGGGCTCACTGCTCGAATCGGTTCTGGTCGGTGTCGGTTGGGCCGGTCGCTCGGTCGCCGGTGCAGCGCCGGGCGCCTGTGTGCTGCAGGCCGCGAGGGCCAGAATAATCAGTGCCGTCGACAGCCGCAGTGCCGTCGGCAGCCGCAGTGCCGTCGGCAGGCGCAGTGCTGTCGACAGCCGCAGTGCTGTGGCCGTGCGCCGTTTGGTCATTCTCGATTTCGCCATTCTCGGTTCGGCCATTCTCGGTTCGGTCATTCTCGGACCGGCCAGCATGCTGACCTCCGCGCGACGAAACCGCAGAGCCCGATGGGCCATTCACCTGGCCTTCGTGGTGACTACAGCATGCCGCAGAACGCGGCCGACGGCCAGCATCCGGTCGTCAGTGCGCATAACTCCTGCAATTTCTGGCGCCGCACAACTGGTACCGCGAGATTTCGCAGTTGTGGGGGCCTCCGGCCTGAATTTGCAGGAGTTACGCGCGCGAGAGCGAGAGCGAGGACAGGAGTTATGCGCGCGCGGGAGGTTAGGACTGCCCGCGGGCCGCGATGTGCGACTCCACGACGGCCACGGCGAGCAACGAACTGTCGAGTTCGTCGGCGTCGGCGCCGTCTTTCTCCCGTAGAAACACGGCCGCGGTGAAGTCCACGAGCGCGCCGTCGAAGTTCTCCTGGTCGAAATACACCTTGCCGCGGTGCTGGCGGGCGTAGGCGGCCAGTCGGGTCCACTCGTGCACCTCGGAATCGAGAATGCAGTGGGTGAGCTCGCTCGCAGCCTCGTCGAGCTTGCCTTGAAATTGCAAAACCTGCGCCCGGCGGATGCGGCTGGCAACCGCCTGCTCGCGGTTGCCGGTGAAGCGCGATTGGCGCAGGGCCTCGTTAGCGATCTCCCAGGCTTCATCGAGCCGACCGACCAGGCGCAGCAGGGCGACCTTCTCATTGAGTGCGGCCAGGCTGCGCAGGTCGCCGAGTTCAGCGAGCCGCTCGCCGGCGGCGAGAAGGTCGACTTTTTCGCGCAGCGTGATGGGGTCGTAACCGATGATGAAACTCAGGGTGTGTTCCTGTAATGACGAGGGCGGCCGTGGCCGCAGAGGATAGACGGATGTCTCCAGAGTACCGCCGCCGGTGCGAATCCGGCGGCAAACCCGCCAGTGACGCGCCCGCTACCGTGGCTAATTCAGGAAAACTCTCGGTCCCGCACGCGCCGCCACGCAACGGATGCCGCCCGCGCGCTGCCCAATCTCCTGATTCAGCCACGCACGGGGACGGGTACGCGTGCGGTCTGCCTGCTAGTGCCCGATCTGAAAGACCGTGCGCCCGGGCAATGGCGACTGTGTCGAGGTCTCGTCGGTAGCCACGAGCGAACCGGCCATGAACTGCTTCAGTTCGGTACCCTCGATCACCTTCGCCGGGTGCGGTCCATTCGCGAGCAACCGCGGAATCCACGTGAGGTCGATCGGGGTATGGGCTGCCACGAAAACGATGTTGCCGAAGCGGCGGCCCTTGAGCACCTGCGTTTCGGCGATTCCGATCACGTGTGCAAACACCGCCGAGAGGGTGGCGGCCTGGCTGCGCGCAAAGGCGAGGCCGGGACCATCCGCTACGTTGACAGCGAGTACGCCGCGCGGCGACAACAGCGGAGCGGCGAGTGCGAAAAACTCGCGGCTCGTCACGTGCTTCGGGGTGCGCGCCCCCGAGAAGATGTCGACCACGACGACGTCGACGGCACCGTGCAGCCCGGTGGGCAGTTTGCCGAGCACTTCGCGGGCATCGCCGTGGCGTACGCGCAGCTGGGCGCGCTTGTCCCACGGCAGCACCTGGCGCACGAGGTCGATCAGGTCGCTCTCAATTTCGACGACCTGCTGGCGTGATCCCGGCCGGGTCGCCTCGACGTAGCGCGGCAGGGTGAGGGCACCGGCGCCGAGATGCACGGCGGTGATCGGCTCGTGCGGGTCGCCGAGCAGATCGATCACGTGCCCGATGCGCTGGATGTACTCGAAGAACAGCTCATCGGGGTGGTCGATATTCACGTGTGACTGCGGCGTACCGTCGACAACGAGCTGAAAACTCCCGGGCGTGAACCGGTCGGGTTCGATCACGGCGGTGTGTCCGCTCAGCTTCAAGACGACCGACGGATGCTCTTGCTCGCCTCTACTCATGGCTCCAGTCTGCGCCCTCCCGCACCCCCGAGAAAACTGGGTTATACCCGAGAGTCGCAACAAGGTCAAGAAAAGAGTGGACATGGCTCCAAAAGAGGCATACAGTTGATCCTTGCGCTCCCAGACAAAACTCTGCCTTCATATTGCGGTCGGCTTTGCGTGTTCAAGCCACCTTGAGGCACATTTCCTACGAGTTTCTTTCCTAGGGTCTGCGAGTGCCCACCAATAAC
>Ga0307486_1000938_pt1 | contig 24231 bp, 21 predicted proteins | sample CBIW02metaG_FD_203663 | JGI IMG/M metagenome (GOLD analysis project Ga0307486, IMG submission 203663) | Sea-ice brine microbial communities from Beaufort Sea near Barrow, Alaska, United States - CBIW 0.2 | ecosystem: Environmental > Aquatic > Marine > Coastal | place: USA: Alaska | collected...
AAAATCCCCAAAATATCTAAGACTAGGTTTGAAGTTGGGTAAGGGGTATGTGGCTTTTAAGTCGCTGCCCCTTTTTCTTTTAAGGTTTATTTAACCTGCGCTAAACCCTGTCAACTTTAGTAATCGGCCGTTTTTTTGTATTTTTAACATTCAAGATTTTATAAACAGTTTAAAAAGACACTAATGGCAGAGCATGCTAAACTTAAGATAGATGGAAAAGAATATGAGTTTCCATTAACCACTGGGACCGAAAATGAAACCGCAATCGATATATCGTCTCTTCGTGCTGATACTAAAGGTGTTACTACGTTAGATCCAGGTTTTAAAAATACAGCAAGTTGCGAGAGCTCCATTACTTTTCTTAATGGGGAAGAAGGTATTCTTAGATACCGCGGTTATGCTATTGAAGATCTTGCAGAAAAAGCTGGGTTTCTTGAAGTTGTTTACTTGCTTATTTTTGGAGAACTTCCAACTAAAGATGAACTTGAGAAATTTCACAATGACATAAAAAACGAGAGCCACGTAGATGAAGATGTGAAGAAAATACTTTCTGGCTTTCCAAAATCAGCGCACCCTATGGGAGTGCTTTCTTCACTTACCTCTGCACTTACCGCTTTTAATCCTACCGCAGTAAATGTAGATTCCGAAGAAGAAATGTACAATGCAATAATTAAATTACTGGGTAAATTCCCAGTTCTTGTAGCTTGGACGATGCGTACAAAAATGAGCCAGCCTTTAGATTATGGCAGTAATAATTTGAGCTATGTGGAGAATCTCCATAAAATGATGTTCTCAAAACCCAATAGAGATTATAACGTAGATCCTCAGGTCATCGAGGCGCTAGATAAGTTGTTGATCCTTCACGCAGATCACGAGCAAAACTGTTCCACTTCTACAGTGCGTATGGTTGGGTCCTCACAGGCAGGACTGTTTGCTTCTATTTCTGCAGGTATATCGGCGCTTTGGGGTCCACTCCACGGTGGTGCTAACCAAGCGGTTATAGATATGCTCGAAGCTATTAAAAAAGATGGTGGCGACACTAAAAAATATATGGCCAAGGCCAAAGATAAAAATGATCCTTTCCGTTTAATGGGCTTTGGTCACCGGGTTTACAAAAACTTCGATCCACGGGCCAAAATCATAAAGAAAGCTGCAGATGACGTTCTTGCGCAAATGGGAGTAGGAGATGAAATTCTTGAAATTGCTAAAGGACTTGAAAAAGAAGCGCTGGAAGATAGTTATTTTGTAGAGCGGAAATTATATCCTAATGTTGACTTTTATTCTGGTATTATATATCGCGCCCTGGGCGTACCGGTAGAAATGTTTACCGTAATGTTCGCCATGGGTCGTGTTCCTGGATGGATCGCCCAATGGAAGGAAATGCGCCAGCGTAAAGAACCCATAGGGCGTCCACGACAGATATATATCGGGGAGCCGCAACGCGCGTTCAAAAAAGCGGAAGATCGATAAAAAACGGGTTTAAAAATATATAACGGACTTTCAAATGTTTTTTGAAAGTCCGTTTTTTGATTTATATGTCCTTAAAAATAGCGGTTTTTGTTAAAAATAAGCCGTTTTCAGTCCTTTTATAGCCATTTTATGCTGCCATAATAGTAATTTCGAAGCTGTTGGAATTTTCAGATTATAAAAGAACGTACCCAGACTATTTAACGATAATAAAACATACATGATCAAGCTTAACATAAAAGATGAAACTTCTCGATTGCGCGCCGTTATACTGGGTACGGCAAAAAGCATGGGCGGCATTCCGCCGCTAGAGGAGGCCTACGATCCCAAATCAAAATTGCACATTGCAGCGGGAACCTATCCCAATGAAACAGCCATGATGGAAGAAATGGATGCCGTTACCGCCATTTTTGAGCGCTATGCGATACAAGTATTTCGGCCTAAATTATTGACAGATTATAATCAGATTTTTACCCGCGACATTGGTTTTGTAATAGATGATAGCTTTGTGAAGGCAAATATTCTCCCAGACCGCGAGCGTGAAATCGAAGCCATACAGCATGTGATTGATCAGATAGATCCAGAAAAAGTTATCCGTTTTCCAGAGGAAGCACATATAGAGGGCGGCGATGTTATGCCCTATGGGGATTATCTTTTTGTGGGTACATATCGCGAAGAGGATTATCCAGATTATATCATTGCCCGTACTAATATGCAGGCTGTTAAATGCCTTGAAAAAGCTTTTCCTCATAAAACGGTGGTTTCCTTTAACCTGCGGAAATCTAACACAGATGCTTATGCCAATGCGCTGCATTTGGATTGTTGTTTTCAGCCCGTAGGGGACGGGAAGGCTATTTTGCACAAAAATGGCTTTCTTATCGCAGAGGAATATGAATGGCTCGTTAATTTCTTAGGAAAAGAGAATATCTTTGAGATCACTGCCAAGGAAATGTTTAACATGAACTCTAACGTGTTTTCGATTTCGCCCCAAGTAGTGATTTCCGAAAAAGGCTTTACGCGACTCAATAGCTGGTTGCGAAGTAATGGCATTACTGTAGAAGAAGTGCCCTATGCAGAAATAGCAAAACAAGAAGGGCTGTTGCGCTGTAGTACGCTGCCACTGGTGCGCGAATAAATAAGCAATTCATGTCATTTTTAAAATGTAGTCTCAAATAATAATAGAGATAGAAAAAAAAATAGCAAAAGCAATATTAATAGCAATAACAACAGCAATAAAAAATGTCAAGTACTTTTTTACTCAACATGATCAAGCAGGTAAAATCAATTGCCGAAGCCGGTATGGTATACAACGCGGAAAATTATGATGCTGAACGCTATGAGGAATTGCGGCAAATTGCGCTGGAAATGATGAGCGTGTTAAGCCAAAAAGACGTTGAAGTGCTCGAAGATTTTTTTCTTCCTGTAGAAGATTATCCTACCCCAAAAGTGGATGTACGGGCGCTTATTTTAAACAAAAAAAAGGAGATTTTAATGGTAAAGGAGCAAATAGATGGAAAGTGGACGATTCCCGGTGGCTGGGCCGAAATAGGAATGACCGCCTCAGAATCTATTGTCAAAGAAGTGCATGAAGAAGCTGGTTTTACCGTGCGACCGGTGCGTTTACTGGCAGTGCTCGATAAAAAATGCCACCAGCACCCGCCGGAAGCGTATTATTTGTATAAAATGGTTTTTTACTGCGAGATACAGGATGGCGACTTTGATCCCAATTTTGATATCCAAGCTGTAGATTGGTTTCCGCTCAACGCTCTTCCGGAGCTCTCTACAGATCGTATTTTAGAAAGCCAATTGCAATTGCTTTGTGGTTTGATGGAGAAGGAGAATGGGGTTTATTTTGATTGAGTAAGGTTTTTATTCTTGGTTATAATATTCAGCTGTTTTCAAAAGTTTCTTTTCATATTTATAAATATCATCTATATTATTTATAGGTATCTTAGATTCTTTTCTATTATCGTCAAATAAACCAATGTATTTATTGCCACCGTTCAAATGCAATCTACAAATTGGTTTTCTATTATTATTGTCGAATAAAATACCGAAATAGGATTGAGTATCGCGATGAATAATCTTGCTTTTATCAATACTTCTTCTTAAAATAGCAAGAATAATTTGATAAGCTTCTAGCTCTTCTTCTGTCGTATCTATTTTGCTTTTAGGTATTTCATCGATTGACTTAGGCACATAACTAATAATTGTAACCCCTTTCTATTACTGGATTCCTCGATTCGAATGTTTGGGCTAAAGCCCGTGTACCCTCGCTCGACACCCCCGGCTGAAGCCGGGGGCTATTGAAGAAAACCAATCACGTTCAATTGCCATGGCCTTCAGGCCGTGGTTGAAAGGACGGTAATATATGGGCTTTAGCCCAACTCACATCCTGCATCTTGCAAAACAAGATTATTTACTAAGCGCCTAAGTCAATAATTAAATTTTTAAAACTTCGAGTACGTTTTAAAATAAATATTTTTAAGAGATTGCAAAGGTGTATTACATTAAGGATATAAAATACGGAACCCTCTTATCAACGCTCATTTCTGCTGTATCCACAACCCTTATCACTAGCATCCACATGTAGATTATATAATAAATTCCTTTGGAACAATATTACTAGGCATTTTTAGCGCTGCCGCTTCATTTTGATCCACAAAATCAACGGCTATAGGTTGCGTAATGATTGTAGAAAGTAGGTTTTCCTGTTTTAGGGAAATCTTCCAATTTAACCTTTAAAATCAAAATATCATCAGGAATTTCGATTTCCACAAAATGCCTGTCCTTGGGAAGGGCTTCTGCTAGATCAAGGTGATCGCCAAGGCTCTGCTTTCCACAGTATAAACCGATTTAGTATTGAGGATATTCATCTAAAGCCTTAAGCGAGAAGCGCTTTTGCCAGATAAAGTGGAATTTGAATATGATTCCGGTCAATTCGGAACACATTTATTAACCTAAGTTTCCAGATTCCAGCCTATTGAGGCAAATGTTCTTCTTGAATCCCTATTCAAAAATGCGGTAATTTTTATGTTGGGATAACAAAAAAACGCCCGATTTTAGCTTAAAATCGGGCGTTTTATGAGCAAAATAAGCCATTATTAAAAAATATCAAGAATAATTGTGCTTGCTATATTTCAAGAAGTTAGAATCACGTCTTTCTTCTTTTGTCTTTCAGCGCAGCGATCCTTAGTCTTAATATAACCTTTATGTAAAGATCTTCTTTTTCCGCAATTCAAAATTCTGCCCCAGATAGACTTTACGTACCATCTCGTCACTGGCGAGTTCTTCGGGTACACCATGTTTAAGGATGCTGCCTTCAAACATTAGATACGTGTGGTCAGTAATTGCAAGGGTTTCCTGCACGTTGTGGTCTGTGATGAGAATGCCTATATCCTTATCCTTGAGCTGTGCGATGATGCGTTGTATGTCTTCTACCGCCACGGGATCCACACCGGCAAAAGGCTCATCAAGGAGTATGAAATTAGGGTTGGTCGCCAGTGAGCGAGCAATTTCGGTGCGGCGTCTTTCCCCTCCAGAGAGCAGGTCGCCACGGCTTTTGCGTATATGGCCCAAGCTAAACTCATCGATAAGCTCTTCCATCTTGGCGCGTTGTTCCTTTTTGCTCAGTTTGGTCATTTGTAGCACACTCAGAATATTATCCTCAATGCTCAATTTCCTAAAAACCGATGCTTCCTGAGCGAGATAACCTATACCGTTTTGCGCGCGTTTGTACATGGGATATTTGGTGATATTTTTTTTATCCATGTAAATCGTACCACCATTGGGTTTGATAAGGCCTACGATCATATAGAACGAGGTAGTCTTCCCAGCACCGTTAGGGCCAAGCAGGCCTACAATCTCACCTTGGTTTACCTCTATGGTTATCCCCTTTACGACCTCGCGGCCTTTATATGATTTTGTTAAGTTCTCTGCGCGTAGTTTCATTATCAGGTTTTAACAACAATTAGGCCGTGCCCTTAAAATCTTAATTTGATTGATTTTCCAGCTCTTCCCAGAATTCATAGGCCCTGCGCAAATGTGGGATGACGATAGTGCCACCTACAAGCGTGCCAATGCCCAGAGTTTCCATGATTTCTTCTTTGGTCACGCCCACTTTATGACAGCTTTCTAAATGGTAGCGCACACAATCGTCACAACGCAGCACGGTAGAAGCTACGAGGCCAAGAAGTTCTTTAGTCTTTACATCCAGAGCGCCAGGCATAAAGGCGTTAGTGTCCAGATTAAAAATCCTGTTGATTATCTTGTTCTTATCACCAAGGATCTTTTCGTTCATTTTTGAACGGTAATCGTTGAACTCTTCTACTTGACTTGATGTTTTTGCCATATAAATTAAAAAAATTTATTTAATATCGTTTTATTGTCCCGAGCGTAGATGCTTTTCTTTACGTAACCTGCGCTTTTCCTGTTTTTCGACGAAAGCGGAGATAAAGATACTTGCCTCGTATAAAACAAGTATAGGTATGGATACGATGATCTGCGTAGTGATATCTGGTGGAGTTATAACCGCTGCAACGACAAGTACGATTACCAGTGCATATTTGCGGTATTTACGTAAAAATTCCGGCGTTACGAGTCCTATTTTTGTAAAGAAATAGATAATTATGGGCAGTTCGAAAATAAGACCTGCAGCCAGCGCACTTGATCGTACCAGACCTATATAAGAGTCTATGTCAAACTCATTTTTTACTTGATCGCCTACGGTGAAAGTTGCTAGAAAGTTGATCGATAAAGGAGCGATGATATAATATCCAAAAAGTACCCCGAGGAAGAACAAAAATGAGGAAACAAAAATGAATCCGCGTGAATTTTTACGCTCATTGGGATGAAGGCCAGGCGCTACAAATCGCCAAAATTCATAAATAATATAGGGAAAACCTAGAATAATACCAGACATAATAGCCGTCCATATCGCAGCACTGAACTGCCCTCCCATAGTACGGTTTTGTATTATAAAATTCAATTCGGTCTCGCAACCTTTGTCAGATCCAAAAATCTGAGAAAGTTTGCACATGTACTCGTAAGATACAAAGTCCGGATAAGAGGGGGCAAAAATGATCTGGTTAAAGATAAAATCCCTGAAGACGAAGGCCAATACGCCTATAATTACTATTGCTAGTGTGGATCTTATGAGATGCCAGCGCAATTCTTCAAGATGATCCAGAAAAGACATTTCACCTTCCGGTTTTTTAGTTTTTTTAGCCATTATATAATTCCTTCTTTTATTAAATCGTGTAAATGAACAACGCCTGTGTAACTGCCTTGATCGTCTAGCGCCAGCAGTTGTGAGATACTGTTGCTTTCAAGGATATCAAGCGCTGTAATAGCCATTTCGTTCTCATTGACCACTTTGGGATTACTGTTCATAATATCTTTGGCCGTTAGGCCGGTTAAGATATCATTTTTTTCAAGCATACGGCGTATATCACCATCAGTAACTACGCCCATAAGCCTATTATTGTCTACTACCGCCGCGACACCAAGCATTTTTTTTGAAATTTCGATGATAACTTCTCGTACAGGTGCATTAGATGAGACCATAGGCTTGTCGTGCAATTGAACAATATCTTTCACCTGTAGATATAATTTTTTACCCAGGGTGCCGCCGGGATGATATTTGGCAAAATCGGTACTTGTAAAACCATGCAGTTCGAGCAGCGCTATGGCGATTGCATCTCCCATAACAAGTTGGGTTGTAGTGCTAGTAGTAGGTGCGAGGTTATTAGGACAGGCCTCTTTGTCTGCTTTAGCATGTATCACGTAGTCTGCCTCTTTACCTAAAAAAGACAACCTATTAGCTGTCAAGGCTATAAGTGTATTTCGCATTTTTTTGATTAGTGGAACCAGGACTTTAATTTCTGAACTGTTACCGCTTTTTGAGATACATATGACGATATCTTTTTTCATGATAGTACCTAGATCTCCGTGAATGGCATCTGCGGCATGCATAAAAATTGCAGGAGTTCCGGTAGAATTCAAAGTAGCAACGATCTTCTGCGCAATAATAGCACTTTTGCCAATTCCTGTAAGTATAACCCTGCCGCTACTGTTAAAAATCAGAGCAACGGCATCGGCAAATTCTTGATCTAATAAAGGGGTAAGATTAGCTATGGCATCGCGCTCTGTCTCAATTGTTTGTTTGGCGCTGGCCAAAATCTGCTCATGAATATTCAAAAGATAAGTTTTTAAACCGTTTGTTTGTCCTAAAGATTTTAGTATATTTAAAGTGCAAATGTATGCAAAAATGCCTAAGATTAACCCAAGGATTAATGAGTTTACAAGAAATAGACCTACATGCTGCGCTCAAGAAATATTTTGGCTTCAGCAATTTTAAAGGACTTCAGGAAGAGGTCATAACAAGTATAATGAACAATGAGAATACGTTTGTGATTATGCCTACCGGCGGTGGGAAATCACTTACCTATCAGTTACCAGCGCTTATTAAGGAGGGCACCGCTATTGTGGTATCCCCGTTAATTGCCCTGATGAAAAATCAAGTTGATGTGCTTCGGGGTATTAGTAATGAATATGGTATCGCGCATGTCTTGAATTCTTCCCTCAACAAGGCCGAAGTTAAACAGGTAAAAGATGATATTAATAGTGGGATCACAAAATTGCTTTATGTTGCGCCAGAATCATTGACCAAAGAAGAATACGTTGACTTCCTTAAAGATCAGGAAATTTCCTTTGTCGCCATAGATGAAGCGCATTGTATTAGCGAATGGGGCCATGATTTTAGACCCGAATATAGAAACTTACGACAGATTATAAAACGTCTGGGCGATGATATTCCCATCATCGCGGTTACCGCTACCGCTACGCCAAAAGTGCAGGAAGATATACTGAAAAACCTGGGGATAAGTAGTGCCAACACCTTTCAGGCATCTTTTAACAGGCCCAATCTGTACTACGAGATACGGCCAAAAACCAAGAATGTTGACGCAGATATCATCCGTTTTGTAAAGCAAAATGATGGTAAAAGTGGCATAATTTACTGTTTAAGCCGAAAAAGGGTAGAAGAACTTGCGCAGGTATTACAGGTAAATGGCGTTTCTGCTGTGCCGTACCATGCAGGTCTAGATGCCAAAACCCGTGCAAAGCATCAGGATATGTTCTTGATGGAAGATACAAATGTGGTTGTGGCCACCATCGCATTTGGCATGGGGATAGACAAGCCAGATGTGCGCTTTGTAATACATCATGATATTCCTAAAAGTATAGAAAGCTATTATCAAGAAACGGGCAGGGCCGGTCGTGACGGTGGTGAAGGCCATTGTCTGGCGTATTATGCCTATAAGGATATTGAAAAGCTTGAGAAGTTTATGAGCGGAAAACCTGTGGCAGAACAGGAAATAGGCCATGCTCTTTTACAAGAAGTGGTGGCTTACGCTGAAACCTCTATGTCACGGCGTAAATTTATTCTGCATTACTTTGGCGAAGAATATGATAACGACAAGATGCCGGGCGGCGATCTTGACGATAATATGCGCAACCCCAAGAAAAAAAACGAGGCCGAAGATCAAGTGATGCAGTTGCTTGAAGTAGTAAAAAAGACAGAAGCTATTTATAAGAGCAAAGAACTCGTTTTTACCCTTATGGGAAAATCAAATGCTATTATAAGTTCTCATAGAACCGATAACGAAGCTTATTTCGGGATAGGGAGCGATAAAGATGTACACTACTGGAATGCTCTTTTGCGACAGGTACTGGTCGCCGGTTTTTTGAAAAAAGATATTGAAACTTATGGTGTGATCAAGCTCACGGAGGCTGGGAAAAAATTTCTCAAAAAACCACATTCTTTTATGATGACAGAAGATCATGTGTTTGACACTGGGGCCACTGTGCAGATACAATCACCATCAATGGCTGGCGGCGGTTTTGACGATAAATTGGTATCCATGCTCAAAGATCTCCGTAAAAAGGTAGGCAAGAAAAAAGGGGTTCCGCCCTATGTCGTTTTTCAAGATCCTTCGCTTGAGGATATGGCCATAAAATATCCCACAACCCTTGATGAAATGTCCAATGTTTTTGGCGTAGGTGACGGCAAGGCCAAAAAATATGGAAAGGAGTTCATCAGCTTTATTAAAGATTATGTAGAGGAAAATGATATTATCAAACCAGATGAGCTTGTGGTTAAATCTACAGGGACCAATAGTGCATTAAAACTCTACATTATCACAAACGTAGACCGAAAACTGCCGCTCGATGATATCGCTTCTGCGAAAGGGCTGGAAATGAAGGATTTTGTTAAAGAAATGGAGGTCATTGTATTTAGTGGAACTAAACTGAACATCAACTATTGGATAGATGAAATTCTAGACGAAGACCAACAGGAAGAATTACAAGAATATTTCATGGATGCCGAAACGGATAATATTGAAGCCGCCATGGAAGAATTTGATGGTGATTATGAGGATGATGAATTACGACTCTACCGCATCAAGTTTTTTAGCGAGGTTGCAAATTGATGTCCCAAAGACGTCATTTTGAATTTATTTGAGGATCATATCTATGGTTCGTTTCAAGGCCGCTAAATGGTATGCGCTCTTGCAGACAGTCAGCCCGTCAAAATAAAACCCTTAAGGGTAAAAAATATGCTTGCAATTGTTGATTTCAAGACAAGGCTTAACCCTTACGTACTGCCAAAAACGATACTTAATAATCACTGTAGTTAAAATAGCACCACTTAATTACAGTAATTAGATATAGATAATTACTTTTGATATATCAAAAGTAATAAGTAAAAAGTATAATAGTTAACAACAACAGTTGCTTTTTTAGTACTAAATTCGTAAAAACCATAGGACATGTCAGATAATAAAGAAGTACTTGAAGCAATTGCAGACTTAAAAACGGATATGAATTCTAATTTTAAAAGCGTTAATAAGAGGCTAAATGGTATCGAAAATGAGCTTAAAAAAATAGATGTTGTTCTTAAGTATTCAGAACAATACGATAACATTCCCGTTTAATTTTTATCTTCATTAGGATTATAGTCTAATCCTTTTTTAAGTTTTTGATTTAATTCTGAAAACTGTCATTTTCAATACGCTCTATAGGAAAACCTTCTGAATCAAAATTGAATGATATTTCTATTTCACCACTTTGTCTAGTTTTTAATTATTCAAATTGCTGCCACATATGAGCCATATTATCTGATAACTGAAACAAAGTTACAATTTGGTTAATTTGTGCCATAAGGTGAGAATTCTCAACATCTTTGGTTAATAATTGGTGTAATCGGGCTGTTTTATTTCCTGAACTATTCTTCGGTATGTTTTTTTGAAGTTCATCCATTATGCCTTTTAGCAGTTCGTCGTATACTAGTTTATTAGTCCAAGTGCCTATAACTCCAAGCCTTTTCTTATTCCATTTACCATATCCCAACCATTTAATCTAAAAAGTTCCTTGTGAAATATATCAGGACGTGATCTCTCATCGCCGTTGAAAAACAGCGCTGTCGAGATGAATGCTACGTCCGTCATACTGAACTCAATTCAGGATCATACAGTTGGCTCAAATTTAATTTCTGCCATTCTAAAATCTCAAGACTTTATATTGAAAAAATCGCTCTTTAACCCATTTTTAGGGAAGAAAGAGCGGTTTTTACGTGGTTTTCACCAATATTCAATTCAACTTAGTCGTTCCTTAATGTAGGTTGACTTTATACAATTTACAGAATACACTATACAACCTACAAGCCTAAAGATGTATTACTTCGTCATACGCAGCGGCAACAGCTTCCATTACGGCTTCACTCATAGTTGGGTGAGGGTGAATAGTTTTTAAAACTTCGTGACCTGTGGTTTCCAGTTTGCGACCCAGAACGGCTTCGGCAATCATGTCTGTTACGCCGGCGCCTATCATGTGGCAGCCCAACCATTCGCCATATTTGGCATCAAAAATCACTTTTACAAAACCTTCTTTGTTTCCAGAAGCGCTGGCTTTACCAGAGGCAGAAAATGGAAATTTACCCACTTTTAGCTCATAACCGGCTTCTTTGGCTTGTTTTTCGGTAAGTCCTACAGAAGCGATTTCTGGAGTTGCATACGTACAACCGGGTATGTTGCCATAATCCAGTTTTTCTACGTGCATGCCCTTGATTTTTTCAACGCAAAGAATTCCTTCCGCGGAAGCGACATGCGCAAGTGCTGGCCCGTGGGTGACATCGCCTATCGCGTAATAGCCGGGCATATTAGTCTGGTACCAGTCATTTACGGTGATTTTATCTTTGTCAGTGATAATGCCTACGTCTTCAAGACCTATATTTTCAATATTGGTTTTAATACCTACGGCAGAAAGTACGATATCTGCCTCTAGCTTTTCTTCGCCTTTTTTGGTTTTTACCGTAGCCACAACGCCTTCGCCAGAAGTATCCACACTTTCTACGGAAGAATCGGTCATGATCTTGATACCGGCTTTTTTCAGCGAACGCTCAAATTGTTTGGAAACTTCTTCATCTTCTACGGGAACCACATTTGGTAGAAATTCTACTATAGTTACGTCTGTTCCCATCGTATTGTAAAAGCTAGCGAACTCAACGCCTATCGCACCAGAACCAACAACTATCATACTTTTGGGCTGTTTTTCCAGCGTCATTGCCTTGCGGTATCCTATTACTTTTTTGCCGTCCTGTTTCAAGTTGGGCAATTCGCGGGAACGCGCTCCGGTGGCGATTATGATATGATCTGCGCTGTATTCTTTGCCATCAACGTCTATTTTCTTGCCAGGTTTTAATTTACCAAAGCCTTCAAGGACGTCAATTTTATTTTTTTTCATGAGAAATTGAACGCCTTTACTCATGCCATTGGCCACGTCACGGCTGCGTTTTACAACTGCTCCAAAATCTTTATCAGGATTTTCCAACGTAAGGCCGTAATCTTCTGCGTGTTTAAGATATTCAAAAACCTGTGCACTTTTTAGCAAGGCTTTGGTAGGGATGCAGCCCCAATTCAGGCAAACGCCGCCTAGGCTCTCTTTTTCTACAATCGCGGTCTTAAAACCCAATTGTGAAGCGCGAATGGCGGTTACATAGCCTCCCGGGCCACTTCCTAAAACAATAATATCGTATTTGCTCATGATTTATTTTTCTCAGAATTAAGGTGCAAAATTACACATAAAATGCCTGAAACTAAAGCCGGTCGCGCCCATTTAGCCGTTCTTGTACCACATCCTTTAAAATGGGAAGGATTTCTTGCTCAAACCACGGGTTTTTCAGAGTCCAGAACCGGTTTACAGGTGAAGGATGCGGAATTACAAAATGATCTGGCAGATAAGCCTGAAAGTTTTTGATGCGTTGTGTCAGTTTTAGTTTATCCTTGAGGTAATAGTTTTGCGAATAATTACCGATCAATATTTTAAGCGGATTGCCATTTATTTTGTCTAAAACCTGTCGTTGCCATAGCGGCGCACATTCTGGTCGCGGAGGAAGGTCGCCGGTCTTTGCTTTTCCCGGAAAACAAAATCCCAGCGGAAGAATGGCAAAATTATCAGGATTGTAAAAGGTCTCATCGTCTACGCCCAGCCATTCTTTGAGACGTTTTCCGCTGGGATCGTCCCACGCGTGTGTTTTCTCATGGGCGATACGCCCGGGCGCTTGACTGATCAATAAAATCTTTGATTCCGCGGAAGCGGAAATAATAGGGTTTGCTCCTAAAGGCAAAAAAGGCTCACAAAAGGAACATTGTCGTATTTCCTTAAGCAAGCCTTTCATAAATGGTAATTTATACTGATGTCGTAGCTATTAATTAAAATGCTTAATATCAGTTTCAGAAAGATTTAATTTACTCAGCACAGTATTAAAATTAGATAAATCTTCGGTTGAAAAATCCTGTGACAATGCTGCTGGAATAATTGCAACTCTCACCAATTTATTATCAGTTCTATTTGTTGAAAGATTGCTTAAGTCGCTATTTCCTTCAATAGTTAATTGAACACTTGCATCATCATGATTAAACTCATATTGAAAAGTGCCTTCCGCATCAAAAAAGCTTATAGGCATTGGTGAATAGACGTTATTACCTACATTTAGATAAACAAGAAATATATCGCCGTTTACCGTATTATCATAGCCAAGTGTTTCAGAAACCCAATTATTATCGTCTTGATTGTACTCATAATTGACTGTTTCTTCAAATACATTGGGTAGATCAGCATTTTGACCATCAATACCATCAATTCCATCGCGCCCATCACTACCAGAGCAACCGGTAAGTACCAATGCAAAAATTCCTATAAGTCCAAATATCTTTTTCATAGTGTTTGTTTAAAATTCAAGTATAGATGAGCAACTACCGTTCCGCTTTTTAAGTCAGAATTCAGAATTCAAAATAAAAATGCGTCCGAGTAAAAGTTCCCCCTTCGGGGGTTAGGGGGATTAGTCATTATCAAAATCCACAGAGGCCGAGTTCACACAAAAACGCTCACCGCTTGGGGTGGGACCGTCGTCAAATACGTGGCCCAAGTGGCTGCCGCAGTTGGCGCATAAGATTTCGGTGCGCGTCATTCCAAAGGATTTGTCCTCTACATATTCTACTGCGCCCTCTATGGCTTCGCTAAAACTGGGCCAGCCGCAGCTACTTTCAAATTTGCTATCGCTTTCAAAAAGCTTTGCATTACAAGCGCCACAGTGATAGGTTCCATCTTCAAAATGCAGGTTATACTTGCCGGTATGGGCGCGTTCTGTACCTTTTTTGCGCAACACGTGATAGCGCTCTTCGCCCAACTGTTGTTTCCATTCTGCGTCGGTTTTTTGTACTGAATATTCTTTTTTAGGAGTCATGATAAATGCACTTTTGATTAAGAAAATCAGTCCTTTTCGTATGAAAATTAGCTAATTTCCTCTTAAAATCGATTTGTTTTTCAGTAAAAATATCCAAAATTATTTACAAGTTTTGCCAAAGAAATTATAAACAAAGAGTAAGGAAGCGCACGTGCGGGTTGAATACGGCATGCGCTTTGTATATCTTTGCCGTTTTATACAAAATCCATGCAAATTCAAAGTAAAATAGAAACAGCCGTTAAGATCGCGGCAAGCGAACTTTACAGCGCCACACTCGAAAACATAGAGATCCAGCCTACGCGCAAAGATTTTGAAGGCGATGTTACCGTTGTGGTATTCTCGATGTTACGCACTATTAAAGGAAATCCCGTACAAATAGGCGAGAGAATCGGTCAGTATCTGGTTGAAAACGTGCCTGAAATAGCCGATTTTAACGTGGTTAAGGGGTTTTTGAATCTGGGGGTTTCAGACGCTTATTATATTGATTTTTTCCAAGAAGTTCAGCATGTTGAAAATTTTGGCCGAAAGGCTGAAAGTGGAAATGCGGTGATGGTAGAATATTCTTCTCCCAATACAAATAAACCTTTGCATCTGGGACATGTTCGGAATAATTTACTGGGATATTCCGTTGCCGAAATATTGAAAGCTTCGGGTAAAAAAGTCTATAAAACGCAGATTATCAATGACCGCGGCATTCATATTTGTAAAAGTATGCTGGCATGGAAAAAATTTGGTCACGGTGAAACGCCAGAATCTACGGGATTGAAAGGCGACAAATTGGTTGGCAATTATTATGTAATGTTCGATAAAGCCTACAAAGAAGAGCAATCGTATCTTATTGCTCAGGGAAAAACCAAAGAAGAGGCAGAAAAACAAGCGCCATTAATCATGGAAGCTCAGAACATGTTACTCAGATGGGAGGCCGGCGACCCGGAAACTGTTGCGCTCTGGCAGAAAATGAACAACTGGGTTTACGCCGGTTTTGAACAGACCTACACAAATCTGGGAGTTAATTTTGACTCCTACTATTATGAGAGTAATACCTATTTATTAGGAAAAGATAATATTGAGGAAGGGCTTAAAAATGGTGTTTTTTATAAAAAAGAAGATGGTTCCGTTTGGTGCGATCTTACCGAAGACGGCCTTGATGAAAAACTCGTATTACGCAGCGACGGCACTTCCGTATATATGACGCAAGATATTGGCACCGCCATACAGCGCGTTAAAGATCACCCAGATGTGGGCGGCATGATCTATACCGTGGGCAACGAGCAAGATTATCACTTTAAGGTGCTTTTTCTTATTTTGAAAAAACTGGGATTTGACTGGGCGCAACATCTCTCGCATTTAAGCTACGGTATGGTAGATCTGCCCAGCGGAAAGATGAAAAGTCGTGAGGGAACCGTGGTAGATGCAGATGATCTTATTATGGAAATGGCCGATACCGCAAAAACTATTTCTACTGAACTCGGCAAACTGGAGGGGTATAGTGAAACCGAAAAAGAGGAACTGTATAAGGTAATTGGTCTGGGTGCTTTAAAATATTATATCCTGAAAGTGGATCCTAAAAAGCGCATACTTTTCAATCCCAAAGAATCTGTGGATTTTCAAGGGAATACGGGGCCATTTATTCAATATACCTACGCACGCATCCAGTCCATTTTGCGTACCGCGAAAGAAACCGGCGTAAGCCCAGAAATTGAACAAACCATCTTGCATCCCAAAGAAAAAGAACTGCTAAAAACGCTGGCAGCGTATCCAGACACCATTCAACTGGCCGCAGAAAATCTGAGTCCGGCGTTGATTGCAAACTACACCTATGATCTTGTAAAGGAATTTAATTCTTTCTATCAGCAAGTTTCCATTCTGGGAGCAGATACTGCAGGAGAAATCAGTTTCCGCGTAGCATTATCGCAAAAAGTGGGCGAAGTGATCGCTTCTTCCTTTGCGCTTCTGGGCATTGACGTGCCAGAGCGGATGTAGGATTTTGGCAATTATAAATCTAATTTTCGTCAACCTGAACTTGTTTCAGGCTCTCATGGGCGCAATAAATTAATATAATGCGATTCTGAAATAAATTCAGAATGACGGATGCAATATTTTACTACTCTTGTCCTTAAAACTATATTTTTAAAGGTTAAATGGTATTATTACTGTTTTTATGGTTTCTCATAGCGAGGCCCAGGATTTTAAATATGGAAGGGTCTCTAAAGAGGAGTTGCAGGAAAAAGTACATCCCAGCTTTCCTGAGGCCAATGCAGCGATACTTTACCGTGATAATTATTCCCATTTTGAATACAATAAACAAGATGGTTTTTTACTGGTAAGCGAATTTCATGAACGGATAAAAATATATAATTCAGAAGGGTTTAAAAATGGCACAAGACAGATATCATTGTATAAAGATGGTAATAAGGAGGAAAAATTAAATGGGCTCAGAGCGGTTACCTATAACCTGGAAGATGGGAAGATTAGGGAGAATAAACTGGATAATGATGATATTTTTGAAGAGGAGCAGAGCAAATACAGCGATGTGGTGAAGTTTACGATGCCTAACTTGAAGGAAGGGACGGTCGTAGAGTACAAATATACGGTGCAATCTCCGTTTCTAGGTAATCTGGATGAGGTTCGTTTTCAAGAGCGCATTCCGGTAAATAAGGCAGAAGCGCGTTATTATTTTCCTGAATATTTTGTGTTTAAAATGCACACCAAGGGATGGCATAAATTAAAAATAGATGAAAGCATAAAAAACAGAAAGCTTAATCTGGGCACTTCTTTTGACCGGAGTGGGGGAAACAAATTCTCTGTTAGGCAATCTACGGCGAGAAACCGGTCTATCGATTTTAAAGAAAACATCTATGAAGTTTCCGCCAGCGATGTACCACCCGTAAAAGAGGAAAGTTTTTCAGGTAATCTTGATAATTACCTCACCGCGGTAAAATTTGAACTTTCATACATTCAATATCCGGGCGAACCTTTGGAATATGTTTCCTCAACTTGGAAAGACGTAGCCAAGACCATATACGATTCAGATGCTTTTGGGAATGAACTGCACCGTTCCCATTACTTTGAAGATGATCTGGATGAGGTGCTGGCAGACGTTTCCACAACTAAAGAAAAAATGCTTCTTATTTTCGAATTTGTAAAAAAGCGCATGACCTGGAATGGCTACATGGGTTATTATGCAGAAAAAGGTCTCAAGCAAGCCTTTAAAAAACAATCGGGCAATACAGCAGATATCAACTTGATGCTGGTGGCCATGTTACGCTATGCCGGTTTTGAAGCAAACCCGGTGCTGGTAAGTACAAAATCACATGGAATACCGCTTTTCCCCACCCGCAACGGCTTTAATTATGTAGTGGCTTCGGTAGATCAGGGCGATGTGGGTTTCCTTATGGATGCGACCAATAAGTATGGTCAGATCAATTTGCTTGAAGAGCGTTTATTAAACTGGAACGGCCGTATACTGCGCGAAGATGGCACGTCAGACTGGACTACCTTATCGCCGTCAAAGCCAGCGGCACAAAACTTTATGATAAATATAAATATGGGCACAGACCTTCATGCGACCGGTACGGCCCAGAGTAGGTTTACGGGCTATTCAGCGATGGATTACCGTAAAAATTTTCAAGATCTTTCTGCGGAAGACACAAAGGCAAAACTGGAAAAAATGAATCAAGGTATAGAACTTGCCGATGTTACATTGAGCAATTTAAATAAAGTATACGAGCCAGTTTCCCTTTCCTATTCCTTTGAGCCGCTCACCGCCATAGAGCAAGTGGGCGATAAAGTGATTATCTCACCTCTTTTTCACTTAGCGCTAACTGAAAATCCTTTTAAAAGCGAAGACAGGACCTATCCCATAGATTTCAGCTGTCGCAGAAAAAACCGCTATATAATTTCTATTGTCATTCCTGATGGTTATCAGATAGAAAGTCTCCCCGAAAGCACGATTGTAAATCTTTTTGATAAAACGGGAACCTTTAGTTACCGTGTAAATAAATCTCCAGCAGGAATTCAGGTGCTGTGTGAACAGGCCATAAATACACCTATTATGGGGCCAGAGAAATATCAGGAACTCAAAAAATTTTATAATATGATCCTGGAAAAAGAACAGGAAAAAATAGTGCTTTCTAAAATCTAGCTAGTATGATACGTACTGTATTTTTATGTATAAGCAGTTGGTTATTTATACTACTTACTGCACAGGCGCAAGAATTTAAACTGGGTAAAATAGATGAAAAGGATTTTGAAAAAACGGCCGCAATAACAGATAGTACAGCCTCTGCCATTATCCTGAAGCACTACCGCGAAACTCATTTTGAATACGATGGGGCAAAAGGATGGATTATCATTACCAAAGTGCAAGAGCGCATCAAAATCTTAAAAAAGGAAGGGACATCATACGGTACGCATAAAGTGGGTGCTTATAAACGTAATGGGGACGAGGAGTCTGTAATAAAGATTGATGGTTATACCTACACTGTAGAAAATGATCGACTTCGAGAAGAAAGACTGGACAAGGAAGCCATTTTTGAGCAGCAGGAATCAGAATATAGGGACAGTTACACCTGGACAATGCCCAACGTTCAAGTAGGATCGATCGTAGAATGGGAATATACCTTAAAATCGCCCTTTTGGAAAATAGATGATCTCAAGATGCAACAGGATATTCCTGTTGCGGCATATACAGCTGTAATACGCACGCCTAGTATTTTTCAATTCAATAAGTTAAAAAAGGGCTATTTTGAAGTAAAGCCAGAAACTGAGTTTAAAAAAAGGAGTGATGGTGTTATGATAGGTCAAAACACAGGTTATGGTAGGTCAGCCATTAATTCTAAATCGGCTAACATGACCTTTACAGAGCAAGTTGATACCTACAAGCTAGAAGATATCGCGGCGCTTCAAGAAGAGGCATTTGTAGATAATATTGAAAATTACCGGTATACGGTTATCTATGAACTCAGTTCTGTGCAACATGGTGATGGTAGCGTAAAAAACTATGCTACGTCCTGGGATGATGTCGCAAAATCAATATTTGAGGCTGAGCATTTCGGTAAGCAGTTGGATAAGACCAATTTTCTAAATGCAGATGCAGATAATATCAAAAGAAAAGGGACGGGAAAAGAACTGCTGCTCAAAAACACTTATGAATTTGTGCGCGATAATTTTGCATGGAACGGTGATTATGGAAAGTATGTAGAAGATGACCTTAAGGATGTATATAAAACCCGTTCAGGAAATGCTGCCGAAATCAACCTTACCTTAATTGCGATGTTAAACGCCTGCGGGGTAGCGGCAAATCCTGTTTTAGTGAGTACCAAAGAAAACGGTATTCCCATGTTTCCCACACTTGAAGGGTTTAATTATGTAATTGCAGGTGTTGATCTTGGCGAGGAACTTATATTGCTAGATGCCACCGAAAAATTCGGTAACCCCAATATACTTACGGAACGGGTTTATAACTGGGAGGGGCGTTTGGTCAAAAAAAATGGCACTTCTAGAGCGGTAGACCTCTATCCTAAAAAGCCAGCCCAGCAGGACTTTCTACTTAATTATTCTATACTTGAAAACGGTAAGATAGCTGGCAATATGATGCAGCGATATACGGCACTTAACGCTTTGGATTTTAGGAAGAAAAACAAGGGGAGTTCTCCAGAAAAAATCAAACAACAACTGATCAATGAATTGAAAATAGATCAAATAGAAAATCTGCAGCTCAAAGATGTTGACGCCCTAGATCGACCCATTATAGAATCTTACGATTTTCAAATGGAAAATGCGTATGACCAAGTAGGCAATTCCATTTATTTATCGCCCATGTTGTTTATAAAATTGGATGAAACCCCCTTTAAATTGAAAGAAAGACAGTTTCCCGTCAATTTTTCGTTTCCATTTGTGGTGACTAAAAGGATCAACTTAAAAATACCCGTTGGTTATCAGGTAGAAAGTCTACCAGAATCTATCCATATTGCGCTGCCAGAAGATATGGGCAGTTTTATTTATAAAATAAGGCTTAATCAAAATGTGCTAAATTTGAGCGTAGAATTTACCATAAACAATTCGGTTATCCCTGTCAATTTTTACAGTATCTTAAGAGATTTTTATGCAACCCGGGTAACTAAGGAGAATGAGAAAGTGGTACTTACAAAACAATAATCATGAGTATAAAAGCAGCCCAACAGATCGTAGATGAGTGGATTCAGAACCACGGTGTACGCTATTTTAATGAACTTACAAATATGGCCCAGCTCACCGAAGAGGTAGGCGAAGTTGCCCGTATCATCGCCCGTCGCTATGGCGAGCAAAGTGAAAAAGAGAGCGATAAAAACAAAGATCTGGGTGAAGAACTGGCAGATGTGCTCTTTGTAGTTTTATGTCTTGCTAACCAGACCGGCGTGGATTTGCAAGAGGCTTTTGATAAAAAATTGGACTTAAAAACAAAACGAGATCACGATAGGCACCTCAATAACGATAAATTAAAGTAAATTTCCAGTTAAAAATTTTTTGAGACTTGAAACTTAAACTCCATCAAAAAGATCCCGAACTCTACGGGGCTATTAAAATCACAGGTTCTAAAAGTGAAAGCAACCGCCTGCTTATCTTAAAAGCGCTTTATGGCGGTCTGCAAATAGAAAACCTTAGCAATAGTGACGATAGTCAGGTGATGCAGCGTGCACTGGCCACAAAGGAAAAAGTTGTGGATGTGCATCACGCTGGTACCGCCATGCGTTTTCTTACCGCTTATTTTTCCATTCAAAAAGGACGGGAGACCGTACTAACAGGAAGTAAACGTATGAAAGAGCGTCCCATTGGTATTCTGGTGGAAGCACTGCGCAACCTTGGTGCAGATATCACTTATATAGAAAAGGAAGGCTTTGCCCCATTGCTTATCAAAGGCCGTGCGCTGGATAAAAAGGAGATTGATCTGCAGGCTAATGTGAGCAGCCAGTATATTTCGGCGCTTATGATGATAGGTGCCACACTTCCCGAAGGTTTACTCATAAGATTAATAGGAGAAGTTACTTCAGTGCCTTATATCGAGATGACACGCGCACTATTGGGTCAGCTGGGAATTGAAAGTAGTTTTAAGGATAAAGCGATAAAAATTGAACCAGCAAAAACGCTGAAAACGCAAGCTATCGTGGTAGAATCAGATTGGAGCAGTGCTTCCTATTATTACGGCCTGGTCGCGCTAGCGGAAAAAGCAGAAATCAAACTTTCAAGTTATAAACGCGAAAGTCTACAAGGTGATGCGGCACTGAGCGGTATTTATGAGAAAATGGGTGTTCAGACCACCTTCAGAGAAAATTCTATTATACTAGTTAAAAAGGAGGGTTTTAAGCCAAAACATCAGAAAATTGATTTGATCAACAGTCCAGATATCGCGCAGACTATTGCCGTTACCTGCTTTGGTTTGGGCATAGGTTGCGATCTTACGGGCTTACATACCTTAAAAATAAAGGAAACCGATAGGCTGACGGCCCTTCAGGTAGAGCTTTCTAAACTAGGAGCTATAATTAAGGTCACAAAAGACAGTTTGCATCTGGAACCAGTACAAAAAATCAGTGCTGACGTAACGGTAAAAACCTATCAGGATCATCGTATGGCTATGGCTTTTGCCCCGCTGGCGCTCCGTGTTCCCATAATTTTTGAGGATGCCGAAGTTGTAAATAAATCCTACCCCGATTTTTGGGACGATTTTGCTGCTTTAGGGATCAAAAATTCTACTGTTTAGACGGGTTTCAAATTAATTGCGCAAATACTTGACAACCCCTACCTTGAGGTTGTATATTTGCACTCTTTTTTAAAACACAAAAAACAGACTTCCATGGGAATGAAACTCTCGCAATTTAATTTTGACCTGCCTAAAGAACTTCTGGCGGAATACCCTTCTGAACAAAGGGATGAAGCTAGGTTGATGGTGCTTAACCGCAAGGAACAGACCATTGAGCATAAGCAATTTAAGGATCTTATAGATTATTTTGAGCCAAAGGATGTCATGGTTCTCAACAATACCAAGGTTTTCCCGGCTAGACTATATGGGAATAAAGAAAAAACTGGTGCTCGTATAGAAGTGTTTTTACTTCGTGAGCTTAATCCTGAAACACGTCTGTGGGACGTTCTTGTAGATCCTGCACGTAAAATAAGGATCGGGAACAAGCTTTATTTCGGCGATGATGAGAGCCTGGTGGCAGAAGTCATAGACAACACCACCTCTAGAGGGCGAACTTTGCGTTTTCTATATGATGGGACGTATACAGAATTCCGTACTAAATTGACCGAGCTGGGACAGACCCCGCTACCAAAATACATTAAACGCGATGTAGAGCCTGATGATGCAGACCGCTACCAGACTATTTATGCCAAAGAAGAGGGTGCTGTCGCCGCGCCTACCGCTGGTCTACATTTCTCTAAGCATTTATTGAAAAGACTGGAGATAAAAGGAATAAATTTTGCCGAAGTTACCCTGCACGCAGGTCTGGGAACCTTTAGCCCGGTTGAAGTTGAAGATCTTTCCAAACATAAAATGGATAGTGAGGAAGCGTATATTCATAAGCCAGCTACAGCAATTATAAATAACGCACTTACCGAAAAAAGGCGTATCTGTGCCATAGGTACCACAGCGATGCGCGTACTGGAAAGTGCGGTGAGCTCTAACCATACGCTCAATGAATATGGCGGATGGACCAATAAATTTATTTTTCCTCCATATGATTTCAGTATTGCCAATTGTATGGTGACCAATTTTCATACGCCGAAATCCACGCTGCTCATGATGGTTTCTGCATTTGCAGGGCATGAGTTTATGAAAAAGGCTTATGAAGTAGCCATTAAGGAAAAATATAATTTTTACACGTATGGCGATGCGATGTTGATTATCTAAAACACTAAAATAGTATTAGAAGGCTGTCCAAAAATTTTGGGCAGCCTTTTTTTATGACAAAAAATCGGTCGTTTTGGGCGATTATTGGCCTTAGGAGCAGCTATTTCGACATGTTTAGCGTTTCTGGCAGGAATTATGCAGCCAATTGGCTCATACAGCTTATTTTAAGGCGGTATAAATTGTAAATTTGCACTATGGTAGCAACTGAAAAAAAGGACATTCGCGCATTAACCCGTGAGGAGCTTAGGGATTATTTTTCCGCTAAAGGCGAAAAAGCGTTTCGTGGGAATCAGATTTATGAATGGCTCTGGAGTAAAGGCGCGCATTCTTTTGAAGCGATGACCAATATCTCTAAAGAAACGCGTGCCTTTCTGGATGCCAACTTTGTAATCAACCATATTCAGGTAGACCAGATGCAGCGCAGCAATGATGGTACGATAAAAAATGCCGTGAAACTGCATGATAATCTTGTAGTAGAATCTGTTTTGATACCTACCAGTAAGCGTACCACGGCCTGCGTGTCTTCACAGGTGGGCTGCAGCTTGAATTGCCAGTTTTGTGCAACGGCGCGCTTAAAGCGTATGCGTAACCTTAATCCTGATGAGATTTTTGACCAAGTGGTTGCCATAGACCGCCAGAGCCGGTTATATTATGACCGCCCATTATCTAATATTGTATTTATGGGCATGGGCGAGCCGCTAATGAATTATAAAAACGTGATAGCGGCTATTGAGAAAATCACTAGTCCAGATGGGCTGGGCATGTCACCAAAACGTATTATGGTTTCCACTTCTGGAGTGCCAAAAATCATCAAAAAAATGGCTGATGATCAGGTCAAATTTAAGTTGGCCGTATCCCTGCACTCCGCCCTTAATGAAGTACGTACTGATATTATGCCCTTTAACGAGCAAATGCCGTTGGAAGAATTAAAGGATTCCTTAAAATACTGGTACGCTAAAACGGGCCAGCAAATTTCCTATGAATATATAATCTGGAAGGACATCAATGACCGGCAGCAAGATATTAATGCGCTGGTAGATTTTTGCCTAGCCATTCCCAGTAAGGTAAATTT
>Ga0307486_1000942_pt1 | contig 24135 bp, 18 predicted proteins | sample CBIW02metaG_FD_203663 | JGI IMG/M metagenome (GOLD analysis project Ga0307486, IMG submission 203663) | Sea-ice brine microbial communities from Beaufort Sea near Barrow, Alaska, United States - CBIW 0.2 | ecosystem: Environmental > Aquatic > Marine > Coastal | place: USA: Alaska | collected...
AAATTAATTGCTGGTCAAGAGAAAGGAATGAAGCAAAGAAAAAAATCCAGTGGTCATTTACAAGACAGGATGCAGATTATAAATTGTCCAAACATTACGTTGCTTAATTAAATTGTAACTACACTAGTTTTAATCAACTTCCATTAACAACCTTGTGAAACTTGACACCTATTCAATAATTATCGGAAAGTTTTATTTGTGTGGACATAATGTTGTGTATTGTTATCAGTCCCGAAGTATCGGGAGTAATTTTAGCTTAGATTCACAGTTCTCCCTGTATATAACTTTCAAAGGGAGTGTTGTGAATTGCTTTCAGAATTGTATTTTTAGCTTAGATTCACAGTGGTTGCCAAATAATGGATCTTGGCTGCAATGTTGTGAATTGCTTTCAGAATTGTATTTTTAGCTTAGATTCACAGTCTGGTACGTAACTTTCACAGTTATGTTTCCGTTGTGAATTGCTTTCAGAATTGTATTTTTAGCTTAGATTCACAGTGGCGGTGGTAGTGTAGGCGTTCCCGCCCTCGTTGTGAATTGCTTTCAGAATTGTATTTTTAGCTTAGATTCACAGTTTGACCAGGGCAAAGGAACTCAATTTGCTGGTTGTGAATTGCTTTCAGAATTGTATTTTTAGCTTAGATTCACAGTTTCGAAAAATTAGCGACCACAGCCGGAACCGTTGTGAATTGCTTTCAGAATTGTATTTTTAGCTTAGATTCACAGTATACCCGCCGTAACTGGTTGGTATGCTGTTTTTTAAGTGCCTTTTCAGGATTAAAAAACAAAACCTTCTTTTAACTTTTTTCTCTGGCAGGTATACAAATTTCTATTCCTGTGAACTGGTTTTTAACTTTTCAAAAGTTTGAAATTTTAGTAAAATTGAATTTAAAAAAGTTCCAGTTGCTGTAACGGTTGTTCGGTTTCAACTTCCTTCTGTCCCTGGAATAGCTCAATCATTCCAAATTGCTTATCGGTTATTTGCAGGATCCCCACTTTTCCCTTTTTTGGTAAAGCCCTTTTGGTGCGTTTTGTGTGTACATCGGCGTTTTCCCGACTGGCACAAAAACGCATGTAAATGGAGTATTGAAACATCCCAAAACCGTCGTCCAATAAATTTTTGCGAAACCGGCCTGCGGCTTTTCGTTCCATTTTGGTTTCGGTAGGTAAGTCAAAAAATACAAGTACCCACATACATCTATATTGATTTAATCGTGAAAATTTATCTTCCATGTCTAATCTTTTTTGTCAGATAGAGGGTTTTAGCTTAGTTCAGTACTGACACATTCAAGATCTATTCATAAACCGGGTATAATATTTTCCGGCTCAAACCCGCATAACATTCGTGCAGGGAATTTGTGGTGCGGCTCATCGCAACCATTAACGGACTCACCTTATCGTCTAACACCACATCCATAGCCGTAATTTTTAAGAGTTGTGATTTTAAGAGGGTATTTAATTCGCTAATGTTTTCCCCGGTCCTTACAATTTCATAAACCAAATCGTCCACAAAAGGCCGGTAAGGTTCCATAATATCATCTGCCAAACAAAACGCATTGTATTTGTTGTGGTGAAAAATCCCAATACCGGGGAACATTCCACTTCCTACCAATGCCCTTGCCGTGATTGCCCGCAAAATGGAATAGCCGTAATTCAATAAATTATTGGGAGGGATTCCTTTTTGATACCGGCTAAAACCTTCAATATCAAACAGGTTTTGCCAATAAAAGGCCGCGGCTATTGCCTCGTGGTTTCCGGAATCCCCGCTTTTAACTTCATTGGACCAACGCTCCAGTTTTCGATGATTTTTCCCCCTTCGCATTAAATGATTGGCCTGGTTGCTTATTTTTATACTTACGGTTTGTTGCCACAGGTTTTTCTTTAAAGGGACACTGGCACCCAATTGATGACTAATCCGTTCTGTTTGTTCGGAATGGCCTTCCAAAGATTGCATTAAACTGATGGGCAAATGTTGGGCATTACAATTCACCACCGCGGCTTTATTCTGGACCAGTTTGGTGATCAATCCATTGGTGAGGGTGATTTGCTGGTTTTCCAGCACCAGCATTCCGATATCTTCTATTGGGACGGTTTTGGATGTTTTCTCGTCCCCGGGATACGTCACTACCAATTGTTCGTTTTTAGTGCTTAGATAGGCTGGATTCTCAAAAAAAAGGGTTCGCTTTATCATAATTAAATCTGTTTAACGGGAACTTTTCCAAAGTTTTAAACTTTGGAAAAGTTGTTCTTTGCTGCCTATTGTTTGTTATCAACTCGATCTATACTATCGCATTAGATTGGATATTTAAAGAATTAGCTACTTGTTTAATATTACCTAACCGGTCAACTTTTAGTTTCCAGCAGTTTTCTTTTATTGAATTTCCTTGAAGATCAAATTCTAACTTATTTAAAATTGAAAATTCATTTTTATTAAAAATTGGTTTTGAAATATTATTTGGAATTGAATGTAATCGATTGCCAGTACTGCTAACAATTTTAAAAACCCGTTCCACTTGCTCCTTAGTAAGATTTTTAATATTTAACAAATCCGGTTGTTCTTGTTCTTCCTCGTTAGGCACATAAACCAGATCATTGGGAGACAGCGTGAATAAAAGAATGTTATTATTCTCGTCCCTTTCCGGTGCCACATTTAAACCTTGTTTTTTTCGTTCTATAGCCACATTAAGCGGTATAGTTTCATAGCTGCGTTTTTTGCTTTCTGGATCCTGGTAAATTGCAAAAAACAGGTTGGTACCTTGTGCGGTTTCCACGTATTTGTCTTTTTTATTACCTGTGTAACCAACTGCAAATTTTTTCCCAACCTCATAAAGTCTAACCTTGTAAATAGGATGATGGAATTTTCCGTTGTTCAATGCCACAATATTTTTGTTTAGTTCGTCAATCCCATCAGGGTCAAATGCGAGCTCTAAATGTTCCTTTCCTTTCTTGTCAATATAATTTTTAAGATGATTTTCTAAAATCATTTGAATTCCCGAATCTGTAATGCGTTCTAATTGTTTACGGGTGAGTTTATTTGTAAGAGCAAACCTACTTGCCGAAGCCATTACCTTTTCAAACACCCTAATTTTTTCTATTTTCTTGCCATTAATAATTATTGGCGTATCCTTAAAATATTTTTTTAAAAGCTTGGTATCTGTTTTATAGAATTTCACTTTTTCCTTTACAATTTCCTTTATAGTGCTATCCACAATCATCTCCCAGTTTTCCAATGCTTTTGCAATAGAAACTATACCTTTTTCTCTTTTAATAATTACTTTTCCATAAACAGTGGCTTCATGAAGTGATTTGCGAATTGCGCGATTATCTCCTTTGGTTTGAGCGACCAATTCCTTTTTCAGGATTCCGTTTTTATGTACCCATTGCCAGGTTTTATTATTGGCTTTAGTAATTACCCTTGTATTTTGTTTGAAACTTATAAGGGTTTGTTCCAACGCTTCCTTTGCATTTATGGTGAAATTTGGCCAGGGTTTATGGTAATCACTGGCTACTTTTTTTATAATTGTCTCCCCGGTATATTTGTTTTTAATTTGTATTTCTTTTCGCACTCTTAGCTTATCTATCAAGCCATAATTTTTTCTCTGTGTATTTAAAGAAGTGATATAACTAATATGGTCTTTAGTGGTGCAGGCAATTACCAATGCATCTAACGCATGATGGCGATGATCAATTCGTTTTTTGTTGAAACCTCTTGCAATTTCATCGGGAACCTGAGTTCTAAAAGCATTTATGGTTTTATCCCAAAATCCAAAATCCCGGGAATTTGTCATTTCATTCAATCGTATAAACCTTGGTGCAACTATTTCATTCCATTTATCATTTAAACCCCAATCCTTTTTTAATTGTGACGTTATTGCCCCGGTAACCGGAACTATATGTTTTGAAGTCGCTTCCTCTTCATTTTCTTCTCTCACGATGTTGCTCAATAAGCCTTTTATCAATTTACTGATATACCTGCTGTCATTTAGCTGTCGGTTAATGAATCCTTCCGGAATGTCTTCACTTAGAAGATTTTTTAGTTTAGACCGATTCTTTTTGAAATAATTGTTACAATGAATTTCATATTCCTCAACAGTAAATAATTTCACTGTTTTGTTTTCTATGAGTTCTACAATTCTGCCTTTTTCTTCAGTGATAAACGCAAAAGCTGTTTTGTTGTCTTTTAGCTCATTAATTTCACTCTCACAAATAATTTTATTGTTGAGTGAGTTGTCAAAATAGCGAGATTGGGGAATAATGTGTTCAATTTGATATTCGGTTGAAAACAGTTTGCTCAAGGGAATGGGTTTGCCCGTATATGGCGAAATATAGCCTTGTTCCAACCATAATTTATATCTGCTGATTTCGGATCTTGAAGGCGAATTATTACTTCTTATTTTTTCTACCTCTTCCAATTTTATGAACTTATACTCTTCTGGAGAATTTTGAAAAACTCCTTCTTCATAGATCTTTAAAATCTCCTGCTGACTTGGGGAGTATGGTTTTACTTCACTTTTTACATTAATATCATTCTTCAGCTCTTGCAATAAAGCCTTGATGCGTTGGTTTGTATTTTCATTTTCAGAATTCCTTTGAGTCAATTGTTTGCGTTTTTCTGCCGGGTTTTTCATTTCCCTGCCCAATTCAATATGAATCTCACTGAAAAAATCTTCACGACCTTCGCCATAAAGTTCCCAAATATCTTTAACTACCCGCAAAGTTTCTGTAACAACCTGTTCTACAATAGGATTTCTTAGAGAGTGTTGATTAAACTCTTCCAAATATTTTTCAATATCTTTTGGTGTTTTCCATTTTGTAATTTCACTAGCCTCAGAATGTCTGTTATACACTGCATAACAAGCCTGGTAAGTGTTTAATCCGCTAAATGGATTTTCTCTATTTGCTATAAAACTCTTCAATACTTGTTTTGGAATGTCATCATCGGTTATATCATCAATTTTTTTCGTATCAAAATTTATGGTTCCCAACCTTTCAATAATGGATTGAATTCTATCTCTGGTCGTGCTTTCTATACTTTCCTCATTCCAATATTTCCCCAGGCGCATTAAAGTTAAAAGCTTTTTGATGGCTTTTTCTGAATAGGCGCCATATTCATTTTTAAAGGGTGGGAATTTTCTGAAATTCCAACAAAAGATGATTCATCAATATTTTTTTTAACGGCAAAAGATTTCAATGCAATTTCAAATTCTTTCTTGTCTTTTACTGAATAAACAATATGCCAAAGTTCATGTTCTGTTTCTTTGGTTAAAAATGTTTCAGGATTTAAGTTGGTAACTTTACTTAACCTGCTTAAAAATGAAGCTCTTGTGTCGTTACAAGGATATTTTTTATCTTCAACATAATTCCAGCGATGTGTTTTTTCAGACAACTTGAAATGCCTCAACAATTGCTTTTGGTCAATTTCTCTTTTGTCATTTAGAAAATCGTACAACTCAATAATTTCTGTATGAGTTTTTAGAAATTTCTCCGTTACCGGATAATCTATTTCCGGGATGTTATTTATGGTAATTCCCCGTTGATGGATTTTCAAATTTTTGATGAATTGCCATAACCTAAATTCCTGAAAAATTGGATTTGATCTGGAAATACATTTAATAGGTTGAACTTCCTTTTTTCCTTCTTTGATAAAGGTTCTGGACTCGTAAGGACAATTGGATATTGTGGATTTTTTGCTTTTAAGCGGTCTTTGATAAAAAATTATATCTTCAACAAGCAGGTATGTAAAATCATTGTTGATGATGTTTTTTTGATGGGCTTCATTTCTTGGGTACAATTCTTCTACACAAGCTTCATAAAGTAATTTATCACCTAATTCCGGATGGTGTTTTTTTTGTTCAGTTAGAATAGCGATAAGCTCTTCTTTGTAAAATTTCCGTTCTATTGTTTTAACAAGTTTCCCTCTTATTTTTTGGGAGGGATTTTGTAGAAGTGTTTCGTAGATATATTGGCCAACAGTTTTGTTGGAATTAGCAATATCTTGTTCGGTTTTCTTTTTTATGGCTATCCAATCTTCTGTCGAATTAACTGCTCTAAAACTTCTTTTTATTTCTCCATCTTTGTCTTTTTTCTCTGTTCCATCTTTTTCCAAAGTTGTGGTTACAATAAACTCCTTTGTTTTGCCAAGCCAGTCAAATAGTGGGATTTTACTGGAACGTTTATAAACCCAGTCATTTTCTAATATTACATTGTACCAAATGGAACCGTCTTTCTTTTTATCTTCAGTCTCCTTGACATCAACAACTTTTAAAGTATAAAATTCTTCATTTTTATCCTGATTTTCTTCTTCTTCACCACGCAATTGATAATAACCTCGCTTTTGATTAAAATTCAGAATAATCCAGGCCAATTCTTCCTTCGTGATTTTTTGAGAGAGTGCTTTTTTTCTTAAATAGTAAAGTGTCCAGTCTAAAGGGATTTTTGAGCTGAGTCCATTAGTTTCAAATTCCTTTGCCATTTCATCAAAGGAATTCAAAAAAATGAATTTGTGTTTACCTTGCTCGTTTTCGCGATAATTAAGTTTTACCTCAACTTCATTTTTAAATTGGCCTAAATATTTTTTAAAATCAATTTCTTTTGCATAGTGTTCCGGCAGAAAATTCATAATGTTCAAAACCCGGTGCAATCGTTCTCTTCTTAATAAATTACGTTGTAATAACCTTCGTACGCCTCTATATCCAGTGCGTTCAGCAGTCTGGGATATTGTGACTCCCGAATCAAATTTTCCTAGTATGTCCTGACTCATTGGTATAATTCTACTCCCTAAAGCATTAATTTTACCTTCTTTTTTAGTAAAATCAAGTTCAGTTAGAGCCCAACCAATTGAATTAGTTCCTAAATCCAGTCCTAAAATTTTTTTCATGTTGAATTTATTTATATATTCGTTTCACAATTTTGAAAGCAATTCACAATAAGGATTATTCCGTTGTGAAAACATTTAAGGATGCCCTCGCCTTTCTTCGGGGGCTTTTTTTATACTTACTATCCTGGCATTTTCTCCATTCCATTCAATACTCATTTCTATTAAAAATTGATTTTTCCGCTATCCTGCAAAAACAAAAATTTAACGGAAATACCAATTGCCTCATTTTCGTAAAATCGTAGGGGATTTAAAAATGGATGTTTATTTTTCAGAATGAATTCTTAAATTTAAAAAAAAATAGTTAAAAAGACTTCAAAATAATTTTAATGTTTAATTATTTCAGCCAATAAATAAACTAATGCTAATTTTTCCATCGGAATATAAGAGATCTGAAAGAGAACAATTTATAAATAGGGGATTAGGCTAATTTCAAAATGTAGGTCCTTGCCAAAATTTTCCAATAATGCCCACCAAACAAAAAACCCCCGTTTCCAATTTGAAAACGGGGGTCTATGTAATGAAAAATGGTTTTGATCAAATAGCACCTTTCAAAAGTTTCGTTAACGGTTCTATCTAAATTCCTCTTGAGCCTGGTGTCAATCAGGAATTTTAGGAAAGAACAAAAAATTATATCAAATCAAAAACCGTACTTCGGTAAGTTCCTTGCCAATTTGCTGCACGCCTTCCAAAATACGTTTGGTTTGGGTTGCAGAGGGTTTTTTAATGCCTTTTATGTATTGCGCCAACAAACTTTGATTCATTCCGATACGTTCAGAAAGTGCCTTGGCATTGATAACCTTATAAAAATCAAAAAAACTTTCCAGGTCGTATTCAAATTTTATTTCTTCAATGGCATATTCAAAACCCAAATCTTCAAAAGTGAGGTTGAGCATTTCAATGATCATACTTTGAAGTTCCTCCCAACTATCACCACAGGTAACAAGACTTCTGTTTCTCCATTGTCCCAAAGCGGTATAGCCCAGGTCTTCTTTAATGATTTTGAGTTTTATAATCGGCTTTTTAGGTTTTGTTTCCATGATTCTTATCTTTTTGATGTTTTTATTTCAGCAAGTTTTAAAATGGCTTGCAGGGTTCCTTTCTTCATTTCTTTTGAAGCGTGGAAAGGTATAGTTAGAATATTGGGCTTTGTGGGGTGCTTCATAATGATATGGCTGCCCTTTTGCCTTATTTCAAGCCAACCATCTTTTTTCATTATCCTTAAAAGTTCGCTGCTTTTTATTAAAACCAAAGGTAATAAATTTATTACTTATTATGAATGTTGGTAATTTAGGTTTTAAGGAAAGTAAGAATATTTTTTTTAATATTTTATTGGAATCTCTTAAAAGATAAAATAAATCTTTGTGAATCTTTGTGCTTTTGTGTCTTTGTGGCAATGAAGACATGAGTAAAGTGGATGATTCCACTTAGTCTCTAAGGCTCAAAGTTGCACTAATCAATAAAATTCCACCAAACAAAAAACCCTCGTTTCCAATTTGGAAACGAGGGTTTTAGCTTAAAGGTCTAATATCTATATTCGCACGGCTTGATATTACATCATTCCGCCCATTCCGCCGCCACCCATTCCGGCACCGCCAGCTGGGCTGTCTTCCTTGATGTCTATCAGGGCACACTCGGTAGTCAGGATCATTCCTGCAATTGAGGCTGCATTTTCAAGTGCGATCCTGGTTACTTTTTTAGGATCTATAATTCCGGCTTTCAGCATATCAACATAGGTGTTGGTTTTGGCATCGTACCCAAAGTTGGTTTTGCCTTCCATTACTTTATTGATCACTACAGAACCTTCACCACCTGCGTTTTCAACGATGGTGCGCAAGGGAGATTCAATAGCGCGGTTTACGATTTGAATTCCGGTAGCTTCATCAGGATTTTCAGCTTTAAGGTTTACAAGGGCTTCTTTTGCACGTACAAATGCAACTCCACCACCGGCTACAATTCCTTCTTCAATTGCGGCACGGGTAGCGTTAAGCGCATCGTCCACGCGGTCTTTTTTCTCTTTCATTTCCACTTCTGAAGCAGCTCCTACATAAAGTACGGCAACTCCACCGGCCAGTTTGGCCAAGCGTTCCTGAAGTTTCTCCTTATCATAATCTGATGTGGTGGTTTCGATTTGAGCTTTGATCTGGCTTACGCGTTCTTTGATGGCAGCATTGTCACCGGCGCCGTTCACGATAGTGGTATTGTCCTTATCAATTGCAATTTTTTCAGCAGTACCCAATTGGTCAAGGGTGGCATTTTCCAAAGTGAATCCTCTTTCTTCAGAAATTACTGTTCCACCGGTCAGGATGGCGATATCTTCCAACATCGCTTTTCTGCGATCTCCAAAACCCGGAGCTTTTACAGCGGCGATCTTAAGGGAACCACGAAGTTTGTTCACGACCAATGTTGCAAGGGCTTCCCCATCAACATCCTCGGCAATGATCAATAATGGTTTTCCTGATTGTGCAACCGGTTCCAAAATAGGAAGCAGGTCTTTCATGGAAGAGATCTTCTTGTCGTAAAGCAAAATGTACGGATCTTCAAGGTCTGAAGTCATTTTTTCGCTGTTGGTCACAAAATACGGGGATAAATATCCACGGTCAAATTGCATTCCTTCAACCACATCAACGTGAGTTTCGGTTCCTTTTGCTTCTTCCACGGTGATCACACCTTCTTTTCCAACTTTTGAGAACGCCTGGGCAATTAATTCCCCGATCAGGTCATCGTTATTTGCTGAAATGGAAGCGACTTGTTTTATTTTTTCAGAAGAATTTCCAATTTCCTTGGTTTGTTTTGCCAAACTTGCGGTAACGGCAATAACGGCTTTGTCTATTCCGCGTTTCAAATCCATTGGATTTGCTCCTGCGGCGACGTTTTTCAAGCCTTCTTTAACGATAGCCTGTGCAAGCACTGTTGCGGTAGTTGTTCCGTCTCCGGCAAGGTCATTGGTTTTGGAAGCGACTTCCTTTACCATTTGGGCTCCCATATTTTCCAATGGATCTTCCAATTCAATTTCTTTTGCAACTGTTACCCCATCTTTGGTCACGATTGGCGCGCCAAATGATTTGCTGATAATTACATTGCGGCCTTTTGGCCCTAAAGTTACTTTTACGGCATTTGCCAATGCATCTACCCCGCGTTTGATCCCATCACGGGCTTCAATATTATACTTAATATCTTTTGCCATTTGTATTGTTTTTTTTAAATCCTGTCCCGATATTTCGGGGCAATCCAGGACCTGTTTGTTATTATTAATTTCTGATATTTAAAATTCCCAATCCGAAAAGAAAATTACCGGATTAGGTTTTTGAAAAGCATGTTTTACACAATTGCAAGAATATCATCTTCCCGCATGATCAAATAATCCTTTCCTTCCAATTTTAGTTCGGTGCCGGAATATTTGCCATAAAGTACTTCATCCCCAATTTTCACGGTCATTTCGTGTTTTTTGGTTCCTTTACCAACCGCGACAACTTTTCCTTTTTGTGGTTTTTCTTTGGCAGTTTCGGGAATGTAAATTCCGGAAGCAGTTTTTGTTTCGGCGGCAGCAGGTTCGATAAGAACTCTGTCTGAAAGAGGTTTAATGTTTAAAGCCATTTGTATATTGTGTTTTAGTTAATGAATTTAATATGTACGATGCATGAATTGACTAAAATTATGCCAGTAGCATAATACTGACAATGATAAACAAAAAATGCCAGCTTGTCATAAGCCGGCATTTTTATATTGAAAAAAAAGTAATTTTATTGGTTGTCTTCAGTTTTGGGTTGAGCTTGCACAGGAGTTTGTGCAGCTTCAGGAACTGTGGTCTCAATAGAAGTATTTGGGTTTAAAACCCTTGATTCTGCTGTGACACCACCACCCATAATGGTTACGTTGGACAATAAGATCAACACCAACATTAAAGTTGCCAGCGTCCAGGTACTTTTGTCTAAAAAGTCGGTTGTTTTTTTAACTCCACCAAGTTGTTGGCCACCACCACCTCCAAATGAAGATGAAAGTCCACCGCCTTTAGGATTTTGTACCATAATTACTATTACCAGTAAAAATGCTACGATAATTATTAATATTAAAAAAATTGTAAAAGTGCTCATTCTTTTGCTGTGTTATTTTCTTGTAATTTCTTTATTGCCCTAATCTGGTCTGCAAAGAAACCACTTTTTTCGGGATTTTTCAAAATTAAAATTTTGTAAGCCTGAAGGGCCTTTTTATAGTTCTTTTGTTCCAGATAAACCCGGGCCAATGTTTCTGTCATTAGGGCTTCCGGGGGTAGGTTGCGCTCAGGCCCAATATTGGTTGTGGAGACAGATTTGTCAGGTTTTAACCTGGGGCTTTTTGAAATAAAATCGTCTATAAGCTCAGATTTACGCAATTTGCTGTCTGTAATTTTCTTTAGATTTTCTGAATTTCGATCTATAGGTTTTGCTTTGGTAAGACTTAACCATTCAGAAAAGGAATGCGCCTCGGAAGCATTAAAATCTATGGGGCTTCCCATATCCGGTTTTTCTTCTGAAAGGTTTTCTGCTGAAGGGTTATCATCTGAAGAGTTTTCATCAGAAGGGTTTTCTGCTGAAACTTTTATTTCTTCTGAAGGTTTTAAAGTAGGACGTTCAAACAGATCGGGGTCCAAAACCTGGGCCGATTCGGTTATCTTCATCTTGATGGCATCATTTATTGAGATGCTATTGTTGCCATAGACTTCCTGTGCTTCAAAAACAGTAATATTCCTTAAGGTGTCTTCCTGTGTTTTAATTTGAAGGGCCACCTTGTCCTGATCAAAATCGGTTGAGGAAATAAAATCGAAAAGCACGCTGCGATCCAGGGTGAAAGCGGCGGTTTTCTTTAAAGCCAGATTGTATTTAAAGCTGTCCTGATTATAAAGGCCTTTTAAATAAATGGCCCGGGCAGCTTGAAAATAAGGATATTTTTTCAAAAGTGCTTCCAGCGCGCCGGTCTCCTGGGGTCCCACAGAAGCCGAATTTTCAAATAGATATGTCAATTCTTTTGAATTCATTACCAGTTTGTAAGAGAAGCATTAAAAATATCCTGGGTTATCCGGGAAAAAATTTCTTCGAGTGCCGTATCCAAAGTTCCTCCCACGAGTTGTGCATTGGCCGGATAATCATAATAAAAAGAAAAACGCTTTTCAAAATCCTTTTCCGGCTCCAGGGTGTTGTAATACCGCACGTTTACCGCTATGGTGAGCCGGTTTTGTGCCGCTGTGTTTTGAGCTGTTGCCGACATAGGGGCTACGTAATAATCTATAATTTCGCCTTCGTAAATTAAATCGCCGCCGGAATTCACAAGGCTTAGATTTGTTTGATTCAGGATCAGGTCTTGCAGCTCCAGGGTAAAAGTACGGTCAATTCCGGGTTCAACTATATCTGAAGTATTTTGAAAGTAATTTACCTGAAATGTTTTAGCTGCACCTGTATCGGCTCCCGTGAAGGAATATATTCCGCAGCTTTGGAGGGAAAGTAAGAATACTGAACAAATGATAAAATTTATTTTTTTCATAAGGCGTGCCTTGGGGTTAGGTGTTTTGTGGTCTACAAGTCATATTGTTTGATCTTTCGGTACAGGGTGCGCTCGCTTATTCCCAATTCTTCCGCTGCCGATTTGCGTTTACCGCTATGGCGATCCAAAGACTTTTTTATAAGTTCAAGTTCTTTGCTTTGAAGTGAAAGCGTTTCTTCTTCCTCCTCTTCAATTTCCTCGGCAAAATAATATTTGTCTTCTTTTTCCTGGGATTTGTTCTGTGAAATTTGAAGGACTTTCATCTGTTCCGAATCAAGATCATCCATATTGGGTTCGTTCTCCTCATTTCCGTATATTTTGTCGATCAGGTCTTCGTGTTCTTCCTGCACTTTCTGATGGTTTCCACCCTCCATCAATTCCATGGTTAGCTTTTTGAGATCGTTCAGGTCTCTTTTCATATCGAACAGCACCTTGTAAAGTATCTCGCGTTCATCGCTAAAATCGCCCTGTTTTTTCTTTTCTGAAATAACTGCCGGGAGATTGCTCCCTATATCGGGAAGATATGTTTTTAGGATCCTGCCGTTTATATTTCGTTCCTGTTCCAACACCGATATTTGTTCGGCAATATTTCGCAGTTGCCGTATATTCCCGCCCCATTTGTATTTTTGAAGCAATTCCACGGCATCTTCCTCCAGCCTGATGGTGGGCATTTTATACTTCAGTGCAAAATCTGCGGCAAATTTTCTGAACAGTAAATGTATATCGTCCTTGCGCTCCCTAAGCGGGGGTAAATTGATCTCTATGGTACTCAAACGATAGTACAGATCTTCCCGGAATTTTTCCTTTTTGATCGCATCGAACATATTCATATTGGTAGCGGCCACAATACGTACATCGGTTTGCTGGACCTTTGAAGATCCAACCTTGATAAACTCGCCGTTTTCCAATACCCGTAATAATCTAACTTGGGTGGTAAGCGGCAATTCCCCAACTTCATCCAGGAAAATGGTCCCGCCGTCGGCCACTTCAAAATACCCGTTCCTGGTTTGGGTCGCGCCGGTAAAAGCACCTTTTTCGTGGCCAAAAAGCTCGCTGTCTATGGTTCCTTCGGGAATTGCACCGCAGTTTACCGGAATATATTTCCCGTGTTTTCGGTGTGAAAGTGCGTGGATAATTTTCGGGATACTCTCTTTTCCAACCCCGCTTTCCCCGGTAACCAATACCGAAATATCGGTGGGTGCCACCTGAATCGATTTTTCTACCGCACGATTGAGCTTGGGATCATTCCCAATAATCTCAAATCGCTGTTTTATTGCCTGAACTGATTCCATTTTTTAATGAATAATGAATTGTGATTAGTGAATTCGTGATTCGTGATTCGTGAATTCGTGAATTCGGTCTCCCGTCTCTTTTTTTTTACTTCAATCTCCCGTCTCCGGTCTCCCGTCTTTTTACTTCTAACTTCTAACTTCGTATTTCCAACTTAATTGTTTTCACTAAATCCCACTGTTTCCCCAATAAGAGTCCCGCTGGTACAATTGGTGATCTTTACGTTCACAAAATCCCCGATCTCATAATTTCCTTTTGGGAAGACCGCCACAGAATTATACGTAGTTCTGCCGCTCCATTGCTGATCAGATTTTTTTGATTCCCGCTCGATCAATACTTCAACGGTTTTTCCGAGATATTGCTGGGTTTTGAGGGCACAATGTTCTCGCTGAAGTCCTACAATTTCTGTCAACCGGCGTTTTTTTATTTCTTCCGGAACATCGTCTTCATATTTTTTGGCACCCAGAGTTCCGGGTCTTTCAGAATAAGAGAACATATATCCAAAATCATATTTTACATACTCCATAAGAGATAGCGTGTCCTGATGATCTTCTTCGGTCTCTTCGCAAAATCCGGAAATAATATCCTGGGAAATGGCACAATCAGGGATAATCCTTTTAATATTGTCTATCAATTCAAAATATTCCTGGCGGGTGTGCAGGCGGTTCATTTTCTTTAAAATCCTGTCGCTGCCGCTTTGCACCGGCAAGTGAATGTGTTTGCAAATATTTTGATGGGCAGCCATAATTTCGATCACATCCAGGGTCATATCCTGCGGATTTGATGTTGAAAACCGTATGCGCATTTTTGGATGCGCTTCGGCAACCATTTTCAACAATCCCGTAAAATTCAGGGCTGTGGCTTTTTGAATTTCAGAAGCCGATTTAAAATCTTTTTTGAGTCCGCCGCCAAACCATAAATAACTGTCTACATTTTGCCCGAGCAGGGTAATTTCCTTAAATCCTCTGCTTGCCAGATCGTTCACTTCTTCCAGGATACTTTGAAAATCCCGGCTGCGTTCACGTCCGCGGGTAAAAGGAACCACGCAAAATGTACACATATTGTCGCAGCCACGGGTAATGGAAACAAAGGCTGAAACCCCGTTGCTTTGCAATCGCACCGGAGAGATATCTCCATAAGTTTCATCTTTGGAAAGGATCACGTTTACCGCATCCCTTCCTTCTTCCACTTCGTTTAACAAATTGGGCAAATCTTTATAGGCATCGGGCCCAACAACCAGGTCAACTATTTTTTCTTCCTCGAGGAATTTACTTTTCAGGCGTTCGGCCATACAGCCTAAAACCCCCACCTTCATTTTTGGGTTGATTCTTTTTACCGCGTTGTATTTTTCCAATCGCTTGCGAATGGTTTGTTCCGCTTTATCGCGAATGGAGCAGGTGTTTATCAAAACCAAATCGGCATCTTCCAGATTTTCAGTGGTGTTATATCCTACCTTTTGAAGTATGGAAGCCACGATTTCACTGTCGCTGAAGTTCATCTGGCATCCGTAACTTTCAATGAACAATTTCTTGCTATTTTTGGCCTTAGGCTCTAGTATAAGTGTGTTTCCCTGCGTTCTTTCGTCTATGATCTTCTCCATAATTCCTTCCGTAACTTTTTGGTAAATTAGCTTGCAAAGATAGGCTTTAGATAAATTATGACAAAGTGACAGTGTAAAAATTTCAAGCTTTTTTTTGTTGGGATAAGTGGAATTTTACGTTATTTCACGGCATATTTAAAAATTGCTCTACTTTTGCAGCAAGTAAAAAAAAGATTTATGGCAAAGAATTTAGTGATTGTGGAGTCTCCGGCAAAGGCGAAAACCATCGAAAAATTTTTAGGGAAGGACTACACGGTAATGTCCAGTTTTGGACATATTGCCGACTTGCCCACCAAGGAATTGGGAGTTGATACCGAAGGAGATTTTAAGCCCAAATATATCGTCTCGAAAGATAAACAGGACGTGGTGAGAAAGTTGAAGCGCAGTGCCAAGGTTGCCGAAATGGTATGGCTGGCCAGTGATGAAGACCGGGAGGGAGAGGCCATTGCCTGGCATCTTTCAGAAGAACTGAAATTGACCAAGGACAAGACCAAACGCATCGTTTTTCACGAGATCACAAAATCTGCCATTCTTAAGGCGATAGACAATCCGCGCGATATAAATTACAATTTAGTGAACGCCCAACAGGCCCGAAGGGTTTTGGACAGGCTGGTGGGATATGAACTTTCGCCTATTTTATGGCGAAAAGTAAAAGGAGGGCTCTCTGCCGGCAGGGTACAATCGGTTTCAGTGAGATTGATTGTGGAACGCGAACGGGAAATTAACGATTTTAAATCTGAAGCTTCTTATAGAATAGATGCCGAGTTTACCAATGAGGACGGAAAATCCTTTAAGGCAAAGCTTCCGAAGAATTTTAGCACAAAAGCAGAGGCAGAAAAATTCCTTCAGAAAAATATTCAGGCAAAATTTAAAGTTGCAGATTTGACCACCAAACCTGCAAAAAAATCGCCTGCACCACCCTTTACAACTTCAACTTTACAACAGGAAGCTTCCCGGAAATTGTATTTTTCGGTGAGCAAGACCATGACTATGGCGCAACGTCTTTATGAGGCGGGGCATATCACTTATATGAGGACTGATAGCGTAAGCCTTTCCGAAGATGCCAGAAACGGGGCCAAAGAAGAAATTTTAAAGGCCTATGGCGATAAATACTCAAAATCGAGACAGTTTACCGGAAAGTCTAAAGGGGCGCAGGAAGCTCACGAGGCTATTCGGCCAACCCATTTTGGAAATCATACCGTAAAAGCTGATCGCGATGAGCAGCGTTTATATGAATTGATTTGGAAACGCACCATTGCATCTCAAATGAGTGAGGCTAACCTGGAACGAACCAATGTTAAGATTTCAGCAGATAAGCATAATGAAAATTTTACAGCTTCTGGAGAAGTGCTTATTTTTGATGGATTTTTAAAGGTTTATTTGGAAGGAAGTGATGAGGAAGATGAAGAACAGGAAGGATTGTTGCCTGCATTAAAGGTAAATGAACCGCTTATTAACAATTACATAACCGCAACCGAAAGATTTACAAGGCCGCCTTACAGATATACTGAAGCTTCCCTGGTAAAAAAACTGGAAGAACTTGGAATAGGCCGCCCGTCTACCTATGCTCCTACCATTTCTACGATACAAAACAGGAATTATGTAGAAAAAGGCTCGGTAGATGGAACAGAGCGCAATTATGCGCAACTTGTTTTAAAGAGAGATAAACTCATTGAAAAACAACTCACCGAAACGGTGGGAAGCGATAAAGGGAAATTAGTGCCCACTGCAGTGGGAACTGTGGTAAACGATTTCTTGGTCAATCATTTTTCAAATATTCTGGATTATAACTTCACAGCCAAAGTCGAACAAAGTTTTGATGATATCGCCGAAGGAAATGAAGAATGGACTAAAATGATGCGGGATTTTTATTCCGAATTTCATCCTCAGGTTTTGGACGTTGCCGAAAATGCCGAAAGGGAAGTGGGAGAGCGTATTTTGGGAAAAGATCCAGAAACGGGAAAACCGGTAAGCGTGCGTTTGGGAAAATTTGGACCCATGGTGCAGATAGGTTCTGTGGAAGACGATGAAAAGCCTCGTTTTGCGGGTTTAAGTCCTGACCAATCCCTGGAAACCATTACCTATGAAGAAGCGATGGATTTATTTCAGCTTCCCAAAGAAATTGGAGAATATGAAGGGGAAAAAGTAGAGGTCAACAATGGGCGTTTTGGACCTTATGTTCGTTACGGCAGTAAATATGTGTCCCTGGATAAAGGCGAAGATCCGCTTAGTGTAGATTTTAACCGTGCCCTGGAGCTTATTGAAGCCAAGGAAAAAGCCGATGCGCCAATCTATGAATATAAAGGAATGCCGGTTCAAAAAGGCGTGGGCAGGTTTGGTCCTTTTTTAAAGTGGAACAATCTGTTTATCAACGTCAACAAAAAATACGATTTCGACAATTTAAGCGATGCTGACATTGAGGAATTGATTGATGATAAGATAAAAAAAGAGATAGATAAAGTAATTCACAATTGGGAAGATGAAGGCATCCGTGTTGAAAAAGCGCGTTGGGGCCGATTTAATATTCTCAAGGGAAAAACGAAAATTGAACTGCCAAAAACGGTTGATGCTGAGAAGTTGAGTTTAGATGAAGTAAAGGCAATTATAGAAGAGAAGAAACCGGCGAAAAAGAAATCCGCAGCAAAGAAACCGGCAGCCAAAAAAACGACTGCCACGAAAAAACCGGCGGCAAAGAAGACTTCAGTTAAAAAACCGACTCCTAAAAAGAAGTAATTAATGGATTACGAATTTTTAAGCCCTGTAGATGAGGTATTGATCGATGAAATTGCGGCACATAGTGAACATAGCCTGGGAAGTCAGATTAAAATTCACACGCAAAATTCCGGCATTCCGGATCTTGAAAATATTGAGATCGCACTTGTTGGGGTAACAGAAAATCGTCTGGATCAGGATCATAACGACGATTATTTAAATTTCAATAATGTCAGGAGGGCTTTTTACGGTCTGTATCCCGGCAACTGGAATTTGAAAATTGCCGATCTGGGAGATATCCAAAAAGGAGAAACTGTTGAAGACACCTATTTTGCTTTGCAAAGCCTGGTTTCTGACCTGATAAAAAGAAAGATTATCCCCGTTATTCTAGGCGGCAGCCAGGATTTGATCTATGCGCAATATCGTGCATACGACAGGTTGGAACAGATGGTAAATTTGGTCAATATAGACAGTAGGTTCGATTTGGGAGATGCTGAAGCGCAGATCAGCAACAGATCTTATGTGGGCAAAATAGTGGTGAACAAGCCTTATAATCTGTTTAATTACTCGAGTGTTGGATATCAGACCTATTTCAATTCACAGGAGGAAATAAAATTGATGGATCGCTTGTTTTTTGATGCTTACCGTTTAGGTGAAGTTTCCAATAATATTAGTTTGGTTGAGCCTGTTATGCGCAATGCCAATCTGGTGGGACTGGATTTGGGAAGCATTACTGCAGCTGCCACAGGTGGCAACAATCATTTTTCTCCCAATGGTTTTGACGGAAAAGAAATTTGTGCCCTCGCCCGGTATGCAGGGATAAGCGACAAGGTTTCCTCCTTTGGGATCTATGAATATATTTCAAAGTATCCCAAAGCCGGCAATATGCTGATAGCCCAAATGATGTGGTATTTTATTGAAGGCGTAAATTACCGTACAAATGAAAATACGATTTCAGCTAAAAAAGAGTTTATTAAATACCTGGTGCCTATAGAAGATGAGGTGCTGGTGTTTTTTAAAAGTCCAATTAGCGGAAGATGGTGGATAGAAATTCCATTTATTTCAAATTCCAATACTAAATTAAAGCGGCATACGTTATTACCTTGCAGCAATGAAGATTATCTGGAAGCTTGTAACCAGGTAATTCCTGAGCGGTGGTATAAAACAAGGAGAAAAAACGAGATTTAAGGTCTTATATTTGCATATCTAAGATTTGCTGAATTTTTCCCAAACTTTTGTTTTTTATAAAATATTTAAATACGTTTACGCATTATATCAATTACGTCATAACCTGAGAAAAAATTATGAAGAAATTTATTTCGCTTATTGCTATTCTTGCAATTATTGCCGGTTGTAGTCGCGGAGACCGCGGTCAACTGGTTGGTGCAAAAGGAAAGAAGTGGAATCCCGAGAAACCTTATGGTATGACATTGGTTCCTGGTGGTGCATTTATTATGGGGAAAGCCGATGACGATATCGCCGACATGAAAAATGCCCCTCCAAAAACAGTGACAGTCCGTACGTTTTATATGGACGAAACTGAGATCACAAATTCAGAATATCGCCAGTTTACAAACTGGGTGAGGGATTCTATCGTGAGGATGAGGCTTGCAATTGAAGCCGATTTTGAAGGCGCAGTAGCCGGGGACGAAGGGATTGGCGAATACGCCTTTTTAGATTCCGATCCTGAGAATATGTCGGTTTATGAAAAATATATGTACGATAATTATACTTCATTTTCTGAGGATTATGAAGGGAGAAAATTAAATAAAGACATCGATATTGTTTGGGATACAAGGGAATATCCCGATGAAGCTTATGCCAGGGTAATGGATTCCATGTATATTCCTTTGGAAGAATCATATAACGGGCAGCGCACCATTGACGTAAAAAAATTAAATTTTAAGTATCGTTGGATGGATATTCAAAAAGCCGCTCGCGCAAAAACCCAAAAGAGAAGCGATTTTATTATCACTGAAGAAGTTGCCATTTATCCGGACACCGCTGTTTGGATCAAAGATTTCAATTATTCCTATAACGAGCCAATGCACAATGATTATTTCTGGCATTCAGCTTTTGATGATTATCCGGTAGTAGGAGTGACCTGGAAACAAGCTAAAGCCTTCACCCAGTGGAGAACGCTTTATCACAATGCCTTCAGAAAAGAAAAAGGGACTCACGATGTTCCGTCTTATAGATTGCCAACCGAAGCAGAATGGGAATATGCGGCCCGCGGAGGATTACAATCTGCCACGTATCCCTGGGGAGGACCTTATGCCAAGAACGACCGTGGTTGTTTTATGGCCAATTTTAAACCTTTAAGAGGGGATTACGCTGCCGATCAGGCTTTGTATACCGTTGAAGCCAAATCTTATGAGCCAAATGATTACAACTTGTACAATATGGCCGGGAATGTCGCAGAATGGGTGAGTTCATCATACGATCCTGCTGCTTATGAATATATGTCTTCCATGAACCCTACAGTTAATAATGAAGACGATTTTAGAAAAGTAGTTCGTGGAGGATCTTGGAAAGATGTTGCATATTTCCTTCAGGTGAGCACCAGGGATTATGAGTATGCCGATACTGCCAGAAGCTATATTGGTTTTAGAACAGTACAGGATTATCTAGGTACCGATGTTACCCTAAATCAAGCCCCTAAGTAAAATAACAAAAAATTTAAATAACCTATTTATCCAAATAACTAACCAATAAACAAATAATTTTTAATTATGGCAAATTCAAGATCTATTAAGAAAATAACTGCGATGGTCTACGGATTGGGTGCATCTGTTGTAATATTAGGAGCCCTTTTTAAAATCATGCACTGGCCTTTTGGTAACGCAATGCTTATTGCAGGTTTAATAACCGAAGCCCTTGTATTTGCATATTCTGCATTTGAACCCGTAGACGATGATCTTGACTGGGCACTGGTTTATCCTGAATTAGCTGGTGGAACAGTTTCCGAAAGGGAAAAAGCGATTGTTGAAGAAAATAAGGATACCGATGCAATTTTATCCAAAAAGTTGGACGAAATGTTAAAGGAGGCCAAAATTGATGCAAATCTTATGACTAGCCTTGGTGATAGTATCCGGAATTTTGAAGGTGCAGCGAAATCTATGTCCCCAACGGTAGACGCAATGGCTTCCCAAAGAAAATACAGCGAGGAATTAACCTTTGCCGCTGCTCAAATGGAAACCTTGAACAATTTGTATAAGGTGCAGGTAGAATCTTCTTCAAAACAAGTGGAAATCAATTACCAAATAGCCGAAAACGCCGGAAAACTCAAAGAACAAATGAGTACAATGGCAAGCAGCCTTTCCTCTCTTAACGGAGTTTACGGTGGTATGTTGAGCGCTATGAACGGAAGAGCATAAGTAATTAGTTGTCGTGACTATGGAATTTATTAAGAAACTAAACTAATTAAACATGGCGTCTGGAAAACAATCCCCAAGACAGAAGATGATTAACCTGATGTATCTGGTTTTCATTGCAATGTTGGCTTTAAATATGTCAAAAGAGGTGCTTACCGCTTTTGGCCTGATGAACGAAAAATTAACTGAATCGAATATTCAAACCACCAATCGAAATATGGCTTTTATGGCCGGGTTGGATGAAAAAGTAAGTGAGCAACCGGAAAAATATGCTCCCTTAAAAGCAAAAGCAGTGAAAGTTGATTCCTTGTCAAATAATTTCACAACTTATCTCGATAACTTAAAAAGTGAACTTTTAAGTAAACAGGAGAATAAAATGAATTATGAGATTATGGACAATTCCCGTAATCTTGATAAAATGTTCTTTCAAAGTGGCAGGATTAGTCCGCAGGGAGAAGAGTTTTTAAATCAGGTTGCTACCTACCGTGAAGGTGTGATAGAAATTATACAGGAAGATTATCCGGCCATAGCGCAAAAGGTAAAAACCGATTTTTCCACGCAACCCATTAAAAGAGAAGGAGCAAATATTGAATGGCTGAAATACCACTATGAGGGATTTCCCTTAATTGCTTCCATTACAAAAATGACTCAGATCCAGGCTGATATAAAATCGGTTAAAAGTGAGATCTTATCATCTATGTTTTCAGGACAATTGCAAAGCGATGTGTCTTTGACAAATTATGAAGCAATTGTAGTTCCGGATAAAACAGCCTTCTTTAGTGGAGAGAATTTTAAAGGAAAAATTGTTTTGGGACGTGTAGACAAAACCTTAAAATTTGACAACGTAACCATAAATGGTAAAACAGTTGAAAGCAACGAAGCCGGACAGGTAACCTTAAATTTCCCCGCAGGAAATGTGGGAGAACAAAAAATTTCAGGGGAACTCCAGTTTAAAGAAGGAGATTCAATTGTAAAAATTCCTGTTGCAAGTTCTTACGCCGTGATCCCAAAGCCAAATGCGGCAGTGATCTCAGCAGATAAAATGAACGTGGTTTACCGCGGGGTGAAAAACCCGATGACCATTTCTATTCCCGGAGTAGGGAGTGTTTCTGCCAATGCACCGGGACTATCACCTTCTGGTGGCGCAGGTAATTATATAATGGACGTAACAACTATTCAGGCTCGGGAAGTAACCATTAATGTTTCCGGAAAATTACCCGGGGGCGAAACTGTTTCAGACAGTAAGATGTTTAGAATTAAGGATATCCCAAGACCAGTAGGTACCATTCGCGGAGAAGACGGTTCGGTTAAAATGCAACGCAATAGTCTTGAAGCTTCAACCATTGGAGCCAGTTTGCCTGATTTTGATTTTGATTTGGCATTGCGTGTTACCGGATTTAGTTTTAAAGTCGCGGGACAGCCTACAGTAATTGTTAGAGGAAGTACCCTTGATGGTCCTGCAAAGGCGAACCTAAGGCGTGCGGGAAGAGGGGAAACAGTTCAGATATTTGATATTGCTGCCCAAATTTCAACCAATACAGGATACATGCTCAAAAAAGTATCTCCCGTATTTGTGGAGTTAACTAACTAATAAATTCAGTTTAAATGAAGTGGAATCAAATTTTGATTGGTGTATTCGGATTTTTGTTTACCGTATCATCCTACGGGCAAACAAATATTTTGAATGCCAAATCACCGGATGAGATCGGACAATTATCTGCTGCCCGATTGGAAGTACAGAAGAAGGACAAACCATTGGCATATGGTTATGTTGACGAACGCGATATTTTATGGTCTAAAAATACCTGGGAGATCATAGATCTGGACGAACGGATAAATTTTCCATTATATTATCCCGTAGATACCAACAATATCGGATCTAACAGAAGGTCGCTTTACGACGTATTAATGACCGGTATTAGAAGCGGTAAGATCAAGAATGTTTATGCCGATTCTTATTTTAATGAAAAACGGACGCTTCAGGATATTAGTGCTACCCTTTCTAAAATTGACACCACCGATTTGGGGGTGGAACAATACAATGCCGGAGAGGAAATCGATCAACAATATATTGACAGAAGAGATCTCTCATCTGCTGATATAGCAATGTATCACATTCGGGGATACTGGTATTTTGACAAACGCCAGGCCGAATTAAAATACAGGTTGTTGGGAATTGCCCCTGTAGCACCGGATGTAAACTTTATAGACGATGAAGAACCGGATCTGGTAGAATTATTTTGGGTATGGTTTCCCGATGCAAGGGAGATTTTACATGATGCAGATGCATTTAATGGGGCCAATACGTCTCAGTCAATATCATTTGACCATTTGCTTAATTCCCGAAGATTTAATGCTGTAATTTATAAAGAAGACAACGTACAGGGAGATAGAACAGTTGATGATTATATCACTGCAAACGCCTTTATGCAACTTCTGGAATCGGAACGTATCAAAGAACAAATTCGCAATTTTGAACAGGATATGTGGAATTATTAATTAACCACAAATCAAAATAACTCATTTAACGCTCCGGAAATTCCGGGGCGTTTTTTAATTTTGAATTATGACCGATTATATTATAGTGGGCGCGGGTTTAGGCGGAATTGCAGTTTCAGAAGAATTGTTGAAACTTGGAAAAACCATTAAAGTTTTCGAAAACCATTCACAATCATCTTCAACGGTGGCCGGAGGGGTGTTTAATCCCATCATTTTAAAACGCTTTACCCTTGCCTGGCAAGCCGATGAGCAAATGCGATTGGCTTTGCCAT
>Ga0307486_1000943_pt1 | contig 24106 bp, 22 predicted proteins | sample CBIW02metaG_FD_203663 | JGI IMG/M metagenome (GOLD analysis project Ga0307486, IMG submission 203663) | Sea-ice brine microbial communities from Beaufort Sea near Barrow, Alaska, United States - CBIW 0.2 | ecosystem: Environmental > Aquatic > Marine > Coastal | place: USA: Alaska | collected...
TTTCACTGCCGAGGAAGCGGCCACCGGCAGCGACGTGGTCGTCATGATTCACGACGGTGACGGCGGCTCTGACATTACGAGAACCCTCGTGGATCAGGGAGTTGTGAAGAGTTTTGATGCGTTCTACAAGATTCTGCTACAGACCAAACCTGAACCAGTCTTTCAGCCGGGCGCATACCAGCTGAAGACCAAAATGGAAGCGAGCAAAGCCCTTGATGCCCTGCTTGATGTGGGCACCCGACTGAATCAAACAGTGGTCGTGCCAGAGGGCACGGCTGCCGTTGATGTGATTCAATCCATTTCGGAGGGAACGGACATTCCCCTCACCGACTTGCAGGCTGCGGCTTCTAACGTGGCATCGTTCGGACTGCCGCCCCAGGCGAGCACGCTGGAAGGTTTTCTCTTCCCTGCCACCTATACGTTCGCGCCGGGGGATACCGCCCAGGTTGCGCTGCAAACTATGGTCAACCGTCAATATGAGGCTCTTGATTCGGCCGGAGTGGCCGTCGCGGACCGTTGGTCCACGATCGTGTTGGCGTCGCTGGTCCAGCGGGAAGCTGGCCTGCGCGACGACTACTACAAGGTGTCCCGCGTTTTTCTCAATCGCCTCGATCCGGCCCAATGGCCGAGCGGCTTGCTCCAGTCCGATGCCACAGTGGCGTATGGCACTGGAAACACCCATCTCGTCACTACGACTGATGCCGAGCGAGGTGATGCGGGCAACCCGTATAACACCTACGTGCACCCCGGAATGGTGGTTGGCCCCATCTCGAACCCGGGAGATCTGGCCATCGATGCGGCCCTGCACCCGGCCGCTGGGTCATGGCTATTCTTTGTCACCACCAATCTTGATACGGGCGAAACGACATTCTCCACCACGATCGCCGAGCACGACGCGGCCGTTGGCGTGTGGCAAAACTGGATGAGGGAGCATCCAGAATATGGATAGCGACTCGTTGACGCGGCTGGCGGTGCTGGGGTCGCCGATCAAGCATTCTCGCTCTCCGCTGTTACATCGCGCCGCTTACCGTCAGCTTGGCCTCGAGTGGTCCTACGACGCGGTCGAGGTCACAGCCGGTTCCCTAGCCATGTTTCTCAGCAGCCTCGGACCAAAGTGGCGCGGGCTCTCACTCACGATGCCCCTTAAACATGAGGTACTGCCATTTCTGGACGACACCGATCGCGTTGCCCAGCTGACTGGATCGGTGAACACCGTGCGGCTTTGCCGGGTCAACGGCCGGGGGACTCTCAGCGGCTACAACACGGACGTTGCTGGTTTGGTGCGAGCGCTGGCTGAGGCCGGCATCACTCATGCGGCGCGTGTGACACTGCTCGGAGCCGGCGCTACGGCGGCATCTGCCCTGGTGGCTGCGGCAGAGCTCGGCGCGGAATTTGTGACGGTGCTCATGCGTGATGCTCCTAAAGCTCAAGCACTGATCGAGCTGGGCCGATCTCTTGGCGTCGTTGTAGAACTGCAAGAATTCGGTGGGCCGACGGATGAATCCAGCCGCGCTACCGCCGCAAGCGCCCTGGTGATTAGCACCCTGCCCGGAGGAACCGTACTGACGAAACCCCTTCCGCAAGAACTGCGCGAACGATCCGTATTGTTCGACGTGGCGTATTCCCCCTGGCCGAGCGCGGTAGCATCGTCGTGGCAAGACGCTGGCGGGACCGTTGTGAACGGAATTGGCATGCTGTTGCACCAAGCCCTCATCCAGGTACGGGTTTTCGTTACCGGCGATCCCTTTGAACCGTTGTCGGGCGAGCAAGCGGTGCTCGACGCCATGCGCGGCGCGCTGACCCGTGACCCTGTGGAAAGATAGGAACCATGCTTCGTTGGCTTACTGCCGGAGAATCCCACGGCCCCGAACTCATCGCTATTGTCGAGGGTTTGCCCGCCGGAATCCCCGTCACCCTGGACTCTATTCGCCTCGATCTCGCGCGCCGCAAACTGGGATACGGCCGCGGCGCCCGCATGAAATTTGAAGAGGATGAGCTGAACCTCTCTGGTGGCGTGCGGCACGGTCTCACCCTGGGCGGACCGGTGGCACTGCGCATCGGCAATTCCGAGTGGCCTAAATGGGTCGATGTGATGAGCGCTGAACCGGTGGATCCCGCCACATTCAGTCGAGGTCGCGGGGCGCCCTTAACCCGGCCACGACCTGGGCACGCCGACCTCGCTGGCATGCAGAAATACGGCTTTGACGAAGCCCGACCGGTGTTGGAACGGGCCAGCGCCCGAGAGACCGCTGCCCGGGTAGCGCTGGGCGCCATTGCCAGGTCGTTCCTGAACGAACTAGACATTACCCTGGTCAGCCACACGATTGCCATCGGGCCGGTGCGGGTGCCGGAAGGCTCGGCTCTGCCGGAGCCCGGCGACGTTGATGCCCTCGATGCTGACCTTCTGCGCTGTTTCGATGCGGCGACGAGCGCACTAATGGTGGCCGAAGTGGATGCCGCGCACCAGGACGGTGACACCCTCGGCGGCGTTGTCGAAGTTCTCGCCTACAACCTTCCGCCGGGCCTTGGATCTTTCGTGCACTGGGATCGCCGCTTGGACTCTCAGCTGGCGGCTGCCCTCATGGGTATTCAAGCCATCAAGGGCGTCGAGGTTGGTGACGGCTTTGAGACCACGAGGCGCCGTGGCTCGGTTGCCCACGACGAACTCGTGCAGGCAGATGGTGCAATTCAGCGCGTCAGCGATAAATCTGGCGGCACCGAGGGGGGGATGAGTACCGGAACGGTGCTCCGTGTTCGGGCCGGAATGAAGCCCATCGCCACTATTCCGCGGGCACTCCGCACGGTTGACGTTGCAACGGGTCAGCCCGCACCAGCGCACCACCAGCGATCCGATGTGTGTGCGGTGCCCGCAGCGGGGGTTGTTGCCGAGGCCATGGTGGCGCTCGTACTGGCGAATTCGGTACTGGAAAAGTTTGGTGGCGACTCCATCGACGAAACACGGCGCAACCTCCAGTCGTATGTGGCCAACATTCCCGCCAACCTGCGTACCGGCTGTGCCAGCGACGCGTCGCTATGATGCGTGACCTGTTCTCGCGATGCTAACGCCGCGCAGCGCTCTGCTGCCGATCGTCTTCATCGGCCCGATGGCAGCGGGTAAATCCAAGATCGGTCGTCGCGTAGCTCGAAGCCTCAATGTGCCCTTCATCGATACCGACAAGCGCATTGTCGAAACCTACGGCCCCATATCGGAGATCTTCGCTCGGGAGGGTGAAGAGTATTTTCGCATTATTGAACGCGAGGCCGTGGATTGGGCACTCGGCGAACCAGCCGTTGTTGCGCTGGGCGGGGGAGCAATGCTGCACGCCGACACCCAAGATGACCTGAGAGATGCGACTGTTGTGTACCTCAGCGTCACTGCTGCGGCCGTTCAGGCGCGCCTGGGCGGAAGCAAACGCCCACTCTTAGAGAGCGGAATTTCGGATTGGGAGCGCATCCACAATCTGCGTCGCCCCACCTACGAGTCCCTGGCGACGATCCGCTTCGACACCTCGAACCGCCCCATTAGCGGAATTGCTGACGAAATTGTGAATTGGGTACAGGAAAGAAATGATGACTGAGACTAACGAGACGGCCCCCGTGGCTACGACCAGAATTACCGTTAGTGGGGCTGATAGTTACCAGGTCAGCGTTGGACGCGGGCTGGTCGACACCGTCGCTGAGCAGCTGGGCAGCGGCGTCAACAAGGTGCTCATAGTGCACACCGCTACCGTGGGTGCCCGCGCTGTCGCGCTGCGCGACAACCTGTTGGAAACCTACTCCGAGGTATTACTGGCGGAAATACCCGACGCTGAGGCCGCCAAGCGCGTTGAGGTGGCCGCATTCTGCTGGGGCGTCATGGGGCAGTCCGACTTCAGTCGTACCGATGCCGTTATCGGACTCGGTGGTGGCGCTGTGACCGACCTCGCCGGTTTTGTGGCGGCCACCTGGCTGCGCGGTGTGAAACTCGTGCAGATTCCCACCAGCGTTCTCGGTATGGTCGACGCCGCCGTTGGCGGTAAGAATGGAATCAATACCGCCGAGGGTAAGAACCTGGTCGGCACCTTTTACGCTCCGGTCGCAGTGCTCTGCGATCTTGATTTGCTCGATGCCCTGCCGCGAAACGAGATTCTGGCCGGCTTTGCCGAGATCGTAAAGGCTGGTTTCATTCAAGTTCCCGAAATTCTTGACATCATCGAAGCGGATGTCGACCGTGCAACCGACCCGACCACTCCTGAATTTCGTCGGTTGATTGAACTGTCGATCGCGATGAAGGCGCGCGTTGTGGGGGAAGATTTTAAAGAATCTGGCACTCGGGAGATCTTGAATTACGGCCACACCCTCGGACATGCCATCGAGCATGCTGAGCGCTACGGTTGGCGCCACGGCGCCGCCGTCGCCGTAGGCATGATGTTTGCGGCGGAACTGGCCGCCCTCAGTGGTCGGCTCTCGGTCGAGGTTGTTGACCGGCACCGCAGAATCTTGGATTCTCTCACCCTGCCCACGGGCTACCCGGTTGGCCGCTGGCCCACCCTGCTCGCCACGATGCAGCGCGACAAGAAGACCCGCAGCGGCATGCTGCGTTTTATTGTTCTCGACGACATCGGCACACCCACTGTTCTCGAAGGTCCGGATGCCTCGCTCTTGTTCAGCGCCTACCAGGCCATTGGGCAGTAGCACGGCGCGGTAGTAGGGAGCCAGAGATCCCGTGTAGTTTTTCTGACCTGGTGGGAACCGGTAACGGCGTATGCGTGTTCAATAAGGACGGTTGCTGCTTCCGGTTTATTGTCCACATTGATTGTCGAGCAGCGTGCTTCTTTGGCTTGGGGCGAAGAAGTGAAACGATCCGTTCGCCGGACAGGCAAAATTTTCACACCGTCGTGGGGGCGCCGCTATCAACCGGGTTGACGCCGGCCGCATCAGTGAACGGATTCATGGTGGTCATCAGCTCGGAACGGATCAGAAACCGTACTCCGCGCGGTGCTTCCGCGCTGAACCCGCTGCCCCTTCCCGGCACCACATCTACGGTGAGAAAGGTATGGCTCCAATAGTTGAACTGTTCGGCGGACATCCAAAAGTCGAGCAGTTGATCGGGTTCACCGGCCAAAGCAAGGTTAAACTGCCCGAGGCGAACGTCCTGGTCTGACGTGATAAATTCACCGGCCAGGAAGACCATGGGGGAGCTCCCGTCGCAGCATCCGCCGGACTGGTGCACCATGAGGGGTCCGTGCTCCGACCACAGGCTGCGGAGAAGATCGAGCGCCACCGCGGTCAGGGCGACGCGTGGGTTGGTTTCACCGGCAATCGTGACGGATGCGGTGATCGTGCCTGTCGACATTGGCGTACCTCTCTGGCTCAAGATTGGATTTTTCAGGGCTCTCAATTGAAATGTTTGGGGACTGCCAACGACGCTACGTCGTTGGCAGTCCCCAAACTAGAGCTACAGCGAATTAGCATCAATCGACACCGCGCTGGATTTTTGCGAAAAAGATCAATATAGCCGCTTAGAAGAAGCCCAACTTGTTTTCGGAGTAGGACACCAGCAGGTTCTTGGTCTGCTGATAGTGACCGAGTGCAAGCTTGTTGTTCTCGCGTCCGATACCCGAGCTCTTGTACCCACCGAAGGCGGCTCCGGCGGGATAGGCATGGTAGTTGTTTACCCATACGCGACCCGCTTGGATGTCGCGGCCAGCCCGGTAGGCGACATTGCCGTTGCGCGACCAGACTCCGGCACCGAGGCCATAAATAGTGTCGTTGGCGATGGAGATGGCGTCGTCGTAGTCGGTGAAGCTGGTGACGGCGAGTACTGGACCGAAAATTTCCTCCTGGAACAGGCGCATTTTATTGTGGCCCTCGAAGATGGTCGGCTGCACGTAGTAGCCACCGGTGAGATCGCCCCCGAGGTCGGCGCGTTCACCGCCCAGAGCTAGTTTGGCGCCCTCCTTGGTGCCGATGTCAATGTAGGACAATATTTTTTCGAGCTGGTCGTTGCTGGCCTGGGCACCCATCTGGGTGTCGGTATCAAGGGGGTTGCCCTGCACGATTTTCTTAGCGCGGATGACCGCGTCGCCGAGGAAGCTATCGTAAATCGGCTTCTGTAGCAGTGCGCGGCTCGGAGCGGTGCATACCTCGCCCTGGTTGAAGGCGAAGAGCACGAGGCCTTCCTGGGCCTTGTCGTAGAAGGCATCGTTGGCGTCGGCAACATCGCTGAAGAAGATGTTCGGGCTCTTACCGCCGAGTTCCACGGTGGAGGGGATGATGTTTGCCGACGCATACTGCAAAATGAGGCGACCGGTGGTGGTTTCCCCGGTGAAGGCGATCTTGCGAATGCGGTTGCTGGAGGCGAGCGGCTTGCCCGCTTCAAGGCCGAAACCGTTGACCACGTTGACGACTCCCGGGGGAAGGACGTCGCCGATGAGCTCCAGCAACACGAGAATGGAGACCGGGGTTTGCTCGGCGGGTTTCAGCACGATCGCATTGCCGGCGGCGAGGGCGGGGGCCAGCTTCCACACGGCCATGAGAATGGGAAAGTTCCACGGAATAATCTGACCAACGACGCCGAGAGGTTCGTGGAACTGGTACGAGACGGTGTTCTCGTCAATTTGGGCGTGGTCTCCGTCCTGGGCACGGATCGCCGAGGCGAAATAGCGGAAGTGGTCGGCCGCCAGGGGAATATCGGCGTTGAGCGTTTCACGAACGGCCTTGCCGTTATCCCACGTTTCCGCGACAGCAAGCATCTCCACGTTGGCGTCTATAATATCGGCAATCTTATTAAGCACGGCGGCGCGCTCGGTAGCACTGGTTTTGCCCCAGGCCGGCGCGGCTTTATGGGCGGCGTCAAGGGCCAGCTCGATGTCTTCGGCGGTGCCGCGGGCTACTTCGGCGAACGGCTTACCGGTGACGGGGGTGATGTCTTCAAAGTACTGGCCTTTGACGGGGGCGACCCAGTCGCCACCGATCCAGTTCTCGTACCGAGACTTGAAGGTAACTTTGGAGCCGGGTGTTCCGGGGACTGAATAGACGGTCATGTCACTCCTATTTCGACAACGATGTCGGTCTTGTGCGTTCTAAGGTGGCTCCATCGTAGAAGGTCCAACGTTGCAAAAAGTTGCAGCGCCCCTGGGCTACAGCGGGTCGAGTGCACTACGGGCGGTGCACCGTCGTTCTAGCGCTGAAGAGAAGTGCGTGGCACGCCCAGTTCATCTTCGATGCGCTGCAGCCGAGCAACGACGGTGGCGCGCTTGGGCGACCGTGCCGGCAAAAGTTCCAAAGCGGCCCGCCAGACTTCGCAGTCATAGGTAGCCTCGTCGGAACGCGCATATTCCAGAAGCAGGTCGACGGACGCATCCGTCAACATAGCTTCGCGCAGCCGCGCACTGACTTCAATGCGAATGTCGATGATGCCGGGGGAGCGCGAATTAGGCAGTACGGCACCGGGGTAGGCAGCCAGCGCTACTCGGTGTGCTCCGCGATCTAGAAAGGCCAGAACCCGTTGAGCGTCCAGTTCCACGGGCGATTGCAACCGATAAGGCCGGGAGGTGATGCCAATAGCGGGAGTGATTTGCTGCAGCACCTTGCGCACGCGCACCATTTCGGCACGTAGCGTGTCGACGCTGACGTGGCCACCGCCGGATTTCTCGCTCAGCGAGGAAGCGAGCCGGTCGGCAGACAGCCCCTCCCTGTGCCAGGACAGCAGCGTTAAAATTTCGGCATGCCGCGGGCTTACTTCGACAGTCGTGTTGCCGGTATCGAGGCGCCCGCAGTCACTGCCGAGAACACCCAACGCCACAGGCGTCGGAGTGCGGTTGGCTGCGGGTTGCAGGGCGAGGAGAGACCGACGAAGGGCCGAGGTATCTGTTCTGGAGCGGGGGCGCTTTGTATCCAGGCGTTGGATGCGCAGCTCCGCCTCCATCGCCGCCACGGCGGCTTCAACAAGGGGCAGGGTTTGAGGCGCCACTGCCTGATCGCCTCCGGTGATGTCGATAACGCCGAGAACCTGACCGGTGTCCGGGTCGTGAATAGGCACGGCGGTACAGCTCCACGGATGCGCCAGGGCGTTGAAGTGTTCAGCGCGCCGAATCTGAATGCCGCGATCGAGAGCCAGAGCGGTGCCGGGTGCGCTCGTTCCCACCCGAGCCTCCGACCAATCGGCGCCCTCGACGAAGAGCATGGTCTCGACTTGGCGGCGCAGCACCCGGTCACCGTCAATCCAGAGCAGGCGACCGGATTCATCGCCGATCGCGACGAGTAATTGAGCGTCAAAAGCGTGTCGAATAAGCAGATTGTGCACCACGGGCAAGACGGCGGCAAGAGGATGCTGGTTGCGAAGGTCACGAAGTTCGGCGTCGGTCAGGGCCTGCTCGGTAGCCGGCCTTGCCGGATCCAGGCTGAGCGAGAGGGAACGCTGCCAGGAATCTTGCACTAGTTTTCGCACACCGTGGGGAACGGCTCGATCCGCGATGGCTTTTTCGTGCGCTCGCTCCAGGGCGATGAGATTGTCATGAGCGGTACCGGACGGAACCGAGGACACGCTCTTGAAGCCCCGCCCCATCAGCTCAAGCCCTGGTCCATTAGCGTCTGCCTCCGTTAGCAGCAAGTACGAGGTCGTGGCGAACACCACCTTCATTTCATATTAGGCCTACGCACCTGCAAGACGCACCGCCGTACGCAGCATTCCCAGTCGGAGGAGTGCACGCTGGCCTTGATGGGTTGCCCCGGGGCTCTACCCACCCTGTCGTTGGCTGTCCACAATCACGATCTCCAGACTTATATCTGGGGATAACTACTCCTTCGGTCACCATGCATTCATGCTGACGGCATGACAATGACAGCGAATATTAGCGATTCGGCGCCCATAACCACGGTGGAGGAGGCGAAATCTCGGGTGTTCGATCTGGTCGGCCATGCCATTCGGCGGCAGCTGTGGCTCATGCTGCTCGATCATCAGGGGCAACAGCTATCGCTACTCATCCCCATCGATGGCATTCCGCTACGCCCCGAACCAGGTTCGGCGCGGCCTTTCGCCGTTGCCATCAATGACATTCTGGCCAGGGAAGCCCCCGGCGGCAGCGTGATCGTCACTTTGGAAAGACCGGGGTCGGCAGCGCTGACCGCGCCCGATCAGGCTTGGGCCAGTGAACTCACCCACTCATTTGGCAAACTCATGCACGTCATGGGATTGTTCGTCGCTCACGACGACGGTATCGCCGTGCTCCATTCATAAAGGCTCGTGCTGATGAGTCAGCGAGTGCAGACCTGACCCAAAGAGTCAACGCTCTAGGCTGAGAGGATGAGTACAGTGTTGGTTTTGAATGGTCCGAATCTTGGGCGCCTGGGCAGCCGTGAGCCCGATGTCTACGGCTCGGCAAACCTTGACGACCTGCGGGCTTTGCTCGTCGCATCCGCTCGTGACGGAATCGGCATCGACCTGCGGCAAACCGACGATGAGGCCGAGCTGATCCACTGGCTGTACGAAGCGGTCGATGAACGCATGCCCGTAATCCTGAATCCGGCCGCTTTCACGCATTACAGCTATGCCCTGCGGGATGCTGCGGCCCTCGTTACCAAGGCGGGCCTGCCCCTCATCGAGGTGCATATCTCAAACCCCCACGCGCGGGAAACCTTTCGCCATACAAGCGTCGTGAGCGCGATCGCGACCGGCGTTATTGCTGGTCTTGGTTTTGATTCCTATCGATTAGCACTGGATTTTGTCACCGCCGCCGAGACCCCAATGCGGTAGCGCCTTTGGTGCCTGAGACTTGGGCACGTAGAATCAATAGGTGCTATTTGCACCCGCGCACTTTATCAATTGAATGGAACACCCCTCCCATGGCTTCTACCGCTGATATCAAAAACGGCGTCGTACTCAACATGGATGGCCAGCTTTGGGCCGTCGTCGAGTTTCAGCACGTCAAGCCGGGTAAGGGTGGTGCCTTCGTTCGTACCAAGATGAAAAACGTCGTATCGGGCAAGACTGTTGACCGCACGTTCAATGCCGGTGCCAAGATCGAAACCGAAAACGTTGATCGACGCGATTTTCAGTACCTCTACAACGACGGCGATGCCTATATTTTCATGGATGTTGCCGACTACGACCAGATCACGGTGTCGGCGGCCGTCGTGGGCAATGCGAGCAACTTTATGCTCGAAAATCAGGCCGTGACCGTAGCCCTGCACAACGGCAACCCGCTTTACGTTGAGCTTCCAGCATCTGTCACCCTCGAAATCACCTATACAGAGCCGGGCCTGCAAGGCGACCGCTCGACCGGTGGCACCAAACCGGCCACTGTAGAAACCGGATACCAGATTCAGGTTCCGTTGTTCCTCGAACAGGGCACCAAGGTGAAAGTCGACACTCGCACCGGCGACTACCTCGGCCGCGTCAACTAGTGAGCGCCCGCACCAAGGCCCGCAAGCGCGCTATAGATATTCTGTACGCGGCCGATGTGCGCCAGATCAGCATTCCCCAGTCGCTCGCCACCGAGGCAGAGCGTGCTGCCAGTGAGCCGGCGCGCGCTGCCTCGTGGCTATACGCCCGCGAACTCATCGACGGGGTTGTGGACCACCGTGAAGAGATCGACGAATTGATCGAGACCTACTCACAGGGGTGGTCCCTCGCTCGCATGCCCAACATTGATCGCGCAATCCTTCGCATCGGTATCTGGGAGATTCTCTACAACGACGCGGTCCCCCACGCTGTGGCCATCGATGAAGCCGTTGAGGCCGCCAAGGTTCTCTCCACGGATGACTCGGCTGGCTTTGTGAACGGGCTACTCGGTAAAATCGCCCAGACTGCTCCCTCCGTCTGACCGGCACGCGCTACCGTGTCGTCTCGGCCTGAGCCGGATCCGCCACTACCGAAGGACATGACAATGGACGACCCCACGCCAGCGCCCTTCCCCAACCCGGCCGATCAGCCCCCGCGAGCTGAACAGGCGGGTGCCACGAGCGCCGCTTTTGTCACGGCACCGAAAACGAACACGCTCGCCATAGTGTCTTTCGTGTCCTCATTCTTTCTTGGTCTGCTGGCCATAATTACCGGACACATCGCACTCGGGCAAATCCGCGCGCGTGGTGAACTTGGCCGGGGTTTTGCTCTCGCCGGGCTCATCATCGGCTATGTTGGCACGGCTATCGTGGCGATTCTGGTGGTGTTCTCACTGCTGTTCGCGTCGGCTCTCTGGGCGGTTCTGGCGGCGGTGTCGGTCTCGCCTGGTGAAGGCACCTCAACACCATCCGCCTCGGCGGCTCCGCACTCTGATGCTCCCCTCCCCACGGGAGTGCTGGGTGCCGCCAACTTCGACGAGGGGTACCTCGCATTCGGTACCGGCAGCGTCGTCGTTGATGAGTACGTCGATCCGCTGTGTCCGTTTTGCGCCCAGTTTGAAGAGGCCAACGGCGAATTGTTGCGGGCCGGCGTGGAGAGTGGTGTCATCACCCTGCGCGTTCATTCGCTCACCTTCTTGGACCGATATTCCGAAGGCGCCAACTACTCGAGTCGAGCCTCCGCCGCGCTGACTTGCCAGGCGACGCTGAATGCCGATCGAACCCTGGAGTTTGCAGCGTCACTCTTTGCCAATCAGCCGCTCGAAAACACGACTGGGCTGACCAATCAGCAACTCGCCGATTTGGCGCCCGGCCCGAATAACATCAGGGACTGCGTCGATTCTGGGCAATACGAACGCTGGTCCCAGCAGAACACCAACACCGCCCTCGAAGGTCCGATCGAAGGCTCCGACCTGCCAGCGGTCACCGGCACCCCCACAGTGCTCGTTGCCGGCCTGCTCTACAGCGGTAGCCTGACGGACACTGCCGAATTCTCCGCGTTTGTCGCCGCTGCGTTCTAACACCGGCGGCGAACCCTCACGGGGCGTGTGGCCGCATGGCCAAACCAGCCGCTAAGCTGGCACCACTCAGACATCCTTTAATGATCCGTCCTGTGAGACGGGGAAGGAGGTCGGCATTTGGCGCACATTGTGCTCACCCAAGCTGACATCAACCGGGCGTTGACTCGTATCTCCCACGAAATACTGGAGTCCAACAAAGGCGCCGACAACCTCGTCATCCTCGGCATTCCCACCCGGGGGGTCGTTCTCGCACGCCGTATCGCCGAGATGATCCAACGAATCGAACCCGCCCGTCCAAGCGTGCGGGTTGGGTCGCTCGACGTGACGTTGTATCGTGACGATCTCGCCCACGGTCGAACACGAACACCCACCCGAACCGAAGTACCCGGCAGTATCAACGGCGATACGGTCGTCTTGGTCGACGACGTGCTCTATTCGGGACGTACCATTCGGAGCGCTCTGGACGCCCTCGGTGACCACGGTCGCCCCAATATCGTGAGGCTGGCCGTTCTCATCGATCGCGGACACCGTGAGCTGCCCATTCGCGCAGATTTCGTCGGTCGCAACCTTCCGACGGCGACCGATGAGCGAATCAATGTGCACCTCGAAGAAATTGACGGCGATGAATTCGTCTCGATCGATGGTGGGAGTAACCGATGAGACATCTACTCTCCACGAAAGATCTCAGTTGCGAAGAAGCGATAATCCTGCTGGACATCGCCGAAGATATGGCGGATGTTGCCAATCGCGAGGTAAAGAAACTTCCCACTCTGCGCGGCAAGACCGTCGTTAACCTCTTCTTCGAAGACTCCACCCGCACTCGCATTTCCTTCGAGGCTGCGGCGAAGCGGCTGAGCGCCGACGTCATCAACTTCAGCGCGAAAGGATCGAGCGTGTCGAAGGGAGAAAGCCTGAAAGACACGGCCCAGACGCTCGCCGCGATCGGTGCTGACGGCGTTGTTATTCGTCATCCCGCCTCGGGTGCTCCCGCCGTGCTCGCCACCAGCGGCTGGATCGACGCGGGAATCATCAATGCGGGCGATGGCACCCACGAGCATCCAACCCAAGCCTTGCTCGACGCTTTCACTATTCGTCGTCGCATCCACGGCGCCGCTTCCCGCGGCAGGAGCCTGAACGGCGTGAGCGTCACCATCGTCGGTGACGTTTTACACTCCCGGGTGGCCCGCTCGAATCTCTGGCTGCTGACCACCCTCGGCGCCGACGTGACCTTCGTTGCTCCGCCCACGCTGTTGCCGAGCGACACCTCGCTCTGGCCTGCGGGATTCAGCTTTGACCTGGATGATGCCATCGATGCTGGTCCGGACGTGGTGATGATGCTGCGCCTCCAGAGCGAGCGTATGAATGCCGCGTTCTTTCCGAGCACCCGTGAGTATTCCCGGGTGTGGGGCCTTGACGACGCGCGATTTGCCCGACTGGCGCCAGCTAGCATTGTTATGCACCCCGGTCCGATGAATCGTGGCCTGGAGATCTCTTCGGCGGCGGCCGACTCCGCTAATTCGACCGTGATTGAACAGGTTGCCAACGGTGTCTCCGTGCGGATGGCCGCACTCTATTTGCTTTTGTCCGGTGACCGGAAGGAATCCAAAAATGTCAATTGACGGATTGAACCAGCGCTGGCTCATTCAAGCTGCAACCCTGCCCGATGGGACGAGAACCGACATACGTCTCGACGGCCGACGCATCGCGGAGGTTGGCACTGGGCTGTCTCAAAGCGGAGCGAGCGTCATCGACGCCGACGGGCTTCTGGCCCTACCCGGCCTCGTTGACCTGCATGCCCATCTGCGTGAACCCGGTTATGAGCACAGCGAAACCGTGCACAGTGGTAGCCGCGCAGCAGCTCGCGGTGGCTTCACAAGCGTCTTCGCTATGGCGAACACACTGCCGGCGCAGGACACGGCGGGGGTCGTCGAACAGGTGCTCGCCCTTGGCGAAAGTGCCGGCTACGTCGATGTGCAACCGATCGGCGCCGTCACCGTGGGCCTTTTGGGTAAGCAACTCGCTGAACTGGGCGCTATGGCCACCAGTCGTGCCCGCGTGCGGGTTTTCTCCGATGATGGCTTCTGCGTGTCTGACCCGCTTCTTATGCGCCGCGCCCTCGAATACGTCAAGGCGTTTGACGGTGTCATAGCCCAGCACGCGCAGGAACCCCGACTCACCGAAAAAGCCCAAATGAACGAGGGTGCCCTTTCGGGTGAACTCGGCCTTGTCGGCTGGCCCGCGGTGGCAGAAGAGTCCATCATTGCTCGTGACGTTTTGCTCACTGAACACGTCGGCTCACGTCTACATGTCTGCCACGTGTCGACGGCAGGATCGGTGGACGTTATTCGCTGGGCCAAAGCCCGCGGCATCAACGTAACGGCAGAGGTTACCCCGCACCACCTGCTCTTGACCGAAGACCTTGTGCGCGGCTACGACGCGCGATTCAAGGTGAACCCTCCACTGCGTAGTCGGGAAGATGTGGAAGCGCTGCGCGTCGGACTTGCCGATGGCACAATCGATATTGTTGCGACCGACCATGCCCCGCACCCTGCCGAAAGTAAGGACTGCGAGTGGGATGCTGCGGCCAACGGTATGATCGGGCTGGAATCGGCACTGTCAGTCGTGCATGCTGCTGTTGTGGCCAACGGGATGCTGGACTGGGCCGATATCGAGCGTGTGCTCTCGCGGACCCCAGCCCGAATTGGGCGCATCACCGGTCAGGGCCAACCGATCACGGTGGGCTCACCGGCCGAGCTGACGCTGTACGATCCCGCCGCGACTCGGGTGTTCAACCGTGCTGACCTAGCCGGTACGAGCACGAATTCACCGTATCTGTCGATGACCTTGCCCGGCGAGATTCGAGCAACATTTCACCGAGGTTATGCCACGGTCCTCAACGGTCAGGTGCGCAGCAGCCTGGAAATAGCCGGTCATCAAGCGGGAGAGCTTACTCATGGATAGATCCATTCCCGCCGCCATCACCGGGGTATTTCTGGTTATCGTTCTGGTGCTGATGTGGCGCGGCTGGCTGAAGCGTAGCCGTCGCGATTCTGCCCTTAAAGCGGGTTACCCCATGCCGAGCGACGTCGGAATAGTGCTCGCCGGTGCCGATGCCTACTACGTCGCCACCACCGTCCGCGATGCTCCTCTCGAACGGCTCGCCATCCCTGGCCTGGGGTTTCGTGCTCGTGCCGCCCTTTCGGTAACCGAAATTGGAATTATTCTCGATCTCGATGGCAACCCGGCCGTGTTCGTGCCCGCCGCTGCCATCGATTCGGTCGGCGCGGCGCGGGTCGCCATTGACCGCGTCGTCGAAACCGACGGACTCGTCCGCCTGGGCTGGCGGTTGAGCTCTCCGAGCGGCGGGGCATCTATAGACACCCCTGTGGACAGTTACTTTCGCATCATCGAACCCAATGATCGTGGTCGCCTCGTTGACGCCATCCATTCCCTGACCGACACGGATAACGGCTCCGCCGCCAAACCAGCTACTGGCTCGGCAATCGCCCCGGCCCCTACAGACGAAAGTGAGGCCTGACATGCCCGACTCGACGAAGTCCGACTCGACTATGCCCGACCCTGAATTATCGCAGGACCACACCGCAGGGCAGGCTATTCCGACCGAAGCCGATCCATCCTCCGGGACGAGAACCGCCAAGCGCCTCGTTTCCGGGCCAGCTGTGCTGGTTCTTGAAGACGGCCGGCGCTTCGTGGGCAAAAGTTTCGGCAGCACGGGCGAGACCCTCGGTGAAATCGTTTTCTCCACCGGAATGACCGGCTACCAGGAGACCCTCACCGACCCGTCATACGCCGGCCAGATCGTGCTGATGACCGCGCCACACATCGGCAATACCGGCATGAACGATGAAGACATGGAATCTCGTCAGATCTGGGTGGCCGGCTTCGTCGTGCGCGAACCCGCCCGCATCGCCTCTAACTTTCGGGCCACTCGCACCCTCGATGACAACCTGAAAGCGCAGAAGATTGTCGGAATCAGCAATATTGACACTCGGGCCATTACCCGCCACATTCGCTCGCTGGGATCGATGAAGAGCGGCATATTTTCGGGGGAGTTGTATGAACTCTCCGACAGTGAACAACTCGAACGGGTGCTCTCCGGGGCCGCTATGCGCGGGCGTAACCTATCGCTTGAGGTGTCAACGGTAGAGCCGTTCTCGATTCCCGCCGTAGGGGAGCGCATCGGCTCGGTCGCCGTGCTCGACCTCGGCGTGAAGACCAGCACGCTCACCTATCTGGCCGAGCGTGGTTTCGAGGTGCTGGTGCTGCCCCAATCGGTTACGGCCGAGCACGTTCTGTCCCTCAATCCCTCTGCCCTGTTCTTCTCAAACGGCCCCGGAGACCCGGCCGCCTCCGATGCACACGTCACGCTGCTGCAGGAGGTGCTTCGCGCCGGCATCCCCTATTTCGGCATCTGCTTCGGTAACCAGTTGCTCGGACGAGCGCTCGGCTTTCGCACTTACAAGCTGCCATTTGGACACCGCGGCATTAACCAGCCGGTGCTGGATAAAACCACCGGTCGGGTTGAGATTACCTCGCAAAACCACGGTTTTGCCGTGGATATGCCCATCGAGGGCATCCACGACTCGCTCGCCGGCTTCGGCCGGGTAGAGGTGAGCCACTACAGCCTCAACGACCAGGTAGTAGAAGGCATCCGCTGCCTCGATATCAATGCCTTCTCGGTGCAATACCACCCGGAGGCGGCCGCCGGCCCGCACGACGCCAACCACCTGTTCGATCGATTCAGAGACGTGGTGCTGGCTGCGCAGTCCACCGCTGCAGGAGAAGAAAACTAATGCCCAAGCGCGACGATATCAACAGCGTTCTTGTCATCGGCAGTGGCCCGATCGTGATCGGCCAGGCGTGTGAGTTTGACTACTCCGGAACCCAGGCGTGTCGGGTGCTGCGCGAGGAGGGCGTGCGCGTCATCCTGGTCAACTCCAACCCCGCGACCATCATGACCGACCCTGACTTTGCTGATGCCACCTACATCGAGCCGATCACGGCCGAGATTCTCGAGACCATTATCGCCAAGGAACGGCCTGATGCGATTCTGCCGACTCTGGGTGGGCAGACCGCGCTGAACGCTGCAATCCAACTGCACGAGCGCGGCATCCTGGAGAAGTATGACGTTGAGCTGATCGGCGCGAGCTTCGATGCCATCAACAAGGGCGAAGACCGCATGATCTTCAAGCAGCTCGTGATCGATGCCGGCGCCGGCGTGGCGCGCTCCTTTATCGCCCGCACGATTGACGAGGCCGTCGGCTACGCCGGCGACCTCGGCTACCCGCTGGTAGTGCGCCCGTCTTTCACCATGGGCGGCCTCGGCTCGGGCTTCGCCTACACCGAGGTAGAACTGCGCCGCATCGTCACCGACGGCCTGCACCACAGCCCCACCACCGAGGTGCTCCTCGAAGAGTCGATTCTGGGCTGGAAAGAATACGAACTTGAAATGATGCGCGACACGGCCGATAACACTGTGGTCGTCTGTTCGATCGAAAACGTTGACCCGGTGGGCGTGCACACCGGAGACTCGATCACCGTTGCGCCGGCGCTCACCCTGACCGACCGTGAGTTTCAGCACCTGCGGGATATTTCTATCGACATTATTCGTGCCGTTGGCGTTGACACCGGTGGCTGCAATATCCAGTTCGCCATCAACCCGGTCGACGGCCGAGTCATCGTCATCGAGATGAACCCCCGCGTCTCGCGCTCCTCCGCCCTGGCTAGCAAGGCCACCGGCTTTCCGATCGCGAAGATCGCGGCCAAACTCGCCATCGGTTACCGCCTCGACGAGATCCCGAACGACATCACCGGTGTCACCCCGGCCAGCTTCGAACCTACCCTCGACTACGTCGTGGTCAAGGTTCCCCGCTTCGCCTTCGAGAAGTTTCCTGCTGCCGACCAGCGCCTCACCACAACCATGAAATCGGTCGGTGAGGCCATGGCCATCGGGCGCAGTTTTACGTCGGCGCTGCAGAAGGCCCTGCGTTCGCTCGAAAAGCGGGGATCAAGCTTTCACTGGGGTGAGGAAAACCGCAGCGTCAGCGAACTTCTGGCCATTGCTGAGATTCCGACCGATGGCCGCATCGTCACCGTGCAGCAGGCACTTCGCCGCGGTGCGACCATCGAGCAGGTGTTTGAGACCACCAAGATCGACCCGTGGTTCCTCGACCAGATCGTGCTGATCAATGAGATTGCCGAGCAGGTCGCTGGCGCTGATCGGCTCGACCGCGATGTCATGGTCCTCGCCAAAGACCACGGTTTCTCTGACGCGCAAATCGGGCAGTTGCGCGGCTTTGGCGAAGCGGATGTTCGCACCGTGCGCCACATACTCGGCGTGCGTCCTGTGTTCAAAACCGTGGATACCTGCGCGGGGGAGTTCCCGGCCCTGACCCCGTATCACTACTCGAGCTATGACAGTGAAACCGAGGTTGTTCCGAGTGAGCATCGCAAGGTCGTCATCCTCGGTTCCGGACCGAACCGCATTGGGCAGGGCGTGGAGTTTGACTACTCCTGCGTGCACGCCTCCTTCGCTCTGTCGGATGCCGGCTATGAAACCATCATGATTAACTGCAACCCGGAAACGGTCTCTACCGACTACGACACGAGCGACCGACTGTACTTTGAGCCGCTCACGCTCGAAGACGTGCTTGAGGTCATCTACGCCGAGAGCCAGAGTGGGGAACTTGTCGGCGTGGTCGTGCAATTGGGCGGCCAGACGGCCCTCGGCCTGGCTCGCGGCCTCGAAGCCGCCGGAATCCCCATCCTCGGGACCACCCCCGATGCCATCGACCTCGCGGAGGAGCGCGGCCTGTTCTCCAGGATCCTTACGGATGCCGGCCTGCTCGCTCCCCGCAACGGCACGGCCATCGACTTTGCCGGGGCCGTCGTCGTGGCGGAAGAAATCGGCTATCCGGTACTGGTCCGTCCGAGCTATGTACTCGGTGGGCGAGGCATGGAGATCGTCTACGACTCCGCGTCACTGGCTGACTACTTCCAACGCATGGAGGGGCAGGGAATTATTGGAGCGGGGCATCCGCTTCTGGTGGATCGTTTTCTCGACGATGCCATCGAGATCGACGTTGACGCCATTTTCGACGGCCATGAGCTCTATATCGGCGGCATCATGGAGCACATTGAGGAAGCCGGCATCCACTCCGGCGACTCGAGCTGCACCCTTCCGCCGGTAACTCTCGGCCGCGCCGAGATCGACCGGGTGCGCGAGGCCACTCTCGGTATTGCCCGTGGCATCGGGGTCAAGGGCCTGATCAACGTACAGTTCGCCATTGGCGCCGGTGTTCTCTACGTGCTGGAGGCCAACCCGCGAGCATCGCGCACGGTTCCCTTCGTGGCGAAGGCCCTCGGCATCACCCTCGCCAAAGCCGCCGCCCTCATCATGGTCGGGAAGACCATTGCGGAGCTTAAAGCCGAGGGTAAATTACCCGAGATCGACGGTTCTCGGGTGCCGATTGAATCACCGGTCGCCGTCAAGGAAGCCGTGCTGCCGTTCAACCGGTTCCGCACGCCGGAGGGCCTCGTAGTCGATTCCATTCTCGGTCCGGAGATGCGCTCCACCGGCGAAGTTATGGGTATCGACCGCGACTTTCCGAGGGCCTTCGCCAAGAGCCAGCTCGCCGCCTACGGCGGAATTCCGCTCTCCGGAACGGTTTTCGTGTCGGTTTCTGACCGCGACAAGCGCGCCATCATCTTGCCGATGCTGCGCCTGCAACAGCTCGGCTATGAGATCACCGCCACTATCGGTACGGCGGAGGTCTTGCAGCGTAACGGTATTCGCGCCCGCATCGTGACTAAATTCAGCGAAAAGACGGGGGAGGGCGACGTGTCGATCGTTGAACTCATTCGCCGTGAAGAGATCCAGATCGTAATAAACACCCCCGGGGGCAGTACCGCTCGGGCGGATGGCTACGAGATTCGTGCGGCAGCAGTGGCCGGCGACCTACCGCTGTTCACCACGATCGCCGAGCTGAGCGCCGCAGTCGCTTCGATTGATTCCATTCGCGATGGGTTCGAGGTGACCTCGCTTCAGGAATATGCCACCGCGCGAACGGCCCTGCTGTGACGGAATCGCCTGGAAAGCTGAGGACCATTGTGCCTGGCTCCTTTGGGGCTCGTCTCGCCCGCGCATTTTCCGAGTACGGCCAGTTCTGTGTAGGCATCGACCCGCACTCCTGGCTCCTGTCTAACTGGAACCTGCCGGATTCGGCGGCCGGCGCCGAATCGTTTGGGCGCACCGTCGTGGCCGCTGCGGCCGGACGAGTCGGGCTTATCAAACCACAGGTGGCTTTTTATGAGCGGTTCGGTTCTGCCGGTTTTCTCGCCCTGGAACGGGTGCTGGCGGACGCGCGGCAGGCTGGCCTGATCGTGATCGGCGATGCCAAACGCGGCGACCTCGGTACCAGCGCCCTGGGCTACGCCGAAGCCTGGCTCTCATCCGGCTCTCCGCTCGAAGTGGACGCCCTCACCGTCGCGGCCTACATGGGGGTTGGTTCGCTTGACTCCACTCTGGAAATAGCCTCCCGAAACGAAAAGGGTGTGTTTGTGCTCGCTGCGACCTCTAATCCCGAGGCCGCACACCTCCAGCAGGCCATAGTGGCCACGGGACCGCACGCTGGAGCGAGTGTGGCAGGGGCAATCGTTGCCGACGTCGGTGAGCGCAATGCCCGGGCTTGTGCGGTATCCGCTCTGCCGGCGAGTGACTTGGGCTCAATCGGCGTCGTACTCGGCGCCACGCTGAACCTCGCTGCGTGTGGTATTGACGTGGCGGATGCGCCGTTGTCCCCTCTAACGCCCGTCCTCGCTCCTGGCTTTGGGTATCAGGGCGGAGACGTGAAGAATCTCGTCGGGATATACGGCGGATACGCCCGAGGCGTTATCGTAAGTGAATCGCGCAGTGTGCTCTCGAACGGACCCCACCGGATCGAAGAAGCTATTGAGCGCCGAATAGTCGAAGTAGGTGCCCTTCGTGGCTGAAAACCGTCCCACCCCACCCGACGTCGACCGGGTCGCTGCCTCCCGCGCGGCCGTACTGGCGCGTCGCGCTCGCGCCATAGTGAAGCGCGAGGTCGCTTCGGGCGATCGCACTGCCCTTGAAGTGCTCGCCGCAGCCATCGCCGATCCCCTTGGTGTTGAAGGCCGCTTGCGTGCTACCGAACTTCTGGTCAGTATTCCCTCCATCGGCGTGACCAAAATGCAGCGAATCATTCACCGCCTGGAGATTTCGCCGTCCAAACGCCTTGGCGGGCTGGGACGGCATCAGCGGGATCGTCTACGGGACTATCTGGCCGAACGGCCAGCGTTGCGGCACAGTGATCCACGCTCAACGCTTATCGTTCTGGCTGGCCCCACCGCGGTGGGGAAGGGCACCGTAGCAGCGTATATTCGAAAAAATTATCCCAGTGTTCGTCTTTCGGTTTCGGCGACGACGCGCGCCGCACGCCCTGGGGAGGTCGAGGGGGTCAGCTACTATTTCGTTTCCGACGATGAATTCGATCGTATGGTGGGGGCTGGCGAACTGCTGGAATGGGCCAAAGTGCATAACGCCCACCGTTATGGCACTCCTCGAGGCCCGGTCGATGAGGCCATTGCTGCTGGTAATAGTGTGTTGTTGGAAATCGACTTGCAGGGTGCCCGTGCCGTGCGGCGTGCCATGCCCCAAGCCTGCCTCGTGTTCTTATTGCCGCCGAGCTGGGAGGAACTGGTGCGCCGCCTTATCGGTCGTGGCACCGAGGATGAGGCTGAACAGGCCCGTCGGCTAGAGACGGCGAAGCTGGAATTGGCGGCTCAGGGCGAGTTCGACTACCGGGTCATTAACCACGATGTCGGCGACGCCGCTCGCGAGGTCGTAGACTTGATGGAGTTCCGCGCTGCATCCAACACGTCGTAGCGCCCGTTTCTCTTGAATTCTTGCGCGTCACCGGGCGCGCATACCCTCGCAAATCTCGCACGCCACCATGGCTGTGCTCTATTAGGAGTGTGACACCAATGGCGAACAAGCCCACTGGCATCATTGACCCGCCCATCGATGACCTGCTCTCAAAGGTCGATTCAAAATACGCGCTCGTCATTTTCGCGTCGAAGCGTGCGCGCCAGATCAACGACTACTACGCCGACCTGCACGAAGGCAGCCTGTTCGATAACGTTGGGCCGCTCGTCGATTCCACGGTCGAAGACAAGCCGCTCTCGGTGGCCCTCCGCGAAATCAATGACGACAAGCTCGTCTCTCGCCCGATCGTCGAGTCCTAGCGCTCGACACCTCCAAGGCGCGCAGGATGAAGACACCTCGCACGATTGTTGTCGGTATCACCGGCGGGATTGCAGCGTATAAGGCCGTCAGCATCGTGCGCGCTTTTGTGTTGAACGGCGACTCTGTGCACGTGGTTGCTACCGAAGCGGCCCTGCGATTTGTTGGTAAACCGACTTTTGAGGCCATCTCTCGAAACGTTGTACACACCGACCTGTACGAGGGCGTTTCAGAGGTTCGACACGTCGCAATCGGCCAAGGTGCCGACCTCATCGTTATTGCCCCCGCAACGGCCAATAGTATCGCCAAGCTCGCTGCAGGTCTGGCCGATGACCTGCTTGGCAATACCATTCTGGCCAGCACCGCACCGCTCGTGATCGCTCCGGCCATGCACACCGAAATGTGGAACAACGCCGCAACCGTCGCCAACGTTGCGGTATTGCGCTCCCGGGGCGTCACCATTGTGGGCCCCGGCGTCGGACGTCTCACAGGAACGGACTCGGGCGAAGGGCGAATGGAAGAGCCGGACACGATCGTGGCGGTGGCCCTGGCAGTGCTGAATCGTGTCAGCATCGAGCACTCCAAAGCGGAACCAGACCTCACAGGCCGCCGGGTCTTGATTAGTGCCGGTGGCACCCGCGAACCGCTCGATCCGGTGCGGTTTCTCGGTAACCGGTCCAGCGGCAAGCAGGGTGTGGCACTGGCCCAGGCAGCTCTTGCCCGTGGCGCTGAGGTCACTATGGTTGCTGCGAACCTGGAGGTTGCGCTCCCCACGGGCGTGACATCCGTTTTGGTCAGTAGCGCCCTGGAGATGCAGGACGCCCTCGAGTTCGCGGCGGAAACAGCTGACGTAATTATTATGGCCGCCGCGGTTGCAGATTATCGACCGAAGGCCGTGCAGCACGGCAAGATCAAGAAGGAACAGGCGGGGGAGAACCTCAACCTGGAACTGGTGCGAAACCCCGATATTTTGGCGGGGTTGGCTGCGACAAGACGGCCCGGCCAGCTAATAATTGGTTTTGCTGCGGAAACAGAAACGGATGCCGACCAGTTGCTCGCCCTCGGTCGCCAAAAGATTGTGCGCAAGGGATGTGACCTCCTCGTGGTAAATCGGGTCGGTCACGAGGCCGGTGAATCCGTGGGTTTTGGCACGGAGCGTAACGCGGTAACGGTGCTTGATCGCCACGGAGTTATAGTGAGCGAGGTCGCTGGCAGCAAACTGTCGGTGGCCAATTGCATACTTGACCTAATCGGTTAGTTCGCTTTCAGGCTGAATTCTCTTCAGGAAACATTCAGCCTTAGAACTCCAACCCTTCAACTCGAATTCTTCCAGCGAGAACTCCGGCAGCGAGAACTCCTCCACATACAACAGAGACGGGCCCGATGAGCGATCTTCGCCTCTTCACCTCGGAATCAGTCACCGAGGGCCACCCCGACAAGATCTGTGACCAGATCTCCGACAGTATTCTTGATGCTCTTCTCACCGAAGACCCGCACAGTCGGGTGGCCGTCGAAACGCTCGTCACGACCGGTCTCGTCCACGTGGCCGGTGAGGTGACGACCGAGGCCTACGTCGAGATTCCCTCTATCGTGCGCAAATGCATCACCGACATTGGTTACAACTCATCCGATGTCTGGTTTGATGGGCGCTCCTGTGGCGTTGAAATCTCGATCGGGGGCCAGTCGCCCGACATCGCCCAGGGTGTGAATAACGCGTTCGAAACGCGCGAACAGTCGAGCCTTGACGACTTTGACCGACAGGGCGCCGGCGACCAGGGCATCATGTTTGGCTACGCCACCCGTGAGACCCCTGAACTTATGCCGATCCCCATCTGGATCGCTCATCGTTTGGCTGAACGCCTCGCGTTCGTGCGCAAGAACGGTGAGCTCGACTACCTGCGACCCGACGGCAAGACTCAGGTCACCATTGGCTACGATGGCATCGTTCCGCGCACGGTAGAAACCGTCGTGGTGTCCACTC
>Ga0307486_1000944_pt1 | contig 24079 bp, 14 predicted proteins | sample CBIW02metaG_FD_203663 | JGI IMG/M metagenome (GOLD analysis project Ga0307486, IMG submission 203663) | Sea-ice brine microbial communities from Beaufort Sea near Barrow, Alaska, United States - CBIW 0.2 | ecosystem: Environmental > Aquatic > Marine > Coastal | place: USA: Alaska | collected...
GGCCAATCTAAAGGCTACTTCTCCGGAAGCCTATCAACAATGGGTAGATTACGAAAATTCTATCGCCGAGTCCGCACGTGAAAATATTTACTACAATTTGATCCGTGCAGGAGTTGGAGCCACCTTAGTGGAAGGGGAGCAGGCTTACCATTTGGAAAATGACAATATCAATTTAGAATATGTTCAGGTTCCTTTTTCGGGTATTCCTGATACTGAAGTGAAGGTGAGCAAGGATGAAATAAGCGCTTATGTGAAAAAGCATCCAAAAAGATTTCAGGTAGAAAAGGGAAGGGATATTCAATTTGTATATTTTTCTGAAGAAGCATCAGCCGAAGATGAAAGCGAGGCAAAACAAGCTGTTGAAGCAGTCCTGAAAAGTAAGGTTCAGTTTAATTCAGAAACCAATAGCAATGATACCATACCAAGCTTCAAAAATGCGAAGGATATTAAATCTTTCGTAAATCAAAACTCAGATGTTCAATACCAGGACCGGTTTTTCTTTAAAGATGAAATCAGAGGCGATTTTGCCGACCAAATATTTAATTTGCCAGAAGGTGATATCTACGGGCCATATAAGGAAGGTGGATTCTGGAAGGTAAGTAAAATGATAGAAACCCGCCAAATGGCCGATTCTGCCAAGGCGAGTCATGTTATGATCTCCTGGAAGGGCTTGGCAACTGCCGGAGAAACTACCAGGACCAAAGAAGAAGCGAAATCCCTTGCAGATAGTATCGCAAAAGTTGTAAGAAAAGATAAAAGCAAATTTGTGGATCTTGTGGCACAATTCTCAGCAGATCAGGCATCGGCAGCTCAGGGGGGAGATCTTGGGTTTTTCCGTCCGGGAATGATGATATCCGATTTCAACGATTTTGTTTTTAATAATAAACCAGGCGATATTGGGGTGGTTGAAACCGAATACGGATATCACGTGATCTCAATTGAAGAAAAAACCAATGAGGAACGTGCGGTTAAAGTTGCTACTATCGCAAGAAAAATTGAAGCTTCAGAAAAATCCATAAACGATTTGTACACTAAGGTCACCAAATTTGAATTTGCAGTAAAGGATAAAGCTTTTGAAGAAGTAGCGAAAACTGAAAATTACGAAGTCAGGACAGTGAAGGATATGAAGGTTTTAGATGAAAATATACCCGGAGTGGGTCCTGAGCGCAGGATTGTGCAGTGGGCTTTTGAAGAAGGAGTCAAAGCAGGGGACATCAGGAGATTTGAAATCCCCGGCGGGTATATTGTTGCCCATCTTACAGCCGTTAAGAAAGATGGTTTGACGAGTGCTGAGGAAGCTTCAGCTGTTGTTACTCCTATATTGTTAAAGGAAAAGAAAGCTGAGCTTATCAATAAAAAGATAACCGGAACTACTTTAGCCGAAATCGCAAAAAATCAGAACAGCAGCGTTCAAACGGCGAGTGCGGTAAACCTTAAAAATCCAACTCTTGCAGGCGCCGGTAGTGAACCGGGGGTGGTTGGGGCTGCATTTTCACTCAAAACTGGTGAGATGAGCAAGCCTATCACAGGTGATAAAGGTGTTTATGTGGTGAAATTGATTTCTGTCAATAAAGCGCCGGAAATGGAGTCATACCGTGGTTTTGCCAATCAGAAAACAGCACAAAGCAGACAGGCAGTAGTTTCAAGAGTATTTGAAGCACTTAAGGGAAATGCTGAAATTGAAGATAACAGGGCCAGATTTTATTAGATTAAGGGTAAAATAGGTCTTTAAAGTATATTTAAAAGCCTCACAAGTTCAGGAACTTGTGAGGCTTTTTTTTTGGTTTTAAAAGCATGTTCAATCATCACAGATCTCAAAGCCTATTAGGTTTTTAGAAGGAACTTTGTGATTTTCAAAAAATTAAAGTCTCTGGGATCAACCCTGGCGGGGTTTCTAAACCCAGTTAGTTTTTTTATTTTAAAGAATCATATTTGAATAAGAAATAATTGTATCAAAGCCCTTTTTTCTAAAATAGGCTTGTTCCTTTTCACCTCCAGTGACCAGGATAAAATCTCCGCCCCAACCACCTAAACTTTTAATAGCTCCGGGATAATCGGGAAATAGTTCCGATTTTATTTTTGGAATTTTGACGATTTTTGAAATCAAGGTTTCGTGAATTTCAATAAGCAAATTAAACTCATCAAGGCTTTCGCAACTTATAAACCGACTTGTTAATGCTGAAATATTCGTGACTGTTTCCTTCAAAAATTCCTTTGGTTGTTGCTTGTAATGCGTGATTGACGCCCGGCTGTTTTGCTTTCGGTTTAGATGCACAAAAAACAAATTCTCCTTAAATATAGGATTGAAACTGGCAGTTAAAATACTTCTGTTATTTTGACCTATCCGGTAGGTAAATGCTTGATTATTTTGGGCCGCAGCGATATCGTATCCGCTGCCACCAAATGTTTTTTCCAGCAAGAGGAAGGCATCGGTTTTAAACCATTGCGAGATGTTGTCAAGCAGGGTGGAAGAGCTTCCCAAGCCCCAGTTGTTGGGGAAATTAAGTCGGGTCGCGACTTTATATCCTTTTCCAGTTGTGAGTATTTCAGGATTTAAAAGATGTGCCTGCTCTAATATTTGAGAAAGTCTTGAACTTACCTCTTCAATTTCCTGAAACTCCTTTAAAGTGCTGGTTTTTGTTTTTTGGATTCCACTGATTATTTTTTTAATCTGAAACCTATACTCAAACCAAACTTTTCCCAGGTGATCATAAGCAATCCAGTGGATTATTTCTTCATTTATAGTTTCAACTTCCAGGGATTGTCCAAATTTTGTCGGTACTGCAAGAGCCAGAGCACCGTCTAATACCAAATATTCCCCGGTGATCAAAAGTTTGCCGTTACTTCGAAATTTTTTCATTAAAGAAATATTTTTTTGTAATTAACCAAACCTACAGATCTTGGAGACCTGTTACGTTTTGGGTCAAGTTTACCCCCTTAATAGTTCCAGTTGTTCCATTACACTGGTGTGGGTTACAGTATGATGTTTAAAATAATGAATTAATTTTTCCTTTTCCTTTGGGGAGGCGTTTTGCTGATTCAGGATATTCATCAAATGCATTTTCATATGTCCTTGTTGAATCCCGGTGGTTACAAGGGATTTTACCGCGGCAAAATTTTGAGCCAGACCTGCAACCGCTACAATTTCCATCAATTTTTTCGCTGTAGGTTTTTGAAGAATCTGCAAAGCCACTTTTACCAGTGGGTGAAGATTTGTGAGTCCGCCAACCGTTCCCAATGCCAAAGGAATTTCCATCCACAATTTAAAAATTCCGTCTTTCACAGTGGCGTGCGTTAAACTGGTATATTGGCCATCTTTTGAAGCGTATGCATGAATTCCTGCTTCCACGGCCCGGAAATCATTGCCTGTTGCAAGTACTACGGCGTCAATCCCGTTCATTATTCCTTTGTTGTGGGTTACGGCACGATAAGGTTCAATTTCAGCGATTTTGAGCGCTGTCAGGAATTTTTGAGCAAAAACATCAGGGTCTTTATGCTTTTCATCGGCGAGATCGGCAACGGGGCAGGATACTTCTGCTCTTACGATACAATCGGGAACGTAATTGGAAAGTATGCTCATTATTATTTCCAGTTCCTTTTCTTCTGAAGTAAATTCATCATATTCAATGGCTTCAGCTTTAAAAGTTTCAGAAAATTTTTCAAGACAGGAATTAATGAAATTGGCTCCCATGGAATCTTTGGTCTCAAAACTGCAGTGCAGTTGAAAGTATCCTTCCATCAAATCGGTTTTGTCCCGAAGTTCAATATTTAAAACCCCGCCACCCCGTTTTTTCATATTTCGGGTAATGTTGCTTACCGAATCTATCAAATCCGGCTTGCACACATTAAAAAAACGCTCTAGTTTTTTGTGATCCCCTCGATATAGGAAGTGTATCTGGCCTATTTTCACGGTATTTAAAACCTGCACCTTAAATCCGCCCCGGGTAAACCAGTATTTGGCTGCTTTGCTTGCCGCGGCTATTACCGAACTTTCCTCAATGGCCATGGGAATGGCATAAAGTTCGCCGTTAATAAGGAAATTTGGTGCAATTCCAAATGGCAAATAAAAATTACTCAGGGTATTTTCCGTAAATTCCTCGTGAAGTTGCTGCAGTCTTAAATTGATGTTCCAGTATTGGCGCAACACTTCTTCAGCTTGCGGGGAGTCTTTTAAATATGTTTTTGATAACCAGGTAATTTTTTCTTCTTTGCCCAGTTTTGAAAAGCCGGAAATAGGTGCAATCATTTAAAAATAGATTTGGGTCCAAAGATACAATTACTCGCGTTACCCTGAATGCCGCTTTGCTCCATTTGAATCCACCGAATAAAAACCTCAAATTTCTTTTAACAAATAGTTATGATTTAACACTTTAAAAACCTGTTTTTTGATGAAATTTTAGTAAACTTGGCAACAAAATCAATTTTTCATATTTTATGAGAGTTACAAAATTTTTATTGGGACTTATTTTGATAGGAACCAGCTCAATTTTTGCACAAGAAAAACAAATTACTTTAGAAGAAATATGGGATGGAACTTTTAGTCAGGAAGGACTTAAGTCGCTTGAATCCTTAAATAATGGTACTGAATATATCGTTTTAAATCAGGACAAAAGGAATGCTACTTCCAGCATTGATGTTTATGATTATAAATCTGGGGAGAAGAAAGCGAGTTTGCTTAACTCAGCAGATTTGGAAGAAATTTCAAAATTTCAGGGGTATGAATTAAGTGCCAACGAAGCCAAAATTTTGCTGGGTACCCAGATGGATCAAATCTATCGGCATTCTTCAAAAGGAATTTTTTACGTTTATGATATCGCTTCAAAATCCTTACAGAAGCTAAGCGAAAATAAAATACAGGAACCTACTTTTTCTCCTGATGCTTCCATGGTTGCTTATGTGTTCGACAATAACTTATATATAAAGACCCTGGCAACAGATGTGGAGATCCAAATTACTACTGATGGGAAGAAAAATGAAATCATCAACGGGGTCACAGATTGGGTTTATGAAGAGGAATTCGCTTTTGTTAGGGCCTTTGACTGGAATAAAACAGGAACTGAAATTGCTTACTTAAGATTTGATGAGACGAATGTCCCTGAATTTTCCATGAGTATTTACGGAGAGGATTTGTACCCAAAGACTTCAACCTTTAAATATCCTAAGGCAGGCGAAGAAAATTCGGTTGTTTTCTTACAGATTTACGATCTTAAATCGGCCAATTCTTCTCAAGTGGAATTAGGGAATTACAAGGATTTTTATATCCCGAGGATTGACTGGACCAACGACGCAAAAATTCTTAGCGTTCAGGTATTAAATCGCCATCAAAATAATTTGGATCTGATCTTTGTGAATTCAGAAAAAAATGAGGTAAAAGTGGTAATGAACGAAACCGATAAAGCTTATGTGGATATTACCGATAATTTAACTTTCCTGGAGGACAACAGCTACATCTGGACAAGTGAAAAGGATGGCTATAATCACATTTATCATTATGATCAAAATGGAAAGCTGATGGATCAAATCACAAAAGGCAATTGGGAGGTTACCAATTACTACGGATTTGACGCAAAAGCCAAAAGGGTTTATTATCAAAGCACAGAAAACGGGAGCGTGAACCGTGATGTATATTCCATAAAGGCCAATGGTTCGAACAAAAAAAGGTTGACACAAAAAACCGGTACAAACAACGCCGATTTTAGTGCAGATTATACTTATTTCATCAATTCCTTCACCAATACCAAAACTCCTTACGAATTCACCTTGCACGACTCCAAAACAGGAAAACTGGAACGGAATATAAAAGACAATTCTGAACTGCTGGAGAAGGAAAAAGCCTATAACTTTTCCCCTAAAGAACTTTCCACAATTGAGGTTAATGGAAATGAACTCAATATGTGGATGATCAAACCATCAGATTTTGATCCGAACAAAAAATATCCTTTGTTTATGTATCAATATTCAGGACCGGGATCACAAGAGGTTTCCAATACCTATTTCAACACAAATGATTATTGGTATCAGCTTTTGGCAGATGAAGGTTATATAATCGTTTCAGTAGATGGAAGGGGGACCGGATTTAAGGGCGCTGCGTTTAAAAAAGTGACTCAAAATGAATTGGGAAAATACGAATTGGAAGATCAAATCGGGGCCGCTAAAAAATTAGGTGCACTGGAATATATAGATCAGGATCAAATAGGGATCTGGGGATGGAGTTACGGTGGATTTATGTCCACAAATGCAATCCTAAAAGGGAATGATGTGTTTTCAATGGCAATTGCAGTAGCACCGGTTACAAGCTGGAGGTTTTACGATTCCATCTATACCGAAAGATATATGACTACCCCCCAGGAAAATCCGGAGGGTTACGATGAGAACTCCCCGATAAACCACGTGGAAAAATTAAAAGGCAACTTCCTGCTGGTTCACGGAAGTGGTGATGACAACGTTCATGTACAAAATTCCATGCGGCTTATTGAAGCACTTGTACAGGCAAATAAACAATTTGAATGGGCAATCTATCCAGACAAAAAACACGGGATTTCTGGTGGAAATACACGTTTACACCTGTACACCAAAATGACCGAATTCATAAAAGAGCATTTAAAAACTAATATCAACACCAATAATAAAAACAATTTATAGATGGCAAATACTGCACCCCCGGCAAATCAAAAGGAATTATTTGGACATCCTGTTGGTTTATATATTTTATTCTTCACCGAGATGTGGGAACGTTTCTCCTATTATGGGATGCGCGCTATTCTTGTATTATATCTTGTAAGTGCAACAACTGGTGGTAATGCCGGTTTGGGTTGGACTTCATCTGAAGCTCTTGTACTTTATGGATGGTACACCATGTTGGTTTATGTTGTTTCTATCCCAGGAGGGATTTTAGCCGATAAGGTTTTTGGCCAGAAAAAAGCAGTTTTAATAGGAGGTATTATTTTGGTTTGCGGACATGGGATCCTTGCCGTGGAAGAAATGTGGGCCTTTTATACGGGGCTTGGCCTTATTATAGCCGGGGTAGGTTTATTGAAACCCAATATTTCGACTATGGTAGGTGGCCTTTATAAAGTAGGGGACAGTAGAAGGGACAAAGGATTTACAATCTTTTATATCGGAATAAATTTAGGTGCGTTCCTTTCCAGTTTGATTGTTGGTTATGTAGGAGAAAAGATAGGCTGGCATTACGGATTTGGACTTGCGGGAATAGCGATGGCCTTTGGGTTGATGGTGTATTTATGGGGTCAGAAATATCTTACAAATGTAGGCAACCTGCTATCTAAAGCTGAGATGGATGAAGGAGCCTCGATCACAGACTTAATTGCAGATCTTTTAAAATCTCGGTTGCAACTTATTATAACAGTTGTGTTGCTTGTGGTATCTATTGTGGGATGGGTCACAATAGGATTTGGATATGGATTATTGTTTATATTCCTTTCTTTGGTCGTGGGAATAATGATGATGGTTTATAAGGACCTGACCAGCCAAATCATGAAGGACAGGTACGTGGTCATGTTGCTATCTTTTATTTTGGTGATCGTATTTTGGGGCGCTTTTGAACAAGCCGGTGGTTTGATGAATATTTACGCCCTGGATAAAACCAACAGGATCCTTCCGTTTAGTTTACCCTTAATAGGAAATGAAGTTCCTGCATCCTTTTTTCAATCCCTGAATGCATTATTTATAATACTTTTTGGAGTGCTGATCGCCAATTTCTGGGCAAAACGAAAATTGAAAAGCAAAGAGGCATCTTCAATTTTCAAAATGGCTACAGGGGTGATCATCATGGGGCTTGGTTTTGTGTTTATGGCCGCGGCTTCCGTACAATATGCGTCTAATGGCGCGGCAGCAATGTACTGGCTTGTTTTGGCCTATTTGCTGCATACCGTTGGTGAACTTTGTTCCTCACCGGTTGCCTTATCATTTATTACCAAACTTGCCCCAATGAGATATGCTTCCTTAATGATGGGGGTTTATTTTGCAGCGACTGGTTTGGGTAATAAAGTTGCGGGAGTGATTGGTGAATTTTCTCAGGGAGAACCTACCAAAATTGAATTGATAGCTTCCAGTGAGAATTTAACGCCATTTCTAAACGCTCAAGACAGCATACTTGTAAAGGGAAAAAACTTTGAGATAAAGACAAAAATATATCCTGAAAACGGAAAATTTAAGGCGATAGACCTTAATACCAATGAACCTGTTCTTGGTTTGGTGAAATTTGAAAATGAAAATGGCGAAAATGAGATCATCAACCTCTTAAAAGAAGAGAATGTCACTCAGGAAAACCCATATCATGCCGTATTCAGCTTTAGGAACCAAGACGAAAAATTATCCAAAGAGGAATTGGATTATTCTGGAATTGTAACAATTGATGAAGTTCAAACGCAAATGGAGTTTAGGACCTTCATAGGGATAACCATCTTTACCGTAATATTTGCATCCATAGTATTAATGATGCTAAAACCTCTTAAGAGGCTTACTCATGGTGCTGAAGATGATGAAAGGAAAATGCCGGAGCAGGAACCTTTCGATATTGCAATTGAACCTAAAAAATAATTCATGACACCTGAAAAACCTGCCGCCGGAAATTTTTTTGATACCAATGTGCTTGGACATCCTGCGGGATTGTTTGTGCTCTTTTTTACCGAAATGTGGGAACGCTTTTCCTATTATGGGATGCGGGCTATTTTGGTATTGTTTTTAGTTAGTGCTTTTGGTCTTGGAGGTTGGAACTGGCCGCGGGAAAATGCCCTGGCATTGTATGGCACCTATACCGCGCTGGTATATTTAACACCTATTCTTGGAGGTTATCTCGCCGATAAATTTATAGGCTACAGAAAAGCCGTAATTATAGGTGCTTTTTTGATGACCTTAGGACACGTTTCCCTCGCACTGGAATTTGAACCTATTTTTCTTTATATAGGAATAGGTTTATTAATAGCCGGAAATGGTTTCTTCAAACCAAATATTACTTCAATTATATCAAAACTCTACACAGATTATCCTGAGAAAAAGGATGGGGCCTATACTATCTTTTATATGGGCGTGAATGCAGGGGCATTTCTTGGAATCCTGTTATGTGGGTATTTGGGAGAAAAAATTGGTTGGAGCTATGGATTCGGATTAGCGGGTGTTTTCATGTTTTTAGGAATGGTCCAGTTTTATCTGGCTCAAAATATTTTTGGTGAAGCGGGAAAAAAACCAATTGCTGAAACCGAAGAAACCAAAGCCGCAGCCCTGGAATTTGAAGGAGACAGGTTAAATCCTTTTAGCTTTCTGGATAAAATTATTATTGTTATTACCGCTGTGCTTGGATTGGTATGGATTATTAATGACCCGGCTTCAAAAATAGGGGGGAATAATATACTTGAATTTGGAGGAACCGATTATTCTGCTCAGGTAATATTAGTGGCTTTAGTGTTGTTTTTGTATTTACTTGTCTCGAGAATTATTCGATATCCTGCCATAATAAGGGACAGGATGATCGCAATAGTATTTTTTGCGGTGTTCACCGTATGTTTTTGGGCAGCTTTTGAACAGGCAGGTGGTTCCATGACCATTTTTGCCAAAGATTATACAAACAGGATCATGTCCGGAAATTATGCCACCTTGTTCCTGATCGCCAATATCCTTATTACCGTAATTCCCATCGCAATTATCACCTGGGTACTTTATCTTCTGTTTAAACAAACTTATAAAAAGTATTTGGCAGCAAATATAGTGTTGGGTTTTAGTTTTGTTATAATATGGGCTATCGTAGGCTGGATGATTAACAGGGATATGAATTCCAATGCTTTTATTGTTTCCTATTCAACAATCCAACATGAGGTTTTAGATGAAGGAACCGGCCAACCGGCAATAGATGAAAAAACCAAAGAGGCATTATTTACTTATACACCTGTAACTGTCTCCACGGAGATTTTACAGAGTGATAAAATTGTGGAACAAGAAATCACCATTATAGAACCTATAGATCTCAATGTTGCCGATAAAATCGCAATTATGGATGTTGACCAAAGAGGGAACTTTATATATCTGGATGCCGAAAAACAAGCCAATATAAATGCTTCTTTAAAAAGCGGGGAGGAAAGTACGATAATAAGCGGAAGAATTGAAAAAATCAAGGAAAATGAAATTGAAATTCCGGCTACTTGGTTTTTGATCCTCAACTCCCTTTTTATTATCATTTTTGCCCCATTATTTTCAAAATGGTGGGAGAGTAAATACAATCCCAGCGGCTCCATTAAATATGGACTTGGCCTAATATTACTAGGGATCGGGTTTGCAGCTTTGGCTTTTGGCTCTCTTGGAATCGAGCCTGGATCTCAGGTGGCTTCCGTAAGTATAATCTGGCTAATCTTAGCCTTCCTATTCCATACTTTAGGCGAACTTTGTTTATCCCCGGTAGCTCTTTCCTATATCAGTAAATTAGTTCCCGGAAGAATGATCGCAATGATGTTTGGAATTTGGTATATTGCTATAGCTATAGGAAACAAAATTGCAGGTACTATGGGAGGGAATATAGATGCGATCACGGCTGAATATGATATGACGACTTTCTTCCTCGTATTTACTTTTATTCCTATTGGATTGGGACTTATAGCGATCTTGCTCAATCCGCTTTTAAAGAAACTAATGCACGGGGTAAGATAAAATAACTACAGCAATAAACTTTTCTGCTTTTGGAATGTTTATTGAAATAAATTTTAAACGTTGAAATATTTTCAGGATCATTTCAACTTAAAACAAAATTTGAAAAATGAAATATTTAATTATAAGTATCGCTTTTTTGTTTGTTACCACTTCTGTCAGTGCACAGGAAATAAAGTGGATGAGTATGAATGAAGCTCTGGCAGCTCAAAAACATGCGCCTAAAAAAATCGTTATGGACGCCTATACCAAATGGTGTGGCCCATGTAAAATGATGGATAAAAACACCTTTACAAATAAAGATGTGATCAATTATGTCAATAAACATTTTTATGCGGTAAAATTTGATGCCGAAGGGACTGAAGAAGTTATGTACAAAGATTTTAATTACACAAACCCAAATTTTGATCCTGCCCGAAATGGCCGTAATAGTCAACATTTTTTTGCCGACGCATTGAAAGTTACAGGATATCCGAGTCTGATATTTTTTGACGAAGAATCTGAGATAATCGCCCCTATTGTAGGTTACAGAACTCCCGAGCAATTGGAAATATTTTTAAAAATGATCGCCAACAACGATTATAAAGCACTGACATCTGCGGAAGCCTGGCAGAAATATGAAGCAAATTTTAAGGGGACGTTTAAAAACTAAGTATCAGTTTTCTCTCTTTAAATCATCTAAAGAATGTAATATAAAAGCTCCCTTTTCGCCTGTGACGTGAAAAGGGATTTTTTTATTTAATCCGGTAGCTTTCCAATTCAAAATAGAACTTCGGTAATTGCTGCCATCAGCAATGATCATTTCAGGATTTAATTTTTCGATTATCCTGTCCAAATTTACTTTTGGAGAACTTGTCAAAATAATTAAATCCGGTTTAAATCCTGGAATATCATAAACTCCGCTGCTATCAATAATCAACACTAATTTTCCCGAAAGTTGGAACACATTTTTCAAACTGCTTTCTTCAAGGATTCTTATGTTCAAATTTGTTTTGTAATCCCTGATAAAAGTTTGGGCAGAAGCAATGCTGTTCAGATTGTGATAAAGCAGTAAAATTTGTCTTTTTTTAACCCCGATTACCGTATTTCGGCTTTTATGAAAAATTACGATCTCTTCAAACTGCCCAGAAGTTTTTTCGTAGATAAGAACTACTTGTACGCAAATTAAAGTCAGAAGAAAAAAAGAGAGGTTTTTAATATTTATATTTCGGAAAAGAAAAATAATCGCGAGAATTAGGAGATAAAAAGTGATGCAAAGCAATACCGAAAAATAAATATCCTGAAAAATAAAATCCTCCTTTGATGCCACATAGGCTACAAAATTATTGAGGAAAGAGATCATTCCACCGTATAATGAAGCCAGAATTGAAGGCAATAAACCGGAAAGTGCCAACAGCATCACCAGGATTCCCAGTCCTAAAATAATCCCAAGAAATGGCAAGATCACCAGGTTTGATATAAAAAACAATCCGGGAAACTGATGGAAATAAAATAAACTTAAAGGTAAAACGCCTATTTGTGCGGCTATGGTCACGGTAAAAACTCCCCATAAATATTTAAGGGCCTTGAATTTTGGAGTAAATAACCGGAATAAATAGGGTTGAATAAGCACGATAGTAAATACAGCAGCGTAACTCAGTTGAAACCCAACCTGGAATATATAATCGGGGTTCACTAATAAAAGGAACAATAGCGATATGAATAAGGTATTTAGTGCGCTGCTTCGCCTGTTAAACTGTATTCCTATCGCAAAAAAGGAAAACATGCTTACAGCGCGAACTACAGATGGGGATAAACCTGCCAAAACAGCAAATCCCCAAAGCAAAGCCAGCAGCAGCAAGGTTTTGATGAATTTCCCTCTTGGAAGTCGTTCCACAGGTTTTAAAACCCAGTTTAAAAGCATCAAGATGATTCCTACGTGCAATCCGGAAACCGCCAAAATATGGATTACCCCAGCTGCGGCATAATTGCTATAGGTTTCAGGGGAAATATCCTGCCGCTGGCCTAAAAGCAGCGCCTGGATTATCGCGAGTTCTTCAGGGTTAAAATTGAATTGTTTGAGCTCGAATACAATTTTACCGCGCAGCTTACCGGCTAAAGCCTTTAACCCGAAATTGTCTGGTTTAAGTTGTGATATTTGGTTTGAACTGCTATTTATCTGTCTTAGCACACCCAAACCTTCCATATAGTTGCGGTAATTGAACTGATAAGGGTTCAGGGGAGCGTTTATCTCTAGGAATTTGGCCGGAAGTGCAAGATTGTCGCCTATCTCGTACTGCCTGTTCTCAGGGTCCTTAGAAACGTTTAAAAGCACTTTGCCTTCTGCGGGTTCTCTGTTGTAAAGTTTGGCTTTTACGATGTATTTCTCCTGATAAAGTCCGGGTTTTAGTTTTTCGGTTACTTCAGCTATTAAAAGTTGATTTTGTTCGGGGGCAGCTTCGGCTAAAAGGTTTAAATAGTGATTTGGCCGGTTTTGAGGCAAATGTATTGAAGTAGAAAATATCCCGATAAAAAGGAACATCACAAAACAACTGATCCCGAAGAATATATCCTGAAAAAACAGCTTTTTTGCCCTTAAATAACTGAAGGTGAAAATAATAAGGAAAAGGCCACCCCACGGCAATAAACTTCCTACAGGGAGTTTTAAATAAAACCCGAGAATAATTCCCGTCATCAGGGAAAGGGAAAGTTTTATAATGGTAAAATTGAGCAAGGTTTTATTTTGATGGATTCCCCATCAAGATACCAAAAAAATCAGATCAACCTGCGGGCCATCACAAAATGCTCAAACCAGTATCCATCAGCCAGGGACGAAATAATTACGCCGCGAGAGGTGGTGGAATGAATAAAAAAGATATGTCCCGGCTGGATTTCTATTACCAGGCCAACATGATTGATCACTTTTTTATTCTTATTGGTTTCAAAAAACAACAAATCCCCAATGTTGACTTCGGCCAATTCCAGACGGTCACCCTCCAGGGACATCGCCCTCGAGGTACGGGGCAGGGAAATATTTTCCTGTAAATAAGAAGTAAAAACAAGGCCGGAGCAGTCCATTCCATCTTTGTTGGTGCCGCCATATTTATAACGTGTTCCCTTTTGATCCAATGCAAAGGAGGTGATATTGTAAACCCGTTTATCTTCGGGTAATTCTTCAGGAGATGCAGTATTTATTTTGGTTACCGGAGGGGTAGTGGGAATTAATTTCCCGGAGGTAAGCTGGGATTCGTGTTCTGTCTGAAGTCTTGATTTTGATGCGCCACATGAAGCAAACAGAGCCATTAATACAAATAACAAACCAAATTGATAAAAATATTTTCTCATTAAATATTATGGTTTAATGGCATTATAGATCAAAGTAGCCGTTTTTTGACTTGCACCCGGACCACCCAGTTCTTTCTCTAACTCATAATAAGCTTCAAATATTGTTTCCCGGTTATCGGGATTTAAGATTTTGTTCAATTCTTTTTTCAGGGACTTCTTATTGAAATCGTTTTGGATCAACTCTTTTACGACCTCTTTTTTCAAAATCAAATTCACCAGTGAAATATAATCCAATTTAATTATACGCTTAGCAATCTGGTAAGAAATACTGCTTCCCTTGTAACAAACTACTTCCGGCACCTTTAGTAAAGCCGTTTCCAGAGTGGCCGTTCCTGAGGTTACCAGCGATGCAGTTGACAATGTCAACACATCGTAGGTTTTGTTCATCACCAGATGAACGTTTTTCTTCTTGATAAAAGTTTTGTAAAATTCGGGTTCCTGGCTGGGAGCTCCGGCAATTATAAATTGATATTTCTTAAAATCTTCGGTGATGCTGAGCATTGTTTGCAGCATCTTTGAGATTTCCTGTTTTCTGCTCCCCGGAAGCAGTGCAATTATAGGACGGGAATCCAGGTTGTGAGATTTCCTAAATTCATTTGCGTCTACCAATTCCCTGTTTGAGATAGCATCAAGTAAGGGATGACCAACAAAATGAACCGGGAACTGATGTTTTTTCTCATAAAACTCCTTTTCAAAAGGAAGAATAACATACATCTGGTCTATATCCCGCTTGATATCGGAGATCCTGTTTTCCTTCCAGGCCCAGATTTGGGGGGAAATATAGTAATGGGTTGCGTAGCCCTGTTCCTTCGCCCATTTGGCGACCCTTAGGTTAAATCCCGGATAGTCCACAAATATGATCACATCGGGTTGATATTCTGCAATATCTTTTTTGCAAAATGATATGTTTTTCACAATAGTCCGTAAATTAAATAAGACCTCGACAAATCCCATAAAGGCGAGTTCCTTATAATGCTTTACCTGGGTGCCACCTGACTCCTGCATTAAATCCCCTCCCCAAAATCTAAAATTGGCTCCGGCATCAATTTTTTTCAGGGCCTTCATGAGGTTGGAGGCGTGAAGATCTCCTGAGGCTTCTCCTGCGATAAGGTAATATTTCATAAGTTATCCTATTTTCTTGTCCCCAAAAGCATATGGGATGAGCAACCATATCATCGATTCCCTGGGTAAAAACCTGCTCATGGATATTTCAATTAAATTAAAGGACCATTGATATTGCAATGAGTATAGCAGCCAACACAGTTGCCAAAACTACTCCCCGGGCATGATAAATTTGATTTTTTTTTAAAAATACGAAAAATGGAAAGAAATTCAAGAGGGCTCCCAAAGCTATAATTTTGCCCAAATAACCGTTTCTTACGGCATGCTTCAGCGTAGGTCCCAGATCCATTTCAGAAAAAAAAGTAATGTACAGAAAGATACCCGCGGCATTGGCGAAAATTCCAACAAGAAATCCGATCGCTATTTTTTTTCTATGCATTGAGGTCCCAGTTATTTAGATCCTGAATAAAATGATGAGCGGTAAGATCAAATTGTACCGGGACTATTGAAATATATCCATTTTCCAGTGCCCATTCATCGGTATCCTGCCCGCTATCTTCATTCACGAATTTTCCGGTAAGCCAGTAATAATCCCTTCCTTGCGGATTGGTGCGTTTGTCAAATTCTTCTTCCCAATAAGCCTTGGCTTGTCGGCATATTTTGATTCCTTTAATATCCGCTTCTTTTAATTTTGGAATGTTCACGTTTAAAACAACTCCCTTAGGAAGTCCGTTTTTCAATACATTCCTTGTGATGGATTTCACGAATTTTTTGGCTGGTTCAAAATCGGCATTCAGGGAATAATCTGTCAATGAAAATCCAATTGCGGGAATTCCTTCAATTCCGGCTTCAACAGCCGCGCTCATTGTACCGGAATAAATTACATTGATGGAAGAATTAGAGCCATGGTTAATCCCACTCACGCACAAATCGGGTTTGCGATGCAGAATTTCCTGGGTTGCAATTTTAACGCAATCTGCCGGAGTCCCGGAACAACTGTATTCTTTATGATTGTAGATCTCCTTTATTACAACGGGATCGCAATACAAAGTGTCATTAATGGTGATGGCATGTCCCATGGCACTTTGAGGACTATCCGGTGCCACCACTACCACATCACCCAGTTCTTTCATTACCTCGATCAAGGCACGAATTCCAGGAGCTGTAATCCCATCGTCATTGGTCACTAAAATGAGTGGTCTCTTTTTGGGCATAGATATTTTTTTTATATTGCTAAAATAATAATTTCCAAAGGAAAGCTTATCTTAGGCGTCTTACAAATTAATTGTGGGATTCGTTACACTTGGCACAATTTTTAATGCTATTAGACTGAAAATTAATGACGAAAACAATGCGATTTATGAAAAGGAATTCTAAAATTTTGGTGTTGGTGTTACTTATGGCAGCGGCATCATGCAGTTTTACAACAAAATCATCCGATGATCCTGATAAAGACAAACTTTTAATCGATTTGATCACTTATGTCCTTCAACGTGGGCATTATGATGCTAAGGCTATAGATGATAGTTTTTCTAAGGAGGTTTATAACGACTATCTGAACTCCTTAGATCCGTTAAAAAGGTTTTTTTATAACGAAGATATAAAAGAATTTTCAGCGTATGAAGACAAAATAGACGATCAGATCAAAAACAAAGAACTCAGCTTTTTTGACCTGACCCATAGCAGGCTGCAGCAACGAATGACTGAGGTTAGGGATATTTATAAAGAAATTTTGGCTGAACCCTTTGATTTTTCTGTAAAAGAAGATATCAATACCAATTATGAAGAAATTGAATATGTCAATTCCAGGGAAGAACTGAAGGAGCGTTGGAGAAAACAATTAAAATTCAGTGCTCTTGGTAATTATTACGATAAAAAACAGGATCAAATTTCCAATAAAACTTCTCAAACGGGGATTACCGATGAGGATGAGGACGGAAACCTAATAGATCCGCTTTCTCCACATGGGTCTGTTTCAGCTAGCACAGCTTCAGAAGAAAATGATTCCATACAAAAATTCAAGACTGATGCTGAATTGGAAAAGGAAGCAAGGGAAAGTTTATTGACTTCCATGGACGAGTATTTTGACTTTAGTAAGGACTTGGAACGCAAGGATTATTTCACCGTTTATATCAATGCCATCGTAGAGGAATTTGACCCACATACATCCTACTTTGCACCACAGGATAAAGACAGGTTTGATATTGCTATGTCCGGAAAACTGGAAGGAATAGGTGCAAGATTGCAAAAAAAAGGAGACAACATCACTATAATGGAGGTTATCTCCGGCGGTCCGGCTTGGTTAAGCGATAAACTTGGCGAAGGCGATATTATTTTAAAGGTAAAACAAGAAGATGAGGAAAATGCGACAAGCATTTTGGGAATGAGGCTTGATGATGCAGTAAACCTTATTAAAGGTCCTAAAGGGACCAAGGTTACCTTAACAGTTAAGAAAAAAGTTCTTGGAAATACAGAAGATATCACCATTACCCGGGATGTGGTAGAGTTGGAAGAAACCTATGCTAAATCTGCACTTGTAGAAAAAGATGCTAGGCTATATGGTTTGATCAACCTTCCAAAGTTTTACTTCAATATGGAAGACTACAATGAGCGTAATGCCGCTTCAGATGTGAAGCAGGAAATTATCCGCCTTAAAAAGCAAGGAATGGAAGGCTTGGTTTTGGATTTGAGAAATAACGGGGGAGGCTCCCTTAAAACAGTGGTGGATATCGCGGGTTTATTTATTGAAAAAGGGCCAATTGTTCAAATAAAATCCAAACAGGAAGGAAAGGAAATATTGGAGGATACAGATCCCAGCATTGTATGGGACGGGCCTTTGGTGATATTGGTCAACGAGCTCTCTGCTTCGGCTTCGGAGATTTTGGCAGCTGCAATGCAGGATTATAAACGAGCCATTATTATTGGAAGCAAACAAACCTATGGGAAGGGAACTGTGCAAAATGTAATAGACCTGAACAAAACTGTTAGAAGCAATGAATATGGGGATTTAGGCGCTCTTAAACTTACCACCCAAAAATTTTACAGGGTGAATGGTGGTTCCACACAGTTGGAAGGAGTTAAAAGTGACGTTGTAGTGCCAGACAGATATAGCTATATAGATATTGGGGAAAGAGATAATGAAAACCCATTGCCCTGGGATCAAATAGAAGCTGCCAAATATAAGATTTGGGATGGTTATATAGATTATAACAATACCATTGAAAACAGTAAGAAGAGAATGGCAAACAGCGAACAATTAAACCTGATTTCGGAAAATGCCAAATGGGTTAAGGAAAAAAGCGATGAAGATATCTATCCATTGAGTTATGAAGGATATAATAACCAACGTACTATTTCTGAAGAAGAAGCCAAACGCTTTGAAGCTATTTCAGATTACACCACTAATTTGACATATGAATCTTTGCCCTATGAGCTGGATTTGTATGTAAAAGATACTATTCTAAAAGAAAAACGCACGCGTTGGCACAAAAGCCTGAGCAGTGATGTGTATGTGGAGGAAGCTGTCAATGTTTTGGAAGATATAAAAGTGAATAATATCAAAAAAGCTAAAGTGGCGAATATCAAAAACTAAAAACTTTTAAACGCTTCAAAAAGTAAATATCATCTTTTGAAGCGTTTATTTTTTTGCAGAAATTTAAAGAAAGTTTGCCAGTGATCAGATTCAGGTGCGGTTTTGCCAATGTATAAAATCAAAACAAATAACATTCAGAAAAAGCTATGAAATGAGCATAACGGGAATTGGATGCAAACACCAATTAACCTGCCTGCCGGCAGGGACATGCAAATTGCATCCCGAATTATCGGGACAAGTTATGATCAATAAAAAATAATAAATATCTACATATGAAAAGAAAATATGTGTATCCCGTGATTATTCTTGCGGTAGCCTCGATCCTGGTGATGGTGGAACGTTGTTCCTAAATCAATGAATTACCAAAAGCGAATCACTTTACCTCCTGTTTATTTAAAAATGACAGGTCTGGGTTTTCCAAAACCAAAATCTTGAAAACCAAAATCTGATGTTTCAAAAGAATTGGTTTTAAAAATGTTATTCCCCTGACCGGGAATAGTTGGATAAAAGGAAAAAGAAAATTGAAATGTATTAAAGACCAAATAGTCATTATTGATCAATACCCCAATTCCAAAGGAAGAATACAATTTGCTTTTTGTAAGTCCGGCATCTTCATCTCCAAGCAGTGCCGCCGAGAAATTAAAAAATGGGTTTAGTCTAAACCCAATTATATTTCTGGGGGAATAGAATTGTGATTGAATAGAAAGAACAATTTTCTCTGTACCAGAAACAGCGCTGTCAAATCCCCGGATTCCCGCAGTATTAAGCCCTTGAATACCTGCTCCATTGATGCCCTGAAAAATAGAACTTTCATTTATTGTCAATTTGTCCCCAATTGATTCCAGCCTGTTGACTCCTATAATTACTTGTGGTTTTATAAATTGTCTCATCTTCCACCTTCCAATTTCCACCAGGTTTGTAAAATAAATTGCCTGGAATGAAAAAGCAGATTGCTCGGTTTTTTTATCCCTGAAAAATGTTCCATATTCAAAATTAGTGCTCAAATAGCCCCACTTAAAATAGTTTCCAAAGGAGGCTCTGGCTCCAAGGTAGAATCGTCCCTGATTGTTTTTTATTTGATAACCTCCGGTTATTCCGTAAATTTTACCAACAGGAACATCTTCAATAATGCCATAATGAAATAAATACTGGTTTTCAACGAACTGTCGGGAAGTAATTCCAATTCCACCTAAATAAAAAGTTTCCCCGGAAAAAAAATTGATACTGTCGTATTCAACTGTAGGACTTTCTTTGTACTGAACAAATAATGACCTTGCTGAAAATATCAGGTTACTGGTTCTTTCCCTTTCGGTTTTTCCTTTGAAAATGGGGAAGGAATAACCACCCCAAAAATCCTGGGAATTGAATTTAAAATTTTGAGGGTTGTATTGTAATTGTTCGTTTTGAAGAGAATCAATTCGAAATTGTTCGTCAGCATAAACGCCTCCAGCCCAACGTGTTAAAGGCGAATAAAAAATACGTTCAATATTCAAACTTTTACCATAGTGATCATTTAGATCACTATGGTATGCAACGGATGTTTTTATATATGTGTTTTTGATATTGGGAATCTCATATTTCATTCTGTATGCGTTCTTTCCATCAGTTAAACGCTTCGTAAATTTGTTGTCAAAATCATGACCTGTTCCAAAAAAATTTCTTTCGTGGAAACCAACTGTTGTTCTTGAGGATGAGATTGAACCTTTAGGTATCAAACTCCAGGAATCCAAAACCCTTATGTAAATGTCAACCGAATCGGCATTTTGGGGTATTGGTTCTGTTGTGATCGACACTTCCCGTACAAAGCGTTGCTGTCTTATTAAACGTTCCGATTCTTTTACTGCAAGAGGGTCTAATGGTTTGTTTCTTCTAAACAGCAAAAGATTTTTTATTGCCAATTCACGTGTCTTGATATGGATTTGATTTCCTAATCGTTTACCCCAATTATCTGCTTTTTTTGTAGTATCTGAAACAGAATAACCAAAAGGATCCAAGGTTTGTATGTTAATATTCCGAATAATCTTACCTTCATATTGCGTATAAATTTTAGGCTTTCGTTTTCTAATAGGGTTAGATATTTGTATTTTTGAGGGTTCAAAAATCAACTTGTGAAGAAATGTTGTAAACTTGCTTTTCTTTGAATAGGCTTCAATTTTTTTATATACCTGAGTTGTATCCTGTTCTATAGGTTTTTCTTGAGAAAATCCTATATTCAGGCATAAGATGGTAGCCAAAAATAAATAGAATTTGAAATTGAATTTCATTTTATAATTACTAAAGTAAGAACACAACTATCTGAAAGTTAAATAAGTGGGGTTGGGAATTTTATTGTCAAAGAAATTTACAACATATTCTTCAATATTTTTAAATTATCAGGAGTTCCAAAAATACAACTAAACCATTGAAAAAAAACCTTAAATTTTAACCAGTCCCATTATGAATTTTCAATGTATTAATCGTGATTAGATTGCTATTGATTATTAGCTAAAGAAAAACATCTGTTCTGTAATTATTTTTGTAGTGGCTTGGATATAAGTATTGGAAAAGGCTTGTTCTTAAATCCCGGCTTATCAGTATGACATTCTTTCCGAATCAAGTTTTATAAATATAAATAGGAGGATGGTAAAACTCCATAATCCTGAACCGCCATAGCTAAAAAATGGCAATGGGATACCTACTGTGGGAAAAATGCCTATTACCATGGCTATATTTACTAAAAAGTGCAGAAAAATAATGCCAACTACACTATATCCATATACCCGATGGAACATGGATTTCTGTCTTTCTGCTAGAAATAGAAGTCTAAACATCAGCAAAACAAATAAAAGTATCACCAGGGAAGTTCCAAGAAATCCCCATTCTTCTCCAACGGTACTAAAAATATAATCGGTATGTTGTTCCGGTACGAACTGGCCTTTTGTTTGGGTTCCTTCAGTCCATCCTTTTCCCAGCCAGCCACCACTTCCGATGGCAATTTCACTTTGATTGGTATTATAACCTATTCCCCTGGGATCAACTTCCTGTCCCAAAACTATATTAAAACGGTCTCTGTGCCTTTGTTCAAATACGTTTTCAAAAATGTAATCTACCGAGTAGGAGTAACCTATGGCCGTAAATATTCCAATAAATAGAAATAGGAAATGTGGGCGGTTTCTTCTTTTTTGAAACAAGATCAACAGTGCAATAATCCCAGCTGCTATGGCAACATAGAGAGGTCCGAACAATAATGTAAATACAAATATTGCGATTGCGGCAAATCCAATACCCAGATATATTCCAGATAAACCTTCCCTGTATAAAGGAAAAAGAAATGCCGAATATACCATTGCGCTTCCTGCATCGGGTTGAGGTAAAATAATGAGTGCCGGAAGGGCTATAATAAGAAAGGCCTTGATTTGATTGGAAAAATCCTTGATATTGGTTTGAATATCCCCCAGATATTTGGCCAGGGCAAGTGCAGTGGCTACTTTGGCAAATTCGGCGGGTTGAACGCTTATTCCTCCAATTACATACCATGAAGTCGCCCCGTTGATGGTTTTACCCAAGGCAAAGAGCCCTAAAATTGAAATTAAGGAGATTATATAAATTACGCTGGAAAACCGTACATAAAACCGGGCTTCTATGGAGAGAAGCACCACGATCATGGCAAAGCTTAAAAGTATCCAAACGGCTTGTTTCCCATAAACTTCAGAAAAATCAAAAATGGAAGAAGGATTGTCGCCCAGGGAAGCGGAATAGATATTTATCCATCCAAAACTTACAAGTATGAGATAAATCATAATTGTAATCCAATCAAAACCAACAGAGCTCTTTAACATTATTGATTTATTCTAAAGGGTTCGCCGCTATAAGGTTTTTTATATTCCTCCTCCAAACTGTGGGTTAAAATCCAGGTTTCCATATCGGTCCTTGTAATGGTGCCTTTCAGGTATTGTTCTATCATTAATCCTGCAATCCTTCCTGCATAACGACCTCCCCAATATCCATTTTCAACAAAAACAGCTATGGCGATTTTAGGATTGTCTACAGGAGCAAAAGCTATAAAAATGGAATGATCTGTCAATTGCACACGTTTTCCGTCAATTTTTATAAAATTCTCTGCAGTTCCCGTTTTTCCGGCAATTTCAATTCCGGGAATCCCCAAACTAGATGCTGTCCCACTTTTATAAACCTGATGCATGCCTTCAATTACAGGCTCAAAATTTTTAGCATCTATTGTGGTGTATTTTTTTTCGGTGTATTCTTTATCCTTTATTTTTTGTCCTTCTATTTCCTTCAGGATATGGGGAGTATAAAACCAACCTTTGTTGGAAATTGCAGCGGTCATATTTGCCAGTTGGATAGGAGTCATTAAAACTTCTCCCTGACCTATAGCATTGGACAAAGTAGCTGTTGAATACCATTTATAGGTAGGGTAATCGTAGATTTTATTATAATAATCGGCGGAGGGTATTTTTCCTGATTTACCTGTTGGAAGATCTGTACCTAGAAATTCTCCCAAGCCAAAACTTTTTACATGATTTGCCCATGCATCTATTCCTTGTTGCGGAGAAGGATATTTTTCAATTATCCTTCGGTAAACGTTCGCAAAATATGCATTGCAGGATTGTGCGATTCCCGGGATCATGGACAAGGGCGTAGGATGCTGGTGACAACCCATTTTTCTTCCTCTTCCGTAACTATAGCCCTGATAACAATAAAATTTGTCCTCTGTGGTTACAACCCCTTCCTGAAGAGCTATCAATGCATTCATGGTTTTAAAAGGTGATCCAGGCGGATATTCCGCCAACAAACCGCGGTCATATAGGGGTCGGGAAATAGTATCATAATACAATTTGGTGAAGTTGGCAGACCTTTGTCGGCCTACCAATAATGCGGGATCATATGATGGCGCGGTAACCAGGGATAATATTTCTCCGGTTGCCGGTTCAATAGCAACAATTCCTCCCCACTTATGTTCCATCAATTTTTCGCCATAGGCCTGCAAAACTGCGTCTATAGTTAAGGTTATATCTTTTCCCTTTTTTGGCAGGGTATCATAAATCCCTCCCTTAAAGGCACCAATGTCACGGTTAAACCTGTCCTTTTGAATATATTTAACGCCTTTTACTCCACGCAATAAATTTTCATATTGACCCTCTATACCTTGTTTTCCAATTAAATCCCCGGAAATATAATAAGGATTATTATCTATGATTTTTTTGTTTACCTCAGCTATATAGCCTAAAATATTTGATCCATTATGGGTTTGATAATCACGCAAAGATCGTTTTTGAATATAAAATCCTGTATAATTACGCATTTTCTCCTGTAGGTACGCATATTCGGATTTATTGAGTTGAGGAACAATAATTGACGGAAGCCTGGGAGAGTATATCTTGGCCTTGTCCAATCTTGAAATAAGTTCTTTTGGTGTAATCATTAATATCCGGCAAATTTCAGCGGTAT
>Ga0307486_1000945_pt1 | contig 24046 bp, 26 predicted proteins | sample CBIW02metaG_FD_203663 | JGI IMG/M metagenome (GOLD analysis project Ga0307486, IMG submission 203663) | Sea-ice brine microbial communities from Beaufort Sea near Barrow, Alaska, United States - CBIW 0.2 | ecosystem: Environmental > Aquatic > Marine > Coastal | place: USA: Alaska | collected...
GCTTTGTTGAGTTTGGCACCATTATTTTCAACTTGCTCTTTTAAAAGACTAGATAATTGATTAGTTTTACTCTCAGGACTGGTATTCTTTTTCATAGATAAATGATTGAAGTTATTCATCTAAGATATTGAATACCAGTCTTTTAAACAAGTTTTTACATGCTTATTTTGTTAGTTTTTAATGAGTTATATTTTTGTCATGTAGTGTAGACAAAATTATATTTAATGGTAATGAAGCATACAAAAGTCGGTATAATAGGAGCAGGGCTCACAGGATTAATTGCAGCCAAAGCGCTTTCTAGTAAAGGAGTTGATGTTTCAGTTTTTGAGAAATTGAGTCAGCCTGGAGGAAGAATGCGCACTGAAAATATCGACGGATGGAAGTTGGATGTAGGATTCCAAGTTTTACTTACAGCTTATCCTCATTTAAAAAAGCACGTTGAGTTTTCGAGATTAAACACCTTCACTGTTGAGGCTGCAGCAACTATTTTTAGAGATGGGAAAACAACGGCTGTTGGCGATCCTTTTAGAACAAAAAACATCTTGTTTAAAACCATGTTTTCAGATATTGGAAGCATAAAAGATAAATGGCTTATTTTTCAATTGAAAAGATATGTTGACAAACGATCGATAGATTATATTTTCGATGAGAGAAATAGAACTACAATTCAGTTTCTGCAAGAATTTGGGTTTTCACAACAAATCATAGATCGCTTTTTTAAACCATTTTTCGGAGGAATATTCTTAGAAAACCAACTGACAACTTCTTCTCGTATGTTTTTGTTTTTGTTTAAAATGTTTTCTAAAGGAAATGCTGTAATTCCAAAAGCTGGAATAAGTGCTGTAGCAAGACTATTGGAAGCAAAATCGATAAATGCAAAGTTCAACTATAATTGCGAAATCACTAAAGTTGATCAAGAAACTATTCATTTCAAGAACGGAGAAAAACAATCTTTTGATTACGTAATCAATACCATTCCAAATTATGGGAAACGCCAAGATTTGGATCAATGGCAAAACTGCTACAATTTATATTTTGAACATTCAGCTCCTGCAATTATCAAACAAGCTAGGATAGGTTTGAATGCGAATGAAAATAGATTGATCAATAACATATTTTATCCAAGCGTGCACCAAAGTCCACAAGATAAAAAAGGTAAATCATTGATTTCTGTGACGGTTTTGAATTCAAATGGATTAAAGGAAATTCAAATCATCGAAAAAGTAATTCAGGAATTAAGAGCAGACTTCAATGTCAAAGATGCAAGATTGATTAAAATGTATGAAATTCCTTATGCTCTCCCTAAATTAGACGGTCCAGTGAATACTATTTCTTTTGATCAATCGACGAAAACTTTTGAAGTCGGAGATTTTTTAATGAATGGATCTCAAAATGCAGCTTGTAAAATTGGAGAAATGGTTGCAGAAAGGATTTTGGAGGATTTGGGGTAGAACTTGAGGTTTGCATGTGCTTACTTTTACATTCTTTTATTTGAGCATAATTATAATATTCACATTTTGAAATTAGGAGCTTTTACAAGAATCTCGTGATTTTAAAATGTTTTGCTAGTTAATTGATAGTTAATCGAAAAACACCGATTATCTATCTCCAATTTTAAAATTTATTATTTGAATAATTTCTTTGAATTTTCGAATAGTTTTAGCTAGCTTAACGATAGAATTTAAACCACCTTGTCGAAAGTCAATCACTTATAAGAGATTGAAGTTCCCATTTAATCAAGAGTTTGCTACAATATAAATAAATCTGGTCACAATTTTCGACGGGTTGTAACTTGAAGTCGCAATTTGCGACCTCAAGTTTTCAAGGTCAAAATTTGTGAACTTGAAGCAAAATTAATTAAAAACTGAAATACCTAAATCACATGTTATAAATGACAAAATAGAAATAACACCAGTACTTATTGAAAGCTTAATATTCTCTTTTAGAGATGAGCAAGTAATGCTAGATAGAGATTTGGCAGAAATATATCAAGTCGAGGTCAAAAGATTAAATGAACAGGTTAAAAGAAATATTGAACGCTTTCCTAATGTTTTTAGATTCCAACTAATTGATAAAGAAAGGTGTGAACTGGTCGCGATTTGCGACCGGTTCGATATTTTGAAACATTCAAGTGTAAATCCCTACACTTTCACCGAACAAGGAGTAGCAATGCTTTCTGCAGTATTAAGAAGCGATGTAGCTATAAAAGTCAGTATTTCTATAATGAATACTTTCGTTCAAATGCGTAAAACTATTGGTAATCATCAGCAACTTCTCCAATTATCATCAGATTTTACAAAACACAAATTAGAAACCAACGAGAAGTTCGAAAACATTTTCAAAGCGCTGGAAGGATCTGAAGTTAAAGACAATAGTATTTTGAAAAAAAAATGAGGAAAAAAAAGGGAATCCTGTTGTTTACTCTTATCCGCCTTCTCAATATCATCAACTTTAAAAGCCACAGAGTGGTGATATATTAATAGTAAACTACAACCCACAAAGGTACCCAGCCACAGAGTGGCGACATGGGAATTCTACAAATAGCTCCATTCTGCAGTAATTGCTAATTATAACCACGGGAAAGTTAGGTTTAAAAAATAAAAAGAAACTCTTGGTGAATTTTGATTTTTGGCTATCCCAAACCCCAGAGTGGTGATGCATATCAATACTTGACAAAGTCGAGTTTTTTAAATAACGAAGTTATATAAAAACGTAAGAGGGAACTGGACGAGCGTCCGTGTTCCCTCTTACTAATCAACCTAACCTAACCACCTAAATCGAGGTAAATGTACTAATATTTAATTGATATATCACTAAGAATTAATATTAAATTAAAGTTATAATAAATCAGAATACAATCGCCCTAATGCTAGTTGATTATATTTTAATTAAAATATCTCAGCTAACATACATCTAGCACTTCCACCTCCCAAAGTTTCAATTGTTTTCAAATCGCTACTCAAAATAGAACAATGATTTTCGATCTTATTGATTTGCTCTTCAGTTAAGCTTTCGCGAGCTTGTTGACTCATCACCATATATTTGCGGTCATTTTCTCCTTTAACCTGCAACATATTTCCAGCGAAAGAGTGCATTTGTTCTTCTGTAATTTCTATAATTTCTTTATTGTCTTCCTCTAAATTTTGAATAACTTCTTGTGCTTGATTTACATCGTCAATCGTATCCAAACATATTACTGCGAAATCCTCACCCAAGGCCATCATCACATTGGTGTGGTAAATTTCCTTGCGTTCATTATCAACCGTTTGATTTGCCGTAAATAGAACAGGAGTGTACTCAAAATCTTTACAGAATTTATGAACCAACTCTTCTTCTGCTCGCTCAGAAAGTGCACAATATACTTTTCTATTTGTACGGTCTAAAACTAAACTCCCTGTTCCTTCAAGAATATTTTCTCCATTATTGAATTTGGTGTAATCAATAATTATAAGACTAATATATTCAGGGCCTCCTGCTGTATTTATAATGTCTTGCCGACGTTCCTTTTTTCTGTTTTCTGCAAACATTGGATACAGTGCAATCTTACCTCCTTCATGGAATGAAATCCAATTATTTGGGAAAATAGAATCAGGTGTATTGTTTTCAGCGATATCATCAAAAACTTTTACCTGAACACCTACATCTCTTAATTTACTAACGAGTTCATCAAATTCAAATTGAGCTGCTTCAGTGATTTCCTCTGGAGATTTGTCCAACTCTTTTTGAAAATAATTATTTACAGCAGTTTCTTCATTCATTCGGAAAGCCACCGGACGAATCATTAATAATTGATTGGTAATTTGTTTCATTAATAACATTTTTAATTTTTGACTAGTGATCTAATTTTCTAAAACATAATTTAAAGATCATAGTTTATTCTCCAATTTGAAATATACGTCAAATTACGTATTTCGAAAACTTTAAGAACCTTTTATTTTTGTGCAAAAATATAATTATGAAAGGAATAATACTGTTCATTATCATAGTACCACTTTTATTGGCTTTTAAAAAAATACCTGTACGATCCCCTATTGAAATAGAACTAATATCGATGAATAATGATTAGGTGATTGATAGTAAAGGTATTGAGTTGGATTATAATGGTATACATAAATTTAAATATTTCTACAATTCAGATGTTGAACTTAATTCTATTTATGTCCAATTGGTAAAGAATCCAAATATGAGAGTTGATGGTATTGATGAAGCTAGAATTACACCAAAACTTACTAGCGATAGTAAATCAGGGTAGAACCATAATAATGAATATTCCGAAAAGTATTTTCGTTTTATTTAATCCTTAATTTCACTCAACAATTCCTTCGCCTTTTGATGATAAAAACCACCTTCTTCAATAATCTGATTCAATAACTGCTTAGCTTTTAAATTTTGTTCTTGTTCAATATGTGCTTTAGCCGAAAACCAATTGGCTTCTTCACGGAAATTACCATATCCTAAGGTGTAAGAATTCTTAAGTAATGCTATGGAATTATCAAATTTACCTAAATTGAAATAACACAATCCACCATAAAAATTAGCATTCACATCGTCGGGATAAGTGTCTAAAATTATAAGATATTGCTTCAATGCTTTTTTGAATTGCTCATTTCTGAAATACGCTGAAGAGGAAGTCAAATAGTCGATATAAGTGAATTCGATGATTTGCAAAGAAGGAAATTCTTGTTTATCGTCTATTGATGATTTGCTTGCGGGAATTCCAACATCCAAAGAATTCCTCACCTTAATTGGACGATTCCTATATGCTCTATAATCGACGTTTTTTAATTCAGATAAATAAACTTCTTGAGCGTTTTTATAAACCAAAGAATTCTTTGAAGAATTTGGAATTTTTCCCGATGATTGAATAGGTAATTGAATTTCTTCTGTTTGCGTTCCTTCAATTTTTGATTTATCTTCAGTTGCTACTTTTTCATTCTTTACTGATTTTAAATTTGGAATTTCTTTTTCTACTTTTTTTATCTCTTGATTTTTGATTAATTCATTAGATGTAATTTGTTTTTCTGGAGAAATAATAGTGTAAAAGTCAATTTCTTTAATGCGAGAATTCTCAACTTCGGTTTTAATATTTTCTACAATTTGAGGTTTCTTTTCAACGGCTGAATTCCCTTGATAGGTGAAGATAATTAAAATCAACATTGTAAGTGTAAAAAGAAGGAAACTCAATGTCATTCCTTTATTTGGTGAGCCTCCAGTATTTCCGTTTTTTACATATTGATCCATCTTTTTATCTGTAGTTGACATTCCATCATTCACAGAACTGGAGGAAGTTTTCCAACCTTCTAACGCTTGATCATTAAAATCAGAATTTGCCGATTTCGATTCTATATCATGCGCATTTCCGGTTCCCGTTTTGTAATCCTCAATTTCTTGACGACTCAAGGGCTTTTTGGGACCAAAAATTCTATTAAGCAGATTTAAAAAGATCATGTTCCTTTAATTTGATTTTTAAGTTGCGTTTTCCATTTTGAATTGCGCTTTTGACTTTATTTAAAGTAAGATTTAACTTTTCGCTCACTTCTTTATATGACATTTGTTGAATGTAGAATAGCTTGATTACCTCGTCCTGTGGCGGATCTAATTCATCAATTGCAGTTTCTAATTCGGTCAATTGTATTTCTTTAATTTGTATTTCTTCAATTTCATCTTCTTGTGCTACAATCTCTTCATTGAGTTGCGTATCGTAATGTTTTTTCTTTCTTAAAACCATCAAACAATTGTTTTTAGTTAGAATGAAAAGCCAAGATTTAAAGTAGTTGATTTCGTGCTTTTTAATTTTATCTCCCAATGTCATGAAGATTTCCATAACAATATCTTCCGCATCATTTTTGTTTTTTAAATAGTTGAGACAAGTTCCCATAACAAGATGACCATAGCGATTATAAAGTTCGCCAATGATTTTTTTATCATCATTTGCCCGAAAACTAACGAGTAGTTTAGCATCAGAATAATGTTCAAATTTCTTCCTTGTCCTGTTCATCTATCTATTGAGATAACTTAATTGGTCTAATTCCATAAATATATTGATATTTCATTGTGATGAGCTAAACAAATTTGGAATAAACCTGTTGTGATATTATATCGTTCATTCACAATTTAAGTATTTTTAATACAAAATAAACATTGATATCAAAATCTTCTATGTACTTTGAAAGTATGAAATAATTTAATACAATTGAACTATGGGAAAGCAAGAAGATTTAGAAAAAGAAATTAATGAATTAACAGATAAAATTAGAAGAGAAATGCCATCGACTTACGAACTTTTAATGGAAGCACCATCGACAGTTCCTAATAAACAAAATGAGAATGCAAATGATTTTGTGAAATCTCTGGCTAAGTACAAAAATGAGTTAGTAGAGATACTAAAGAAAGACGATAACAAGTAAAATAAATAACAAACATAAAATGAAAGAATTTAAAAGATTAGGATTTGATTCAGAAGAATCAGAAAGCGTAGTAAACAATTTGAATTTACTATTGGCGAATTTACATGTGCATTACCAGAAATTACGTAATTATCACTGGAACGTTACTGGAAGTGAGTTTTTTGACATTCACGAAACAACGGAAGCTGAATACACTGAAGTTATAGCTGAAATTGACGAAGTAGCAGAAAGAATTAGAGTATTTGGAGCTACTCCATATAGTCTAATGAAAGATTATCTAGAAGTTTCAGAAATTGAAGAAACTGGAACAGACTTGACTTCAAAAGAAATCATTCAAGAGATCCTTAGTGATTACGAAATTTTGTTCTCATTCATGGTAGATACCATCGAAACAGCAAGAGAAATTGGAGACATTTCCACTGATGACTTGATTACTGGATTCATGAGAAGAAGAGAAAAAATGCACTGGATGTTGAGTGCTTTTAGTAAAGAAGACTAAATAAATAATTAAAAATGGCGCTTGAAAAAGCGCCATTTTTAGTTAAAGGGAGAGAGGAGTGAAGAGAGTGGTTTTCAGGTTTTTAATTCAAGTTGTAAATTAATTGAAATATTTCAATCTTCTATTTTTTTTGGAATGTAATGTGTTGTTTATTTCTCAAAACTCAAATTGATCCTTACTTTCAAAGTGGAGATATTTATTATTGTAAAATGTCGGAATAATAACTTATTGAATGTGAGTTATTACCACTAGCTATTGCGTTAATAATAAACCATTAAGCAATTGACCAATAATTAATAAAACATCCACCTAATCCCAACCAATAGAACCCTTTTCACGAATAATCGCGTTAATAATTAAACTTTAAACATTAATAATTATAAAGCTCTCAATTTCCCAATAGTCTCCACAGGATTATCAGATCCAAATACAAAACTACCAGCCACTAGTGCATCAGCACCTGCGTCTACCAATAATCTTCCTGTATCTAAATTTACTCCTCCATCAACTTCAATTAAAGTCTTTGCATTTGCTTCTGTAATCAACGCTTTTAGAGCCCTTACTTTTTCAACTGCTTGTGGAATAAATTTTTGTCCACCGAAACCTGGATTTACTGACATGATTAAAACTAAATCTATATCGTGAATAATGTCTTTTAATAAATCAACTGGTGTGTGTGGATTCAAAGCAACCCCCGTTTTCATTCCAGCACCTTTTATGCGTTGTAATGTGCGGTGTAAATGAGGACAAGTTTCGTAATGTACTGTCAAAATAGCTGCACCTGCTTCCTTAAAATCATCAATGTAATCATCTGGAGTAGCAATCATTAAATGCACGTCTAATGGTTTCGTAGCATGTTTGTGAATTGCTTTCATAACAGGCAAACCAAATGAAATATTGGGTACAAATTGTCCGTCCATAATGTCAATGTGAAGCCATTCAGCAGAACTGCTGTTCAGCATTTTAACATCACGTTCTAGGTTGGCGAAATCAGCTGATAATACGGAAGGGGAAACGATTGTGCTCATATTGATACTTTTCTACAAAAGTAATAATTCTTGGATGATATTGATGGCGTTCTCTCTTCATTCTCGCTCTGCTTCTCGCATTTTTAATTCGTAAATGTGATGGGTTTACGTCTTAGAGCGCATGGTTTGGACGCATTTTAATGCAACCCTAAGAAACGCTAATTCAAACCAACATCATCGCTCTCCCTCTCTTTCTCACTCTGTTTCTTCCTCTCCCTCTCTTTTCCCAACTCCGTGCTATAATTCAACGATGGGTTCTCTAAACAATTTATACAAATCAGTTTCCTTTCTATAAACATCTTTGAAAAACTGAACTTGATGCGTTGAATCGTTAATTCCGGTGGTATGGTAAACAATCGTTACAGGAAATTTATCACTTAAAATTAAATAGGTTTCCTTAGCTCTTTCTTTCAAAACATCAACGGAATCGATGTACTTGTGATTTTCAGAGGAAAGTATATCATGAACCAATTTAAAAGGCGATTCCGTTCTCACGCATCCATGGCTAAATGTTCGTTCATCTCTTGCAAAAAGGTGTTTTGATGGTGTGTCGTGAATATAAATTGAATTTTCATTTGGGAAAAGTAATTTCACTAAACCTAAACTATTGGAAGGTCCAGGTTCTTGTCTAACGAAAAATGGAAAATTACGCGAACTGTATTTCAACCAATCAATGCTGTCTGGAACCAAAAGGTTTTTATCTCTGTCAATTATAGAATAGCGATTTCTTTTCAAGTAGGAAACATCCTTTTTTAAATGTGGTAAAATTTCACGACTCGCAATAGAGTAGGGCACATTCCAATAAGGACTCACTACAATATATTTCATTGATGAGGTGAAAAGAGGAGTTTGATTGCGCTGTGTTCCAATGATTACTTTCGAAGTATTTATCACTTCATTGTTGACATATAAATGCAATAAATAACTTGGGATGTTTATGACAATTAGTTTGCCGCCGATTAATGAGTCAGGAAAATTTCTCATTTTATCTAAAGAAATAATTCCTTTTAGATATCTAGAATAATTTGTTTCGGATAAAGCTTCCATGGTGTTTTTTCCAAGTTTAGCGTCAGTGTTTAATCCATTCAATAACTGAAAAGAACGCAAATTCTCCTTCAAAGAAATCGTGTCCATTAAAGTATCAGTAATAAAATTACGATTGTGTAATTGTTGCGCGATAAAAACAAAGGCTAAACTGTCTTTTGGGATTTTTAAATATAGCTTTTCATTGATATTGTTCTCAATTCCATAAGTTGAAGTAAATTGATTTAAAGCAAAATGCATTTGTATCAATCTTTGATTTTTCTCCTTATATTTTATTAGATGTGAAATCCATGAATCTGAATCTTCTTTTTTCTCCAAGAAGTCTAAAAAGCGTTTTTGAGAAACCAGAGATAGGTTATTTAAAGTGTTTTCTGAATAATTGATTAGTGTTGTATCCTTTAAAGACAAGAATTCAGCGCATCGTAAAATACTTGTTATTTCTTTTTTTACCAATTGATCTGTTGGTGCAAAAGGCATCGTGGACAAATATGATATTGGAAGATTTAATGCAATGTCGGAATTTAGGTATTCAAAAAAAGCTGCAATTGAATCGGTGATTTGACCATCTTTTATCCAAATCGAACGATTATTAATCGAAGAATACAATTTTATAGCCCAATCCTTAGAAAATTTATCAATGTTTAAGCTGTCAATCGTATTTTCATCGACAGTAGTTATGATTTGGTCTATTTTTTTATCGCTGTTTAATTCATTTTTATTAAATTCAGCACCCGAGCTACATTTAGTGAATAAATGAGCCAAAAATAAAAGTGAAATAAGCAGTGTTAACTTGTTCTTCATAGAGTGCAGTTTCATTGTAAAAATAAGAATTATTTTATCAAATATTAGACCCTTTAGAAAGGTTAACAAAGATTTATGGAATTACAGAATTACCCTGTTACAATAGTTATCATTATCGCAACTGTTCTGATCTCATTGCGCGCATTTAAGGACGGAGATTTTAAATATAAATGGATCTTTTATCCGTTTAAAGTAAAAAGAGAAAATGAATTTTATCGCATTATTTCTCATATTTTCATCCATGGCGATACTATGCATTTAATCTTCAATATGTTCGTTTTGTTCTCCTTTGGTGGAATAATGGAATTTATTTTTAGTAGCTATTTCGGTGTTGGTTTAGGAAGTTTGCATTTTGTGTTGCTTTATTTCTTAGGAGGTTTAGCAGCATCTATTTGGCCATATTTAAGAAATAAAGACAATCCCAATTATATGAGTTTAGGAGCATCAGGAGCTGTTTCGGCAGTTTTATTTGCTTCGATTCTTTGGATGCCTGAAGGCGGAATATATTTATTATTCATCCCGTTTGAGATTCCTGCATGGTTATTTGGGATTTTATATTTAGGTTTTGAGTATTATATGAGTAAAAAAGGAGGAACTGGAATTGCACACGATGCCCACTTTGGTGGAGCTATATTTGGAATTTTATACGTTCTCATCATCAACTTTCCTAAAGGTGCCGCATTTTTTGAATATATATTAAGTTAATATGGAAGCACAATACATAAGTAACAATGGTGAAATTTTAGAAAACAATGGTCCAACTTTGGATGCTGCAAATCGCGCTCATTTATATGGAGACGGCTTGTTTGAAACCATTCGTTTGATTGATGGAAAGCCTATAAACCTAAACGTACATATCCTTCGATTGATGGAAGGAATGTCCGTTCTGAAAATGAGGGTTCCTAATTATTTTTCAACTGATTTTTTTAGTAAAAGAATCAATGAATTAGTCAAAATGTCTAATATTACCGAAGGTGGACGTGTTCGATTATCAATTGACCGAGCGAGTGGAGGAACTTATATGCCAGACACCAATGAGGTAACTTTCTTTATTGAAGCATTTTCAATTCAAAACAATGATTTCGTTTTAAATCCTAAAGGATTAGAAGTCGATTTGTACACTAAGGTGAGGAAGGAAAAAAATATATTTTCTAATTTCAAAACAAAGAATGGATTGGTTTACGTAATGGGAGCCATCGAAGCCAAAGAAAAAGGTTTGGATGACTTATTAATTACAGATCAAAAAGGGAATATTCTTGAAAGTACAAGTTCAAATATTTTCTTGGTAAGCAATGGTGTCCTTTATACTCCAGGATTAGATGAAGGATGTTTAGGCGGAACAATGCGAATGATGATTATCAATTTAGCGATTGAAAATAAAATTAAAGTCTACGAATCTTCAATTACTCCACAAAATATTTTGATTGCGGATGAAATATTTCTCACCAATGCAATTAACGGAATCGTTTGGGTGAGTGGTTACCGCACCAAAAGATATATGAACAATGTTTCTAAAAATTTAGTCAATCTACTCAATAATCATTATGTCAAAAAAACTTTAGTACAACAATGAAAATAATAGGATTCGCCGGGAGTAACAGTAGTCAATCGATTAACAAAAAGCTCGTAAAATATACATTAAACGAAATAAAAAACATTGAAACAGAATGGTTAGACATTACCGACTTTCCAATTCCAATTTTTGGTATTGACCTAGAAGAAAAAGAGGGGATTCCAGAAAATATTCAAAAATTCATTGATAAAATTCAAGAAGCTGATGGTATTGTAGTTTCTCTAGCAGAGCATAATGGATCCTATTCGGTTGCAGCAAAAAATCTTCTGGATTGGTGTTCAAGACACACAGGGAAATTTTTCAGCAATATTCCAATGCTTTTAATGGGAACTTCAACTGGCGGATATGGCGCGAAAAATGTTTTGGGAGCTGCTGAAATGCGTTTTCCGAAATTCGGTGCGCAAATTGTTTCAGTTTATTCTTTTCCATCATTTGAAGATAACTTTTCTAAAGAAAAAGGAATTACAGATGAAGATTTAAATAAGACTCATGAAAAATGTGTTCAGCAATTAATTGATGCTATTTTATAGTTTTGACTGTTTTTATCAGGGGTGATTTAAAGATCTGAATGTAATTTCCTCAAATGACCCCCTGAATTTTCAGCCAATCTCAAAAAAAAGTCGAATTACTATTATTTTTAGTTTTGGAATATCTATTTTTGTCCCAAACTAAAAATAACTTATGTCATCTGTTAGAAGAAATGCATACCAAGATGTTTTACACCGCGAAGTAAAGAAATTTGAGTGGACGGGTAAAATCTCTGAGAAATTTGGAGAAAATGTATTTTATGAAGATAAAATGCGTGAATATCTTCCAGAACAAGCGTATAAATCTATAAAAAGTGCAATTCAACACGGAACTAAAATTGACCGTAATATTGCAGATGTTGCAGCTTCAGCAATGAAGGAATGGGCCTTAGAAAAAGGAGCTACACATTATACGCACTGGTTTCAGCCTTTGACAGGAGCAACAGCAGAAAAACATGATGCATTTTTTAAACCAATTGGACCTGGTCGTGCGATCGAACAATTCAGCGGAGATTTATTAGTTCAGCAAGAGCCAGATGCTTCTTCTTTCCCAAATGGTGGAATTAGAAACACATTCGAAGCGAGAGGTTATACTGCTTGGGATCCATCTTCTCCAGCTTTCGTAATTGATAGTACTTTGTGTATTCCTACAATTTTTATCGCTTACACAGGTGAGGCTTTGGATTACAAAATGCCATTGTTGAAAGCGCTAAATGCAGTAGATAAGGCAGCAACAGAAGTTTGTAAATACTTCGACAAAAACGTTGAAAAGGTTATCGCAACGCTAGGTTGGGAACAAGAATATTTTTTGATTGACAAAGCGTTTTACAATGCACGTCCAGATTTAATGATGACGGGTCGTGTTCTTTTTGGTCATCCACCAGCAAAAGGTCAACAATTAGATGATCACTATTTTGGTTCTATTCCAGCAAGAATAACCAACTTCATGCGTGAGTTTGAAATGGAAGCAATTCGTTTGGGGATTCCTGTAACGACTCGTCACAATGAGGTTGCACCAAATCAATTTGAATGCGCTCCGATTTTTGAAGAATGTAACTTAGCCAATGACCACAATCTTTTATTGATGGATTTATTGGAAAAAGTAGCAAGAAAGCACGATTTCAGAATAATCTTACATGAAAAACCATTTCCAGGACTAAACGGATCAGGAAAACACAATAACTGGGCTTTAGCAACAGATACTGGAGTGAATTTATTAGCACCAGGAAAAAATCCAAAAAGCAATTTACAATTTTTGACTTTCTTTGTCAATACAATTAAAGCAATTCACGAACATTCAGATACTTTAAGAGCATCCATTGCAAGTGCATCAAACGATCACCGTTTAGGAGGTCACGAAGCACCGCCAGCAATTGTTTCAGCTTTTATTGGTTCACATTTAACAACTTTGCTTGATGATTTAGAAAAGAACATCAAAGCAGGGAAAATGACACCAGCGGATAAAACGGAATTGAAATTAAACATTGGGAAAATTCCACAAATCTTGTTGGACAATACCGATAGAAATAGAACTTCTCCTTTTGCATTTACTGGGAATAAATTTGAATACCGTGCTGTGGGTTCATTAGCGAATTGTGCCCAACCAATGATTACGATTAATACTATTGTTGCAAGACAATTACAATTATTCAAAATTGCTGTTGATAAACGCATCAAAGACGGAAACGGAAAAGATGAAGCAATCCTTAAAGAATTGCAGAAATTAATCAAAGAATCAAAAAGTATTCGTTTTGAAGGAAATGGATATGGTGAGGAATGGGTTATAGAAGCGAAAAAAAGAGGATTAAGTAACTTGAAAGATACACCAAGTGCATTGAAAGTTTGGGAACGTCAAGACGTTATCGATGTTTTCGAAAAAATGGAAGTATTTACAAAAAGAGAGTTACTTGCTCGTCAGGAAATTGAATACGAAAAATACATTATGCGCAATCAAATTGAAGCGCGTTTGATTAGTGACTTAACTCAAAATCATATCATTCCAGTTGTTGTAGATTATCAAAATAAATTGATTCAAAATATACAAGGACTTACAGCAATTCTTGGTGATGAAGCAATTCAAGGAACGACAGCTCAAAAAGGAATCTTGATTGATTTGTCTATGCACATGAATAAAATGCAAGAATTCTCTCGCGAAATGTTAGAGAATAGAAAGCAAGCTAATAAAATTGAAGATATCGCCAAAAGAGCAGAAGCATACCGTGATACTGTTCGTGTTTTCTTTACAAAAATTTCTTATCACACAGATAAATTAGAAATTTTGGTAGACGACGAAACATGGCCTTTCCCGAAACTACGTGAAATGCTTTTCACTAGCTAGTAGGATTGGAAATGATTGCGGAATAAATATGTATGGATGGGGTATATATGTAAGGGCGATTTGCAAATCGCCCCTACGTATATATCCCTAACCAAAAATCATTGATTTTTGCAATCACAACACCTTCCTTTTCCAAATGTGGCGCATGCCCACAATCTTCAATAAAACAGCTTTCAGCATTCTCCAACAAATCCACAATTCCATTCACCTGTTGATCCGTCCCATATTGATCATTACTTCCTTGAGTAATCAAGGCTGGAACAGAATTCCCTTTAATATCTTCTGAAATATCCCAATCCTTGAAACCTGGTTTTAACCAAGTATTTGCCCAAGCGAAAAATAGGCGTTCGGTCTTTTCTCCATGGAAGAATTCTAATCCTTTTAATTTTTCTGCCTTCCATGCATCAATTGCTGGTTGAATTCCGGCTTTCGTTTCTTCTTCATTTATATAATGTGCTGCCATAGTAACAATTCCTTTGACATTTGAAGGATACTTTGCGCTATACAATAATGCATTTGTTCCACCATCCGAATGTCCAACAATCAATAATGGATTCTTTAATTGAATGGCCTCGATAAAGGCTGGAAGATAATCCAATGCAAACTCATGTAAGTATTTCGCATCTCTAATTTTATCTTCTGATTCGCTAAATCCATAACCTGGAAATTCAATAGCAATTCCTGGTAAATTTAATTCACTGCAAAGATGTTTTGGAAATTTCTGCCATTGTGCGATTGAACCAATTGCTTCGTGTAAAAAGAGAATAACTGTTTCAGATTCAGATTGAATTTCACCAATGATTTTATAAGCCATTTTACCGAATGGAGTGGAAGCCCACTGATATTTAAGACTATCTAGTTGAATTGAAATTAGTCTAGCAATATGTTTCGGCGGAATAAAACCTAATGGATGAATCAGCGATGGAATTTCAAAGTAGTGTCCAAATTGTAATCCCTCGATGATATTTAAAGTTTCGTCTTTACTCACCATTCTGTCTTTTCCTCCACGGGTCAAACGAACAGGAATTGTGAGTTTTTCGACGCTTTTTCTTGAAATATTCGGGTTTTTTCCCAATAAAGTCATAAAACCAGCTGTTTTGACTAATAATTCAGGTAAATAATCTCCATGGAGCTGATCTAGATAATTGTAAAATCCTTCTGCTTTTGTAGAAAGGAATTCAACATTCATATTAGCGGTTTCTCTTTTTGAAGATTCTTCCGACCAATCAAATTTAGTTCCTTGTGTTATAATTCCTTTGAAGTTTGTTTCATCTTTTTGCGCTGCAGCAATAGCTAAATATCCACCTAGACTAAAACCATAAACGTAAGCTGGGCCAATTTTATTCAAGAATTTTAGAAAGTCCTTAACAAGAGCGTTGATCTCAAACTCTACTTTAGAAACCTGGTAATCGCCGTGGTGCGGAATTTGAAACGCTTCTATTTCATATTCTGTTTCTAATAAAGGAATGATTTTATCAAATTCAGTGTAGTCACCTAAAGCTCCGTGAATTAAAACTAGTTTTTGCATTGATTTAAATTTCAATGGATTCATAAGGTTTTATTGGTCAAATTAAACCAAAAAAGCCCAAACATAATCGTCAGGGCTTTTAAAATATTTTTCCGAAAGTTAAATCTTACTTTATTCTTTCAACGTATTCTTTTTTCTGAGTACTTACTTTAATTTTCTCTCCAATATCAATAAATAATGGAACTCTAATTTCAGCACCTGTATCAATTGTTGCCGGTTTGAATGTGTTTGTTGCAGTATCTCCTTTAATTCCCGGTTCCGTGTAAGTTACTTCTGCTTCAATGTACATTGGTAATTCTAAAACCAGAGGATTCTCTTCCTCAGCATGGAAAATAATTTCACAAATCATTCCTTCTCGCAAGAATAAAGGATCCTCGATCAAAACGTCTCTGATTACAACTTGTTCGTAGTTTTCAGTATTCATAAAGTGATACCCAATGCTTTCTTCTTGATATAGAAACTGGTATTGTCTTCTTTCAACTCTTACTATTTCTATTTTATGACCAGCAGAAAAAGTGTAGTCTAAGGTTTTTCCAGATTCAATTTCTTTCATTTTTGTTCTAACAAAAGCGGGACCTTTTCCTGGTTTAACGTGTTGAAATTCAATGATAGTTGCGATTTTACCATTGTGCATGATGCAAAGACCATTTCTAATATCTGATGTAGTTGCCATAATTTATTTTTGTTCGATTCCAAATATACTAACAATTATAGAATTACGAATTACAAATTGTCAATTACGAATTATCAATTGTTGAAGAGGAAAGTTTTTCAGCAGCTTAGTTGCTAAAACAACTTTATCACGAAAAGACATGTGTGACATTGTTTTCAACCCTATATTTCTTCAAACATTGTATCAATTGATTTTCGAAACTTTTTTAAATTTTGAGCAGTATCTTCAGCATGCCTGTATCCAACTGCTAGCATCACACACGTATTGAGTCCTCTTTCTTGAAGTCCTAATAATTCATTGACTTCTGAAGCTTCAAAACCTTCTAATGGCGAACAGTCAATTTTCAACTCTGCACAGGCATTCATTGCATTTGCTAACCCGATATAAGCTTGTTTTGCAGACCAATGAAAGAGTTCTTCTTTTGACTTTTCATGGAGTTTTCCTTTTACGAAATCACCATAACCAACTAGTTTGTCAATTTCAATCTCTCGAATTTTGGCTCTGAATTTAATTGAATCCTCTACATCTTCGTCTGTAACCGCAATGGCATTACAGAATACAAATAAATGAGAAGCTTCTGTAATTTGAGCTTGATTCCACGACAAAGGTTTTAACTTTTCCCTCAAAGTTGGACTTTTAATATCCAAAACTTTATAAGGTTGAAGTCCATAAGAAGAGGCAGCCAATTGGACTGCCTCTTTTATAAACCCTACATTTTGTTGTGAAACCTTTTTTGATGTATCATACTTTTTAACAGCATAACGCCATTTTAGGCTTTCTAACAATTGCATATTTCTTATTATGATTGTTTCGTAAATTGAACATCAACTGCCAATCTAACTTTGTCAGAAACGACAATACTTCCAGCTTCTGTAACTGCACTCCAAGTTAAGTTAAAATCTTTTCTATTGATTTCTCCTTTGATCTCGAATCCTGCTTTGGTTTGTCCATAAGGATCTACTACAATTCCGTTAAATTCTGCTTCCAAAGTAACTTCTTTGGTTACGTCTCTAATCGTTAAATCACCTACTAGTTTATCACCTACAAATGATTTTGATACAAATTTCATTTCTGGAAACTTTTCAGAGTTGAAGAAATCATCTGATTTTAAGTGTGTATCTCTGTCTGCATTTTTAGTATTAACAGATGCTGTTTTAGCACTAAACTCTAAACTTGCATTGCTGAAGTCATCGCTTTCTGTTTCTACAGATGCTTGAAAGTCTTCGAAATGACCAGTTACAGTTGATATCATCATGTGTCTTACTTTGAAAGCAATTTCTGAATGCGTACTGTCGATTAACCAATTTGTTTTACTCATGTTTTTAATTTTTAAGTTATTATTTATTTTACTACTATTTATTATTTTTTCAAAACATCTTGAATGTCAGCAAGCTTTTTAAACATTGCATTTGCAAAAGGACAAAGCGGCAAGATTTTAATCTCCTTTTCACGTGCCATTTCTACGATTTTGTAAAGCAATTGTTTTCCTACGCCCTTACCTTCAAATGCTGAATCTATTTCTGTATGATCAATGATTATAAAAGCTGAAGTAGGTATAGAATAGGTCATTTTACCCGCTGTTTTACCATTTTCTTCAGCAATTGCAAAGCCTTTTGTTTCATTTTCTTTTATTAGAATATCCATAATGTTCTATTTTAGAATTAGACTGACATTGGAACTTCCATTAAAAGAACGCGTGCATCTTCTGTTGCTTTTACGTTGATTGAATCTGTGTTCCAAACTCCCATTCCGTCTCTTTTGGATAGTTTTTCATTATTGATTTCTACTTCACCTTCAAGAATAAAGGCATAAACCCCATTTCCTTCTTTTTTGATTTTGTATTCATCAGAACTCCCTTTATCAAATTTCCCAATATGAAACCAAGCATCTTGATTAATTTTAACGCCTTGTTCACCTTTGTTAGGAGAGACAATCTGATAAAATTCATTTTTCTTCTCAATATCTTTTAAAGAAATCTGATCGTATGCTGGTGTAATGTTTCTTTTATTTGGGAAAACCCAGATTTGAAGAAATTTAACTTGTTTATCCTTATTCTTGTTGTATTCTGAATGCGTAACTCCTGTTCCTGCACTCATGATTTGAACATCGCCTTCTTTTATCACAGTCGTATTTCCAATACTGTCTTTGTGCTCTAAATCTCCTTCTAAAGGAATAGATACAATCTCCATATTGTCATGTGGATGCGTTCCAAATCCCATTCCATCCTGAACAGTATCGTCATTTAAAACACGAAGTACACCAAAGTGCATTCTGTCTGGATTGTGGTAATTTGCAAAACTAAATGTATGGTGTGAGTTTAACCAACCATGATTTGCATGTCCTCTTGTTTCGGCTTTATGTATTATTGTGTTCATCGTTTTTATGTTTTTATTGGGTAAATGATTAAATCCTACTTGTTGCATTAATGTGTCGTAAGTAGATTTTATAGCTTCTCTATTCGAAGCGTTTAAAACTTGTGGTGCAATTGCGCCAACAACTCCTGCTAAAAGTGTGTTTTTTATAAATTTCTTACGGTCCATTTTATTTGCGTTTTAAGTACACCACAAAGGTGCAACAGTTTAGAAGACTGTACAATATGAAAATTGGGGGTAAACGTATGAAAATCCGATATTCGGCGTGTTTAGTGTTAAGAATGACGCTTTAATGATGAATTATTGTTGAATCACTTGACAACAATCTATCTTCGTATTTGCCGAAAACTACATTAAGGAATCAACTATTTGCTTCGCTTTTCTTAAAAAGAGAAGGAGACAAATCTGTGTGTTTCTTGAAAAACGCACTAAAATTAGCGGGTTCGTTAAAGCCTAATTCATAGGCAATTTCTTTATTGGTAAGGTCAGTGAAGAATATTAATCTTTTTGCTTCTGTAATTATTCTTGCCTGAATATAATCTTTTGCCGTTTTTCCAATTTTCGTCTTAACTGTTCGGTTCAAGTGATCTGGAGTAATATTCAATTCATTCGCATAGTAAGTAGTCGAATGCTCTTTCATGTAATCTTTGTCTACCGCTTTTCTAAATGATCTAAGTAGGTTATCTCCTGTGGTGTCTACATCAGATTCTATAGGATTGATTGAACAGATGTTATTACATTCTATAAGTAAGAGTTTTAAATAGGATCCGATGGACAAAGTTCTCATGTTTTTATCACTTTGAAATAGCTCAAAAATGCTATTTGCGTAATTTTCAATTTGTCCAAACTGCTTTTCACCTGGAGTTAACGGTGGACTCTGTCCGTAATTTTGAAAAAGGTTTAAACTTTCAATAAAGGATAAGGGAATTGAATTTTCTACTAAAAATAGATTGGAAAAGGTCATTGCAAATCCAAATGACTTTTCATTTTCTATCACTTGGTGCACTTGTCCCGGAGCAACAAAAAACACTTGTTGATTAGCTAAATCGTATGAATTAAAGTCAATTCTATGTTGTCCTTCAGCTTGATTGACAATTAATACGGTGTAATAGTTGTGTCTATGAGGCTCGTCAACAATACCGTTTCGCTTAACGTAAATGTCTTCCATTTTAGAGATAGCGAAATTTATATTTCTATTCTCAGCATTAACTTTTTGGTATGTTTTGACTGTACTCATTTTTACAATTGCTATTTATGAATTTAGATAAGATAATCTATGTTTTCGTTTACGGTATAAATGGCTTAGATTCATTTATCCAGTAATTTAAAATTTTATATTGAAAGCTCACGTTTATTTATTGGTTTAACTTGTTTTAATCCCCAAACCAACCAGGTAACGAAAACAAATGGAGCTGTTAATGTAATTAAACCTACTTCTGCCATTTTGATATTCACGAGTATTGAAAGGAATACTGCAACGGTAATCCAAATAAAATCTTTCCATTTTCTTCCGGTTAGGGCTAAAGCACAAAGGATTCCGTTGTATCCCATTATTCCAGCGTTAATGGAATGAATAGGTTCAGAAAGAAGCCAACCAATCAAAGTACTTAATACTGCCGCATACAAGGCATAAGCAGCCATCAGTCGGTTGTTTACTAGAATTCCAACAAGAAAAAACAATCCCGTAATTACGTTTTCTTGAAACATAACTTGTCCGAAATTATTGCTTAAAGATTTAACAACATCAAAGGAGTTTTCAATATTTACAGTTGAAGGCAATAGCGAGAGATTAAAAACAAGAATTAACGAGTAGATTATAATCCATGTCGAAAATACAAATGGCGCTGTAAAGGGAGGAATAAACTTCTTGACAAGCTGCATTATTATTGTTGACAAAACACTTCCTATTATCCATGCAGCAATAGAAATTACATTCACCTCGAAAAAACAGAATACCGCTATTCCCGTTAAAGTTCCATTAAAACCATAAAGTCCATTTTGGATATCTTCTTTTGAATATTTTAATAAATGAGCAGCACCTGTACTTATTATTGTTCCAAGTAAAGCTGCCAATCCCAATAACCAAGAATTATAGAAAATTCCGACTAAAAATAATGCTCCAGAATATATGTTGTTTTGGAACATTACTTGACCAATGCCTCGTAAAATTGATTCGATAGATTTCATTTATAGACAAGTTTGCACCATCAATTTTTAAGGTAAAAATATGAATAAAAGCAAAACAATTAACTCTTATTAATCAAATAATCCATCTACTCAATGGAGATGGATTATGTAAAATCACTTAACCGATATGAAATAAAACTCCTCTGATTATATAGTTAATTTTCAAAAACAGTTTTCCCGTCTTTGGTTAATTCAAGATCATTACCTTTTCCTCTTAATTCGTATTGGTCATTTTTACACCAAATTCCTGACGCTGCTTTTTCACCTTTTAGATCTATTTGTTCCCCTCCATCTAAATAAACTTTAACTGTATTTTCAGTATTGTTAAAAGTCATGTCGAGTGATTGACCTTCTTTGTTTTTCAATGAATAGTGTACAATATCGTCTTGGTGCGTAAAAATGACTTCACCGTCTTTTTTTAACACTATATCGTTTCCTTTTCCCCTTAATTCGTATTGATCGCTTTTGTACCAAATTCCAGAGGCTGGCTTTTCAGAAAGTAATACTATCGTTTCTCCCTCAAAAATTAAAGTTACTTTCCCTTCTGTATTGTTAAAAGTCAATTGAAGTTCCTTCCCGTTTTCATCAACAGATGTAATTGTCTCTACTTTTTCTGTGGTAGTTTCTGTTTTCGTTTCTGGATTCTCTTGTGTTGTGTTTTCGCTACAAGAGGTTAAAATTATTGCTGATAACAAAGCAATTGTCAAAGTTTTTTTTGTCATTCTGTTATTTGTTTAAATTACTTGGTTTTAGTTGGCGCTCGGTTAAACAGACACTTAATGAGTGCACAAACCTGCATTTTTATGAAGCAAAGACTATTCCATAATCTTTCTGATATCATGAAAAATATTGAATTGAAAAAGATAATCATTGAGGTGGAAATCAAATTGATCCTCGAAGATAAAATTGTAATTCATGAAAGAATTATAAGTAAAATAAATGCAGCATGGAATTTCCACACTGCATTTATAGAATATTGGTTGAAAATAATTATTTAATCACTGTCCACATTGAACCGTTCTTCGTTGTCAATATTTCTAACTTCCCTTTTGTGGTCAAGTCATTCAAAACTGCTTCACTATCTGCTCTAGGTGTTCCCGAAAGCACAGAGAACTCTTTTGCTGTAAGTGTTGGGTAAACTGTAAATAGGTCTTCCCATTTTTTACTGTATTCGCTTTTTTGAATATTTGAATTCACTTTAAGAATTGCCATTTCGTAAAATGCATAAGGTTTAGCACCATAAACGATGTCTTTGTTTCCAGCATCGTCGATAACGTAAACTGTAGGAAATCCACTCACACCATAATCTCTAGCGATTTTCAAGTCTTCTTCAAAAAGTAATTTAGCTTTTCCATCGAAATCTTTCTTCAATTGTATAACATCCAATCCTACAGTTTTCGCTGCAGTTGCCATGTGTTCCCACTTAGCGATGTTTTTCTTTTTTAAGAAAACCAATTCACGCATTTCTCTCATAAATAAATGTGCTTTTTCTGCGCTTTGCATTTCTGCTGCTTTGAAGGCAATAGAAGGAGGATAGGAAGAATCAAGTGGATCTTCTAACCACAAATCTCCATCAATTGGCATGTCGTAATGAACACTCACTTCGTCCCAGTGACCAGCAACATCTGATGGCTTTCCAATTCCACCGCTGTTGTAACTCCAGTCAGGTAATAAACCACCCATTCTGTATTCAATCTCAATATGATCACCATACTCCAATTTAAGTTTTCTCAATTGTGGCTCAATTCCCCAACAAGATGAACAAATTGGATCTGTAAAGTAAACTAATTTCACTTTTTTAGTGTCTGATAAATTTACATCAACTTTCGTATCTTGACCTGCATCAGCTGTTGTTTCACACATTCCTGTTTCGATATCACAAAGAATTGGATTGGTTGCTTTTGTTGTTGTATCGTTTTTCATTTCTTTAGTATTTGTTTGTCCTTGAACAGCACCGAAGCTGAACAAAGTGATTAATATTATAATGAGATTAAATTTAGTTACCATAATGAAGTTTCTTTTCTAATTTCTTATTCAGTGTTTGATCGAAAACAGACGATTTTTACAAATTGTATAAATTTTGAAGAATATTTCTCTTTTCTTTCTTTAGGAGATGCCACAGCATCAGCCGACAAGAAAAAATGTGAAATAAGCTCAAAAGAATCAATTTTAAATTTGTTGTGTTTCCGTTTAGACACTGCTCAGGTTTAAGTTAAACTCGAGATAACTTTCTCATTTCTTGTTTCTGTTATTTTTATAAACCTGTTGTGTTGATACAAAGATAAGGAATTTAAACTGTATATTTGATATGCATTTCCTTTTGGAAAGTACTTCCCTATAGGGAACTACCTGCTGAGAATATGTTTTTAATAACCTGATTAATAGTGTTGTGCGATGAAAAAGAAAGCTGTAATTAATGATACTCCCGTTTGTCAAGTAAGAATGCAAGCCATAAGCGATACCATGAGTATTTTGTCAGGAAAATGGAAGTTTCACATCATTGGAACTTTAATTGAAGGAAGTAAATTGGGTTTCATGGATTTATTAAGAGAAATTGATGGGATTGGAAGTAAAATGCTTTCCAAAGAACTTCAAGATCTAGAAATGAATCATTTGGTAAATCGAAAAGTGATGGATACAAAACCAATTACTGTTCAATATTCAATTACAGAATATGGCGCAACTTTGGCACCTGTCATTAATGAATTGGCTGGCTGGGGAATTGAATATAGAAAGTCGCTTTTTGAGAAGAACTGACAAATTGAATGCTTCATATAGACGCTAATATCAACTCAATGACTTTTTTGTTGAAACAAAAAAAAAGGTCGCTATCGATGTGACAACAACCTTATGGTTTTAAGTTTTAAATGCCTATCGGAATCTTTACCAATAATGAAAAAATTTAAGCTCTATTCCCTAGTAAATGGTTTGCGCTGAAATGAAACGCGGATGACACGGATACTTCGGCAGGCTATTAGATTAGCACTTTAATTTAAATACCTTAAATTATGTGTTAATTGAAGAACCAGAGGAGCTGAGGTGAACTAATTCGGCAGTTAAGATTATAGT